>WNFV01008432.1_pt1 | contig 16922 bp, 11 predicted proteins | sample 5400101 | NCBI WGS metagenome assembly WNFV01 (sample SAMN13153361, study PRJNA577476) | soil metagenome | isolation source: 115 cm soil or saprolite under grassland replicate 1 | place: USA:California | collected 2016-06-15
GCCAGCACCACCCCCGGCACCTGGGCGGCACGCAGCACCTCTTCGATGGCGTTCCGCACATTCTGGTTGATCAAACTCATCGCTCGTCACTCATCACGAGACACTTGATACTTGATGCGTGATACGCGGATTATGTCACGCATCACGCATCAGGTATATGGTACTTCCCTTTCAAATGTACCTCGTTTGGTTGTTCGCCTGGCCAGGCGAACAACCAAACGAGGTACCCAAAGAAGAAAAGTACCGCTGCGAATAACCACATGTGCAACGACGCGTCTGTTAAGAAAATACTATGAGACTACCTGGGCAGAACAACTATACCACAAGCGCCGAGCGGGCGGCGCGAGCCGTGGTACAATGCGCGGCCTATGCCAATGAACGCAATCTTGACGTTGCTCAAGGCGCGCGCGCTGCCGCTGCTGCTGGCGATTGCCCTAGCGCTGCTGCTGGCGCGGCCAGCAGAGGCGCACGCTAACCTACTGCGCTCCGATCCGGCCGCTGGCGCGCTGCTCGACAGATCGCCGCCGTCGATACGGCTGGAGTTCAGCGAGGAGCTGGACGCCGCTTTCAGCCAGGCGCAGCTGTTCGACAGCCAAAACCGGCTGGTCGAACCCGGCCCAGGCGCGGTCGATCCCGCCACGCCGCGTGTGCTGCGGCTGATCCTGCCGGATCTACCGCGGGGCAGCTACACCGCGCTTTGGCGCGTGCGCTCAGCCGCCGATGGGCATATCACCCAGGGCAGCCTGCCGTTTGGCGTCGGCGTTGCGGCCACCGGCACCGCGCTGATCCCGCCGCCCGGCGCGCCCGACCCAGCCACGCTGCCGCCGCCAGCGCTCGATACACTCGCGCGCTGGCTCAACCTCATCGCGGCCGCGCTGGCACTGGGCGGCCTGCCGTTCGGGCTGCTGGTCTGGCGGCCGGCGTTCCGCGCCGCGACCAAGGACGAAGGACGAAAGACCAAGGATCATGGACAATCAGCGATGGAAAATGTTGGTCTTTGGTCTTTGGTCTTTGGTCTCGAAGCGGCAGATCAGGCAATCACCCGCTTCCTCCAACGAACGATGGCGCTGGGTGGATTGCTGTTTGTGCTGACCAATCTGTTCTTTCTGATCACGCAGGCGGCGGCGGCGGCGAATGTGCCGCTGGCGCAGGCGATTGGGGCGCCTGCGCTCCAGCTGCTCAGCGGGCGATCGGGATTGCTGTGGCTGGCACGCCTGGCGCTGACAGTGCAGATCGTTGTGCTGGCGTGGCGGCTGCCGCCGGCTGGTCGCGGCGCGGCCCGGCTGTGGTGGGCGCTGCTGGCGATCGGCGCCGTGGTGGTGCTGACGCTGAGCCTGCTCTCGCACGCTGCGGCTAGCCCGGCGGCGGCGATCGCGGTGCCGCTCGACTGGATGCATCTGGTGGCGATGATCGCCTGGCTGGGCGGGCTGATTCCGCTATCGTTCGCGATCAGCACGGTGGCGCGCGCGCCGGATCAGGCCGTGCCACTGGCGCTGCTCATCCCGCGCTTCTCGCGCCTGACGATCGCCTGCGTCACCGTCCTCACGCTTACCGGTATCTACAACTATGCCCTTCAGGTCGGCGCACTCGATCTGCTGGCGGCCACAACCTACGGGCGCACGCTGCTGATCAAGCTCGGGCTGTTCGGCACGCTGCTGCTCCTGGGCGGGCTAAACCTCTTCGTGCTGTCACGCCGGCTGCACTTGGGGACGAAGGACGAAGGACGAAGGACGAAGGATGGCGGCGCAGTGTCCTTCGTCCTTCGCCAAAAAGCGGATTGTAGTCCTGATATCCTAAATGTAGAACCGGCTCTGGCGCGCGGGTTCGGCCACAGCGTGCGCTGGGAGCTGATCGCCGGCGCATTGCTGCTGCTGGCGGTTGGGGCCATGACTAGCGTCGCGCCCAGCAAAACCGCCTGGGAGGCGCACGAGCAGCAGGGCATCGCGCAATCCGCCACGGTCGGCGATGTCGGCCTGACACTACGGATCGCGCCGGCCCAGATTGGCGACAACGAGTTCGCAGTCGACGTGGCCGATGCGCGGCCAGGCGCGGCAGCAGCGCCGACCAGAGTGCTGCTGCGCTTCGATATGCTGGGCATGGCCATGGGCAAGCTGGAAACCGCGGCCCAGCCAAGCGGCGCCGAGCGCTATACCACGCGCGGCAGCTTCACCTCCATGGGCGGGCGCTGGCATATCGAGGTGGTAGTACGGCGCGCCGGCTTCGACGACGTGCGGCACACCTTCGAGGTGGATATTGTGCGCGGAGCGCCGTTTGTGATCAGCCAGTGAGCCACGGCGAGGCAATCTATAACCGCTTTGAGATTGTCCGGTATGAGAAGCCGTTGACCAGCGAGTAACTTGCTCCCGCCACCAGGAAGGACGGAGAAGTCCACCTAAAGCTGCGGAGCATTCTCCGTCCACAGGGGATGACTATATCACTTCTTCCTCAATCTCATTCGTGGGTTGCGATCGCAGATCCTTCAGTGTCGAAAGATCGCGCATGCGCTCGGTGAACAGCACACCATCGAGGTGATCGATCTCGTGCTGGAGCGCGCGGCCAAGCAGCCCGTCGGCCTTGCGGATGCGGCGGTGCTTGCCGTCGAGATCCTGGTATTCGACCGTGACCCAGCTATGGCGTGGCACATCCCCGTACCAGCCCGGCAGGCTCAAGCAACCCTCCTGGCCAATATCCTCGCCCGCACCGGCCTTGACGATCTCTGGGTTGATCAGCACATAGCTCTCTTCGGGCGCCACTTCAATGCGCGTGCCATCCTCGCGCTCTTCGACCTCTGCTGGAATCCAGATCACCGCAATCCGCTGAGTGATGCCGATCTGCGGTGCCGCCAGACCCACGCCATTGGCGGCGTGCATAGTCTCGAACATGTCGGCAGCCAGCTGTTTCAGCGCCGGCGAAAAGGTTTTGACTGGGTAGCAGCGGGTCTTCAGGATTTTTTTATCATCCAGATTCTCGATCTGCAAAATTCTCCGCACAGCCATGTCGGATACCTTCATATCACTGGGTCTTTAGGTAAGGGTAGGCGGGTAGACGCCGCTCACTTCACCACAGACGATCAAAGTACCAATAACTTGATTATTATAGCACACTAGAAATGCTACTCGTCGCAAGATCGCTCAGACACTATGCTATACTGAGCGCGTTCATCACCTGATTGGATCTGCTCTGCAGCGGGAGGTTTGGAGGTTCCGGGTACCCTCTGGGTGACCCTCCAAGAGTCTTCTTTTCCGCCCCGTAGTGGGCCGCCAGGTACCCGGCGCCCACTACGGGGCGGAAAAGAGCGTTTGTGGGAAGGTTGCACCTTCCCCACACCCCTTTGCGTAAGTCCTAAGATTGCCGCTGAAGAACTGAGGGAGTGCCCCTATGTCGCGCCTCAGCGCTGATGATTCGCATGAACCATCGATACCGGCGCGCTATGGTGTCGCGCTGCTGGCGAGCGCGCTGGCGCTGCTGATGACCTGGCTGTTTCAGCCCTTCATGGAGCGGAACCTGTTCCTGTGGTTCTTTGCCGCGATCGTGATCAGCACGTCGTATGGCGGCCTCGGCCCGGGGCTGCTGGTCACCCTGATCGCAAGCCTTAGCATTGGCTATATTTTTATCGCGCCGTTTAGCCTGTTCGAGGGTGGATCAGAAACCCTGCTGCGCCTGGGCGTATTCGCGCTGGTGGCGCTGCTGATCAGCTCGCTCATTGCGGGGCGCCGGCGCTCGGCCATGTTTACGCAGGCCCAAAGCGAGAAGCTGCACGTGACGCTCTCCAGCATTGGCGATGCGGTGATCGCCACCGACGTGCATGGCCGCGTCACGCTGATCAACACGGTGGCCGAATCACTCACCGGCTGGAATAGCGCCGACGCGCTGGGGCAAGATATCGCCAACATCTTTCGGATCGTCAACGAAGAGACCCGCCAGGTGGTGGAGAGTCCGGTCGAACGCGCGCTGCGCGAAGGCGCCGTGGTGGGGCTAGCGAATCACACTCTGCTGATCGCCAGAGATGGCGCCGAGCGCCCGATCGACGACAGCGGCGCGCCGATTCGGGATCGCCAGGGCGCTATCACGGGCGTCGTGCTGGTCTTCCGCGATATCACGGCGCGCATGCAAGCCGAGGACACGCTGGCGCGCTACCAGCTGCTTTCGGAACATGCCCGCGATATCATGCTGTTCATCGGCCAGGATGGCCGGGTTGTCGAGGCCAACCGCGCGGCTGTCGCCGCTTATGGCTACAATCGCGATGCACTCCTGGGCAAGACGATCTACGATCTGCGCGATCCCGCGAGTGCGCCTGCCATCGACGCGCAAATGGAGCAGGCCGACAGCAGCGGTATTCTTTTCGAAACCGTCCATCGCCGTGCCGACGGAACGCTCTTCCCGGTTGAAGTCAGCGCGATCGGCGCGCTGATCGATCGTCGGCGTGTGCTTATCAGCATCATCCGCGATATCAGCGTGCGCCGACGGATCGAGGCAGCCCAGGCGCAGCTGGCCGCGATCGTCCAATCCACCGACGACGCGATCATCGGCAAAACATTGGAAGGTACAATCATCAGCTGGAACGCGGCCGCCGAGCGGATCTACGGCTACAGCGCCGAGGAGGCGATTGGTCGCTCGATCCAGATGCTCGCCCCGCCGGATCGGTCCGACGACATCCCTCAGATCCTGGAGCGGATCAAGCATGGTGAGCGGATCGCTCGCCTCGAAACTACGCGTATGCGCAAAGATGGGACGCTCGTCCCTGTCTCGCTGACGATCTCACCCATCCTGGATGCCAATGGCACGATCACCGCCGCGTCGACGATTGCGCGCGATATTTCTGAGCGCAGGCAGGCGGCCGATCGCAGCGCGCACCTGCAAACCATCGCCACTGCTCTCTCCGAGGCGCTCACGCCCGCACAGGTCGCCGATGTAGTCATCACGCAGTGCATTACCGCGATCGGCGCCCAGGCCGGGTCGATCGCGCTGCTGAGCGAGGATGGCGACACACTGGAGGTGGTCGGCGCCAGCGGATATCCTGTGCATGTGCTCAATTCCTGGCGGCGGTTCTCGCTGTCCCAAGCTATTCCGCTCGCCGAAGCAGTTCGCTCGAAAACGATGATATTGATCGAATTACCCGCTGCCCTAGCAGAACGCTACCCACAGCTTGGGCAGCCAGCCGTGCCCGAGCACCACGCCTGGGCCGCCATTCCGCTGCTGGTCGAGGGGCGTGTCAGCGGGGCACTTGGCCTAAGCTTCGGCCAGGCGCGCGAGTTCAGCATCGACGAGCGCGCGTTTCTGCTGACGCTGGCGAGCCAGTGCGCCCAGGCGCTGGAACGCGCGCGCCTGTATGAGGCCGAGCGCCAGGCGCGTGAGCGGGCCGAGGCCGCGGTGCGGCTGCGCGATCAGTTCCTCTCGATCGCGGCGCACGAGCTGGTCGCTCAAGCTTCGCGGCTCAACCGGATGGTCGCGGCGCTGCTCGATATTGCGCGGATCGAGAGCGGGCAGCTGAATATCCAGCGCGCGCCGTTGGACCTCTGCGAGCTAGCCCGACGCGTGGTCGAGGAGGCGCGCGAGCAGGCCGAGGAACACCCGCTGGAGATAACCTGCCAGCCCGAGCAGCTGTTGATCGAAGGCGATGATTTGCGACTGGAGCAGGTGCTGCAAAATCTGATTCAGAATGCAATCAAATATAGCCCACCCGGCGCGCCGGTGTCCGTGCGCGTCGAGCTCCAGGGCGCACATGCATCGGTCGCCGTCGTCGATCGCGGGATCGGCATCCCCGAGGCGGCGCGGGTGCGGCTGTTCCAGCGCTTCTACCGCGCGCCTAACGTGGACGAGCGCCAGATCAGCGGCATGGGCATTGGCCTATTCGTCGTCAAAGAGATTGTTATGCTGCACGATGGCACGGTCGAGGTCGAGAGCGTAGAAGGGCAGGGCAGCACGTTCACCATCCGCTTGCCGCTGATGCCAAGTGACAAGTGATGAGTGACGAGTGACGAGCGCCCCGTCTCCTGGCTCCTGGCTCCTATCCCCCGGCTACGATCCGGCACACCACACCCGCCTCATGATCGAGCACCAGCAGGCCACCGCGTGGGTCACACGCGAGATCGATCGGGCGCTTGAGACCGCCGACAAATGGCGTCGCACTGCCCTTGATTGGCTGCGCGGATCGGTCGAGCGTCGCGCGCGGCACCTGCGGCGGCGTGCCATTCCACTTTTCGATCCACATCATTAACGATCGCAGCAGTATGCCGGATCAGAACCCTATGGTATAATACGCGGCGCGCTCTATACGATAGGAAGTGATGCAAATGCCCTCGCTCGCGATTGTGATTGTCAGCTACAACACGCGCGATCTGCTGCGCGACTGCCTGCGCTCGCTCGGCCCAGGCGCTGCGGCGTGTGCGCTGGATATCTGGGTGGTCGACAATGCATCGCGCGATGGCAGCGCCGCGATGGTGCGCGCCGAGTTCCCGCGAGTCCATGTGATCGACAGCCCGCGTAACGGCGGGTACGCGTATGCGAACAACCTGGCGCTGAGCCAGATACTGGGGACTGGGGACTGGGGACTGGGAACGGGGAGCGATCTCCCAATCCCCAATCCCCAATCCCCAATCCCCGATTACGTCCTGCTCCTCAATCCCGACACGATCGTCCCGCCCGGCGCGCTGGATGCGCTGGTGAGCTTCATGGAGGCGCACCCGGCGGTTGGCGCGTGTGGGCCGAAGCTGCTGCTGGGCGATGGCTCACTCGATGTGGCATGCCGGCGATCCTTCCCCACGCCCGAGATCGCGTTCTACCGCATGACCGGCCTCGCGCGCCTGTTCCCGCACAGCCCGCGCTATGGCCGCTACAATATGAGCCATCTCGACCCAGATGTGCAGACCGAGGTCGACGCAGTGGTCGGGGCGTGCATGCTGGTGCGCGGCGCGGTGCTGCGCGAGGTTGGGCTGCTGGACGAGGCCTATTTTATGTATGGCGAAGATCTGGACTGGGCCTACCGGATCAAGCAGTATGGCTGGAAGATCATGTATGTGCCGAGCGTGACGGTGCATCACTTCAAGCGCGCATCCAGTCGGCAGCGCCCATTCCCATCGATCCGCGCCTTCTACGCAGCCATGCGCGTGTTCCATCGCAAGTACTACGCCGCCACCACGCCGGCGCCACTCAACGCGCTTATCGAGCTCGGGATCACGCTCAAGGAGGTATGGGGACTTGGCAGCAATCTCCTCCGCCCGCCGGCCGCACGCCGAGTCGGCTAGCACCATGCGCCCACGGCCCTGGGTTCCGCGGCTGCTGCTGACCCTGGGGCTGATGGGCTGCGACGCGCTGGCTGTCAATGCCGCCTGCGTGGGTGTGTATGCCTGGGGCCTGCGCAACAGCGCCGACCTACAGGCGCAATTCAATATCAGCCTGCCATCCACAGCGCGAGTCTTCCTGCTGCTGCTGAATCTGATCTTCGCGATCACGTTTGTTACCAGCGGCCTGTACACGCTCAAGCGCGGCACCTCACGCGTCGACGAGGCATTCAAAGTGGCGGTCGCGATCTCACTGGGCCTGTTCATCGCCTACATTGTCAACGCGCTACTGCCGGTGCTGTTCAGCAACAATCTAGATGATCTGCCGCTTGAGCAGCAGATCCTCGCGCTAAGCTGGGCGGCCGCGATCATTGCGACTGTGCTGCTGCGCGTGCTGTATCGCGGCTTCCGCTACACCCTGCGCCGCCACGGCATCGACACCCGGCGCGTGCTGATTGTCGGCGCGCGCGAGCCCGGCCGGCTGGTCTACTCGACCATTCGCCGCGCGCCACGGCTGGGCTATCGCGTCCAGGGTTTTCTGTCGGACAGCGTGCCGGTTGGCGACCTGGTCGATGATCTGCCGGTGCTGGGCAACCCCAGCACGCTTGGCCGGGTTATCCGCGCAACCCGCGCCGACGAGGTAATCATCGCGCTATCGGGCCGCTCATCGAACGATGTGCTCGATATTGTCGCGCTGGCCGAAGATGAGTCGGTCGAGATCAAGCTCTACCCGGATGCGTTCCAGCTGATCACCAACAACGAGGTCTCGGTCGGCGATATCAGCGGCCTGCCGCTCTTGAGTGTCAAGAATGTCGCGCTCGACAATCCGCTGAACCGCGCGCTCAAGCGCACGCTCGACATGATCGTGGCCACTCTGGTGCTGACGTTCGGCTCGCCGATGATGCTGCTGATCGCCGCACTGATCCGGCTCGACTCGCGCGGGCCGGTGTTCTTCGCGCAGGAGCGGGTCGGGCTGGACGGCAAGCCATTCCCGACGATCAAGTTCCGCACCATGCGCGTGAACGCGCCCGACCTGGGCAACTGGACGACCAAAGACGACCCGCGTGTGACCCGGCTGGGCGGCTTTCTGCGGCGCTATTCGCTGGACGAACTGCCGCAATTCATGAATGTGCTGCGTGGCGAGATGAGTGTGGTCGGCCCACGGCCCGAACAGCCGATCTGGGTCGAGCGCTTCAGCCAGAGCATCCCGCGCTATGTGCGCCGCCACAAGCAAAAGGCCGGCATCACCGGTTGGGCGCAGATCAACGGCCTACGCGGCGACACCAGCATCGAGGAGCGCACGCGCTACGATCTCTACTATGTCGAAAACTGGTCGTTGCTGTTCGATATCAAAATTATTATCAAGACGGCGATCGCGATCTTCAAGGACGAGAACCGCGGATACTAGCGTTCCACTGGGGAGGTTTGGAGGGGCCGAAGGCCCCTCCAGACCCCCACCACTTCTAGCTCCTGAATACTGGAGGTACGATGCCTGAACTTCACGAGCTAACCATCGCCACCGCGCGCGACCTGCTGGCGAACGGCGAGATCACCGCGCTTGAGCTGACCCAGGCCTGCCTCGGCCGGATCGCGGCGGTGGATAACCAGGTGCGCGCGTTTCTGGCGATCGACGCCACGCGCGCGCTGGAGCAGGCGCGGCTGGCCGACGAACGACGAACGACCCTTCGACGCCGCTCAGGGCAGGCGAATGGCGAACGACCACATGGCCTGCTGGGAATACCGCTCGGCATCAAAGATGTGATCTCGACCAAGGGGCTGACGACCACCTGTGGATCGAAGATGCTGGAGCACTACGTTCCACCCTACGACGCGACGGTGGTGCGGCGGCTGAAAGAGCAGGGGGCGGTGCTGCTGGGCAAGCTCAACTGCGATGAGTTCGCAATGGGCTCATCGACCGAGCGCAGCGCCTACTTCCCGACCCACAACCCCTGGGATCTCGCGCGCGTGCCGGGTGGATCGAGCGGCGGCTCGGCCGCGGCGGTGGCATCCGGCCAGGCGCTGGGCACACTTGGCACCGACACCGGCGGCAGCATCCGCCAGCCGGCCTCGCTCTGCGGCGTGACTGGCCTGAAGCCGACCTACGGGCGCGTCTCGCGCTTCGGCCTGGTGGCGTTCGCCTCATCGCTCGACCAGGTCGGCCCGCTGGCCCGCACCGCGCGCGACTGCGCCATTCTGCTCGGCGCGATCGCCGGCGCGGATCAGAACGACTCGACATCCGCGCCACAGTCGCTAGCGGACTACGAGGCCGCGCTGACCGGCGACCTGCGCGGGCTGCGCGTGGGTGTACCGCGCGAGTACTTCATCGAAGGCACGCAGCCGGGGGTCGATACGGCTGTGCGCGAGGCGATCGCCGCGCTGCGCGACACCGGCGCCGAGATCATCGAGATATCGCTGCCGCACACCAAGTACGCGCTGCCGGTCTACTACATCATCGCACCGGCCGAGGCCAGCTCGAACCTGGCGCGCTACGATGGCGTGCGCTACGGGCTGCGCGTCGACGACGAAAGCTATTGGGGCGAGCTGGAGAAGACCCGTGGCGCTGGCTTCGGCCCCGAGGTGCGCCGACGGATTATGCTCGGCACCTACGCGCTCTCGGCCGGCTACTACGATGCCTACTACAAGCGCGCCCAGCAGGTGCGCACGCTAATCCGGCGCGATTTCCAGCAGGCCTTTGAGCGCGTAGATATCATCGCCGCGCCGACTGCGCCGACCGTGGCGTTCAAGATCGGCGAGAAGACCGACGACCCGCTAGCGATGTACCTGGAGGATGTGTTTACGCTACCGGGCAGCCTGGCCGGCGTTCCGGGGCTGGTGGCGCCATGCGGCTTCAGCGAAGGATTACCGGTTGGGCTCCAGCTGATCGGCCGGCCCTTCGACGAGGCCACGCTGCTGCGCGCTGGCGACGCTTACCAGCGCGTCACCGACTGGCACACCCGCCGGCCTGCGATCACTCCAGAAACTGAGATTAGGGATTAGAGACGGTCTTTTACGCACTGTAGGTCATTTTTCGCCCCGCAGGGCGAAAAATGACCTACAGTGCGTAAATCCTAACTTCAATTTTCTCGAAAAGGAAAAGTCATGGAAAGCCGCGCGAAAGTCCTCGGCCATGGTGTACACCCGATTCTGGTCGCGTTCCCGATCGGCCTGCTGCTCAGCTCGATCGGCTTCGATCTGCTGCGATTGATCACCGGCAAAAAGATCTGGGGCCAGATCGCCTTCTGGAACATCATCGCCGGCTGCCTGTGCGGCTGGGTCTCAATGCTGCCCGCGGCGGTCGATTGGTGGTTCCTGCCCTGGCGCACCCGCGCCAAGCGCATCGCGACCATCCACGCAGTCGCCGCCGACAGTGGCATCAACCTGTTTCTGGCCAGCTGGGTGCTGCGCCGGAAAGACCCCGAGAACCCGCCACGCAAGGCGCTGCTGCTCTCGGCGCTGGGCGGCCTGGTGCTGGGGCTGGTCGGCTGGCTGGGCGGCGAGCTGGTGCAGCGCATGGGCGTAGGCGTGACGCCAGGCGCCAACCTCGACGCGCCCAACTCGTTGTTCAGCCCCGACCTGTAAATGAACAACCGATATTCGCCAGCACCAACTCCCAGACTTGACACCGCGCGCACGATCTGGCTCGGCGCAATCGTCTGGATGCTTGCGATCCAGTTCTTCATCGCGCAATTGATCGTGCAATCGGCCTGGACGACTCCATTCAGCCTAACGACGAACTACATCAGCGATCTCGGCAACACCGCCTGCGGGCCATACCCTGTCGCCTCAAATATGTACGTCTGCTCACCCTGGCACGCTTGGATGAACGCCTCATTTATTTTGCTTGGAGTGATCATTCTGGTTGGTGCGGCGCTGATCTACCGTGCATTTCCGGCCGGGCGAACGCGGACCGCCGGTCTCGTGCTGCTCGCGCTGGCTGGGCCGGGCGAGATCCTGGTCGGCCTGTTCCCGGAAAACGTGAATATCACCCCCCACACGATCGGAGCGGCGGCCCATTTCGTCAGCGGCAACCTGGGCATACTCGTGCTAGGGATCGCAATCGCTGCCACCCGCCGCCAGATACGGTTGGCGGTCTACTCGATCATCTTGGGCAGCGTGGGGCTGCTGGCAACGGCACTGTTTGTTTCGGGCAACTACCTGGGCACGGGCATCGGCGGTATGGAGCGCATCGCCGCCTATCCGCTGCCGTTGTGGCTGATCGTGGCCGGCATTTCGCTGCTAAGGCATGGTCCAACCAATGCGTTCATTGATGTACAATGATATTCATTGTATCTACGATGTGATCTCTGGAACCAGCCCATAGATCACGTTTTCTGTCGCCATGACGTGGTCGAGCATGGCGCGGCGAGCAGCTTCGGCATCGTGGGTACGAATGGCATCGAGGATGCGCCAGTGGTAATCGGTGGAGTGGCCAAGCACCTGAACCGAGTGGTAGATGATCACATCCAGCACCTCGGTCATCGCCGACTGAACCTCGGTGACCGCCTCCAGCAGGCGCGGGCTATGTGCAGCGCGCGCGATACCAATGTGAAAGCGCGCGTCGCCGGCGCGGTAGGCCTCGAAATCGTCCTCGCGCCCGTCGATCGCGCCGGTCAGCGCCTCCAGCTCGGCCAGCTCATCGGGCGTGGCGCGCTCGGCGGCGAAGGCGGCCGCCACGCTCTCGACGGCGCGGCGGTAATCGAGCAGCGCCGGCAGCCCCTCGCGATGGCGTGTCAGCACCTCCGGCAGGCGTCGCGGCCCTGGCATCACCGGCCAGCGCGCCACAAACGCGCCGCCGCTACGCCCGCGCCGTACCTCCAGCCAGCCGGCCTGCACCAGGTTCTGCAAGGCCACCCGCAACGTCGAGCGGCTGACGCCTAGCTGGATCGCCAAGTCGCGCTCGGCCGGCAGCCGATCACCAGGGCTGAGCAGACGCGCCTTGATCGCGCCGACGATCCGCTCGATCGTCTCTTCGAGCGGGTTCGGGCTGCGGACTGAGGTGAAAATATCGTCACGCATCATAGTGACAAGTAACGAGTAACGAGTAACGAGTAACGAGTTATTTGTATCATAACTCTTCACTCGTCACTTGTCACTCGTCACCTGATTACTGGTTGGCTAGTTTCTGAAGCTCGTACAGCTTGGTCAGCGCTTCAAGCGGAGTTAACTCATTGACATTCAGCCGCCGCAACATCTCGATCAGCGGGCTGGGCGCAACGTCGAACAGGCCGAGCTGGGCGGGGGTTGAAACTGGAGATTGGAGACTGGAGACTGGAGACTGGAGCGCATCCGCGTGTGTCTCGTGTCTCGTGTCTCGCGTCTCGCCTCGGCCCTTCTCCAGATCGGCTAGCAGCTCGCTGGCCCGGCGGATGACCGTGCGCGGGATACCAGCCAGCTGAGCGACATGGATGCCATAGGAGCGATCGGCCCCACCACGCCGCAGCTCGTGCAAAAACACCACGCTCTGATCCTGCTCGACTGCGGCCATGTGGTAGTTCTTGACCCGCGGCAGCGTCTGCTCCAGCTCTGTCAGCTCGTGGTAGTGGGTAGCAAATAACGTGCGGCAGCCTAGCCGCGGCTCGTTGTGGATGTACTCGACCACCGCGCGAGCGATCGCCATGCCATCGTAGGTGCTGGTGCCGCGCCCGACCTCGTCAAGGATGATCAGGCTGCGCTTGGTGCTCTGGATCAGCAGCGCGGCCGTCTCAGTCATCTCGACCATGAAGGTGCTCTGGCCAGTGGCGATATCGTCCTGCGCGCCGATACGCGTGAAAATTCGATCTACGATCCCGATCTCGGCCGCATCGGCCGGCACGAACGAGCCGATCTGCGCCATCAGCACGATCAGCGCGATCTGCCGCAGGGCAGTGCTCTTGCCGGCCATGTTCGGGCCGGTGACGATCAGCAGCTGATTCTCATCGGTATCGAGCGTGGCGTCGTTGGGGATAAACGGCTCGTCCAGCGTGCGCTCGACCACCGGGTGGCGCCCGCCAGCGATCTGCAGCCGCGTATCGTCGTGCAGCGAGGGCCGGACATAGCGACCACGCACGGCGGACTCGGCCAGCGCAGCGTACACATCGATCTCGGCCAGCGCCCGCGCCGTGGCCAGCAGCCGCGCGCCCTCGGCCGCCACGGCCGCGCAGATTTTGGCGAACGCCTTCTGCTCCAGCTCGACTAGCTTCTCCTGCGCGCCCAGCACCACCGTCTCATACTCTTTTAGCTCAGCGGTGAAATAGCGCTCGCCCGTAGCAACCGTCTGCTTGCGGATGTAATCGGCCGGGATGCGGTCGGCGTGGCTGTTCGAAACCTCAATGTAGTAGCCGAACACCTTGTTGTAATCGACCCGCAGGCCCTTGTCGTTTTTAATGCCCAGCCGCGCGCGCTCCTTCGGCTCAAGCTGCTCGATCCAGCGCTTGGCCTCGCGGGTCGCCTCCACGATCGCATCCATGGTTGGCTCAAAGCCCGGCCGGATCGTCCGCCGCGGCGTCTCGCCGCCTTCTTCCGAGCGCAGGTAATTCGAAGCGCCCAGCAGCGCCGGCGGGTCATCGTCCAGCGATTGCTCCAGGAAAGCCAGCACATCGCCGCACGGGTCGAGGCTCGAGACTGGAGACTGGAGACTGGAGACTGGGCGTGTCTCGCTCCGCTCGCGCCCTAGTTCCAGATCGCCTGGGCTATGCCGATTGATCGCCGGCCGTTGGTCGTGGGGCGTTGGTCGGTCGTCCGCCGCCGGCTCATCGTCCCATTCGCCCTCGCCGAATAGATCGTCCTCGTCATGCCGCGCCACAAGCCGCCGTTTGGCCTCGCGCTGCTCCCTCAGGCTAGGGGCTAGGGGTTGGGGGCTGGGGGCTGGGGGGCTAGCTACCCCGTTATGATCTTCCCTCAACCAAAGATCAACTTCCTCCGATGCGCTATCAACGCTGCCTCCTGTCTCCTGTCTCCTGTCTCCTGTCTCCTGTCCCGGCGGCATCCAGCCAGCCAGCGCCCCGGCCAGGTCGGGCAGCACCCGCAAGCCCTCGCGCAGCCGCACCATGTCGCGCGGCGTGGCCACAGTAATGCCCTGCACCACTCGATTGACCGCTCGCTCCAGGTCGCCAACCTGCTTGAGCTTCTCGCGCACAGTCGCCCGCAGCAATGCATCGTCGGCGAAGTGCGCCACGCCATCCTGGCGCGCCGAAAGCCGCGCAATGTCGAGCAGCGGCTGCGAGATCCAGCGCCGCAGCAGCCGCCCGCCCATGGGCGTACGCGTCTGATCCAGCACGGCCACCAGCGAGGATTTAGCGGTTCCGCCGCTGCCCTCCAGCAGCTCCAGGTTGCGGCGCGTCTGCGGATCGAGAAACATCGTCCCGCCGCTGGTGTAGGTGTGCAGCGCATTGATCTGGTCGGCGGCGCTGCGCTGAGTCTCATGAATGTATTGAATCACCGCGCCGGCCGCCCGCGCCGCCAGCGGCTTATCGCGCAGACCAAAGCCATCAAGTGAGCGCACATTCAGCTGCTGCATCAGCGCATCGGCGGCGGTCCGGAGCTTCCAGCGCCAGGCCGGCCAGCTGGTCAGGTGGCCGTGGGCCCAGCGCGCACTGTTCTCGCCCGCCACCCGGCGGGCCACCCGCTCGCCCGGCAGCAGCAACTCGCGCTCGTCCTTGGTCATGAACTCCAGATCGTGCTCCAGCCGCGCGCTGGCCGGATCGAGGCCCGGCAGCCGTAGCGCCGGATCATCGGGCACCAGTACCTCGACCGCCTGGAGCCGCGCCAGCTCGCCCTGGGCTTGTGTCGCCACACGCTCGCCGCTAAACTCGGTGCAGCAGAACTCACCGGTGCTCAGATCGGCGTAGGCGATTCCAACCCGCCCGCCATCGGCGATCAGCGCGGTCAGATAGTTGTTCTGAGCGGGTGGCAGCATGCCGGGCTCGGTGACAGTTCCCGGCGTAATCACGCGCACAACCTCGCGATCGACCATGTCCTTGCGCGGAGCGCGCTGCTCGATGCCAGCAGCGAAGATCGACTTCGACCGAGTATCCGACTTGCTGGAGGGTGTCTCCGAAGTCTGCTCGGCGATCGCCACGCGGTAGCCCGCGCCAACGAGCGCGGCCACATGGCGCTCGACCGCATGATAAGGCATGCCGGCCATTGGCGTGCGCTGCTGCACGTTGGTGCGCTTATGGTTGGCGAAATGTTTATGAGTTAGGGTGACGTCGAGCAACTCGGCGACCAGTTTGGCGTCGTCGTCGAACGTCTCGTAGAACTCGCCCATGCGGTAGAGCAGGACTGTGTCGGGGTAGGCGGCCTTGATCTCGCGATACTGGGCGTACCATTTGACAAGCTCGAACTCGGGGAACTCGCGCTCGAGCTGGAGGCGAAACTCGCGCTGCTTCTGGTGGCGATCAAAGTGGGTCATCGTTCGCTCCGTTTACTGGTAGATACTCGTAATTGCGAGGCATTATAGCACAGATGGACTATTAGAACAAGTGTTCTTACCGAGATACTTGATGCTTGATACTTGATACATGGATTATGACCACGCATCAAGCATCAAGCATCAAGCATCACTCGGCCCGTCTCAACCGCTTTTTACCCGATTTGCTTCCAATCTGTAATTTGCTTGTCGCCTACGATACTCTGTAGGCTGTTGCCCTCTATGATATAATGAAAAATAGTATGTTGTGGCTATGCCGTTGTGGAGAGGAATCCAACCCCGGCAATCCGCACCCCGTCGGCCCTTTTCAGGCACAGCACAAACTGGCCAATGAAGAGGCCGGCGAAGTTATCTCTGGAGCCAAAGCATTCGCGCTGGAAAGAAACACACATGAAGATCGCAGTCACCTATGGCGAAGCGCTGGAGCAGGCAACGCCACTGCTGGTACTTGGCGTTTGGGAGGGCGAATCGTTGCCGCGCGCCGTCGCCGGCCTGATCGAAGATGGCGATTGGAACGGCAAGTTCAAGCAGACCACGCTGCTCTACCCGCGTGGCGAGGTTCCCGCGCGGCGTCTGCTGCTGATCGGCCTGGGGAAGCGCGGCCAGATCGCGTTCGACCGCTTGTGCGAAGCCGCCGCCGTGGCTGCCCAGCACGCGCGCACCCTGCATGTCGATCAATTCGCCTTCGACCTGCCGACACCCGAGGGCATGGCGCTGGCCAGCGCATCCCAAGCAGTCGTGGAAGGCGCACTGCTGGGCCTGTATCGCTTCCAGCAGTATCAGACCGGACTGAGCGAGATCGACCAGCACGAGATCGAGCAGCTCACAATCATCTCCAGCCTGCGCGATGAGACGATCGAGCAGGGCCTGGCGCTGGCCGAGGTGATCGCTCGCGGCGCGGCGCTGGCGCGCGACCTGGCCAACACGCCCGCCAACGACCTGCCGCCCGCCAAGCTGGCCGCCGCCGCCGAATCGGTCGGCCAGCGCACCGGTGTCGCGGTGACGGTGCTTGGCCCCGATGAGCTGGCCGCGCAAGGGTTCGGCGGCATCCTCGGCGTCGGCCAAGGCTCGGCTCAGACGCCGCGCTTTGTGATCATGGAGCATGGCGAGCCGCAGCCAGACATCCCGACCATCTGCCTGGTCGGCAAGGGTATCACCTTCGACACCGGCGGCATCTCGATCAAGCCGGCCGACAGCATGGATCAGATGAAAATGGACATGGGTGGCGCGGCGGC
>WNFV01011287.1_pt1 | contig 16917 bp, 11 predicted proteins | sample 5400101 | NCBI WGS metagenome assembly WNFV01 (sample SAMN13153361, study PRJNA577476) | soil metagenome | isolation source: 115 cm soil or saprolite under grassland replicate 1 | place: USA:California | collected 2016-06-15
CAGCGCGAGCTTCTCGCCGATCCTTTCGGTCATCTGCTGCGTATGAAACAGATACCGTTCCCCGGTCGCCTTTGCCTTCTTCAGGGCTGCTTCGGCATTCCCGAACAAGGCGTCCGCGTCGGCGCCGTCGTTGGGAAACAGCGCAATGCCCGCCTTGGCGGAGACCCGGAGCTCGGTGCCGCCGACCGCGTAAGACGGACCGAAGCACTCCGCAAGCCATTGCTCGATGAGCCGCGCGACTTCGCTCTCGGAGCTCACACCCGAGCGCACGATCGCGAAGCGGTCGGCGCTGATCCGCGCCATCCGGATCGAGCCGGCGTGGCCCTCGATGCGCTGGGCGATCTGCCTGAGCAGCTCGTCGCCCGCCTGCCTGCCAAGCGAGTCATTGATGATCTTGAAACGGTCGACGTCCACCACGGCAACGGCTAGCCTGCTTTTTTCGCTTTGGGCTGCGCTCACGTATTGAACGAGACGTTCGTGGAACAGGCTGCGGTTGGCCAGACCGGTGAGCGAGTCGTAGTACGCGAGGTAGTCGAGCCTCTCAGCTTTCGCGATGTGGTCGAGCGCAAACGAGATGTCACCGGAGAGCTCGATGAGGAGCTTCATTTCCTCGTCATCGAAAAACCCGACCTCCGTCGCGTACAAAGCCAGCACGCCGACTACCTCCTCGGACACCAGCAAAGGCAGCACGACCAGAGAATGAAAGCCGCGCTCCGAGGCTTCCTTGCGCAGCAAGATCCGTGGATCCTTCGCCATGTCCTCGACGACCATCGCCCTTCGCTCTCTGATCGCCCGTCCGGCCAGCCCATATTGTTCGGGGTCGGACTCGTTCAACGCCAAGGGCATCAACTGGAAGTAATCCTCCTCGCCGCCGCGCCAGGCAACCGGCTTCACACGCATCGCCTCGCGATCGACCACGCCGAGCCAGGCGAGTTTGAATTTCCCGGCCTCCACCGCGATCCGGCACGCGTCGCGGAAAAGCTCCTCCCGGTCGCGCACGCGGACGATGAGCGCGTTGATTCCGCTCAGCACCGCATGGACACGCGTGAGGCGGAGGATTTTTTCCTCCGCGAGCCTGTGCTCGGTCACGTCCTGCAGCGTGCTGAACCATCGCGTTCCGCCTTCGGCGTCGGCCTGGCTCTGGAGCGGCTCGATCACCTGGCGTACCTGACTCCATGCGCCGTCGGAGCGCCGCAGCCGGTACTCGAGGTCCTTGCGCGTGCCCGCCCGGGCGGCCTCGATGGCCGTTGCGCGAAACCTTTCACGATCGTCCGGATGCAGGAGGTCCAGCCACTCGCGCGTGCTCCGGGGCATTCGAGCCGGCTCCACTCCGATCAGCTGCGGCAGGGTTTCGGACCAGCGCTCGAAGGACCCGTCCGGCCCGGTGATGATGTGCGCAATCTTCGCCATGACCTGAGCACGGTGCAGCCCCGCCTCGCTCTCATGCAATCTCTCTTCGGCGAGCCTGCGTCCCCGGCGCACCTCGGCCTCGCGCAGCTCGCGCTTCAGCGCGGGCAGGAGCCGCGCGAGATTGTTCTTCATGACATAGTCGTCCGCGCCGGCCTTCATCATGTCGACGGCGACGTTCTCCCCGATCGTGCCCGAAATGAAAATGAACGGGATGTCGGCCCGGGACTCGCGCGCGATCGCGAGCGCTTTGGGCCCGCTGAACTGCGGCATGGAGAAATCCGAGATGATGAGATGGGGCTGGAACTCGTCGAGCTCACGCCGAAAGTCCGCCTCGGTCTGCACTCGGCGGCTCTGGAAGTCGAGCCCTCCGCGCGTCAACTCGCGCAGGACGAGCTCGGCATCGTTCGGGCTGTCCTCGACGAGCAGGATCCTGAGCTGCTCGGCCATGTTGAGCGCGTTCCCGCCTCAGTCCGCGGGTCCCACGGGAGGAGGCTCGTTGATGACGGCCCAGAACATGCCGGTTTGCTTGATGGCATCGACAAACTGCTGGAAACCGACCGGCTTGACGACGTAGGCGTTGACTCCCAGGCGATAGCTCTTCACGAGATCTTCTTCCTCGCGGGACGACGTCAGCATCACGACCGGCAGGAGTTTGAGCGCCTCATCGCCCTTTATCTGCCTCAGCACCTCGAGACCGTCCACCTTGGGCATTTTCAGGTCGAGCAGCATGACGATGGGCAGGCCGCCGGCCCGAGACTGGAATTTCCCGCGCCGATAGAGGTAGTCGAGCGCCTCGGCGCCGTCGCGGGCGACGACGACTTCGTTGGCAAAATTGTTTTTCTTCAAAGCCGCAAGCACCAGCTCGATATCCTTCAAGCTGTCCTCGACCAGGAGAATCGGTCTCAACTCGGCCATGGGCTACTCCTCCGCGGAATCCCGAAGCGTGAAATAAAAGGTGGCCCCTTCATCGGGTTTCGCCTCCGCCCAGGTAAGCCCGCCGTGGCGGGTGACGATCCGCCGCACGTTGGCGAGGCCGATGCCCGTGCCCTCGAATTCCTCGGCCCGGTGCAGCCGCTGGAACACCCCGAAGAGCTTGCCGGCGTATTTCATGTCGAATCCCGCTCCGTTGTCTTGGACGTAGAACTCCAGCCCGCCGTTCTTCCTGCCGCACCCGATCCTGATCTTCGCCACATCGCGGGGCCGGGTATATTTGATCGAGTTCGACAGCAGGTTGGTCCAGACTTGTTTCAGCATCGCCCGGTCTCCCCGCACGCCGGGCAAGGATTCAATCTCCCACTCGACCCTGCGGCCGTTCGTTTCGCTTGACAGCTCCCGAAGCACTTCTGTCACGAGCTCGTTCATGTTGATCTGCGACTGGCGCAGCTCGACGCGGCCCATCTTGGAAAACACGAGGAGATCGTCGATCAGCCTGCCCATTTGCTTTACCGACTCGGTGATGGTGTCGAGATAGCGCCGGCCGGCTTGATTCAGGGCCGGCCCGCACTCCTCGCGCAGCATGTCCGAGAAGCCGTCGACGTGGCGCAGCGGCGCCCGCAGATCGTGCGAGACGGAATAGGAAAACGCTTCGAGCTCGCGATTGACGGCCTCGAGCTCGGCAGTACGCGTTGTCAGCGCGTCCTCGGCTTTCTTGCGGGACGTGATGTCGCGCAGGATCGCCGTGAAGAAATTTCCATTTGCTGTAGTCCAGTTGGCGACAGAAATCTCTATCGGGAATTCTTTTCCGTCCTTGTTCCTCGCGACCAACTCGAGCGTTTTTCCGATGATCCGGGCTTGACCGGTGGCAAGGAAGCGTTGAAAGCCGATCTGGTGCGGCTCCGTGAACCGTTCCGGCATCAGCAAGGTCAACGGTTGGCCGAGCGCTTCCTTCGCCAGATAGCCGAAAATGTGCTCGGCCGCCCGGTTGAAATAGATGATATTGCCCCGCTTGTCCGCCGAGATGATCGCGTCGCTTGCCGTTTCGGTTACGGCGCGAAACTGCTCGCGGCTTTCCCGCAGGCGGGTCGCAAGCGGCCTTACCTGCGAGCGCAGCAGCAACGTTCCACCCGCCACGAGGACGAGCAGCAGCGCGACGACGATCTGCAGTTGCTCGCGGATCGGCTGAAATACCTCGGCCGCGTCGATCTTGACCACCATCCCGAGGCCCAGATCATCTATGGGGCCGTAGGCCGCGACCACGTTCTGCGCCCGGTAATCCCGGGTGACGATCACGCCGGACTCGCCGCGCAGGGCGCGGGTCATTGGGAGGAGCTCGCCGGCGACGTTGACCAGCGAGGTCGAGAAGGCCCGGGGATTGAGCTGGTTGGGAAAACAATGCAGACGTTCTTGGCGCGACATGCACAAGACCATTTCCCCGGTCGCGCCCATTCCAGACATGTCTTGCGCGAGTCGCGTCAGCACCGCGAGGGGTTGCTCGGCGAGCACGGTGCCAACCTCCCCCGTGGAGTCGCGCAGGCGGATGCGGTGGCGCAGCAGGAAGCCGTCGTCCCAAAGCAGCTCCGGCTTGTCGGGGGTTACAAGCGTCACTACCATTGCCGGCGCTTGCACGAAAGCGCCTCCGCTCGCGACGACCTCGCCGTCCGCATCGTGGTAGGCAAGAGCGTTGAACCCCTGCTTCAGGAAGCTGTCGACGACCGCTTTGACGTTCGCAATGTTCGAGCCGTCGTCGCGGCCGGTGTGTATCACGCGCAGATTGCGCAGCACCGCGGGGCGCGTCGCGGCGATCCGGGCATTGATTTCGCGTAACTCGATCAAGTCCCGAAACATGTCGGTGCGGCGTGTCAACGCTGCGAGCGCGTTGTCACTGACCAGGGTTTGAACCCGGCCCTGAAGAACGGCGAAGCTCGCGATCCCGGCGGCCAGCGCGACCGCGGCCAGAATCGTCGCGCCGACGAACGTGATCCGGTCGTCGTCTCTCGCAAACAGCGGCACCCGGCCCCATTCGAACCGCCTCCAGGCGGACCGCAGGCCGACAGCGAGAACGAGCAGCCCCGCGGCGGTGTGCACCGCCACGCCCACGAAAAGATACCGCGGGAAAAGCAAGGGAGCGCTCACGAGATAACCCACCAGCCCGAGCACGCCGACGGCCCCGATCCCCAGCGTCAGCAGCCGGACAATCGTGCCCATCCACGGGCGGCGCACGCGCGTCGCGAGGATCAGCACCGCTCCGCTCATCAGGAATCCGCACGCAGTGCCGGGCGACGCCCGGCCTGGGTTCGGATCGGAGTCGTGCAGCCAGGCATGGAGCGGGGCCCAATCGATGCCGAGATCCGTCTGCGAGAGATGCTCGGCGAGCACCCAGGTCGCGATGATTGCGAGCGCGCCGCCCAGGACCGCGGTGACGCGCTCGTGTCGTCGCGCATCGGAAACCGGCGTCAGCAGCGCGCTGCCGGCTAGAACAAAGCACAACGCCGTGTTGAATACCATCGGCGCGAAAGCCGGCAGCACGCGCACCAGAGGGGACAGCTGCATCCACCAGCCGAGCATCACCGTTCCGCCGAGGAGCACGAGCAGCGCTCCAGCGATTGCAGAAAACGGCGCGCGTTTCATCGAGAACTGTATAGCTCCAACGCACCCGGGTTGCAAGGGACGCCCGCGTGAGGAACATCCGCACGACGTGTAGGGTTTTCCTGACACGGTCCGACGCACGTCTGGGCGGATGCCGCAGCCGCGAAAGGGCCCGCCGTGGGCGGAGGCCGGGGCTAATGCGTCAGGTTCAGCTCAGTAGGACAGCCACTGCGGTCGCTTTGCCGAAATGACCTTGGTTTTGACCCCGCACCAGTTCAGGCCGCCGAAGAGGCGCCCGTGCTCGATCTTGACGCAGCGATCCATGACCGCGTCGAGTCCTGCCGCTTCGGCCTTTCTTGCTGCTTCGGCGTTCGTCACGCCCAGTTGCTGCCACAGCACTTTCGCGCCGATCGCGATCGCGTCCTCGGCGATCGGCATGATCTCCTCGGTTTTCCTGAAGCAGTCGACGATATCCACCTTCACGGGAATTTCACGCAGCGACTTGTAGCACTTCTGTCCGAGAATCGAGTCGTATCTCGGGTTCACCGGAATCACCGTGTAGCCGTGCTCGATCATGTATTTCGCCGCGAAGTAGCTCGGCCGAAACCAGTCGCCCGAAAGGCCGACGACCGCGATGACCCTGTTCGTCTTGAGGATGCGGCGCAAACCGGGAATGTCGTCGACCATGGGTTTTCCTTGGGGCGGTCTCTGCGATTCTATCCAATCGGCCCGCGGGCCGCATCGCTGCGGTATAGTTGCGCCTCTCCAGGCACGTCTTTCGCGATGGCAAGCACCGGCACAACCAGGACCGCGGCGCAGATTCTCGTCGACGCGCTGAAAATCCACGGCGTCGACACCGCGTTCTGCGTACCCGGCGAGAGCTATCTCGCGGTGCTCGACGCGCTCTACGACGCGCGCGAGGCCATCCGCCTCATCGTCTGCCGCCAGGACGGCGGCGCCGCCTACATGGCCGAGGCCTGGGCCAAGGTCACCGGGCGCCCCGGGATCTGCTTGGTCACCCGCGGCCCGGGCGCGACCAACGCCTCGATCGGCGTGCACACCGCGTTCCAGGACTCTACGCCGATGATCCTCTTCATCGGCCAGGTGCCGGGCGAGTTCGCCGACCGCGAGTCGTTCCAGGAAATGGACTATCGCCATATGTTCGGACTGATGGCGAAGTGGGTCGCGCAGATCGAGCGCCCCGACCGCATGCACGAGTACGTGAGCCACGCGTTTCATCTCGCGATGTCGGGCCGGCCGGGGCCGGTGGTGCTCGCGCTGCCCGAGGACATGCTCACGCAGACGGCGAGCGTGCCCGACGTCGCGCCCTACCAGGTGGTGCAGGCGAGTCCTTCCGCCGGCGACCTGGAGAAACTCCGCGCGCTGCTCGCGCAAGCGAAGCGCCCATTGGCGATCCTCGGCGGCACGGTGTGGACGCGGGAAGCCTGCCGCGACCTGCAGGCGTTTGCGCAGAGCTGCGGCCTGCCCGTAGCCTGCTCGTTCCGCTTCCAGGACCTGTTCGACAACCGCCACGATCACTACGTGGGCGACGTCGGCATCGGCATCAACCCGAAGCTCGCCGAGCGCGTGCGCGGCTCGGACCTCCTGCTCGTGATCGGCGCGCGCCTGGGCGAGATGACCACCGGCGCCTACACGCTGGTCGAGCCGCCGCGCCCGAGGCAAAAGCTCGTCCACGTGCACGCGGGCGCCGAGGAGCTCGGGCGCGTGTATCAGGGCGAGCTGCTGATCAACTCGGGGATGCCGCAGATCGCCTCTGCGCTGAAAGGATTGAAGCTGGACGGCAGCGCGTGGAAAACCTGGCGCGAGCAGGCGCGGGCGGACTACCTGGAGTGGACGAAACCCGCCCCGAACCCGGGCAAGGTGCAGCTCGCCGAGATCGTCGCCTGGCTGCGCGAGCGCCTGCCCGAGGACGCGATCGTCGCCAACGGCGCGGGAAATTTCGCCGGCTGGGTGTCGCGCTTCTACCGCTATCCGGGGCTGCGCACCCAGGTCGCGCCCACCAACGGCTCGATGGGATACGGCGTTCCCGCCGGCGTCGCGGCGAAAGTCGCGCGCCCGGAATGCCTGGTCGTCTCGATCAACGGCGACGGCGATTTCCTTATGAACGGGCAGGAACTGGCCACGGCCGTGCAGTACGACCTGCCGGTGATCTTCGTGGTCGTGAACAACGATATGTACGGCACGATCCGCATGCACCAGGAGCGCGAATACCCGGGGCGCGTCTACGGCACTTCGCTCAAAAACCCGGACTTCGCCGCGCTCGCCCGCGCCTACGGCGCGCACGGGGAGACGGTCGAGGAGACCGCGGGTTTCGCGCCCGCCTTCGAGCGCGCGGCCGCGTCGGGCAAGCCCGCGCTGATCGAGGTGCGGATCGATCCCCAGGCGATCACGACTTCCACGACGCTGGACGCCATCCGGGCCCGTTCTTTGAAGGGTTAGCGGGTCAGTGGAGATTCACCACGTACACCACGTTCAGCGGAATTTCACCGTTCGGATAGAACGCGGTGCGGTACTTGAGCCAGAGGCGCCCCGCCTCCTCGTGCTCGCCTGTCGTCTCCGCCGCGTGCCGGCCCGGCGAGCAGCGCCCGCGCGCGCTCGAGCATGGCGCGCGCATCGCGCGCCGCGATCGCGGCGTACACGTCGAGCCTTTCGCGCAGCTGCGGTGACTGCCGGGCGGGCGTGCAGCCCAGCCACTTGCGCTCGATCCACAGCGCGCGCCGCGGCGCAGGCGCGAGATACGAGAGAGTCACGGTTGCAGCCCAATGCAGCTGCTCGATCGCCGCCTTGGGCGGCTCGGCGCCGCACAACGCACCCGGCTGCCTGAGCGCGAGCAGCGCGAGGCGCGCGCCCTCATCGCTGATGCGCAGCGGATCCGCGGAACGATCCTCGAGCCCGCGTTCGAGCAGCAGGGCCGTCGACCGGATGAGCACGGGCGGGGACAGGTCGTGCGCGCCCGCCGGCTCGCGCAGGTACGTGATGGCTGCGCCGTCCGCCATCTCGAGAATCGGCAGCGGCGCCTCCGCGAGCGCGAAGACCGCCCGGGCGCTGCTCGCTTGAAAGCGCGCGCGGGGGGCCTCGAGCTGAACCAGCGGGTGGAAGTCCGAGTTGATCACGGGCGCAAGCGGCGCGAACAGGCGCGCGAGCGCGCTCTTGGTGCCCACGCTGCGCGCGGCGATTTCCTCGCGGCGCCTGATCCCGATGCGCTCGAGCTGCTGCATGAAAGCCTGCTCCTTTTCCGGCAGGGGGCCGGGACGCGGCACGCGGCCTTCCGGGACCGCGACCACGACCAGATCTCCGGAATTCGCCGCGTAGACCTCGTAGTCCGCGAAGCTCTCCCCGAGCGCCGAGAGCATGGAGCCGAGCAGCCGGTCGTTGAGCTCGTACAGCTGCAGCCACTGCACGAACACGCCGTCCGGCGCGAGGTAGCGCTTCGTCTCCCGGTAGAACTCGGTGGTAAAGAGGCCCGCGACGCCGTTGACCCAGGGGTTGGACGGCTCGGATATGATCACGTCGTAGCGCCTGCCGTGGCGCGCAAAATAGCTCTTCGCGTCCTCGAAATAAACCTGGCTGCGCGGGTCGCGGTAGGCCCGGATGTTCCGCGGGAAGAAGGAACGCGCGCCCGCCACCATCGCGGGCTCGATCTCAATGGTATGGACCTCGCGCGGCCCGCCGTGCGACAGCAATACCTCGGCGGTGAGCCCGGAGCCCCACCCGATATTGGCGTAGCTGCGGGCGTCGGGCTTGACGAGGAGCGGCAGCGCGGCGAGCAGCGTCATCGTGTATTCGTCCCCGGTGGGCAGGTCGCCCGGATCGAGGTACATCGCCGCATCGGGCTTGCCGTTGGTGGAGATGGTCACCCGGCTTCCTTTACCGCCGAGCACGGCGACCGAAGCCGTTTTTCCGTCGCGGTAAAAAAACACCCGCTGCTCTTCGGGCGCCGCGCGGCCGTAGCGGAACACGCCCGACGCAAGGCGCTCGGGCTGCAGCACCTCGGCGCGCGCCGTCGCGGTCGCGGCGAGCATGCCGAGGATCACCGCGGCGAAGGCGTGAGCCCGCCGGAAAGCGGCCTGCGAGTAGCGCAGCAGCCACGCGCCGAGCAGCATGTCCGCGGCGGCCCCGAGCACGAGCGCGAGCTTGAGGCCGGCGTCGGGCACGAGAACGTGCACGGCGATGAGCACGCCCGCGATCGCGCCTAGCGTGTTAGCGGCGTATACCTGGCCGATCGCACGCTCGCCGCCGCCTCCACGCAGCAGCGCGTGCGTAAACAGCGGCAGCGTCATCCCGGCGAGAAAGGTCGCGGGCAGCATCACGGCGAACGCGAGCGCGTGGCTGAACAGATTGAACGCGGGATAGGCGGCTTCGTTGCGCTGGAGTATTCCGAGCGCCCATTCCATCCAGTCGAAAGTCCGGTGATAGACGAAAACGGTCGCCAGCGCCGCGAGGCCCATGACGACCTGTATCAGGCCCGCATAGCGAACCGGGTCGGCGATGTGGTCGATGCGGCGCCGGATCCACAGGCCGCCGAGGGCGAGCCCGGTGATGAAGGCCGAAAGCATCAGCTCGAACGCGTGGAACGAGGAGCCGAGCACGAGCGAGAGCATCCTGATCCAGACGATTTCATAGACGAACGAGGCGAGTCCGGTAACGAACGCGCCCGCGAGGAACAGCCTGGCGATGTACGTCCCCGTGGCCGCGGTCCCGCTTTGCGGCTGCGCGGAAAACGGCGCGGGCTCGCCGCCGCGCGCGATCGCGAGCACCGCGGCGGCGAGCGCGAGGTTCAGCGCGCCCGCAAGGCGCATGGTTCCCGGCATGCCGAGCCAGCCGAGCAGCCAGAACGCGGCGGCGAGCGCGCCGATCGCGGCGCCGATCGAGTTGGTGAAGTACAGCATCGCCAGATGATGGCCGCTCGCGTGGGGCTCGCGGCGGATCACGGCTCCGCTCAGCAGGGGAAAGGTCATTCCGAGCAGCACCGTCTGCGGCACGATCAGCGCGGCGCACAGCGTGTATTTGAAGATCTCGACGGCCCCGGGCGAGCCGAGCGCCGGGATGACGTGGTCGAGCGAAGCCTGCGTAAGCGACACGTACGCTTCGTGGAAGAGGAGCGCGGCGACGCCGATCGCCGCCTCGATCCAGCCGTACGCGGCGAGCAGGTTCTTCAGGCGCGAGCTCCAGCGGCTCGCAAGCCACGCCCCGAGCGCCAGGCCCCCCATGAACGCGGCCAGCACGAAAGACTGCGCGAACGCCGCCGCGCCGAGGTACAGCTTCAGGTAGTGCGACCAGACGGACTCGTAGATGAGGCCGGTGAAGCCGGAAAGCGTGAACAGGGCAAACAGCAGCTTGACGCTTTGGTTGGGCATGTCCCGTCCGATCGCCAAAAAGGCGCAAGTGTAGCGCGATTGCCTTCGCGACGCGGCGGGTGCCGCGCGGCTCGGATCAGTGGTGAAGTATCTTGGAGAGGAACTGCTGCGCGCGCTCCGAGCGCGGGCTTCCGAAGAAATCCTCCTTCAGCGCGTCCTCGCCGATCTCGCCGCGGTCCATGAAGATCACTCGGTGAGCGACTTTGCGCGCAAATTCCATCTCGTGGGTGACCACCATCATGGTCATACCTTCGCGGGCGAGCTCGACCATGACGTCGAGCACCTCGTTGATCATCTCGGGATCGAGCGCCGACGTCGGCTCGTCGAACAGCATCGCGATCGGGTCCATGGCGAGAGCGCGCGCGATCGCGACGCGCTGCTGCTGCCCTCCGGAGAGCTGGCCGGGGTACTTGTCCCTGTGGGCCGCGAGCCCGACGCGCTCGAGGAGCTTGAGGCCATTTTGCGTCGCCTCCTCGAGGCTGCGGCCGAGCACCTTCACCTGCGCGAGGGTGAGATTGCGCATCACCGTCATGTGCGGGAAGAGCTCGAAGTTCTGGAACACCATGCCGATCCTGGAGCGCAGCTTCGGCAGGTCGGTCCGGGGATCGCCGACCGAGACGCCGTCGACCGTGATACTGCCTTCCTGGAACGGCTCCAAGCCGTTCACGCACTTGATGAGCGTCGACTTGCCGCTGCCGGAAGGGCCGCACACGACCACGACCTCTCCATTTTTCACCTCGGTCGAGCAGCCGGTGAGCACCTGGAAGGTTCCGTACCACTTGCTGACGTTCTTTATCGAGATCATGCGAGCCTCACCGGATGACGGCGACGCGTTCCTGCAGGCGCTTCACCAGCGTCGACAGGCCGTAGGAGACGACAAAATACACGACCGCCACGAAGGTATACATCTCGACCAGGCGGTAGTCGCGGTTCGCGATCTTCGCGGCGGCGCCCAGGAAATCCGTGGCGGAGATCACGTACACGAGCGAGGTGTCCTGGAACAGGATGATCGTCTGCGTGAGGAGCACCGGCAGCATGTTGCGGAAGGCCTGAGGCAACACGATCCGTCCCATCGTCTGCCAGTAGTCCAGTCCCAGCGCGTAGCCCGCCCAGACCTGGCCGCGCGCGATCGACTGGATGCCGGCGCGCATGATCTCGCAGTAGTACGCGGCCTCGAACATGGTGAACGTGATGACGCTCGACCAGAACGCGCCGACCCTGATCGGCTCCTTGGCGCCGATCGCCCAGGCCCCGATGTAGGGCACGAGGAAGAAGAACCAGAAGATCACGAGCACCAGCGGCACCGAGCGCATGAGGTTGACGTAGCCTCCCGCGGCCATCGAAAGCGGGCGCAAGCTCGACAGCCGCATCATCGCGAGCAGCGTGCCGAACACGATTCCCCCGGTCATCGCCATGAGCGTGAGCGTGACGGTGAACGTCATCCCCTCCCTGAAGAGGTAGGGGAGCGAGCGCTGAATGACGTCGAAATCAAAGCTTTGCATCTAATGCCCCGCCAGCGGCGCGCCGCCCACGGCGATCAGGCCGGGCACGCGCACCTTCTTCTCGAGGGCCCGCATGAGAAGCACGACGATCAGGTTCGTGAGCAGATAAATCGCCGTCGCCGTCGCAAAGGCCTCGAACACGCGGAAGCTGAATTCCTGCATGGCCCGCGCGCGTCCGGTCAGCTCCAGCAGCCCGATGGTCAGCGCCACCGAGGAATTCTTGATGACGTTCATGAATTCGGAGGTGAGCGGCGGCAGGATGATGCGGAAAGCCTGCGGCAGGATGACGTAGCGGTAGGTCTGCGCCGGCGTGAGCCCCGTCGCGGTGCCCGCCATGCCCTGCCCGCGCGGCAGCGACATGATGCCCGCCTTGACCTGCTCGGCGACGCGCACCGAGGTGAAGATGCCGAGGCACAGCACCGCCGGAACATACGAGCCCCAGGGCGGCGGCATTTGCTTGATCGCATCGCCCGCCGCCTTGGGCAGAAACTCCGGGAAGACGAAGAACCACAGGAACATCTGCACGATGAGCGGGATGTTGCGGAAGATCTCGACGTAGAGGTTGCCGAGGCGCACCGCCCATTTGGCGGGCGTCGTGCGCAGCGTGCCGACGCCTGAGCCGACGGCAAGCGCGATCACCCAGGCCGCAAGCGCCGTGGCGAGCGTCCAGCCCAGGCCGACGACAAGGTAATGAAGGTAGGTGCCGGTGCCGCCGGGCTCGGGCTCGAGCAGGACCTTCCAGTACCAGTTGTAGTTCAATCCACTCCCCGGAAACGAAAGCGCGCGTTCAACGGCTTGAAAAGTCCGTTGCAACGCGCGCAGTTAAAGCGGCGCTCCGCGTCCGCTTTAACGACTATTTGTATGCCGCGGGGTCTCCGGAATCCGTCGGGTTGGCGATCACCTTCTTGAACGGCTCGCTCATCGGCACGTTGAGGTTGAGCCCCTTTGGCGGAATCGGCTTCAGGAACCACTTGCCGTAGATGGCGTCGATCGCCCCCGACTTGTAGGTCTGGATCATCGCGCTGTCGACGACCTTCTTGAACGCGACGTCGTCCTTGCGCAGCATGATTCCGTAGGGCTCGACGGAGAGCGCCTCGGGCGAGATCGCGTAGTCGCCGGGGCTGCGCGACTGGGCGGCCAGGCTGTAGAGCAGTATGTCGTCCATGACGAACGCCACCGCGCGGCCGGTCTCGACCATCTGGAACGCCTCCGCGTGGCCGTTCGCCGAGATGATGTTCATGCCCAGGTTCTGCGCCGCGTTGATCTCGGTGATCTGCTTGATGTTGGTCGTTCCGGCCGTGGACACGATGGTCTTCCCCTTGAGATCCGGGAGCGCCCTGATGTTCGAAGCCTTCTTCGCCACCCAGCGGTTGGCGGTCACGAAATGCGTGATCGTGAACCATACCTGCTTCTGGCGCTCCAGGTTGTTGGTGGTCGAGCCGCACTCGAGGTCGATGGTGCCGTTCGCCATCAGCGGGATGCGGTTCGCCGAGGTCACGAGCTGGTACTTGACGTCGATCCTGGGCATCTTGAGCTCGTTCTTGACGGCATCGACGATGCGCAGGCAGAGGTCGACGGCGTAGCCGACCGGCTGCTGCCTGTCGTCGTAGTACGAGAACGGCACCGACGCATCACGGTGCCCGATGGTGATCGAGCCGCCGTCCTTGATCTTCTTGAGCGTGCCCTCCTGGGCCGCGGCGCTCGCTGCAAGGGTGACGCAGGCGAGCGCAGCAAGTATGATTCGGATCGTTCGGGTCATGTCAGCCTCCCATCGTTGGCAATCGCGCGGGCCGCACGCGGCCGGATTCGCCTCCGGTCGCGGGGGCAAACGATTCTACGGCAGTCCCGAACCCTTTGTCCAAGCCGCGCGCCGCGGGTTTACTCGGACGATTTTCGCATGAGCCAGGCCCCGGTTCGCATCGAGCACGACCTGCTGGGCGAGCGCGCCGTGCCGGCCGAGGCCTATTACGGCATCCACACGCTGCGGGCGCTGGAGAATTTTCCGATCACCGGCACCCCGATTTCGATCTACCCGGAGCTCGTTCGCGCGCTCGCCTGCGTGAAGCAGGCGGCGGCGCTCGCAAACGGCGCGCTGGGCCTTCTTTCCGATGAAAAAGCCCAAGCCATCGTGAGGGCGTGCGAGCAGATCCGCGAGGGCGAGCTGCTGGAGGAGTTCGTCGTCGACGTGATCCAGGGCGGGGCGGGCACGTCCACGAACATGAACGCGAACGAGGTCATCGCCAATCGCGCGCTCGAGCTCCTCGGCCGCGCGCGCGGCGAATACGGGTTCCTGCGTCCGGTCGAGGACGTCAACATGAGCCAGAGCACCAACGACGTCTACCCGACGGCGGTGAAGATCGCGCTGCACTTCGCGATCGACCGGCTCGCCGCGGCCATGCGCGAGCTGCGCCTCGCCTTCGACGAGAAGGCGCGCGAGTTCGCCGACGTGCTGAAGATGGGCCGCACGCAACTGCAGGACGCCGTGCCGATGACGCTCGGCCAGGAGTTCAGCACCTACGCCGTGATGCTCAAGGAGGACGAGGCGCGCCTCAAGGAAGCGGCGCTGCTGATCACCGAGATCAACCTCGGAGCGACCGCGATCGGCACGGGCATCAACGCGCACCCGGATTACGCGGCGCTCGCGCGCGAGCGCCTTTCCGACATCACCGGGATCCATCTCGTCACCGCGTCGAATCTGGTGGAGGCGACGCAGGACGCGGGGGCCTTCGTGCAGCTCTCGGGCGTCTTGAAGCGCATCGCCGTGAAGCTCTCCAAGGTGTGCAACGACCTGCGGCTTCTGTCTTCGGGGCCCATGGCGGGCTTCGGCGAGATCAACCTGCCGGCGGTGCAGGCGGGATCCTCGATCATGCCGGGCAAGGTGAACCCGGTGATCCCGGAGGTCGTGAACCAGATCGCCTTCGAGGTGATCGGCAACGACGTCACGGTGAGCTTCGCCGCCGAAGCCGGCCAGCTGCAGCTGAACGCCTTCGAGCCGATCATCGCGCACAGCCTGTTCAAGAGCTTGGTGCACCTCACGCGCGGCTGCGACACGCTGCGCGAACGCTGCGTCACGGGCATCAGCGCCAACCGCGAGCGCCTGGCGAAGATGCTCGAGAACCCCACCGGCGACGCGACCGCGCTCAGCCCCTATATCGGCTACTCGAGCGCAAGCGAAGTCGCGCGCGAAGCGCTCGCGAGCGGCAAGACCGTGTACCAGGTGGCGCTCGAGAAGAAGCTCCTCACGCGCGAGCAGCTCGACGAGATCCTGCGGCCTGGGGAGCTCACACGCCCGCATAAGTCTTGAGGTGGAAATTAGCAGCGAGTTGACGACGCACGCATGGTTCGCCGCGCCGCCTTCGCACGGAGGACGAAGCAGGTATCGAACTACTTCGGGAAAAGCTCGGACAGCGCGATGACCACGTCGGGCAGCGCCGCGGCGGCGACGCTTTCGTCGCCGGCGGCCGTGAAGCTTTTGCGGTAGCCGCTTGCGCTCGGATCGCGAAAAACGCGCAGCGCGCGTTCCTGGAGATCGACCACCCAGACTTCCGGGACTCCGTGACGCGCATACAGCGGAACCTTCGTTCCGATATCGAAGGCGAGCGTCGTATCGGCGACCTCGACCACGAGAAGAACGTCGGCAACTGTGGGATGCGCACCGGAATAACTGTCCGCGCGCGCTTTGAGCAGCGCGAGGTCCGGTTGCGGGACTGACCGCTCGCCGACGATGAAAGGATTCTGCACCGAGACGACGGCCCGGTCGTCTACGAGGCGGTTGAAAAGCCGGTTCAGAGCATTAACCGCGCCGGCGTGCCGGCTTCCAATGGGCGCCATCTCGACTATCTCTCCTTCGATCAGCTCCAGGCGCTCATTCGGCGCGAACACGCCCGCATCGCCCATGCGCAGATACTCCTGCGCGCTCACCGCATGACGTTGAGGGTATTCAAGGACCGCGCTCATCAAATCACCCTGCCATTCGCTTCGAAGTCAATCTTACCTCGTCTGGCAAACCGCCGTCTATTTGAGTCGCCTTACGCTGCGCGCCTCACCTTTTTTCCTAGGACGTTGCGCAGGTATCGGCCGGTGAAGCTCGCGTCCATCGCGGCTACGTCCTCGGGCGTGCCCTGGGCGATGATGAGCCCGCCGCCGTCCCCGCCCTCGGGGCCGAGGTCGATTATCCAATCCGCGGTCTTGATCACGTCGAGGTTGTGCTCGATCACGACCACCGTGTTCCCCGCGTCGCGCAGGCGGTGCAGGACCGACAGCAACAGGTCGATGTCCTTGAAGTGGAGCCCCGTGGTGGGCTCGTCCAGGATGTAGAGCGTGCGGCCGGTGTCGCGCTTGGAGAGCTCGAGCGACAGCTTCACCCGCTGCGCCTCGCCGCCCGAGAGCGTGGTGGCCGGCTGCCCGAGCTGGATGTAGCCCAGGCCCACTTCGAGCAGCGTCTGCAGCTTTCTTTCGACCGCGGGGATCGCGTTGAAGAATTCGTGGGCGGCTTCCACCGTCATCTGCAGCACCTCGTGGATGTTCTTCCCCTTGAACTGCACCTCCAGCGTCTCGCGGTTGTAGCGCTTGCCGCGGCAGGTGTCGCAGGGAACGTAGATGTCGGGGAGAAAATGCATCTCGACCTTGATCACGCCGTCGCCCTGGCAGGCTTCGCAGCGTCCGCCCTTGACGTTGAAGGAGAAGCGCCCCGGACCGTAGCCGCGCTCGCGCGCCATCGGAACGCCCGCGAAGAGCTCGCGTATCGGGGTGAAGAGCGCCGTGTAGGTGGCGGGATTGGAGCGCGGCGTGCGGCCGATCGGGCTCTGGTCGACGCTCACCGCCTTGTCGAAGAATTCCAGCCCCCTGATCGAGTCGTGCGCGGCGGGCTCATGCACCGATCCATAGAGCTCGCGCGCGACCGCCGCGTAGAGCGTGTCGTTGATGAGGGTCGATTTGCCCGAGCCGGAGACGCCCGTCACGCACACGAAAAGACCCAGGGGCAGCGCGAGGTCGACGTTCTTCAGGTTGTTCCCGCGCGCCCCGCGCAGCCTGAACACGCGGGTCTTGTCGAAGCGGCGGCGGCTCTTGGGCACGGCGATCTCCAGCGCCCCCGACAGATA
>WNFV01004655.1_pt1 | contig 16914 bp, 17 predicted proteins | sample 5400101 | NCBI WGS metagenome assembly WNFV01 (sample SAMN13153361, study PRJNA577476) | soil metagenome | isolation source: 115 cm soil or saprolite under grassland replicate 1 | place: USA:California | collected 2016-06-15
GCCCCGCACCAAGCCAGCCTCCCCCGCCTCCGGGAAGTAGCTGTGCACGAAATAGAACCGGCTGCTGTCAGTGATCCCTGACCACAGGGAGTGCGCTTGTGCCTGCTTCACCCTGTTCCAGCCCATGTGCGGAACCTTGAGCTTGCGTCCTTCGGAATCGACCATCGCCGAGGCCGGAAAGCGGCGCACGGTCCCGGGCAGGAGCCCCAGTCCGGCCACCCCACCTTCGTCGCTCGACTCGAAGAGCATCTGCAATCCGATGCAGATGCCGAGGAAGGGCTTCGTGCGCGCGGCCTCCAACACAGCGGGCCGCAGGCCACGCGCATCCATCTCGCGCATGCAGTCGGGCATCGCGCCTTGGCCTGGAAAAATCACGCGGTCGGCAGCGGCCACGCGATCAGGGTCTGAAGTAATTTCAACCCTTGGTAGCCCAAGGAACCAACGGACCCAGCGGAGCCAACGGACCCAATAGAGCCAACGGAGAAGGGGGGGCCAGCTAGCGCACTCGATGGCTTTGGACACCGAGTGTAGATTGCCCATCCCGTAGTCGATCACCGCGATCCGATCGGCCATGAAGAAGCCCGAAAGAGACCTATAACGTGCCCTTGGTCGAGGGCACCGTGCCCGCGGCGCGCGGATCGGGCTCCAGCGCCATGCGCAGAGCCCGCGCGAACGCCTTGAACATCGTCTCGCATTGGTGATGCGCATTGTCCCCGCGCAGGTTGTCGATGTGCAGCGTCACCTGCGCGTGGTTGGCGAAGCCCTGGAAGAACTCGTGCACCAGATCGACGTCGAACTCGCCGATCAGCGCGCGCTTGAACTGGACGTGATACTCGAGGCCGGGCCGCCCGGAGAAATCGATCACGACGCGCGACAAGGCCTCGTCGAGCGGCACGTAGGCATGCCCGTAACGCCGTATGCCCTTCTTGTCACCTACCGCACGCGCGACCGCCTGGCCGAGCGTAATCCCGACGTCCTCGACCGTGTGGTGGGCATCGATCTGCAGGTCGCCTCTCGCCTGGATGTCGAGATCGAGCATCGCGTGGCGCGCGACCTGGTCGAGCATATGATCGAGAAACGGCACGCCGGTCGCGAGGGTCGCCTTGCCGCTGCCGTCGAGGTTGACCGAAAGCGCGATCTGCGTCTCGGTGGTCTTGCGGTCGGCTTTTGCGGCGCGCGTGGACATCTCTCTCCAGCTTCAACGCGATAGCGTACACGAAATCAGCGCTCGGCGAGGGCTTGCGCAAACGCGGCAAGACAGCGCCGGTTCTCCTCTGGGGTGCCGATGGTAAGCCGGATGCAGTGATCGAGGAGCGGCACGCCGGTATGCAGGTTCTTCACGAGCACCCCGCGGCGCCGCATGCCTTCGAACACCCTCGGAGCGTCCGGGACACGAATCAGGATGAAATTCGCCTTGCTTGGAAAAACCGTCACGCGGGAGAGCTTGCGCAGCTCGCCGTCAAGCCGCTCGCGCTCCGCGTTGATGCTGCGCGCCTGCGCGTCGAGCACGTCGTGGTGCGCGAGAACGCGCTCGGCGACCAGGTGCGTCAGCATGTTGACGTTGTAGGGGGGGCGCACCTTGTCGAATTCGCGGATCCACTCAGGCCGCCCGACCGCGTAGCCGAGTCGAATGCCGGCGAGTCCGAGCTTCGACAGAGTGCGCATGACCACGAGATTCGGGAATTCCCGAAGGCGCGTCATGAAGGTCTTGCCGGCGAAGGGATGATAGGCCTCGTCGATCACCACCAGCCCCGGCGCCGCGGCGATGATCCGTGCGATGGCCTCATCCGAAAACAGACTTCCGGACGGGTTGTTGGGATAGTCGATGAACACCACCGCGGGCCGGTGCTCGGCCAAGGCGCCCAGAAAGGCGCCGGTGTCGATCGTGAAGTCGGGCTTGAGCAGCACTCCGACATAGCGTAACGCCGCGAGCTGCGCATAATGGCTGAACATGAAGAAGCACGGCCGGGGCGCGAGCACCACGGCCCCCGGACGCGCCACGCTCTGGACGATGATGTGGATGATCTCGTCCGAGCCGTTGCCGAGCAGGACGTCATACTCCCGGCCGATCCCCATCACATCGCGCAGGCGCTCCATCAGGGCCGGTGCGGCCGGGTCGGGATAGCGATTGATCTCGGCGTTTGCCACAGCCTCGCCGATCTCGCGGCGCAGCCCCTCCGGCAGGCGATAGGGATTTTCCATCGCGTCGAGCTTCACCAGCCCTTCAGCCGACTGGACGTGATAGGCGGTGAGCGCCCGAATCTCGTCGCGGATGACCTTTTCCGGTCCGGCGCTCACGGCTTGCCTTTGAGCGTGTTTCCCAAGCGGAGCTCGGCCGACCGCGCGTGCGCCTGGAATCCTTCGCCGTTCGCGAGCGTCATGGCGAGCCTGCCGAGCTTTTGCGCGCCTTTGCGTGAGACGGCGATGATGCTCGTGCGCTTCTGGAAGTCGTACACGCCGAGCGGCGAGGAAAACCTCGCCGTGCGCGAAGTCGGCAAGACGTGGTTGGGCCCGGCGCAATAATCGCCCAGAGCTTCCGAGGTGTAGCGCCCCAGAAAAATCGCACCGGCGTGGCGGATTTTTTTCAGCCATTTTCTCGGATTCGCGACCGAGAGCTCGAGGTGCTCGGGCGAGATGCGGTTCGCGATGTCGCAGGCTTCTTCAAGGTTCTTCGTCTGGATAAGCGCTCCGCGCCGGCGCAGCGACGCTCCGATGACCTCGTGCCGCGGCATTCCGGGCAGCAATTTGTCGATGCTTCGTGCGATCCGCTCGATGAAACCTGCGTCGGGCGAGACGAGAATCGCCTGTGCGGACTCATCGTGCTCGGCCTGCGAAAACAGGTCCATCGTAATCCAGTCCGGATCGGTCGAGCCGTCGCAGATGACCAGGACCTCCGAGGGGCCGGCGACCATGTCGATGCCGACCACGCCGAAAACGCGGCGCTTGGCAGCGGCGACGTAGGCGTTGCCAGGTCCGACGATCTTGTCCACCTGCGGGATGGTCTGGGTTCCGTACGCCAGCGCCGCGATCGCCTGCGCACCGCCTACGGCGAAGACCCGGTCGACACCTGCGATCGCCGCCGCCGCGAGCACCAGCGGATTGCGCTCCCCCGAAGGAGTCGGCACGGTCATGATCAGCTCAGCGACTCCCGCCACTTTCGCGGGCAGAGCGTTCATCAATACGGATGACGGGTACGCGGCCTTGCCGCCGGGCACGTACAAGCCGACGCGGTCGAGCGGTGTCACGCGCTGGCCGAGCGTCGTCCCGTCGGCTTCGGTGAATTGCCACGATCTTGCGCGTTGTCGCTCATGGTACTTGCGTATGCGCAGCGCGGCCTGCTCGAGCGCTTCGCGCTCGCCGCGTTCCAGCCCCGAGCGAGCCCTTTCCAGCTCGCGATGCGGCAGCTCGAGTTCGGCGACGCGCTCGACCTTGACCCCGTCCAAGCGTTCCGTGTACTCGAGCACCGCCGCGTCGCCCCGCGCACGCACGTCGGCGAGAATCGCGGCGACCGTGCGTTCGACTCCGTCATCCAGGGCCGAGTCGAACGCGGTGAGCTTCGCGAGCCGCTCGCCGAAATCGGCTTGAGCGGTCGAAAGACGGGCGATCTCAGGCATGAACGACCGCGGCCTTCGCGAGCTGGTCGAGCAGCGGCTGGATGGCATCGCGCTTCATCTTGAGCGCCGCCTGGTTGACGATGAGGCGGGCGCTGATCGGCAGGATCTCCTCGACCGCGCGCAGACGGTTGGCGCGCAGCGTGTCGCCCGTCGAAACCAGGTCGACGATCGCATCGGCGAGACCCACGAGCGGCGCGAGCTCCATCGAGCCGTAGAGCTTGATCAGGTCGACGTGCACGCCCTTCGCCGCGAAGTGCTCGCGCGCGGTCTGCGTGTATTTGGTCGCCACGCGCAGGCGCGCGCCCTGGCGCACTGCGTCTGCGTAGTCGAAGCCTTCGGGAACCGCCACCACCATGCGGCACGCCGCGATGCCGAGGTCGAGCGGCTGGTACAGCCCGGCGCCGCCGTGCTCGAGCAGCACGTCCTTGCCGGCGATGCCGAGCTCCGCCGCGCCGTATTGGACGTAAGTCGGAACATCGGATGCGCGCACGACGAGCAGCCGCAGGTCGCTGCGGCTGGTGCGCAGAATGAGCTTGCGCGAGGCGTCGGGATCATCGAGCGGGCGCATTCCCGCCGCGGCGAGCAGCGGCAGCGTTTCGTCGAAAATCCGGCCCTTCGAGAGCGCGAGGGTGATCACGTCGTAACCGTTCGAAAAGCGTGGATTTTACCGCAGAGAATACAGAGGACGCGAAAGTAACCCCAAGAACGCCTTTCGTCTGCGCCCTAAGTCCCTCGCGGTGAATGTCTTTCAATGCGCTCTTCGAATGCGCGCGCCCAGTTGCGCGAGCTTTTCCTCGATGCACTCGTAGCCGCGATCGAGGTGGTAGATGCGATCGACGGTCGTCTCGCCTTCGGCCGCGAGGCCCGCGATCACGAGGCTCGCCGAGGCGCGCAGGTCGGTCGCCATGACGGTCGCGCCCTGCAGCTTCCCGACCCCGCGCACGATCGCGGCGTTGCCCGAGACCTCGATGTCGGCGCCCAGCCGCTGCATCTCCAGGGCGTGCATGAAACGGTTCTCGAAAATGGTCTCGGTGATCACGGCGGTGCCCTCCGAGATCGCGTCGAGCGCCATCAGCTGCGCCTGCATGTCGGTCGGAAACCCCGGGTAGGGAGCGGTCCGGGCATCGACGCCCCTGGGCCTCTCCCGCATCGCAAGCGCGATCGTTCCGTTTCCCGTCTGCACCTCCGCGCCCGCTTCGCGCAGCTTCTCGAGGACCGCATCGAGAATTCCGGCGTCGGTGCCGTGCAGCCTGACGCGACCGCCGGTGGCCGCCGCCGCGGCGAGAAAGGTTCCGGTCTCGATGCGGTCGGGCATGATTCGGTGGGTCGCCCCGCGCAGCTGCGCGACGCCTTCGATGGTGATCACGTCGGTTCCCGCGCCGCTGATTCTCGCGCCCATGGCCAAAAGGCATTGGGCGAGGTCCACCACCTCGGGCTCGCGCGCGGCGTTCTCGAGGACGGTCGTGCCTTGAGCGAGGCAGGCCGCCATCATGAGGTTCTCCGTGCCCGTGACGGTTACGAGGTCCATGACGACGCGCGCCCCTTTCAGCCGCTTCGCCCGCGCCGCGATGTAGCCTTGCTCGACAGAGATTTCGGCGCCCAGGGCTTCGAGCCCCTTGATATGCAAGTCGACCGGGCGGGAGCCGATGGCACACCCCCCGGGGAGCGAGACGCGAGCCTCGCCGCAGCGCGCCACCAGGGGCCCCAGGACGAGGATCGAAGCGCGCATGGTCTTCACCAGATCATAGGGGGCGAGCGGCTCGGTGAGCCGCTCCGCCCGAAGCAACAAGCCCAGCCGGTCATCGAGCGATACTTCAACGCCCAGCTGTGCGAGCAGCCGCAGCATCGTGCTCACGTCCCTCAGGTGCGGCACGTTGGAGAGCGTGAGCTGCTCGCGCGTGAGGAGCGCCGCGCACATCAGCGGGAGTGCCGCGTTCTTTGCCCCAGAGACGCGGATCTCGCCCGACAGCGGCACGCCGCCCTGAATGATGAGCTTATCCATCCGCCGCCACCTCTTCGGGCGTGAGGGTGCGCATCGACAGCGCGTGAATCTCCTCGCGCATCCTATCGCCGAGCGCCGCGTAGACGAGCTGGTGGCGCTCGACCGGGCTCTTGCCGCGGAAGGCCTCGCTCACGACCAGGGCCTCGAAATGCTGACCGTCGCCCAAGACCCGTACCCGGGTGCACTGAAGCCCCTTTTCGATATGGCTTTGGACCTGCTCGGGAGTGATCACCAGCGTCTCAATTTGTACCCGAACCGCAGCAGCACCAGGTGAGGCCCGACGCGAGCCTGAGGAAGATCAGCTCGACGCCGACTGAAGCAGCTCGGAGACTCCGTAGAGCTTGGCGAGGTTCTGCATCGCGGCAGGAAGGTTGGCGAGGCGCAATCCGGTTCCGCTTTCGGAGGCCTTGCGCAGCCACTCGATGGCAAGGGCGACCGCCGCCGAATCGACTTCGGTGACGTTGCGGAAATCGACTACGCGCGCTCCCCCCTGCCGCAGGTGTTCTGTCGCGGCGCCGATCAGCCCGGGAACGGTATCCAGAGTCACCGCGCCTTCGAGAATGAGCGAATCGCCGTCGCGCCGGATCACGTCTTGCCCGATTTGGCGCGCTCGCGCTCGCTCTGGCGGTTTTTCGCGGCGAGCGATTTGATCAGGCCGTCCACGCCGCGCTCCTTGACCTCGCTGGCGAAGGTGTCGCGGTAGGTCGTGACCAGGCTCACGCCGCCGACCTTGACGTCGTAGACCTTCCACCCGTTGGGGGTCTTTTCCATCTCGTAGTCGATGGCGACCGGCTGAGACGAGCCCGATTGCTTCACTTCGGACCTCACGGTGACCTCGACGTCCTCGGGCTTGGCGCGCAGGGGCTTGTAATCGATCAGCTGGTCGCGGTAATTGGAGAGCGCGGTCGAATAGGTGCGGACCAGCAGCGTCTTGAACTCGGAGGTGAGCTCCTTGCGCTGCTCGGGCGTGGCAAGCCGCCAGTTGCGCGCCATGGCGATCTGGGTCATGCGGGTGAAGTTGAAGTGCGGGAGAACCTTGGCTTCGATCAGCTCCTCGATCTTTTTCGGATTTCCGGCCTGGATGTCCTTGTCCTGTTTGAGGACCGCGATGACTTCCTGGCTGATCGATTTCACCAGCGCGTCGGGAGCGGGTTCTTGGGCCTGCGCGGCCGGCACGAGCAACGCGAGCAGGGAGAAGCACAGAATTTTCATGGCGACTGATCGCTCACTATTTGGTGGGTTCGTCGTCCGGCTCTTCCGGCTCGCGCGGCGGATTGCCGTCGTAGACGAGGTTGCGGCGGCGCTGCAGCCAGTAGTCGCGCACGAATGAATATTTGTCCAGAGCGGCTTCTTCGACCACGCTCGAAGCGTCAAGCAGGTTGGTGCGATCGCTGATCTTGTGCGTTACGTAGAGCGAGTTATGCACACGAACCCCGTCGATGTAAAAGACGAGATCGGCCTTGGTATCGAGCAGGAAACCGAAGCCGTCGCGGACCGTCGAAGGGCCCAGGATCGGCAGGACCAGGTAAGCGCCGCTGCCCACGCCCCACCGGCCCAGAGTCTGCCCGAAATCCTCGTTGTGCTTTTGAATTCCCATGTCGGAAGCGAAGTCGAAAATGCCAGCCACTCCAAGCGTCGAATTGATGAAGACGCGGCCAAAATCCCCGAACCCGTCCTGGAATTTGCCCTGCAGCACATTGTTGACCGAAATCCAGACATCCTCAAGGTTGGAGAAGAAATTGGAAACCCCGGTACGGACGATTCCCGGCACCACGGCACGGTAGCCTTTCGCCACCGGCTTGATCACGGCGCGGTCCACCGCGTCGTTGAAACCGAACATCGCCCGGTTGAACGGCTCCAGGGGGTCCGCCGGATTGCCCCCCGTGGTGGCGCAGCCCGCCACCGTTGCGGCCAGGAGCAGCTCCACGCACAGTCTCTTGGCCATCGCCACGCGGTCGGCTTCCAATCCCTACTTCTTGCCCTCCCCCTCGGCGGCTTTATTGTACAGGAACTGACCGATGAGATTCTCCAGAACGACCGCCGACTGCGTGAGCTTCAAGGTATCGCCGCCCTTCAGGTTGGCCGAATCGCCGCCGGCGGTCAAGCCGATGTACTGCTCACCGAGCAGCCCCGAGGTCAGGATCTTCGCCGAGCTGTCCTTGGGAAACTTATAGCGGCCGTCGATGTTCAGCGCCACCACGGCCTCGAAGCTCTCGTTGTCGAAACGGATCTCGCCGACCCGGCCGACGACCACGCCTGCGCTTTTCACCGGCGCACGGACCTTCAGGCCGCCGATGTTGTCGAACTTGGCGCTGATCTGATACGAATCCGCTGCGGAAAAAGAAGCGAGGTTCGCCACCTTCAGCGACAGAAACAGCATCGCGCCGATGCCGATCACCGCGAAGATCCCGACCCACAGGTCCAACTCTTTGCGCGTCATCATGACTTAGCGTCCTCTGAACATCAGTGCCGTCAGTACGAAGTCGAGCGCGAGGATCGCGAGCGACGAAGTGACTACCGTGCGCGTGGTCGCACCCGACACGCCTTCCGCCGTCGGCGGCGCATCGTAGCCCTCGTAGACTGCGATCCAGGTCACCGCCACGCCGAAAACCAGGCTCTTGATCACGCCGTTCAAAACGTCTTCGCGAAAATCCACCGCCGCCTGCATCTGCGACCAGAACGAGCCTTCGTCGACGCCGATCAGCCGAACTCCGACGAGGTAGCCGCCGAACACCCCCATCGCCGAAAAGAGCGCCGCGAGCAGGGGCATGGAAATCACCCCGGCCCAGAAGCGCGGCGCGACCACGCGGGCGATGGGATCGACTGCCATCATTTCCATCGCCGAGAGCTGCTCGGTCGCCTTCATCAGCCCGATCTCCGCGGTGATCGCGCTCCCCGCGCGGCTGGCAAAGAGCAGTCCCGCCACCACCGGACCGAGCTCGCGCACCAGCGAAAGGCTGACGAGCACCCCGAGCGCCTCGGAGGAGCCGTACCGCACCAGCGTGTCGTAACCCTGCAGGCCCAAGACCATGCCGACGAACAGCCCCGACACGAGGATGATGATGAGCGACAGCACCCCGGTGAAATAAATCTCGCGAATCGTAAGATGGAAGCGCCGAAAGCTCGCCCCGGACTCCTTGAGCGTGAACCACAGGAAGCGGCACGCGAACCCGAGACGCCAGACCCAGTTGTTCACGATGCGCGCGCCAAGCGCGCGCAGCAGCTCGGCGATGCGCCCCGTCATTGCGCGAGCAGGTCCTGCCGATACTCCGGCGCCGGATAGTGGAAAGGCACCGGCCCGTCGGGCTCGCCGTAGACGAACTGGCGAAGCGACGCGAGCCGCGCCCTGCGCACCTCGTCGGGTGTGCCGTGAAACTCGACCTTTCCCGCGGACATGTAATAGACGTAGTCGACCAGATCGAGGGCTTCGGCCACGTCGTGGGTCACGACGATCGAGGTCGCCCCGAGCGAGTCGTTGAGCCGCCGGATCAGCTGTCCGATCACTCCAAGAGAAATCGGGTCAAGGCCGGTAAAGGGCTCGTCGTACATCATCAGCATCGGGTCGAGCGCGATCGAGCGCGCGAGCGCGACGCGCCTTGCCATGCCGCCGGAGAGCTCCGAGGGCATGAGCCCGGCCGCGCCGCGCAATCCCACCGCTTGCAGCTTCATGAGCGCGAGGTCGCGAATGAGCGGCTCGGGCAGGTTGGTGTGCTCGCGCATCTGGAATGCGACATTGTCGAACGAGGACAGATCGGTAAACAGGGCTCCGAACTGGAACAGCATGCCCATCTTGCGCCGGAGGGCGAAAAGCTCGTCATGGCTCAACCTGTTGACCGCGCGACCCGCGACGCGGATCTCGCCCTGATCGGGCCGGAGCGCCCCGCCGATCAGGCGAAGGAGCGTCGTCTTCCCGCAGCCGGACAAGCCCATGATCGCGACCACCCTGCCCCTGGGAACGACGAGGTTGATGTTCTTCAGTATCTGGCGCTCGTCGTAGCCGAACGTGACGTTCTCGACCTCGACCAGGTTGCTTGTCGCCACGGCGTCCCGCACGGAAAACGCGAAAGGCGAATTCTAGCCTAGAAAAGCGCGCGGCAACAATTTCGGTCCACTCGAGCGACCGCCTGCGGCAGCCTGTGAGTTTCACCGTGAAATGGCCCCGCCTTTGCGCTATCATCGACGCATCCTGGAGGAAGGGCTGCCCGCCTTATGCCCGAGCCGTTGGTTCGATTCCGCGGAGTGAACAAGAGCTTTGGGCGCGCCCAAGTGCTGCGCGGGATCGATTTCGATGTTCCCGCGGGCGGGTGCATGGGCCTCGCCGGCTTGAACGGCGCCGGCAAGACCACGCTGATCAAGTGCCTGCTCGATTTCTGCGACCTCGATTCCGGAGCGATCGAAGTCCACGGCGTCGAGCACCGCCGCCCTCGGGCCCGCGCCCGCCTCGCGTTCCTGCCCGAGCGGTTCACCGCCCCCTATTTCCTCACCGGGCGCGAATTCATGGCGATGATGCTGCAGCTTTTCGGTGGCCGGTACGAAGAGGAGGGCGTGCGCGCGATGTTCGCCGCGCTCGATCTGGAGGCCGCCGCTCTCGAGCAGCCCGCGCGCGCCTATTCCAAGGGCATGACCCAGAAGCTCGGGCTTGCCGCCTGCTTTCTTTCCGGACGCGATCTGTACATCCTCGACGAGCCGATGAGCGGCCTGGACGCAAGAGCGCGCGTCCGCGCGAAGGACCTGCTTCTGAAGCTCAAGTCGGATGGCCGGACCGTCTTCCTCGTCTCCCACTCGCTCGCCGACATCGAGGAAGTTTGCGACCAGATGATCGTCCTGCACTTGGGGACGCTCGCCTACGTCGGCGCTCCGCGGGGCTTGCGCGAGCGCTACGGCGAACCGTCGCTCGAGCGCGCCTTCTTGAAATGCATCGAGGCTCATGCCTGAGAACGCGAAGCCGAGCCTGCTGATCGTCGACGACGATCCGCTCATCACCGAGACCTTGTCCTACGCCCTCGGAAAGGACTTCGAGGTCATGGTGAGCGATTCGCGAGCGCACGCGGTGAGCCTCCTGAGGCAGCTCGACGAGGCGCCGCAGCTTGCGCTCGTCGACCTCGGGCTGCCCCCCCTGCCGCACCGGCCCGAGGAGGGCTTCCAGCTGATCAGCGACCTGCTCGCGCACTCGCCGGCGATGAAGATCCTGGTGCTCTCGGGCCAGAACGACGCCGCCAACGCGCGGCACGCGCGCACGCTCGGCGCCGCCGAGTTCGTCGCCAAGCCCTGCGACCCGGAAGATCTCAAGAAGGTCCTGATGCACGCGCTGCAGTTTCGCGCCGCGGAGATCTCCGGAGAACGGATCGCCGACGCCGATCCCTTGATCGGCAAGAGCCCGGCGCTGCAGAAGCTGAAAAGCCAGGTCAGCCAATACGCCAACTCGCCCTTCCCGGCGCTCATCGAGGGCGAATCGGGAACCGGCAAGGAAGTGGTGGCGAACCTGCTGCACCGCCTGTCGCTGCGGCGCGCGAAGCCGTGGTTCGCGCTCAACTGCGCGGCGATTGCGCCGACGCTGGTCGAGCCGACGCTGTTCGGCTACGTGAAGGGCGCCTTCACCGGCGCGACGCAGAACAAGTCGGGCTATTTCGAGGATGCGGGCGACGGCACGCTGTTTCTGGACGAGATCGGCGAGCTCCCGCTCGAGCTGCAGGCGAAGCTCCTGCGCGTGCTCGAGAACGGGGAGTTCCAGCGCGTCGGCGAGACGCAGCAGCGTTTCTCCCGCGCGCGCGTGATTGCCGCCACCAACCGCGATTTGCGCCAGGAAGTCAGGAACGGGAGCTTCCGGGCCGACCTGTATCACCGGCTGTCGGTGTTTACGCTCGGCGTGCCGTCGCTGCGCGAGATGGACGACGACCGCTCGCTGCTCCTTGAGCATTACCGCAAGTTCTATGCGGAGCAGGCGAAACTCCCGCCGTTTGCGCTCGACGACGCGGCGCAGAAGGCCTGGCGCGACTATCATTTTCCGGGCAACGTGCGCGAGCTGCGCAACGTCGTCATCCGGCTGACCACGAAGCACGCCGGGCAGAAGCTCTCGCGGGCGGAACTCGAGCCCGAGTTCGACCTCGAGGCCCGGGGCGGCGCGGAATCCGGGATGCCCTCCGATCCGGAGGCGCTGATCGAGGTGGCGCAGCGCCACCTGCAGCGCGACCGCAGCTTCAGCCTCGACCAGATGCTCAGGGCCTGGGAGCAGGGCTACATCGAGGCCGCGATGAAGCTCACGCGGGGCAACGTCAGCCAGGCCGCAAAAATGCTGGGTGTCAACCGCACCACGCTGTACTCCCGCATGGAATCGCAGCAGAAGCCGCAGTAGGCGCTACAGGTCGTTGAAAAAGGGGGCTACGCCCCCTTGGGATCCCCCAAATTGGAGTCCGTTGAAAAACGCTTCCCTCTGAAACTCGACTTGCACCGAAGTCGATTTTCACGCGGGAAGCGTTTTTCAACGGCCTGCTACTAGAGGCCCGCGCCGGGAGGGGATCGCGATGTATCTGGACCATTTCGGGCTGAAAGAGGCGCCCTTCCGCATTACGCCCCATACGGATTTCTTCTTTCAGGGCGCCAACCGCGGCGCAACGCTCGAGGCGCTTCTCTACGCGATCACTCACGACGAGGGCATCGTCAAGGTCTCCGGCGAAGTCGGCAGCGGCAAGACGATGCTGTGCCGGGTGCTGATGGAGCGCCTGCCTCCAGCGGTCGAAACCATTTATCTCGGCAGTCCGTCGCTGTCGCGGGATGAAATCCTCTTTGCGATCAGCGACGAGCTGAAGCTCGACATGCAGGACAAGCGCACGACGCGCGTGCTGCGCGGATTGCAGGAGCATCTCATCCGCCTTTTCGGCGAGGGCCGGCGCGTGGTGGTCCTGATCGACGAGGCGCATGCGATGCCGAAGGAGACGCTGGAGGAAATCCGGCTGCTGTCGAACCTCGAGTCGAACCGGCACAAGCTGCTGCAGATCGTGCTCTTCGGGCAGCCTGAGCTCGATCAGCATCTGGGGACGCCCGAGATGCGCCAGCTGAAGGAGCGAATCACCCACAGCTTTCCGCTGGAGCCCCTGGTGCGCAGCGACATCGAGAGCTACATCGATTTTCGCATGCGCGCCGCAGGCTACCGCGGCCCCAAGGTGTTCAACCGGGGAGCGATCAAGCTCATCGCCCGCGCGTCCCAGGGACTCACGCGCCGGATCAACATCCTCGCCGACAAGGCCCTGCTTGCGGCCTTCGCGGACGGCACCCACGCGGTCACCGAGACGGAGGTCAAAAGGGCGGTTCGAGACACCGAGTTCTACCGCAGGCGATTCAGCCCGCACGGGGCCTGGATAGGGGCCGGTGCGCTCGCCGCCGGCCTCGCGATCGGCTGGGGAACGCACGTGCTGCTTTCGGCCGGTGATCCGGCCATCGCTTCCGGTTCTCCGCATCGCGCCCCCGCGACGGCGGCGCCCGTCCCCCTCAACCCGCCGGCGACCGGGTCGATACCGATTGCTTCCGGCTCACCTTTGCCTGCCGGCCCGGGCACGCCGGGCCCCGCTGCGCAATCCCCGACGCTTGCCGCGCCCGATGCGAAACGGGATCGCCGCCGTGGGCCGGTGCCGCCCGAACGCGGGGAATTCGTGCGCGAGCGTTTCAAGGCAACCCAGGAGTGGCTCCAAAACGCGCCCGATGACCGCTACGCGATTCAGTTGGTTACCGTCAGCTCGGGAGAAGTGAGGAAATTGGAAGACTTCCTGCTTCGAGCATCGGCGACGGTACCGGCGGGAGAGCTTTTCGTGTACAGCGTGAAAATCGATGGCCGTCAGCACTACCGCGTCGCCTACGGATCCTACGCGAGCCCGGAGCGGGCGCTGGACGCCATAAAGGGGCTGCCGCCATTTTTTTCCGCGTACCATCCTTACTATCGAAGCATCGAGAGAATGCGCAGCCAGAATCGTCAGTAGCGGCGGCACGATTCGGGGTGTTTGAGTTTGAGCTTTAGGAGGTTCCGGGAATCTCACCGGAAATAGTCCCGCATACCAGCTCGTTTGGCTTGGTAAATCAGTTTGTTACCTGATACTGTTATACTGATCCGGAAAATTCCATCCGGCCAGGTAAGAACGGGAATCGGAGGCGACCTTGCGACGCATTTCGCTGGCGGGTTTTGTGCTCGTGCTGGGGGCGTGCGCCCACGCGCCGATGCCGCCGTCGGAGGCGCATCTTCGCGCCGGGGAACCGGCGCCCACCGGAACCGTCCCGCCTCCGGTGCAGATCTCGACGATCCTGCCCGAACCCAGGCCAACGGCGCGGCCGGAAACCTACAGCGTCGTGGTGAACGGCGTCAAGGTGCAGGAGCTGCTGTTTGCGCTCGCCCGTGACGCCAAGCTGAACATCGACATTCACTCAGGAATCGGCGGCACGGTGACGCTCAACGCGGTCGAGCAGACCCTGCCGCAGCTCCTCTCGCGCATTTCCAAGCAGGTCGATATGCGCTGGGAGCTCGAGGGTCCGAACCTGATCGTGATGCCGGATACCCCGTACCTGCATATTTACCGGATCGATTACGTGAACATGGAGCGCACCGCCACGGGGACGGTGGGCGTCTCCTCTCAAATCGGCACCGGCGGCGGGGGCGCGGCAGGCGGAGGTGGCGGTGCCGCCGCGGGAGGGGCGGGCGGCGGCAACAGCTCGAGCACCACGGTACGCAATACTTCCGATAACAGGTTCTGGTTCACGCTGGAAAAGAACATCAAGGATATCCTGCACGAGACGGACAAGGTCTTGCCCGCGGGCGCTCCCCAGGCAGCGCCCACACCGGCGCAGGGCGCACCGGGCGCCTCCCCGGCGAGCGCGCCCAACATCAGCTTCCGGGAAGCGGCGTCGGTCATCGTCAACGCCGAGGCGGGCGTCGTCATCGTTCGCGCGACCTCGCGGCAGCACGAAAAGATCCAGGAATTCCTCGATCAGGTAATGGCAAACGCAAAGCGCCAGGTGCTGATCGAGGCGACGATCGCCGAAGTGCAGTTGAGCAACCAATATCAGCAGGGGATCGACTGGTCGGCGCTGCGCACGCGGGGGCTCACAACTGTCTCGGGCAACCAGATTTCCTCGGGGAACGTTACGACCACGCCTCTCTTTCCATCCGGCATTGCCGTACAGGCTCCATCGAGCCTTCCCAGTGCTCCCACGTTCCCGAATCTTTTCACGCTCGCCGCCTCGAGAGGAACGAACATCGCCGGCGTCCTCCAGTTGCTCGAGTCCTTCGGCACCGTGCGGGTGCTCTCGAGCCCCAAGCTCTCGGTGCTCAACAATCAAACCGCGCTGCTACGAGTCGTTGACAACATCGTTTACTTCAACGTACAGGTGAGCGTTGTGGCAACTGCGAATGTAGGGACGACAACGGCGACAAACACCACACCGATCACGGTGCCGGTGGGGTTCGTCATGAACGTGACCCCGCAAATCAGCGACAACGATACGATCCTGTTGAACGTCAAGCCGACTACCACGCGCCTCGTCAAGTTCGTCAACGATCCGAACCCCGACTTGGCGAAAGCCGGGGTAGTCAACCAAGTGCCGCAGCTGCGAATGCGCGAGATGGAATCGCTGATCAAGGTCAACAGCGGCCAGATCGCCGTGTTGGGCGGATTGATCGAGGATTCGGTCAACGACGTCGAGGATACGATACCCATCATCAACGCCATACCATTTATCGGTTCGTTGTTCAGCTCGCGCAATCGCGCCAACACCAAGACCGAGCTCGTCGTCTTTCTGCGTCCGATCGTGGTGAAGGACCCGAGCATCGACGGCGACTTCCGCGCGTTCCGCGGCATGATTCCCGGCGAAGATTTCATTTCTCAGCCCAACCCCGGCAAGAGGTCGTTCTAGACTCTGAGATGAGCCTGCTTCTCGAAGCGCTGAAGAAAGCCGAGCTCGCCAAGCAGATCGCCAGGGCCGAGACGCCCCCGCCCGAGCCGCCGCCGGAGCCGGCTCCGCCGGTGATCACCCGCGAGAAGCTGCCCGACATCTCGCAGCCGCTGGAGATTCTCACCGACGACTTGCCCCCGCAACTGCATGCCTCGGCGGCGCAGGCGGAGCGGCCCGCCTTCTCGCTGCGGGAGACGGAAGCGACTGCGCCCGCGACGCGGCCGACGCCGTCCGCGAAAGAATCCGAGCGCAGCGTCGAGCGCGCCCAGGCGCAGCAGCTGTTTCAAGTCAAGGAAATGGACTACGACCCGCGGCGGCCGTTCTATCTCACCTTGGGCGCGCTGGCGCTGGTCGGGCTGGTCTACGGCGGTTATGTGTGGTGGCAAATGCAGCCGAAGCAGAATTTCGCGCTTGCGCAAGCGCAGCCCCGCCCGATCGTCACGCCGGCCCAGCCGGCGGTCCCACCCGCCCCCGCGGTGGCGGCGCAGCCCGGCGCGCAGCCGGCCGCGCCGGCGCAAGCGCCGCCAGCACTCGTCCCGGCGCGCACCGCGGTCCCGGGAATACCTCCGATCCAGCCGGTGCGGCCGGCGCGTCCAAGGACCCAGCCGGCCGCCGGAGCTTCCAAGCCCTCCGCGGCGCGGCCCGGATTCTCTGGCGAGCCGACCGCATCCGCCTCGCCGCGCGCGGGCGAAACGCTCGCGCCCATTGCAATCAATGCGCCCACGCTCGCCGTCGATCCGGCTCTCGAGCAGGCCTACCAGGCGTTCCTGAGGAACGATCTCGCGGCCGCCCGCGAAGGCTACCAGCGGGTGCTCGCGCGCGAGCCGGCCAACCGCGACGCCTTGCTCGGCCTCGCGGCGATCGACGTGCGCGGCGGCCATCTCGACGCGGCCGAGTCCCGCTACCTCAAGTTGATCGAAATCGATCCGCGCGACTCCCAGGCCGTGGCGAGCCTCATCGCGCTGCGCGGCCCGCTCGATCCGGTGGCCTCGGAAAGCCGCCTGAAGACTCTCATCGCGAGCCAGCCCGAGGCCGCGCATCTGTATTTCTCGCTCGGCAACCAGTACGCCCAGCAGTCGCGCTGGAGCGAAGCTCAAGCCGCGTATTTCAAGGCCTATTCGGTCGACCCTGAGAACGCCGACTACGCTTTCAATCTCGCCGTGAGCCTCGATCAGCTGCGCCAGAGAAAGCTCGCACTGGAGTTCTACCAGCGCGCCCTTGCCCTGGCGGACAAGCGCGCGGCGAGCTTCCCTCCCGCTCAGGCCCGTGCCCGCGTGCAGGACCTGAGCAAGGTGCCCGGTCGATGAACTCCCCGCGCCTCACCGCCCAGACGGTTTCCCCGCAGGCTAAGCGCCACATCGGGCA
>WNFV01004656.1_pt1 | contig 16912 bp, 14 predicted proteins | sample 5400101 | NCBI WGS metagenome assembly WNFV01 (sample SAMN13153361, study PRJNA577476) | soil metagenome | isolation source: 115 cm soil or saprolite under grassland replicate 1 | place: USA:California | collected 2016-06-15
GCGATCCCTCCCTGGACAAGTTCATTCCGTTCACGTTGGAGGGCGGCGACCGCCGCTGGATCGTGGTCCGGACGCGCTTCGCGAACTGCGGTCGCTTCGAGGCCGACGCATTCGAGACGTACACCCAGTTCCAGGTGACGTTTGGTGCGCTGGGCCTCACGAAGCACGCCTGGGTCCCACTCCCCAAGGACATCAGGGTTGACTCGCCTCCGGACTACGCATGTCCGGCGCGGGCGGCCTGAAGGTCGCCGATCTTCCGTCCTACCGACAGCCCTGGGTCACCCGGCGTGACGGCCAAGATGGTCGTCCATCCTGGCCGTGAGGGCGTCGATCCGGGAGCCGAGTTCCAGGCCCTGGGCCTGGATGGCACCGACCAGGTCGCGTCCCTGAGCTTGGATAGCAGACATGAGGTCGCGTCCCCGGGCCTCGATGCTGGCATATTGAGCGTCGATCCGGGCGCCCTGAGCGTCGATCCGGTCGCTCTGAGCGTCGATCCGGTCGCTCTGAGCGTCGATCCGGGAGCCCAGACGCGCTCCGAGGGCATCGATCCTGGTCCCAAGATAGAAGAAACTGCCGAACGATCCGAGGACCGCAGCACCGAGCAGCCCGATCGCGGTCCACGCCATCGCCTCCATCGCAGCCCGACTGTAGCACTGGTCAATGACACGGAAATGGGTCCGCGACAGGATACGGACTCGCCAGTTGGGGCAGAGCGTAGGTGCCTCCCGGGCTGTCTTCTCAGAACAGCAGGTCTCTGAGGAGGGTCAGCGCTCGAGAACCCAGATGACCTCGCCGCCGACCGTCCCGGGTAGGCCGGGCTCCGCCGACATCCGGTCCCATTCGGCGATCGTGTACACGAGGACGTCGGCGGGAACCGGAAGCCGGGTCGCGTCGTAGGCCAGGGCCCGCCGTTCGAAGGCGTCGGATGCGGCGTCGACCAGGATCACGAGGTCGACGTCGCTGCCCACGCCCCAATCCCCCCGCGCGTACGAGCCGAAGTAGCCGACCCGGCGCACCCGAGGATCGCGAGCGGCCACATCGAGGCCCCAGGACCTGACCGCTCGCTCGACCTCTTGGCGGTCAGGCCATCTGAGAACGGACGAACGCAACGATCTCACGGGCATGGTCGATGCCTTCCTCGCTCTGAAGCGGACCGTAGTGCTCGAAGGGCGCACCCTCCGGGTGGCTGTTCGGGTAGCGGGCGGGCACGTAGAACGTATCGAGAACCATGCCCTTCTGCACCAGGTCTTCCGGGACGGGTATGGGAAGCTCGCGCATGAGCCGAGCGATCACGCGTCCCAACGCCTCCTGGCCGAGATGCAGGTGGAGGGCTTTAACGGCCTTTTCAGCGGCTTGATGGGAAGCGAAGCAGACCCACTCGTGCTCACCTGCGCGCCGCGAGTTCTCGGCGTGCTGGAGGTCTCGCTCTGCTTGGGCCAGCCAGTCGAGAGCGCGATTCGCCATGGCCGGCCGAGTGTACGGTGGGGGACTGCCCGTGAAGGCGGGCAGGGCCATCGTTCACCCGGCATGCCGACCGAGATGGCCGTCGAGCCTGGCTGCGAGGGCGTCGATGCGGGAACCGAGATCCCGGCCCTGGACCTGAATGGCAGCAGCCAGGTCCCGGCCAATGCCTGGATGCTGGCATGAAGGACATCGACGCGGCCACTTAGGCCATCGATTCGCGTCCTCAGAGCATCCATGCGGGAACTGAGGGCGTCGAAGCGCGCGGCGAAGGCCGCCTCCATGAACCCACTCAGATGACGCATCCGGCTTGTGAATGGCGATCCACCGCCGGGACGGCTTTCGGGGCGCTCTCCCGTTGCCACGCAACGGTTTTGAACGTCTACCGATGCGCCGGTGCCGTGGGCTGGCCGGACCAGCCTACGGGCTCCTCCATACCATGATGCAGCAGCCCTCGTACATCCAGGAGGCGCAAGCCCTCCTCGCGGACCTGCAATACACGGGATCCGGAGCGGACTCGGTCCAGGCACGATCATGTCCGTCGTCCCGGAGCTTCGGAACGCCTACCTCAAGGACCGGTAGCTGATGGCCCGTGGGACGACGGGAGCGGGGTCCCGGGTGCTCGTGGACATCGAGACCGGCCGGCAATACATCGCCCAGGGCATACTAGGTGTCCAGCTCTGGGCCCTCGACGGAGGGCCCATCCCATCGCCCTCGATCTCCCCGGAAGAGGCGGCAGCACAGATATGAGCCGCGGCCGCCCCAGCTGCAGCCACCACGAGCCCGCCCCCGATGGGCTCTGGGAGCTCTCCCGGACCAGCGCGGGGCTGATCTCTCCGAGGCTCTATGTGGCGGCAGCGCTCTTTCTCTTTGCCTGGGTCAGCTTCGCCGCGGTCGCCGTCGGCCGGCGCCTTCGGACCCGCTGAGCAGAGGAACCGCGAGCCAATTTCATTCCGACGTTGCCGTCGGGAAACCCGGGGCAGTCCGGCGTAAGCCATCCTGGACACAAGAAGAACCGGCCCCCAGGGGGGCCGGTTCTCCTGTCGAGCCTCTCAGAACCGAGCTTAGGTGTTCCTCCGTACGGGCGACGTGGCGCGCGAACAGATGTCGGCGCCACTGTTCAGGACAACCCTCGTGGCCCTCGCCCGGTACTTGCCGGGCTTGTCGGGGATCCGCTTCTTGAAAGACCCGGTGTCAGTAGTGGTTGTGCTCCCCACCGTCTTCCATTGCCCGGAGACGCGGCGCTGGATCTTGACGGGAACACTCGCCGCGCAGGCCGTGAACCCGTCGCCCACGCTGACCATTCCTCGAGCGACCAGGTGCTTCCGGAGACTAAGGGTCACGCTCCTCGAATGGGTGAGGACGGGGCCCACCGTGAAGTTGGTCGTGCTCGTCGCCGTGCCGCCTGGGGTCGTGACCTTGATCGGGCCGGTTGTAGCACCGGTTGGAACGGTGGCCGTGATCCGGGTCGGAGAGTTCACCGTGAACGTCATCGCGGCCACATTGTTGAATGTGACCGAGGTCGTTGTGAAACCTGTGCCCCTGAAGTTCGTCCCGCTGATCGTAACGCTTGTTCCGACCGGCCCACGGATCGGCGTAAACGAGGTGATCGTCGGAGCAGGAACCGCCGTAACCGTGAAGTTCGTGGCACTGGTGGCCGTCCCCCCGGGCGCGGTGACGGCAATCTTTCCGGTGGTCGCCCCGGTGGGAACGGTCGCCGTGATCTTGACGTTGGAGTTGATGATAAAGGCCGCGCTCACGCCGTTGAACGTGACCGAGGTCGCGCCAGTGAAGTTGGTGCCGTTGATGGTCACAGTGGTTCCCACCGGCCCTGACGCCGGCGAGAAACTGGTGATTGTTGGCACAGGCCCAACGGCGATGGCCTGGACGAACCCGTCGACCACTGCGTGCCCGAAGAATCCGCTCGCGCTATCGTCGGTAACCGTGATCGTGTGGTCTCCATTCACGTCGATGAGGCCGTTGAAGGCAGTAGGGATAGTGACCCCAAAGCCACAGGCGTCACCCAGGATGTCCCAGCCACTCACGATGTCAACGGAGCAATCCTCGCTGGTGATGTCGCCGCTACCGTTGGCGTCCACGCGGCCGTCAAGGACCTCCCAACCGAAGTCAGATGCGACGACGCTTTGGTTGTCCGGATCAGCGGCGTTGAACGTAGTTGGCAGGACGTAGCCGTCGGGGATAGGACTTCCATCCGCGAAGGCAAACTTGCCGTTCACCACGTCGATGATGACGCCGTTGGCGGTGCCGTCGAAGCCGATCAGCGTACAGTCATCGGCACTGGTGATCACGCCGTCACCTGCAGTACCGGCGTTCTCCGTAGCCCAAGCATTGCAGTCGAGTCCGCCAGCGATGATGCTCGTGTCTTTATAGAAAGCGACCCAGCTGTCAGCAGAGGTCACGGCTCCACTGCCGTTCAGGTCGGCGAGACCGCCGAAGATCTTCGGCGACACCAACCCTGTGAACGGTGCCGCCGAGGCCGTCTGGGCGCCCACAAGCGCAATCGCTTGGAACGCGAAGAGGGTTCCTGCGACAACTACGAGGGGCCGGCGACGGGGTCCTTCCCTGCGAAAGAGGCTCATACCTCTCTCCTTTCCCTGTCTCTCTTTCTCCAGGATGCCAAGCACAAAAGATCAAGACGGGAAGCCGGAGCGGTACGTATGCTGCGATGCCCTTCGCGAGTCAAACCGCTTTCCGGGCTCACCACGCCCAGAGCCTCCTCATCATTCATAGCCACGCTGAAGGTCCATGCTGGCTCCGGCCCCAATGGGCCGTCCTGACCTTGATAACGGCTGCCCGGGAGAAAGGTTGCGAGGGCTGAGAAGCCCGTCGGGAGGGCTGCCGGCCACCACGGTGAGGATGAGTCTCCAGCGTGCGCGCCCGGCTCCTGCGGGACCGCCCGACTTGTACAAGCACGCAGAATCGGAGACCCAACTGGAGGATTGCTCCGCGGTCTCGATCGCCAACCAGTGGTGACGAACCAGTGGTCGGCCAAGTCGGCTTCCACCTCCCCACTCCAGTTCTTCGCGATCCTAGTGACCGTCCGGGTAACGGGCATGAACGTAAAACGTATCGAGAACCATGTCCTTCTGCACGAGCTCTTGGGGAAGGCGGATAGGAAGAACCGGCCCCCAAGGCGACCAGTATTTCTGTCGAACCTCACTCTGAACGGAGCCTAGTGGGTGTGCGTCCGAACGGGTGAGGTGGCACGTAGGCAGATGTCAGCGGCATTGCTCAGGATGACCTTTGGGGCCCTCGCCCGGTACTTGCCCACACGGTCGCCGATCCGCTTCTTGTATGCCCCGGTATCAGTTGTAGTGGTCTTCCTCACGATCTTCCACTGCCCGGAGACGCGGCGCTGGATCTTGACCGGAACAGACGCGGCGCAGTCGGTGAACCCGCCGCCCACGCTGACCTTCCCTCGAGCGACCAGGTGCCTCCGTAGGCGCAGCGTCACGCTCCTCGGGTGCTCACTGGGCAGCCCGCAGTGGTCGTCGGGTGGCGGCACCTGGAAGGCGGTAGCGCTGAGAACGGCCCCCTCTCCATCCACATCGTTGAATGTGCTCACCCGGACAGGTCCGTCTGCCGCATCCGAGGGCACGATCACACTGATCTGCGTCGGGGTCTCCGGCGCCCCTGTATGCGTCGCCGTGGCTGCATACGGAGCGAAACGCACGTCGCCCCCCACGGCGGCGGTCATGGTCGTGCCGGAGTTCTTAAGAAGATTCCTTCCAGCGATTACCACAGTCGTCCCCGCCGACCCGGCACATGGCGTCAACGACGTGACGGTTGGGGAGCAGGCCCCCGGGTTAGTGTTGGTGAAATCGGTTGGGCTGTTCGCCGTACCGCTAACGTTGGTGACGTGGATCGTCCCGCTCGTCGTCCCGGCGACCGTCGCCCAGATCGTGGTCGCCGAAACGATCTTGAACGCGGTCACCGGCGTGCCCCCGATATCGACGCTCGACACCGCCGGGTTGTCGAAGTCCGTTCCTGTGATCACCACCACACAGCCTGCCGGGCCACTGGTCGGAGAGAACGACGTGATGGTCGGGGAGACCGCGAGTGCCGGGGCCTCCAGGCCGAGCACAACCATGGCCGCCGCGACCCCGACGCCCGCTACGCGTCGACCGAAGCGATGCTTGAACAGGGTCATGGCTTCGTCCTCGCGTTCCGCAAAACGAGATCCACTCGGCTCCAACTGGCTGCCCGCGCCAGATGTCTTTCGAAGCTCGGCACTGGTGATAACGACAGTCGGACAAGAAGGTTGCCGCCAGCGGCACGAAGGACACGGGGCAGAAACAGAATACGAACGGGATAAGGGCTGAGCGTAGGCTTCCGTCTTGGACACAAGAAGAACCGTCCCCAGAAGGGGGCCGGTTCTCCTGTCGAGCCTCTCAGAATCGAGCTTAGGTGTTCCTCCGAACGGGGGACGTGGCGCGCGAACAGAGGTCGGCGCCCGCGTTGAGGGCAACCATCGTGGCCCTGGCCCGATACCTGCCCGTCTTGTCGGGGATCCGCTTCTTGTACGCTCCGGTGGAAGAAGTGGTGGCGCTAGCAACAGTCTTCCAGTTCCCGGAGACGCGGCGCTGAATCTTGACGGGAACGGTCGCGGCGCAGGCGGTGAACCAGTCACCCACGCTGACCATCCCTCGCGCGACCAGGTACCTTCGTAGGCTCAGCGTGATGCTCCTCGTGTGCGGGAAGCAGTCAACAATAACGCCGGGTGGCGGCACCACGAATTGGGTACCGCTGAGAACGGCCCCCTCTCCATCCACATCGTTGAATGTGCTCACCCGGATCGGTCCGTCGACGGTATCCGGCGGCACGAGCACACTGAGTTGCCTCGGACTCTCCGGGGTCCCGGTATGGGTCGCCGTGGCCGTGTAGGAGGCGAATCGCACGTCGCCCCCCTCGGGGGCGGTCGTGGTCATGCCGGATCTCTTCAGGAGGTTCGTCCCGATGATCGTCACAACAAGTCCGGGGACTCCACTGCATGGCGTGAAATACGTGATGGTTGGAGAGCAGTCCCCTGGGTTCGCGTTCGCGAATTCCGTTGGACCGCTTGCTATATCGCTCGCGTTGGTGACGTGGATCGGTCCGCTCGCGTCGCCGGCGACCGTCGCCCAGATCTCTTTCCCCGAGACGACCTTGAACTCGGACACGGGCGTGCCGCCGATGTCGACGCTTGTCACGATCGGGTTCTTGAAGTTCGTTCCTCTGATCACCACAACGCACCCCGTCGGGCCACTGGTCGGGGAGAACGACGTGATGGTCGGGGAGACAGCGAATGCCGGGGTCTCGAGGCCGATCAGGACCAAAGCTGCCCCGACCCCTACACCAGCTAGGCGTCGACCGAGGTGTCGCTTGAACGGGGTCATGGCCTCGTCCTCACGTTCCGCGAACCAGATCCACTCGGCTCTGCCTGGCTGCCCGCGCCAGATGTCTTCCGAAGCTCTGCACTGGTGATAACGACAGTCGGACAAGAAGGTTGCGCAGCGGTAGGAGGGACCGAGGGCAGGGGGAGAATGCGAACCGGTTAGGGGCTGAGCATGGGCTCTCTCCCCTGGGGTCGGCTTCGCCGCGGTCGCGTTGGCCCGGCGCCTCCGGGCCTGCACGGAGTGCAGGCGCATATAGACAGGCGCCGGCAGTTCCGGACCTAGGCTCCGATCGAACCGGCATGAACGGAACCGGCCCCCGGGGATCCCGGGGGCCGGTCCTCATTCGAGCAGAGGCTTGCTACCTCTCGCAGCTCTTGATCGTGTCTTTGCCCGGGCCACCCTTGCAGCTGTCCTTGCCGGCGCCCCCGAACAGGTGGTCGTTGCCGGCGCCGCCCCGGAGGGTGTCCCCGCCGCCGCCGCCCTTCAGGACGTCGTTACCGGCTCCACCCCGCAGCGTGTCGTTGCCGGGTCCGGCCCTCTGAGTGTCGTTCCCGGCGCCGCCGTTCGTCTTGTCGTTGCCGGCGCCAGCCCTGAGAAGGTCGTCACCCTCTCCACCGGCGAGCGTATCGTCGCCGGCCGCGCCACCGAGGGTGTTGGGGCCGGTGTTCCCGGTGAGGGTATCGGCGAACGCCGATCCGCCCGCGTTCTCGACCTCGGTGATCGTATCGGTGCCGGCCCCCACGGTGGGCTGGGCCGTGGTGAGCGATAGGTTCACGGTCACCCCGGCCGTGGCCGTCGAATAGTTCGCGCTGTCCGTCCCGGTACCACCGGTGAGGGTGTCGTCCCCGTTGCCACCGATCAGCTTGTCGTTGTTGTCTCCGCCGAGGACGGTGTCGTTACCGTCCCCTCCGTTGAGGGTGTCATTGCCGGCCCCTCCGGTGAGGGTGTTGGCAGTTGCGGTCCCGGTCAAGATGTCGCCCCCCGATCCACCGGTGACGTTCTCGAAGTTGGACAGCGTATCGGTGCCTGCACCGCCGGTCGCCTGAGCAGTCGCAAGCGACAGGTCCACGGTGATGGCCCCCGAGAATCCTGCGTAGGTGAGGGTGTCCGTATCGGCCCCGCCGTTCAGGGTGTCGGCGCCCGATCCCCCACCGATGGTGTCGGTCCCTGCCTCGCCGTTGAGCGTGAGAGCAGATGCGAAGGCCGCGCCAAGGCCCGTGCTTCCCGCCCCGGTCACCGTGTCGTTGCCACCCGCGGCGGCGACGGTGAAGGTCTCGACGCCGGCCGGGACACCCGGCGGCGTCGGGTCCGTGACATCCGCAGCGTCATCGTTGTCAAGGTCCACGCCGTTGGCACCGAACTCGATGGTATCGGCCCCGGACGAACCGTTGATGGTCAGGGTATCGGTCCCGCCCAGCAGATCGATCTGGAAGTTGATGTCCGCCGGGAACGCTCCGCCCGACAGATCGATGACGAAGGTCTCGTTGCCGGTGCCGCCGGTGACGCTGATGACGGTTGTGTCGGTGACATTACCGCACGGTGCCGCCCCACCCAGGTTGGTGTCATTGTCAAAGATAATGTCGTCCGGCGTCCCGGCGGTATCGATGCCGATGATTGCCGAATCCCCCGGATCGATAGTGACGGTATCCGTGGTCCCCGCGTGAGTACAGTCGGTGACGGCGCTCGCCGGTGGAGCCACTGCCACCAAGAACACTATCAACATCGACGACGTCAGCAAGGCCGACGAGAGAAGCCTCCTTCGTCGAGTCCTACGCGCATGCATTGGTGCCGATGCCATTCTCATCTCCACCTCCCTCTCCCGATGACCAAGAGCCTGTGGCCCTCGGAGTTCCGCCCAAACCTAAGCGGCTGGGCCACCAAGGCAAACATGTTGTCCTGCTGGAAGAGGTACCTGAGTGGGCGCATCGGAACGAAGGACGATTCCCGACTCAGTCAAGAGCTCGTGTCCTTTCACGTGTGATCCGCGAAGGGCCGAAGCCGGCTGAGGAGCAGGCCATTCATTCTCGACGGGACCGGTTCGGCGTGGGGATGGGTGCCGCTGGATTCCACCGCGTCCCACTTTCCACTCAACCTGACCTCCAGGTGCAAGCAACAAAGGCCCAAAAGAGGGGGTCGGGCGGAGTCTGTACCTCCTCCTCCCTGCGAGTCAGGGCTCTGGGGGCTCCCTCTTTGCCCCAGCAACTTCCCACTCAATCCGTATTTCGGCAGTGCCAACCGGCCGCCTGGCCGACAGCCCCTGCACTTGTGATAACGATGGTCGGACAAGAAGGTTGCCCCCGAGCGGCACGAGGGGAGGAGCAGTCTGGCGAACTGGATCGGGGCTGAGCGTATGCCATCCTGCATACAAGAAGAACCGGCCCCCAAAAGGGGGCCGGTCCTTCGGTCGAGCCTCTTTCGAACCTAGCTAGGTGTTCCTCCGAACGGGCGACGTGGCGCGAGAACAGACGTCGGCGCCGGCGTTGAGGGCAACCCTCGTGGCCCTGGCCCGGTACTTGCCCACGCGGTCGCGGATTCGCTTCTTGTAGGCCCCTGTGGAGGTAGTGGTGGTGCTTCCAACTGCCTTCCAGTGCCCGGAGACGCGACGCTGGATCTTGACCGGAACGCTGGCCGCGCAGGCGGTGAACCCGTCGCCCACGCTGACAACCCCTCGAGCGACCAGGTGCTTCCGGAGGCTCAGCGTGATGCTCCTCGAGTGAGTCTTGCTCACCGTGAAGTTGGTCGTGCTGGTCGCCGAGCCACCCGGGGTCGTGACCTTGATCGGACCGGTGGTGGCCGTCGAAGGCACGGTGGCGGTGATCTGGGTCGCCGAGTTCACTACGAACGTGGCGGTCACGTTGTTGAACGTCACCGAGGTCGTTGTGAAGCTCGCCCCACTGATCGTCCCGCTGAAGTTCGTCCCCGTGATCTTCACCGACGTCCCGACCGGTCCGAACAGCGGGGTGAACGAGGTGATCGTGGGAGCCGGCACCGGGGTGACGGTGAAGTTGGTTGCGCTGGTCGCTTGCCCAGCCGCGGTGTAGACATGGATACGTCCGGTCGTCGCCCCCGCCGGAACGACCGCCGTGGCGCTGGTGGTGCTTGCGTTCGTGGGGGTGACGAGGCTGGAGGTGTTGAAACGCACCCCGGTCACGGTCGAATTGAACGTTCCGCTGATCGTGACCGTAGAGCCCACGATGCCGCTCGAGGGCGAGAAGGTCGGCACGCCCGGACAAGCGACCTCCGGCCCCGTCGAGAAAGTGAACGGTGCGGAATTGTCTGCGCCGTTGCTCGCGACGACGTTCGCCGAAGCGTTGTCGCCGACGCTGCTCGGGATCGTGGCCTCCATCTGGGTGCTTGAATCGACGGTCTCGCCCGTCCCGGCAACGCCGCCGAATGTGACATCAGTGGTAGGACTCGTTTGGAAGTTCGTTCCGATGATGGTGACCTCGCAGTCGTCTGAGGCGGTGCTCGGCGTCACGGACGTGATGGTGGGTGCTACCGCGTAGGCGGGCGCCTCAAGGCCGAGCACGAGCAAAGCCACCGCCACGCCGACCCCAGCCACTCGCCGACCCACGTGTCGTTTGAAGAGGTTCATGACTTCATCCTCTCTTTCCGCATCGACATCCTCCCGCCTCTAGTTGCATCGCCAGACGCCCCCTGAAATTTCACCTCACGTATCTGATCCGTCGCCAGGCGCCGAGTTCTACGTGGGATCGAGGCTCTGCATACATTGCTCCTTCCTCTGTCTCTCCCGGTCTCGAAGGCCCAGCACAAACAGCCCAAGGAGGGGGAAGTCGGGCGAACTTTATACTCCTCCCCTTTGCGAGTCAAACCACTTCGGGCCCATCACACCCGGAGCGTCCCTCCTCGTCCACGGCTACGCAGAACGTCCCCGACCGTCAAGGGCCAATGGGGGCGCTCCTGACCCTGATAACGGCCGCCCGGGGGAAAGGTTGCGAGGGTGAAGCCCCGAGGAAGGGGTGTGGGCCAGGACTATAAGGGGCCAGATCGGGTGCGGGCTCGGCCCCCTGAAGGGCGAGCCCGACCATGCGGGGCGAGGACCTGCGCCCCCATAACAGGTGAATCAACCGGAAGGTTGCCCGCCGCACCTCGGTCACGATCGGGGACCAGTGAGGCGCCGCAGGCCGTTCGATCTCCCCGTTCGACCTCTTGGGGATCAATCCATCTGAGATTGGATGGCTAACCGAAGGTGTCACGGCTGGCTGAAACTTCCTCGCTGCAGGGGCCCGTAGTCCTCGGAGCGGGCGCCGTCCCGATGACGTTCAGCCCGCAGGCCGGGATGTCGAACCTATCGGGAATCGCACCGCACCTATCTTGGACCGGCTCTTTCAGGCACTCCAAAGAGAGAACCGGCCCCCAGAGGGGGCCGGTTCTTCTGTCGAGCCTCTAGAACGGAGTTACCGCTTTACGACGCGTGACTTGGCCCGTAGGCAAAGGTCGGCGCCATCGTTCAGGGTAACCTTCGGAGCCAGGGACCGGTACTTGCCAGCCCGCTTCCTGATCTTCTTCGCGTAGGCCCCGGTGTCACTGGTCGTGGTCTTCCCGACGGTCTTCCAGTGCCCGGCCGTCCGGCGCTGAATCTTGACCGGAACGCTCGCCGCGCAGTCGGTGAAGGGCGTTTCTTCTGTCGAGCTGACCTTCCCCTTCGCGACGAAGGCCTTCGACAGCTTCAGCGTGATGCTCCTCGCATGCGAGGTGGGGCCGGGCGGAACGCAGTCCGGCGGCGGCGTTTGGAAGAGGACGGTGCTTTGCACCCTGCCCCCCTGCGCGCCGGCAGCCACCGCATCCGTGTCGAACGTCGAGACCTGGATCGGTCCGTCCGCAACAGGTGCGGCAGAGGTCCCGGGCACGAGCACCTGCAGCGTCGTCGGGCTGCTGATGTCGGGCTGGGTTGTGGTCGCGTCGATGCCGTCTGGCGCTGCTGGCGGTGCGAGGGTGTACGGGGCGAACTCCACCTTACCGCCGACCTCGCCGGGCGCGAGCAGGTTCGTCCCCGTGATCTTGAAGACGTCCCCGCTCACCCCACACAATGGCGTGAACGAGGTGATGGTCGGCGCACACGTACCGGCGTCCGCCGTGAACGTGAACGTTGTCGTGCTCGCGGTACCTTGTCCCAGAAGGGCGTCGTCGACCCGGATCAAGTACCCCGTTCCAGGAACGAGAGTCCCCGACGGGACGGTCGCCCAGAGTTCGGTGTCCGAGAGGATCGTCTTAGTGTCGGCCTTGTCGACCGGAGTGCCGGTTGCGGTGGAAACGAAGTTGACCGAAATTTGCGCCGCAGGGGAGGCCTTGAAACCCGTCCCCGTGACGTCCACGACGCAGCCGCCGGCGGCGGCGGCGGTGCCGGGGCCGCTCGTCGGCGTGAACGACGCGACGGTCGGACCCGCCGCGAACGCCGGGCCCTCGAGGCCCAGCACCAGCAAGGCCACGCCCACGCCGACTCCGGCTACGCGTCGCCCGATGTGCCGTTTGAACAAATTCATAGCTTGGTCCTCACTTTCCGCATCGACATCCTCCCTCTCCTGCTCTCCCGAGGCTCATACTCTCTTGGTTCTCCTCCCTTCCTCGCTCACCTCTCCCCCCTGGGCGCACAGCACCAAGCCCTGAGGGGGGAAGTGGGGCGACTCTATACTCCGCTTCCCTAGCGCGTCAAACACGCCCCCGGGCCTCCCTTACGGCCCAGACCTTCCTCCTCTTCCACCGCTCACTGAGCGGCTGCTGCCGCGTCCAGGAGGGGCACAACCCCTCCTGCGTTAGATAACGGCTGCCCGAGGGAAAGGTTGCGCCCCGGCAGACGTGGGCCGAGGCCACCCGAGCCCCAGCCACCGCACGCCTCGCCCAGGGTGAGCCTGGGAGCTCCGAACAATAGTCCGGCGCCTCCTGCCTGCGAACCTGGGTCGCTGCCTCCCAATGAAAGGAAAGTGCCCCCGGGCACCCAACCGGCCCCTCGGTGGGGGCCGGTTCCCAACTGATGCAGCCTTCGACGGCGACTTCTCGCAGTTCCTCTCCTTCTCGATGGACTTGCAGGTGTCGATGCCCTTCCCGCCGTCCCCTGTGTCCCTTTCCGCGCCGCCCAGCAGTCTGTCCATGCCCCTCAGGCCCTTCAGGGTGTCCCGGCCGTCGCCGCCCCGCAGGACGTTTGCGCCGTCGTTGCCCGTCAGGGAGTCCTTGAGCCGCGTGCCGGTCGCGTTCTCGATCCCGGCCAGGGTGTCCCTCCCGACGGCGATCCCGGCACCCACGCCGGTCTTGAGGTTGACCACCACGACCGAAGCCGAGGCCGAGTAGTTCACGGTGTCCTTGCCGGCCCCACCTCTCATCGTGTCGTTGGCACCCCGACCGACGAGCCTGTCGTTGCCGGCGTTACCGATGAGCACGTTCTCCGAGTCCGTCCCGGTCAGCGAGTCTCCGCCTGCGCCGCCCGTGGCGTTCTCGAAGTTGGCGATGGTGTCGCCCTCGGCGTCCCCGCCCGACGCGGCCTGGGTAGCGAGGTTCACCTTCACCCCGGCCGTATCGGCCGAGTAGTCGGCCGTGTCGGTGCCGGCGGCCCCGTCCAGCGTGTCTGCTCCAGCGTTCCCGGCGATCACGTTGTCACTGGCGCTGCCGGTGATCGTGTCGGCACCGGCACCACCCCAGACATTCTCGGTGTTGACGTTGTCGGTCTCGGCGGGTGAGGCAGGCTCGCCATCGTCGGCGGCCCCGTCGAGATCCACGACCACCGCGTTCGTCCGAGCGGTGTACAGGACGGTATCGCTACCGGGATCCTCGTTCGCGGCGCTGGCGGGGTCATCACCGATGAGGTCGTTGCCGTTCTTGGCCGCCCCCTCGTCGTAGCTGTCGTTCCCATCACCACCGAACAGCATGTCGTTCCCGTCACCACCGGTGATCCTGTCGGCACCCTTTCCGCCATTGATGGTGTTGTCGGCGTTGGGCGCGACGTTCGCGCCGATGAGGGTGTCATTGGCGTCCGATCCGGTGACGTTCTCGAAGCCCGCGGAGACCTTATCCGCCTGGGCATCGCCGCCCGATACGGTGGGCTGTACGCCAACTGTCGCGGTGTTGGAGTCTTTCGATAGGTCGACCGATACCGTCGTCGTCGAAACCTCGTACGACAGTGTGTCGACGGTGCCTGCGCTCGTGAGCGTGTCACCACCCGGACCGCCGATAGCCGTCGCGGGCTCGGCGGAACTGCCATCGATGGTAATGGTGTCGGCGCCCTTACCGCCAACCAGGATATTCATGTCGGTGGACACGACGTCGTGCTCACCCGTCTCGCCGCTCACACCGGGGATCGTCCCATCGTCGATGATGGTCACCGGGTTGGTTCGACCCGAGTAGTCCACCTTGTCCGCGGTTCCACCGGTGTCGCTCATGGTGTCGGCACCGTTTGCCGACGTTCCTTGCAGGTAGAGGTCATCCCCGGCATCCCCGTTCATGGTGTCGTCGCCGGTTCCACCTTCCAGCGAGTCATCCTCGGTCCCACCGTTCAGGGTGTCCGAACCGGAGCCGCCCCTCAAGGTGTCCTTGCCAGGACCGCCGTTCACCGCAGCATCGTTCCCGTCGCCGCCATCGACGGTGTCGTCTCCGGCGTCGCCGTTCAGCGCCACGTCGTTGCCGCCGCTGCCGTTGACCGTGTCGTTGTCGGCTCCGCCGTTCACTGCGGCATCGGCGCCACCGGCTCCGTCGATGGCGTCATCCCCGGCGTCTCCGTTGATCGTGTCGGCTCCGCCGCCGCCGGTCAGGGTGTCCTTGCCGATGCCACCGTTCAACGTGAGGGCGCCTGGAAAGGCCGAGCTCCCGGTCCCGAGGCCGCCGGCACCACTGACCGAATCGTCTCCATCGCCGGCGTTGACCGTGATGGTCTCAGCGGTCTCGGCGCCGGTGAGGTCGGCGTCGACGTCGCCGGTCAGGTTCACGCTGTTGTCGGAGCCGAACCGGACACTGTCGGCTGAGGCCGTACCGGTGATCGTCAGCCTGTCCGCTCCGCCACCGAGCGCGAGGGCAATGTCGACCTCGTCTCCCGTGGCGTCCACGAACCCGCCGTTACCGAGATCCAGGATCAGGTCCTCGTCTGTGGCGCCACCGTTGACCGCGATGCTGTCGGTGTTGGTGATGGTGGCGGTCGTACAGATACCCGGGAGCGGGGCCCCATTTCCCGTGATCGCGCCGGCAGCGGTCCTGGCCAGGGTGTCCGGCCCTCCTGCGTCGTCGATGGTGATGACGATCGTGCCGACTCCCTGGGTGCAGGTCACGAAGCTTGCGGACGCGGGAACGGCGGCCAGTGCCAGCCACGCTCCAAGCGTGAACGCCGTTACCAGGCTGCCGAGCGCTCGCGCTCCTCCGCGTCCCCTATCTCGCGAGTCCTTCACTCCCAAGGCCTTCTCCCCTTCTGTCTGGACGTCCGGTTCAACGCGATGCTGTCCTGTTCGCGGAGACATGCGTCCGCCCGCAAGGCGTGGTACGAACGACGGCGCACTCCTGCAAGGATTCCAGCCTCATATACCCTGCTTGGCTTCTCAGGGTTCCGCGAGCACCCTTCACTGGCCGTGGCGCGGACTTTATGGTCCGCCCGCTAGCCAGTCAATCGGATGAGAATCCCCTGTTCGAGGAAGGAATCCGTGCCTGTCGTCAGCCACAGCGAGATAACGACCAGACAAGGCGAAAGTATCGTCCTCTGGGCCCGGCGATGGCCCCGAGTCAGGCGGCTGGGGACTCCTGTAGCGAGACTGCCGTCTGGGACAGACTGGTTCCGTCGGCCCTGAAGTCGACCGTGAGGACAAACGTTCCCTCTCGAAGCACCGGCTCCTGATGCGCGTCCACCGTAGTGATCAGGCGGTACGTCCCCGAGTAGGCGAATCGGTATCCCCCGCTCTTCAGCTGGCTGACAGATGAAAGCTGTCCGACCGCCTCATACTCGTAGTACCGGTCGTTCGTGTACAGATACAGGACGAAGCCGCCCGAGCTGGTCGTCTCCTTGGCGCTGCCAAAGATGCCCACCTTGACGCTCCAGGCTCCATCGACGCCCGAGGCGTTCGGCGCAGAACCTTCGGCAGTCTGCTGGAAGGTCACGCCCTCTCCCACCTTCCCATACACCTTGTCCTCAGATACCAGCTTCATGGGCCCGCAGCCGCATGCGTAGGCGGGTGCTGCGACTTTGAAGCTCATAGTCGAGGGGGGAAGGGGCGGAGGCGCCGTGCTCTCGGTGGGCGAGGGTGACTCGGTCGGCGAAGGCGCGGGGGTCTCGGAGGCCGCCGAAGGGCTTTCGGCCACCGGCGGGATCAGCTTGGCCTTGGGGTCTTTGGCCTCCTGCTGACGCCTGGGAGGAACGACGACCGGCTCGGGACTCGGAGCGGGCAGGGCCGCCTGCACGGAGTGGGACACGACCGGCTTCGGCTTGTGTTGGGGCTGCTTGAGGGCCACCGCACCCACCGCCGCCGAGCCCGTGATGAGCACCGCCACCGCCGCAGCCGTGACCCGCTCCCCAGTGGTCACGACTGAGGTCGAGACGGCGGGCGCGGCCGTTGCGTTTGCCGCCAGCTCCTGGCTCGGCAGCATCAGCCGACGGAAGAGCTGGGGAACCTTGAAGGGAGCCAGGAAGATGGGGGCGAGCACTGCAAGCCCCCGTGCTTTCCCGTTCTCCCAAGCCCGCCGGAAACTGCCCTTGGCCCGGTGGATCAGTGCCTTGGCCTGGGACGGCGTGAGGCCCAGCCTCTCCCCGATCTCCTGGTGGGACCGGCCCTCGAACTCCCTCAGGATCAGCGCCTCCCGGTGGTGCCCGGGCAGGCTCGCCAGAACCTCCTTCACCCGTTCGCGCTCCAGACCACGCTCCAGGGCCTCCAGCGGGTCGTCCGAGTGCCCCCGCAGCACCTCGTGCAGGTCCATCAGCGTGCGGTCGCCGGTCTGAGGGCGACGCATCCGCGCCCTGGTCACATCCAGGGACACGTTCGTGGCGATCCGGGCCACCCACGGCTGGAGGGCGTACCGGCCGTTGAACCGGGTCAGCCCCTGGTACACCCGGAGCATGGCTTCCTGCGTGG
>WNFV01005465.1_pt1 | contig 16910 bp, 14 predicted proteins | sample 5400101 | NCBI WGS metagenome assembly WNFV01 (sample SAMN13153361, study PRJNA577476) | soil metagenome | isolation source: 115 cm soil or saprolite under grassland replicate 1 | place: USA:California | collected 2016-06-15
AGCCATCTGATGCCGGTCGACGCGCAGGTCAAAGAGGTGATCCTGCTCATCGGGCTCGCCGTCGGCGTCGACTACTCGCTCTTCTATCTCAAGCGCGAACGCGAGGAACGGGCAGCCGGTCGCAGCGAGTCCGCAGCGCTCGAGGCTGCGGCGGCGACATCAGGGCGATCGGTCCTCGTCTCCGGCCTCACGGTGATGATCGCGATGGCGGGCATGTTCTTCGCGGGCGATCCCGGCTTCTCGTCCTTCGCGCTGGGAACGATCATGGTGGTCGCGATCGCGATGCTGGGATCGCTGACGGTGCTCCCTGCGCTGCTTTCCAAGCTCGGTGACCGGGTCGACAAGGGGCGGGTGCCGTTTCTGCGCCGGTTCCAGCGAGACAACGGTGAGGGCCGCGCGTGGGGCTGGATCCTCGATCGCGTACTCGCACGCCCGGGCTTGTCAGCGGTTATCGCCGGCGGCGTGCTCGTCGCGATCGCGGTTCCGGCGGTTGGCATGAAGACCGTTCAGGTCACGCCGGAGGCGCTTCCGCAGAACCTGAAGGCGGTACAGACCTACAACCGCATCGAGAAGACGTTCCCGAGCGAGTTGCACACGGCCACGGTCGTCGTGAAGGCCGCGAACGTGAAGGCTCCCGACGTCCAGGCCGCGGTTGCCGATCTTCGCGAGCGCGCGGCCGCGAGCGTCGTCCAGCATGGATCGATCGAGACCGAGGTCAACTCTGCGCGGACGGCGGAGACGATCAGCGTTCCGCTTGCCGGCAACGGCAGCGATGCCGCCTCCGAGTCCGGTGTGACGACCCTTCGCAAGGACATCGTCCCCGCCACGCTCGGGACCCTTGATGACGTCGAGTACGGCGTGACCGGCGGGACGGCAATCGACATGGACGGGCGTTCGGGCATGAAGAAGTCGGCCCCGTTGGTGTTCGCGTTCGTGCTCTTCTTCGCCTTCGCCCTCCTGCTCGTCTCGTTCCGCTCGCTGGTGATCGCGGCGAAGGCCGTCATCCTCAACCTGCTCTCCGTCGCCGCCGCCTACGGGGTGCTCGTGCTCGTATTCCAGCACGGCTGGGGCAAGGATCTGATCGGGTTCGACTACACGGGTGGGATCATCTCGTTCCTGCCAATCTTCATGTTCGTGATCCTGTTCGGGCTCTCGATGGACTACCACGTGTTCATCATCAGCCGGATCCGCGAAGCCCGCGATCGCGGGCTCTCGACCGAGGAAGCAGTCGCGCACGGCATCAAGACGACCGCGGGTGTCGTCACGAGCGCCGCGATCGTGATGGTGTGCGTATTCGCGGTCTTCGCGACCGGCTCGATCATCCTGCTGCAGCAGCTCGGCATCGGGCTCGCCGCCGCGATCCTGATCGACGCCACGATCGTCAGGGCCGTGCTCCTGCCCGCGTCGATGATGCTGCTCGGCGACCGCAACTGGTACCTGCCCAAGTGGCTCGAGTGGCTGCCCCATCTCGAGCACGGCGAGACAGTCGAGAAGCCAAAGCCCCCGACGGCGCCGCCGGTATTCGAGCCCACTGCGTAGAAGAACCGGCCCCCGTGCTCAGAGCCAGTTGGAGCGGTCGCGCCCCCTCGATGCGACCGCTCCAACAATCGAAACGGAGGAACATGATGGCCAGCTCACAGACCCGCGAAAAACCGACGACAGGGAGCCGCGCGAAGCACGCCGTCCTCGTGGAACAGACATTCCCCGTGAGCCGGCCGCTCGAGGTCGTCTTCGATTACCTCACGAACCCAGCGAACCTCGCCGACTGGCAGACCTCCAAGACGTCGGTGGAGCAGCTCACAGAGGGAGCTCCGCGGCTAGGCACGCGTATCCGGGAGCGCACGAAGCTCCCGGGCGGCAAGGAGTTCGAGCAGATCGTCGAGTTCACCGAGTTCGAGCGGCCGGTCCGCGTCCACGTGCACATCGTCGAAGGGCCCTACCCAATCGACGGAACGTGGTCGTTCGAGCCCGACGGCGACGGGACGCGGGTTCACTTCGTGGCCGGCGGCGAGCTGCGCGGCGTGCTGCGGATGCTGCAGCCAATCGCGAAGCTCCTCATGGCTCGCCAGATGGCCGGTTATCACCGGAACCTGCGCCGCAACGTCGAGGCTGGCTAAAGGGAGAGTGCAGCCCCATGGCCGAGCTTGATCCCGAAGTTCGCGAGCTTCTCGATCGGTGGGCAGCCAGCCCAGCCAGGCCGGTGAGCGAGCTGACGGCGGAAGCCGTGCGCGAGGACGACCTCGCTGTGCTCCATCTTCAGCGGGCGCCCGGCGAGCTGTACTCGGTCGAAGATGTCGAGGCCCCCGGGCCGGCGGGGACGCTGCCCGTGCGCGTGTATCGGCCGCGCCCGGGACGGCTACATCCGGTGCTGTTCCTCCACGGGGGCGGCTTCGTGGTCGGCCGCGGCGGTTACGACGTGCCTCTGCGCGAGCTGGCCCGGGCCAGCGGCTGCATGATCGTGTCGCCCGAGTGCCGACTTGCCCCGGAGCACCCGTTTCCTGCCGCGGCGGACGACGCGCTTGCCGTGGCACGGTGGCTCATCGCCGAGGCATCGGCCCTCGGCGCGTCCGACACGCCCCCTGCCATTGCCGGCGATAGCTCGGGCGGGAACCTCGCGGCAACCGTCACCCACACGCTCACCCGCGAGGACGCGCCTCCGTCCTTCCAGGTGCTCATCTACCCGATGCTCGACGCGACAGCCAGTTCAGCGTCCTACGACGACTTCGCCGAGGGCTACGGCTTCTCAAGCGAGAAATCGCGGTGGTACTTCGACCAGTACCTGCCGCCGCGCGTCGACCGGCACGCGCCGCGCGTGTCGCCACTCTTCGACCGTGGCCTGAGCGACGTGCCCGCCACGCTGATCGTGACTGCAGAGTGCGACCCGCTGCGCGACGACGCCGAACGCCACGCCAGAGGTCTGCGCCAGGCCGGCGTAACGGTCGAGCTACGCCGCTACCCGGGAATGATCCACGGCTTCTTCCAGATGACCGGAGCGCTCGAACGCTCACGACGGCTTCACCGCGAGCTCGGTGAGTGGATGCGTGAGGCCGCCGACAAGGCACAGCCTGTAACGGTCCGTGACCAGGTCACAGGCAGATAACGACGCGGAGGGCGACCGCGAGCAGCCGTTCCCGACGATGCCCGCGTTGCCTCTCCCAAGGACGACACGCAGTCGTCGGCGCGTCGTTACGGGCCCTCTTCGTGCGGCCCGGAGTCCACGTTCGACCTCCTCTCTGCAGGGAGGGGGTCCGTTTTCGCCCATCGAGGCAACGAATGAGGCCCGCATGCAGGGCTTTCGCCTGCGCCCGCATCGACGTGGATCCGGTGAACTGTGTCACAAGGCGACGCCAGACGTCGCGATGCGTCGCGCTTACCAGGAATGTACCCGCAGTGTACCTGCGTGTTGCATAAGCAGGCGACTAAAAATGCCTATTTGCAGGCATTTAGCCGAAGCCCTCTGACGGACTCGAACCGTCGACCCCCTCCTTACCATTGGTCGCAACCGGTGGCAACGGTTCTGGCTTGATTCCGCCGTTTCCGGGGTCTTCCGATTTGCCACCGGTTGCCACCCTTCCTTTAGAGAGGGGGTCGCGCGCTGGCTTTGGGAACGCGTCGCTGTTACGGCTCAGCAGTCGTGGCAGCAGCCTCGCCGCGCCAGCGTCTGGGCCGCCTTAATGGCCGCGGCAGCGATGACCGAGCGCGGCGAGCGGGTCGGCCGGCTCTGCCTCCGCCGAACCGGCGGCCTGCCAGACACCAGAAACCCGCCCCTGAAAGAGACGGGTCTGCCGCCTTTCGCCTCGAGCGTGCGGCTGCGATGGTGGGTCAGTCAGTTCACGCCCGATCGAGACGAAGGAAGAGCCGCCATGAACGCAAGCGAACCGACCAACACCGCAGCAGGGCCCAGTCGCGAACTGGCCTCCCGCGAGAGCGACGGCGTGCACGTGCTGCTCCTCTGGCACCCCCGCGACGACGCGCTGACTGTCTCGGTCGAGGACTCGCGCGCCGGGCAACGCTTCGAAATCAGCGTCGACAGCCGCCGCGCGCTCGACGCCTTCTATCACCCCTACGCGTACGCCGCCTAACCCGGCGGATTAGCAAAGGAGGCCTTCGCATGATCGCGTCCGCAACAACGCCGAGGGCTGGCCGCAGTGCCGGGCAGATCGCCTTGATCGTCTTCGGATCGCTGGCCGGGCTGGTCGCGCTCGTCCTCCTCGCGGGAGGCGGCGTGCTGCTCTGGGCGCACGAGACGAAACGGGATGCCGACGGTTACTACGCGACCGGGGCCGAGGGACTGGCGACGTCGACGTACGCGTTCGTCTCGGACGGGCTCGACGTCGGCATGGACGGGCCCGATTGGCTCTTCCGCCGTGGCAGGCTCGGCACCATCCGCGTGAGCGCGACGGGTACCTCCGGGCATCCGGTCTTCGTCGGCATTGGGCGCACGACTCGCGTCGAGTCGTACCTGCACTCGGTCGCGCACGACGAGGTGAGCGATTTCGATGTCGATCCCTTCTCAGTCACGTACGCACGCCGGATGGGCACCGCAGCGCCTGCCGCGCCTTCCGGTCAGGGGCTGTGGGCGGTGAACTCGAGCGGCGCGGGGCGGCAGACGCTGACGTGGCCGGTCCGTAAGGGGAGCTGGGCGGTTGTCGTGATGAATGGCGATGCGTCCAAGGGTGTTCGGGCAGATGTCAGCGTCGGCGCACGAGTTCCGTTTCTGTTCTGGTTGGCGATTGGGCTCCTCGCGGTGGGTGTGGCTCTCGGTGCAGGCGCGGGTGCAGCGGTCTTCTTTGGCTCGCGCACCCGGCGGCACGTTCACGCGGCCGCGAGTCCGGCCTGACGCAGACGACTCGCAGTGGATTCGCGAGCCCGTTCCGGCGTATCCTTGCTGCCAGACGCCTCCTTTCTTCCGCCCCGTGGAGCCCCGGCGGTTGCGCCTGAGAGGTTCCGTCGTACGGAAACCGCGGAGCAGACGGGAGCGGGATGGCGGTTGCAGCGGAAGTCGTGGCGGGCAGAGGCAACACGATTGCGCCCGGACCGCAAGTGCTGCGGGTGATCGCGGCAGCCGGTGTCGCGGCGGCCGGCGCGTCTGTCGTGCTCGCGCTTACGAGCGACCACGTCAGTGAGCCCGTCATTCAGTCGACGCTGATCGACTGGATCACGCTCCCGTACATCTTGAGCGGTGTGATCGCCTGGTGGCGGAGGCCGGAGAACCGGCTTGGGCCGCTGATGGTTGCGGCGGGTTTCGCGACGTTCCTGTCCACGCTCCAGTGGACGAGCAGCGATGTTCCGTTCACGGTCGGTCAGACGCTCGACCTCGTGCCCGTTGCGTTGTTCTTGCACGTCTTCCTCGCGTTCCCGAGCGGTCGCTTGGAGCGGCGGTTCGACCGCTGGCTGGTTGCTGCGACCTATGCGATGGCGATCGGTCTCGAGCTGGTCGGGATGGTGATCGGCGGCTTCGGCCCACACAACCTGCTCGAGTTGACGTCACAACCGGACGCTGCCCAGACGCTGGAGCACGCCCAGCTGCTCGCCTTGAGCGCGCTCAGCTTGGCGGGGATCGGCGTGCTCGCGGCGCGCAGGAGGCGCACCGGTCGTCCGCTTCGCCGCTCGCTCTCGCTGCTGACCGACTCCTTCGCGCTCGGGTTGGTGATGATCCCTGTGCTGCTGACGTCGGCGATCTGGTATCGCGGCCAGTTCGTGGCGATCCAGCGTGCGACGTTCGCGGTGATCGGGCTGGCCCCGATCGCGTTCCTGGTCGGGCTTCTGCACGCTCGCCTCGCTCGCTCCGGGGTGGGGAACCTGCTGGTTCAGCTGCGCTCGGATCTCTCCCCGGCGGCTCAGCGCGACGCGCTTGCCCGGGCGCTTCGCGATCCATCGCTCGAGCTCGCGTATTGGCTGCCGGAGTTCGGAAGTTGGGCAGACCTCGATGGGCAGAGCGTGACGTTGCCGGAGCCGGGCAGCGGGCGGGCGATGACGCTGATCGACCGGGAGGGCGAGCGCATGGCCGTGCTGCTGCACGACCCGGCGCTGGAGGAGGAGCGCGAACTGCTCGCCGCGGTCGGCGCCGCGGCCGGGATTGCGCTCGAGAACGGCCGACTTCAGGCTGAGCAGAAGGCTCATCTGGAGGAGCTGAAGGGCTCGCGTGCGCGGGTGATCGAGGCTGGTCAGCGTGAGCGCCAGCGGCTGGAGCGCAATTTGCACGACGGCGCGCAGCAACGGCTGATCGCGCTCTCGCTCGAGCTGAGCCTGCTCGAGAAGCAGGTGGCCGGCGACGCCGACGCGAGCGCCCGATTCGATCAGGCGCGCCAGGAGATCGCGGTCTCGCTGGACGAGCTTCGCGCGGTCGCGCGCGGCCTGCATCCAGCCGTGCTCAGTGGACACGGTCTCGAGGTGGCGTTGCAGTCGATTGCCGCCAACGCGCCGCTCTCGGTGCGTTTGAACGTCGGGTTCGAGGGGCGGTTGCCCGAGCAGATCGAGGTGGCGGCGTTCTACGTCGTCTCGGAGAGCCTTGCCAACATCGGCAAGCACGCTCGCGCCGGATCGGCGAGCATCGACGTCACGCGTGTGGACGACACGGTCGTCGTCGAGGTCGTCGATGACGGTGTCGGCGGCGCAGACAGCGAGCACGGCTCCGGCTTGCGCGGCCTGGCCGACCGGGTCGAGGCGCTCGGCGGCACGCTGCGGGTCTGGAGTCCCGCCGGTGGCGGCACCCGTCTTCGCGCGGAGATGCCATGCGCGTAGCGATCGCCGAGGACAGCGTTCTCCTGCGGGAGGGGCTCGCGCGGCTGCTGACGGATGCCGGCTTCGAGGTCGTCGCCCAATGCGGAACCGCCAACGATCTGCTGCTCAAGGTGCGTAGCTATGCACCTGACGTCGCGATCGTGGATATCCGCTTGCCGCCGACGCACAGCGACGAAGGCCTGCAGGCGGCGCTCGAGATCCGAGAGCAGCACCCCTCCGTGGGAGTGCTCGTGCTCTCTCAGTACGTCGAGCTCGGTCTCGCGTTGAAGCTGCTCGCCGACTCGGCCGAAGGTGTCGGCTACCTGTTGAAGGACCGGATCAGCGACGTGGACGAGTTCGTCGCTGCGGTGCGGCGGGTTGCGGACGGCGGGTCGGCGCTCGACCCGATCATCGTCTCGACGCTGTTGTCGCGGCAGCGGCCGGACGATCCCCTCGCGCAGCTGACCGCGCGCGAGCGCGAGGTGCTGGAGCTGATGGCAACCGGGAGCTCGAATCAGGGGATCGCCGACAAGCTGGTGATCACCCTGCGGGCGGTCGAGAAGTATGTCTCCAGCATCTTCGGCAAGCTCGGCTTGCCGTCGACCGGCAGCGAGTCGCGGCGCGTGCTGGCGGTACTGATGTTCCTCCGCTCCTGACGCGCAAGCGCCCTCCGGGACACCAGAAACCCGCCCCACGAACGGCCTGTTGCCCGTCTTCTCACGCTGCTCGATGGCTGCGAGGTTGAGCGAGTCCCCGCAGTCACCTCAAGGAGCAGTGATGAAAACGCGCATCATCCAGAACGAGCCGGAGGAACCGGCCAACGGCGCGCAGACGGTCGATGCGACCGTCAGCGAGCCGAGACATTCCCGCAACCTTGCGGCCCGGATGGGTCGCTGGAGTGCAAGCCACAAGAAGACCGCGATCTTCGGCTGGTTCGCGTTCATCGCCGTCGCGTTCATGATCGGCAACGCCGTCGGCACCAAGCAGCTCGACCCGAACAAGACGGGCACCGGCGAGTCAGGACACGTCGACTCGGTGCTCCGCGACGAGTTCAAACAGGCCCAAGTCGATCAGATCCTGATCCAGAGCACGACCAAAACAGTCGACGATCCGGCGTTCCGGGCCGCGATCAGCGACGTCGTCCGGACGGTCGGCGGCATGAAGCAGGTGAAGAAGGTGGAGTCGCCGTTCACTGCCGGCAACACGGAGCGGATCTCGAGCGACCGCCACACGGCACTCGTCGCACTCGAGCTTCGCACCACCGACTTGAAGCAGGCGACGAAGCTCGACAAGCCGGTCGAACAGGCGATCATCGCCGCCGACGGGAGGCATGCGGGGATCGCGATCGAGGAGTTCGGCCTCAACGCCGAGACGCAGCTCGACAGCGCCGTCGTCAACGACTTCAAGAAGGCCGGGCTGTTCTCGCTGCCCGTTACGTTGATCGTGCTGGTCGTCGCCTTCGGTGCCCTGATCGCCGCCGGCCTGCCGCTGTTGCTCGCACTGACAGCGGTGTTCGCGACCATCGGGCTGCTGGCAGTGCCCAGCCAGCTGATCCCGCTCGACAAGGACGTCAGCGTGATCGTGCTGCTGATCGGGCTGGCCGTCGGCGTCGACTACTCGCTCTTCTACCTGAAGCGTGAACGCGAGGAGCGTGCCGCCGGCCGCAGCGAACGGGCCGCCCTCGAGGCTGCCGCTGCGACATCCGGTCGCTCCGTGCTGGTCTCCGGCCTGACGGTCATGGTCGCGATGGCCGGGATGCTGTTCACCGGCGACAAGACGTTCATGGGCTTCGGTGTGGCGACGATGATCGTGGTCGCGATCGCCGTGCTCGGCTCGCTGACCGTCCTGCCGGCGACGCTTGCCGCGCTCGGTGACAGGGTCGAGAGGCTGCGCATCCCCTTCCTGCACAAGCGCAGCCGCTCGGAGAGCAGCGGCCGGGTGTGGAGCGCGATCCTCGATCGTGTCCTGCGCCGTCCGCTCGTCTCGGCCGTCCTGGCCGGCGGGCTTCTGCTCGCACTTGCCGCACCGGCGCTGCACATGCACATCGCCGAGCCCGGTATCAAGACGTTCCCGCAGAACCTGTCCTCGATCAAGACCTACAACAAGCTGCAGAAGGCGTTCCCCGGCGAGGCGAACTCCTCACAGGTGCTCGTCAAGAGCGACGACGCGCACAGTGCAGCGGTCACGACGGCGATCTCCGACCTCAAGCGTCAGGCGATCGCGACGGGGCAGTTCTCGACCCCGACCCATGTCGACTACTCCGACGACGGCACCATCGCGGTCGTCTCGCTCTCGATGCAGGGCGACGGCGTCGACGACAAGGCGCTCGCCGCCCTGCAGACGCTGCGCCACACGATCATCCCGGCCACGGTCGGCAAGCTCGACGGCGCCGATGTCGGCGTCACGGGCAACACCGCAGGGCAGAAGGACGCGAACGGCCAGATGAAGCACGCCGCACCGTTCGTGTTCGCGTTCGTGCTCACGCTCGCCTTCCTGCTCATGCTCGTCACGTTCAGGTCGGTCGTGGTCGCGATCAAGGCAGTGCTGCTCAACCTGCTCTCGGTCGCTGCCGCCTATGGAGCCCTCGTGCTCGTCTTCCAAGACGGTTGGGGCAAGGGCCTGCTCGGCTTCGTCCCACCGGGAGGGATCATCAGCTGGCTACCGATCTTCCTGTTCGTGATCCTGTTCGGGCTCTCGATGGACTACCACGTGTTCATCCTGAGCCGCGTCCGCGAAGCGTTCGACCGCGGCATGTCCACCGAGGACGCGGTCGCACACGGGATCAAGACGACCGCCGGAGTCGTGACCAGCGCAGCGCTGGTGATGTTCGGCGTGTTCGCGATCTTCGCCACGCTCCAGTTCATGTTCCTGAAGGAGTTCGGCGTCGGCCTCGCCATCGCCGTCCTCGTCGACGCGACGATCGTGCGGGCAGTCCTGCTGCCGGCGACGATGAAGCTGCTCGGCGACTGGAACTGGTACCTGCCCAGGTGGCTCGAGTGGCTGCCGCAGCTCAGCCACGGCGACTCGCATGAGCCGACCGCGGCCGAGAAACCGGTCGCACTGACGCCGGCGATTCCCCAGCCGGCAGACGCCTAGGCGACCGTCCCTCGAACCCGCGCAGCCCCCGAGGTCATCCCCTGGGGGCTGCGCGATCCGACTCCCCGTCCGTCCACCGAACGGAGAACCGAAATGATGAACTCGCCCGCACACGCGCTCAAGAAACCCAATAGCACCGCCCGCTCCCTCGGCGGGCTCGGCCTGCGAGTCGCAGCCGCCGGCCGCGAAAGCACGCTTGCGCGTGCGGCGATCGCTGCGATCGCGGTGCATTTGATCGACGACAACTTCATCCAGCCCGAAGCCGGCACCTCGGCCGCCGATCACCTCGTCAGCGGTCTCGTGCCGCTCGCCGCACTCGCTACCTTCGCGACTGCGTATCCGCGCCTTCGCGCCGGGCTCCGTGCGGCGATCGCGATCCCGCTCGGCCTGCTCGGGATCGTCGCCGGAGTGGGCGAGGCCGGCTATTACAGCCTGCAGGTCGGCCCCTCGGGGGACGACTACACCGGCTTCCTCGCGCTCGCAGCCGGTCTGCTGCTCGTCGGTCTCGGCGCGACGACCCTCTGGCGCAACCGACGTAAAGACGACCGCTTGCACCGGCGCTACCTCCGACGATTGACGCAGTTGGCGGTCGCGGTCGTCGGCGGCTACGTCGTCCTGTTTCCGCTCGCGCTCTCGTACGTCTTCACCCACTCCGCCCGCGCCGTAGTGCCGACGCCACAGCTCGGCGTCGCCCATGAGAACGTCAGCTTCACGACCAGCGACGGCCTGACGCTCAAAGGCTGGTACGTCCCCTCCAAAAATCACGCCGCAGTGCTCGCAGCCCCCGGCCGGGCCGGCTCACAGAAGCAAGCGCGGATGCTCGTTCGCCACGGCTACGGCGTGCTGCTCTTCGACCGCCGCGGCGAAGGCGAAAGCGACGGCGACCCGAACGCCTTCGGCTGGGAAGCCGACAAGGACATGCGAGCCGCCGTTGCATTCCTGCAGCACCGCCCCGACGTCGACCGCAACCGGATCGGCGGCATCGGCCTCTCCGTCGGCGGCGAGACACTCCTACAAACCGCAGCCGAATCAGCCGGGCTCAAGGCGGTCGTCGCCGACGGAGCCGGGTCCCGCTCACTCCGCGAGGACCTCGCGCGCACCGGCACCGGCAAGTGGGGAGAAATCCCGACCTCGCTCGTCATCACCGCGGGAACGATGCTCTTCTCCAACCACGCTGCCCCACCGAACCTCAAGAGTCTCGTCGGCCACATCGCGCCCCGACCCGTGTTCTTCATCTACGGCGAGCACGACCAAGACAACGTGCGGGAGCTCACGCCCAGCTACTACGCACACGCGAGCGAGCCCAAGGCAGTCTGGGAGATCGCCGGCGCCGCACACACGGGCGGCATCGATACCCATCCGCGTGAGTATGAGCAGCGCGTCATCGCGTTCTTCGACCACGCGCTCCTGGCCAAGTAGTCGAACGAGCCGGGCGTCGAGTCGAGAAATCAGGGTGCGGGCTCAGCATGCGATCAAAGCGATGGCCGCACGCGAATGACGACCTGACGGCCAGACAGCCGGGGTTCCCGGACGGCCGTTGACGCGCTCTGTGTGAGAGAGGTCGTCATCCGAGCGGAGCGCGTTGTGGTTGTGATTCCTCGATCTCGGTTGTCGATCGGGGAGGTTCCGTCGTGGCACAGCAGGGTCAGGTTTTTCCGATGAAGTCGAACCGACCAGGCGGAACCGCGCTTTGGGGGTACAGGTATCGGACCGGTGGGCGCGGCTCGGGACGGGTGCAGCGCGACGGGTTCGGCTCGGAGCAGGATGCCAGGGAGTCGCTTGAGCGGGCACTGGCTCGGGTTCGGCGGGCGAACGGCACCGGAACGACGCTTACGCTCGACGGGCTTGTTGATGAGTACCTCGCCCAGCACGACGCCCAGCGGGAGACGATCGAGAAGCTGCGCTGGCTCTTGTCAAAGGCGGTAAGCGAGTTCGGGAGTCAACGTTTGGGACAGCTCCGTTCGCAGGAGATCGCAGCCTGGCGGATGACGATTCCGGCCGGCCATCGCTTCGAAGCGACCCAGGCGCTTCGGCAAGTGCTGAGCCGCGCCGTCGACTGGCAAATGATCGACGTCAACCCGGCCAAGCATGGTGTCGACAACCCTCAGCGGCGGCGGACCGAGAAGCGGCCGTTCGACTCATGGGCTCAACTCGCCAAGGTCGCCTCCCGGCTTGGCGATCATGAGAGCGCGCTCGTGATGTTCGCGGCAGCGACCGGCCTGAGGCCGGGGGAGTGGATCGCCCTCGAGCAACGGGATATCGACCGGGACGCCCGTGTCCTCTACGTGCGGCGGGCGTTCCGCAACGGCCGGATCAAGTGCCACAAGACTGAGGGCAGCGTCCGCGCCGTGCCGCTCCAGGCAGTCGCGCTCGACGCGCTCGAGCAACTTCCGGCCGGGGCAGGCACAGACCTTGTGTTTCCATCACTGCGCGGCGCCTACTTCGATCTCCACAACTTCCGTACCCGGGAGTGGAAGCCCCCGCAACTCGCAGCCGGGATCACACCCATCCGCCGCGTCTACGATGTTCGGCACACGTTCGCGACCTTCGCGCTGCGTGCTTGTGTCTCAACGTTTGACCTCTCCCGCTACATGGGCGCCAGCCTGACGATGATCGATCGCCACTACGGGCACCTCGCGCGCGATGGACGCGACCACGCGATCAAGCTCCTCGACAGTCACGCGAGCGCTGACGAGGCCGGTGTCCACCGCGTGGACATTGCGTGGACACTTCACAGACAGGCCGTCGGCACCGCAGCCCACAAAAACGGTTCATAGCAGGAGAAAAGCGGAAGGCCTCTGACGGACTCGAACCGTCGACCCCCTCTCTATGAAGAAGGGCCGCGCGTCAAGTGGTGGTTGTTGCGTCGCCCAGTCAAGGCGAGCGCTCTCGGTGGTCGTGGCGAGCTGGGCTCATCTCTCTATCGCCTCCTGGTGGGAGGACAAGGCCGATTGGAGTTCGCTCCGGTGGCGCATCTCCTTAAGGACCGTCAGGCGGCCAGGGGGTCGGTGGCGCCTTTGGGAGCGAAGGGTTGGTTGCGGGTGAGCATGTGCCAGATCGCTTCGGCGAGGCGGCGGGCGAGGTCGACCTGCGCGACCTTGGCGCCGCGCTGCTTGCCGATGCGCGCTTTCGTGTCCGTGTAGCGCTGGCGGTAGGCCGGATGCCTGCAGGCGTGGGTCGCGGCCTCCACCAACGCCCAGCGGAGATAGCGTGGTCCCTGCTTGGCGAGCGGGCCGCGCAGGTCGCGCTCACCTGATTGGTAGACGCGCGGGCAGAGGCCGCTGTAGCCGACGAGCTTGCGCGGGGTGGGGAAGCGGCCGATGTCGCCGAGTTCGGCGGCGATCGTGTAGGCGAGCACCCAGCTGATGCCCGGCATCGTGCAGAGCAGCGGCACGTAGTGATGGTCGGCGCCGAGGCGGCGCAGCTCGCGTTCACACTCGCCGATCTCACGGTCGAGCTCGTCGATCAGGCGCAGGCTGGCCTCGATCGTGCCCTGCCACGGCTCGGGCAGCCCGAGCTGGGCGAGCAGCCGGCGGCCGCGGACACCGAAGAGGTCGGAGACCGGACAGGGTTTGCCGTGCGTCAGGAGGACCGCGTGCACGCGCTGCTTCAAGCTGGAGCGGTGGCGGACGAGGTGCAGCCGCCAACGTGCCCGCTCGCGTTCGGCGCGCACGAGCGGGTCGGGCAGCCAGATCGCCGGCACCAGCTCACGACGAGACAGCTCGGCGAGCACCCAAGCATCGATCCGGTCGGTCTTGCAGGCGAGCGGCGCCAGCCCCTTCACCTTCTGCGCGTCCGCGATCTCGACCTGCCAACCCGCCAGCTCGAGCCGGTCGTGCACGAAGCGAGCGCCGTTCATCGACTCGATCGCGGCGCGAATCGGCGCGCCATACCGAGCGAGACGTTCGGTCAGTCCATCGAGGCCGTCTCCATCAGGCGGCGCAGCACCAACCTCGAGCGTCGCACCCTCGCCGTCGAGCAGGTGGAAGTCGAGACGCTTGCGACTGAGATCCAATCCGGCGTACAACATTGCAACGGGCCTCCCTTCGTCTTTCGAGGACGCGCGGAGCATCACTCCGCGGGAGGCCCTTCTTCATGGCATTCCTTACCATGTACTCCTCGTGGCCATCGCTCGCAACCCACGGCAAGGGTTTTGGCTTGTTTCTCCGGTTCGTTCGCCCGAGCGATTTGCCGCTGATTGCCACCGGTTGCACCCACGGGGCTCCATAAAGGCTCCATCGTTTGTTGGCGGTATCCGTGAGGAGAGCCGGGCGCGGACGCGGGTCGCGTAGTTGAGCTTCTGGTTGGTCGCGACGATGAACTCGTGAGCATGCATCATGCGGCGCGCGGCTTTGCTGGCTCGAGAAGGCGCGAGCCGTCGAGAAGGCTGATAGGTTGCGTAGTGCCTTCTGGCTCAGAATCCTCGCCCGCCAGGCGACGCGGTAAGACGTGCTCGGTTGTAGGTCGGCTCGGTCAGGAGCATCCACACGAAGGAGGCCATCAATGGCCACCACCAATCCGTCCGCGGCACCGGTCATGGACGCTCGCAAGACGAGCCTTCTTGCCCGCTTCACGGCCGCGCCCGGTGTGACTGCCGAACAGTACGACGAAACCATCCGCCGCCTCGAGAAGTCGGGGGACTGGCTGCCGAAGGGACTCGAGTATCACGTCGCCTTCAAGTCGAACGGTAACTTCCGAGTCAGCGAGATCTGGGACTCGCGCGAGCAGTTCGACGCGTTCGGTGAGCGCCTCATGCCAGTGCTTAAGGACGTCGGGATCGAGCTTGCGGGCGAGCCCGAGATGCTCGAGATCCACAACATCATCAAGCGCTAAGACCGATCGCGTAACGAGCAAGGGCCGGACTGGCCGAGCGAAACGGAGGCGGGGGATTTGCCCCGGTTCGCCTTGGAGACAGTTCGGCTCTTGAGCGTTCCGGCGCGCCGCGTCGCTCGAAGACAGTCCAGCCTAGGCGTTCCGTAAGCGCATCAGGCTTAAGGGAGCCCCTTCGAACTGAACTAGGGGGTTAGCTGGATGATCTGTGTGCAAGCCACTTTCCGACGTCCGGCGAGGTGAAGGTTTTGCCACGGGTTGCGCCATCTCTGTTCCATAACTGTTCCATCCCAATCGGCCCAGCTCCACGGGCGGCCGAAGAGGCGGCTCAAGCGGCTACCATCGGAATCTCGCCGAGCGGTCGCTCGGGAATGGGAGGGTCATGGCGAAGGTTGTGGAGTGTCCAGCCTGCGGCGAAGCGACAGGGGTTCCGAGGTGTGCGTCCTGCGGCGCCGAGCTCCCGAGCGGTGCGTTTGATCAGGTGCGTGACCGCGCGTTGAGTGATCGTGAGCAGGGGGCGAGTGATTGCGACCAGACGACGAGCGATCAGGATCAAACGTGGTCGGATCACGATCAGACGGCGAGTGAGCGCGATCAACGAAGCGCGGATGAGGATCAGCACGCTGCCGACGATGATTTCGCGGCGGGTGGCGACGCGATCACCTACCGCCGAAGCGCTCTGGCGCGGGAGCGGTCGGGTCGGGACCGTGACGCCGTGTCGGGGGGACCGTGGCGCGGAGGGTCGTGATGCGCTGGCTCGTCTGCACGATCTCCAGGACGACGCGGACGCGAGTCGGGAGGACATTCTTCTGCGCGCCGAACGTGATCGGGCACGGGCGGCGGCCGATCGCGCCAAGGCAGCCGACGACCGGGCACGGGCGGCCGCCGACCGGGAAGACGCGGCCCGTGAACGCGCCGAGGCGCGTCGGGACCGCACCAAATCTGCAGACAGCTTGAAGCTCGCGACGACGGACGAATTGACGGGCGCGTGGACGCGCAAGCTCGGTCTTGAGGAAGTGTCGCGCGAGCTCGAGCGTGCGCACCGCACGGGCGCCGGGCTCGTGCTTGCATTCGTCGACGTCGATGGCCTCAAAGCGGTCAACGACAGTCAGGGTCATCTGGCGGGCGACGCGCTGCTGCGGCTCCTCGGCGAGACCCTTCGCGCGAATGTCCGCCCCTACGACGTGATCGTGCGCTACGGCGGCGACGAGCTGCTCTGCGCAATGTCGAACCTCGGGGTGCCCGAGGCCAGGGCACGCTTCGAAAAGATCGCCGCAGCACTAGCAGCGGCCGACGCGGACCACTCGATCACGTTCGGTCTTGCCGCGGCCGAGCCCGCCGACGGTCTCGAAGAACTGATCGCCCGCGCGGACGCCGACTTTCTCGAGGCGCGAAACTCACCTACGAGCAACGACTGACCTGCTTCCAGCTCGGCCACTCCTTTTCAGAGGACGGGACGTCCTAATCCTGGAAGTACGGGGAGCTTGTGATCCGCAGCACAAAATCTCAGGTACAATTGGGAGGGCGCGTAGACCGAGCGCGGAAGCCGTCGAGGCTCCGAGTTTCCTCTCCGACTTACACACAAGGTTTAAGTGCATCGGGCGGTCCCGTTTCAGGGGGTCGCCGTCGGCAGGTCGAGAGAGATGGAGGCAATCACATGTATGCAACTGTGCGCCGCTACGAGGGGATCGACAAGGTGCGCTCCGAGGAAGTGACGAGAAAGGTTGGCGATAGCTTGCTGCCGCGGCTGCGCGAGTTGCCTGGGTTCGGCGGCTACTACTTGATCGACGCCGGTGGGGGCGTTCTGACCTCGGTGGGGCTTTTCGAGAGTTCGGCGCAGGCGCACGAGTCGACCCGGCTGGCCGCACAGTGGGTGCGGGAGCAGAAGCTCGAAGGCGCACTCCCGAACACACCGAAGATCACAGCAGGCCCGGTGATCGCCTGCGAGTCCAGCAGCGCGGCAGTCACGAACGGGGTTGCCGCGCTCGCGTAAGGCTCGGGCGACGTCCGAGCCAGGAGGGGCCGTCCGCGGACCTCTTGATAGCTCGGCACAAAAACCATTACGAGAGAGACCTTTAGGGAGGCTTTCATGAATCTACAGCCGCTTGGTGACCGTTTGATTGTCGAGGTCCTCGATGAGGAGGAGTTGACGGTGAGCGGGATTGTTCTGCCGGACACGGCGAGGGAGAAGCCGCAGCGCGGCCGCGTGTTGGCGGTCGGACCGGGTGCCCGCGACGAGGACGGGAAGTACATCGAGATGG
>WNFV01004661.1_pt1 | contig 16896 bp, 17 predicted proteins | sample 5400101 | NCBI WGS metagenome assembly WNFV01 (sample SAMN13153361, study PRJNA577476) | soil metagenome | isolation source: 115 cm soil or saprolite under grassland replicate 1 | place: USA:California | collected 2016-06-15
AGGCGCAGGTAACCCTCCTGGCGGGCCAGTGGCATCGCGAAATCAAAGCGGTCGGCGGTCAACGAGAGCTCGAGGTCCGTCGCCGGAAAGCCGGGCCACGCTCCGCTCAGCACGCGTCGGTAGCGCTCGGTGTCGCGCAGCGGACGAAGCATGTCTTCGAGGTTCGGCGCTTCGCCCCGAATGACCGCCGCGATGTAGCCGGCGCACGCGTGGTCCTCGCGATGATCCGCCGACGCGACCAGGGTCAGGGTCGCCGGGTTTCTTAACAGGCAGGCTTGAGCCGTCGCTCGGGCGACGACCAGACTCGCGGCGAAGATGTCGTCACCCTGGACCGCCGCCGCAGCTTGCGTGCCTGCCGTCGAGCGCTGGATCAGGACCTTGCCCTGGAGGTCGAGCTCGCGGATCTGCGTCGGCGAGTTGCTGATCGGGATGCCGTCAACCGGCAGTGCGTCTTCTTCCGCGCAGAGGATGGCACCCGGGGTCTGCTCAGCCAGGGCCAGCGCTTCGATCACAGTGCGCACCAGCCGGCACTCCCGCGCCCCGCCGGCCAGCGCGTATGCACTCACGGTGAACGAGCGGAGGACATCAATCACGACCACGGTGCCCTGGGCGTGTCGTGCGCCCTCGATGCCGGTCGCGTGGATGATATTCACGCTGAGATAACCATGGGCGAGCAAAGACGGGCGTTTGGTTTCGAGCAGATCGCGGACTGCGGATCCATGCGCGTGGTCGGCCTGCGCCTGGAGCCAGGCCAGTCGGTGCCCGAGCATCGCAACGCGATCCCGGTTGCGCTCATCGTCACCGGCGGCAGGCTGCACTTCGACGATGGCACACGGTCGGGCGAGGTCGGTCCGGCGGAGATGCTGCTGATCAACCCGGGCGAACGTCACACGTACCGCGCCGAGGTCGAGACTTCCGCGTACCTAGTGTTTGCGGGCCTGCCCGGCGTGCGCAGCCGAACCTGGAGCCTTCGCCACAAGGGTTAGCCGTACTCACACCGCGTTCCAGAGCGCGATCACGCGCCCTCGCTCCCCGTCGCGAAGGATGTTGAGGGTGGCCACGTCGAGCTGCAACCCGGAGGCCACGGTGATGTCGACTCGGATCCACGCCACCGCGACCGCGCGCAGGATGTGTCCGTGCGCGAACGCCAGGACGCGCCCTTGGCCCGTGCGCGTCGTGGCCAGGTCGATGAACTCCTGCGCGCGGCGGTAGACCTGTGCGGGTGTCTCGCCGTCCGGCGACCCGTCCCTGTACAGCTCCCAGTCCGGGTCCGTCTCGTGGATCTGGGTGGTGGTCAGGCCCTCGTAGCGCCCGTAGTCGACCTCCCGAAGGAGTTCCGTGACCTCCGGCTTCTCGAACCCGGCGAGGCTTGCGGTACGGATCGCCCGCTGCAGTGGACTCGAGAACACCTGGTCGAAACGGATTTCCGCCAGCCTGCCGCTCAGAGCCCGCGCCTTCTGCTCGCCATTGGCGGTGAGGGGCGGATCGGTGGTCCCTGTGTGGCGTCCGGAAAGACTCCACTCGGTCTCGCCATGACGGGCGAGATAGAGCTCGAGGCTCAGGCGGGCTTGCCCATCATCTCGGGCCGCCCGGAGCGAAGCGAGCGACCCGCGCTCTCCAGGACGGCCCCGGCACGCACGCGTTGTCCTGGCCGGATGCAGACGAGGCCGACCACGGCCTGCCCCCCTTGAGCTTTGAGCGCCTCGTTCACGGCGGCGAGTACGCGGTTGGCTGCATGCGCGGTGCCCGCGACGTCCGTGTCCGGAAGGATCGCCAGCAGCTGCGGCGGCGTGCGGCCGAGCACGCCGGGCGTATCCACGTCGCGGACCGTGCTGGCGAGGGCCGCGGCCATCGCCTTCAGCGACTCCTCAGGGGGCAGCGCGCCGTTGGCTTCGACCAGCAGCACGCCGAGGTTTCGCTGGTAGCGGTGGGCGCGTGCGAGCTCGTCCTCGAGCACCGGACGAACGAAGCGATCGTTGAAGAGCCCTGTCGTCCGATCCACGATGTGGAGCGGCTCGGCCTGGGGATCGTCGGTCCTGACTCCGCAGGATGGACAGAAGACTGCGCCGTGAGGAAGAGGCGATCCACAGGCCTGGCAGGTTTGCGCCTCGGGCCGGCGGCGGAGAAAATCGCCAATCGGCATTCGGTAAAGCCTATCAGTCGCGTTCGCCATGCCTTCCCGATCGTCTTAACAGGCTGCGTTGTGCTCGGATCTCGCGAATCCTAAGCTCGCCCGAGGTGTGCCGGCGGGGGAGGGACCGGCCCGGTGGAGAGGGCCCAGCCGGGGGTGTGAAAAAGTTGGCGGCGCGAGCCTCAGCCGACGGCAGCGGCGGGAGTCGAGAGCCAGGTATCCGCCCACTGGGCCACGGCGGTGAGCACCGGCTCCAGGGCTCGCCCGCGCGGTGTCAGTCGATAGCTCACGCGCACCGGCGGCCCAGGATCGACGAGCCTCTCCACCAATCCTTCGGTCTCGAGCTCGCGAAGTCGTTCCGTCAACACGCGGTCGCTGATCCCAGGGATACCCGCGAGCAGTTGATTGAAGCGAGCAGGCGCAGGAAGAAGGGCTTTGACCACGGCCCCGGTCCAGCGCTTCCCAATCAGCTCGATTGCGCGCTGAAAGGGCGCGCTGTAGTCGAGGCCCCCTCCGACCATGGGGAGTGATTCTATGCGCTATCGGGATTCTCCGAAAGGACCCGCCGACCTTTTCCACAGGAAAATTTTTCGGCCCACAATCAGAGGCGCCCACAGCCGAGATCGAGGCGAGCAAAGGGCTTGGAAAACTTCAGGTGGATAGATTCATGAGGGATCGATGGAACTGAAGGATCGAGTGGTCGTCGTGACCGGTGCGGCAAGAGGAATCGGTCGTGCGCTCGCGACGCGATTCATCACGGAGGATCCTCGTGCCGTCGTGATGGCCGACATCGACGGTGCTGAGGTCGAGCGCGTGGCCACATCGATTGGATGCAGTGGCATTCGCTGCGATGTTGCTCGCGAGGACGACGTCAAGCGTCTGGTTGAAGAGGTCGAGTCGAAGCATGGTCGTATCGACGTCTTATGCTCAAACGCCGGCATCGCTGTCGGCGGCGGACCTGAAACATCAACCGATGAGTGGCAGCGCATATGGGACGTGAATGTGATGTCCCACGTTTACATCGCGAGGCATGTGCTGCCAGGGATGCTCGCGCGAAATGACGGATACATCGTCGGCACGGTCTCGGCTGCAGGGCTTCTCAACCATCTCTTCGCGGCGCCCTATGGCGTCACCAAGGCCGCCGCCCTTTCCTTCTTTGAGTGGCTCGCCATCGCGCACGGCGACGCTGGGATTCGCGTCTCCTGCCTGTGCCCGCAAGGCGTGAAGACAGACATGCTGGCGCGCGAGCGGTCGCAGCTCGGGATCGACTTCCTCACCGGCGGCGCCCTCGAGCCGGAAGCCGTCGCAGATGCCGTCGTCCAGGGCATTGCCGAGGAGAGATTTCTCATCCTCCCCCATCCGGAGGTCGCGGACTACTTCCGGCGCAAGGCCGACGATTACGACCGCTGGCTGCGCGGCATGCGCCGGTTGCGCTCGCAACTCCTGGCGACGGCGCACTAGTTGCGCTGGGTCGCGCTCGGCTCCGGGATCGCGCTCATCGCGCTGGCGGTCGCGGCCGTGACCCGGGTTTCGGACACGCGCGAAGGACTGGTCGCCGAGGTGATCACGCTGCTCGGCGGCGCCACCGGCATCGCCCTGCTGATCTATGGGCTGGCCACCAGGCCGCGGGCGGTCTCGATGCCGGCCGCGCGGACGGCGGCGGCGGCTTCGGCGCGCCGGCCCCGGTCGGCCGGCGATCTCAGGCTCGGCGGGGCCGGCCTTCTCCTGGCGCTGGTGCTCCTGGGCGGGCTGGCTTTCAGCGGAGGAGTCCTGTGGGCGACCCTCGGCCTTGCCCTGCTCCTGCCGATGATCGCCGGCAGCATCTACCTCTGCGTGCGCTACCTGCGGGCTAATCCCTGAGGGAAAGGATCTCGCCGACCAGGTAGAGCGAGCCACACACGAGGACGTTGCCCTGTGCCCCGGCGAGGTCTCGCGCTCGCTCCAGGGCCGCGCTCGCCGGCCGGGCCACCTGGGCGCCGGGGCCGTAGATCGAGGCCAGGGCTTCCGGGGAGACGGCATGCCCGTGCGCGCTCGCCGGTTCCGTGAAGACAACCGCCTCGGGTCCCAGGGAACGCAGGACGCCGAGGAGCTGGACCGGATCCCGCTCGCTCAGCATGGCGAAGACGGCGACCAGCCTCTCGGTCCCGATCAGCCGCCGCAGCGCGGCGCCGGCCTTGGCCATCGCGGCCGGGTTGTGGCCGCCGTCGACGATGACACGCGGCTTCTCCGCGATCACCTGCAGGCGGCCGGGCCAACGCGTCGCGGCAAGCCCGTCGCGAATCGGGCGGTCATCGATCTCGCCGAGCAGGTGGGCAGCGGCGACCGCGAGGGTAGCGTTGGCAGGCTGATAGTCGCCGACCAATGGCAACCGCAGGTCGCGGTGTTCGAAGCCCGGCCCGCTCACATCCAGGACGTGGCCGTCCCAGCCCAGGGACTTCGACGCCACCACCACCTCACGGCCCAGGCGCCACAGCCTGGAGGAGGTCTCAGCCGCCCGGGCTTCCACGATTGCGAGCGCCTCGCCTTCGCAGCCGGTGACCACGCGATTGCCTTCCTTCATGATGGCCGCCTTCTCGCGCGCAATCTCGCCGATCGTGTTGCCCAGGTACCTCTGGTGGTCCAGGTCGACGTTGGTGATCAAGGCGACCCCGAGATCGAGCGCGTTCGTGGCATCGAGGCGGCCGCCGAGCCCGACCTCGCACACGAGCACATCGATCCTTGGTGCCAGGTATGCGATCGCGAGGACCGTCAGCATCTCGAACTCCGTCGGCGGTCCCAAGGTCGCGGACACGGAATCGAACGTCGGCTTCAGCGACTCGAGCGTCTCGGCGAAATCGGACTCGCTGATCGGTACGCCGTCGACTTCGATCCGCTCCGTGTAGGAGATGAGGTGCGGCTTGGGCATGAAGCCGACGCGGTGGCCGGCCGTGCGAAGGATCGAGGTCAGGCATGCGCCGGTAGATCCTTTGCCGTTCGTGCCCGCGATCAAGACGCCGCGCAGATTGCGGTCGGGCGCGCCAAGCTCGTCGAGAAGAGCTCGCGTGCGCTCGGTGCCGAGCTTCATGGCAAACCGGCCCCGCTTCGAGATGAAGGCGAGGGCCTCCTCGTAGGTCAACCTCAGCCTCGCCTGCGGACCTCCGCCTCGAACGTGTTCTTGATCAGCATCGCGCGCGTCATCGGACCCACCCCGCCTGGATTGGGCGTGAGCCAGCCGGCCACCGTTTCCACGCCCGGACCCAGGTCGCCAACCTGGCGGCCACCGACCCAGTTGGTGCTGACGTCCACGACCGCCGAGCCCGCCTTGACCATCTCCTTCTGGATGAGGTTCGCCCGGCCAGCGGCGGCGACCAGGATGTCGGCCGCGCGAGTGTGGCTCGCCAGGTCTTTGGTGCGGGTGTGACACAGCGTCACGGTCGCGTTGCGCTTCAGCAGCAGCAGCGCGGTCGGCTTGCCCACCAGGTTGCTGCGTCCCACGACGACCGCGTTGGCGCCCTCGATGGCGACCCCCGAGCGCCGCAGGAGTTCGACGATGCCTGCCGGCGTGCAGGGTTCGACTCCGCCGGGCAAGCCCAGTGCGACCAACCCTGCGTTCATCGGGTGGAAACCGTCGACGTCCTTGACAGGGTCGAGAGCGAGCACGACGCGCCGCATGTCGATCTGCTTCGGTGTCGGCTGCTGGATCAGGATCGCGCTCACCGCGACATCGCGGTTCAGACGCTCGACGAGTGCGAGCAGCTCGTCGGTGGTGCTGCTCGACGGCAGCCGGTGGTCTTCGGAATCGATGCCGACGTTGCGCGCATTGCGCTGTTTCAGCTCCACGTACGTGGTGGAGGCGGCATCGTCACCCACGAGCACGGTCGCGAGTCGCGGGCGCGATCCTCCGCGCGAAAGTCGCTCGCCTACGGCCCTGGAGATTTCGTCATAGATCTCTTTGGCGACAGCCTTGCCGTCGAGGACGCGCGCGGTCACGCGAGCCCAAGCTGAGCGCGCGCCGCTTCCGCCACGATTCGCGTCACCTCGCGCAGGTCAAGCCCGCTCTCGCGGGCAAGACGCCGGCAGTCCTCGAACTCGGGCGTGACGTCGATCGCGTTCCCGCCGAGCTCTTTGACCTTGACGCGCGCTGTGCCGAGCCGGGTCGTGACCTCGATCACCCGCCGGCCTGCGATCACGCGGTCGACCTTCGTCACCCGGACGCCCAGCGTTGTGCTGTGGCGAAGCAGGTGGTCGGTGAGCGAGACCACCAGCTCAGGCGGCGCCATGACGGTCAGGATGTGCCCGGGCCGGCCTTTCTTCATCAGCGCGGGAACCACCGCCACGTCGAGCGCGCCCGCCCTCATCAGGTCTTCACACAGGGCCGCGACGAGGTTTGGCGCCATGTCGTCGAGGTTGGTCTCCACCAACGTGACGCCGGCGTGCGAACCGGCCTCTTCGCCCAGCCACACCGCAAGCGCGTTGCCCGGTGAAGAATGCGCGCCGATCCCATAGCCAACGCGGTGCAACGACATCGCGGGGCGCTCGAACGTCGCGACAGCGGCCAGAATCGCGGCGCCGGTTGGGGTCACGAGCTCGCGGGTGCCTTCCACCGGCTCGAAGACCGCGCCCGTGTCCTCGAGCAGGCGAAGGCTCGCCGGGGCCGGCAGCGGCATTGCGCCTTTCATCCCGTGCGGGGCTGGCAGCGCGGAGGCATAGACGCGTTCCACGCCGAGGGATTGCAGCAGCCAGAACGCGCCGACGATGTCGACGAGCGTGTCCGCTCCACCGAGCTCGTGCAGGTGGACCCGGTCCTCGGGCAAGCCGTGCAGGGCGGACTCCGCGCGTGCAAGGCGGTTGATCGCCTCGAGCGACAGAGACTTCACCGGCTCCGGCGCGTCCGCGTCTTCGACAACCTGGCGCAACTTCGGCACGGTTCGGTCGACACGATCGCTCACCTCGACGACCACGCGCGTGCCTCCGACGTGACCTCGCTCCTCGCGTCGCACGTCGATACTGACCTCGTCGCCCAGTCCCAGCGCCTCGACGGCGGCTTCGAGTTGCGTGCGCTCGGCGCCGCAGTCGATGAGCGCTCCCAGTGTCATGTCGCCTGAGATGCCGGAGAAGCAGTCGAAGTAGGCGATTGTCATGCGCGCGTCCTATATATGCGGACCGCCGCGGCCTCGATCGGCTGCATGCTCGCGGGCCGTTTGGAGACGCGGACCTCCACGGCCTGGACGCGAGGCAGCCCGATGATGCGCTCGGCGATGGCTCCGGCCAGCGACTCCAGCAGCTTCTGCGACTCGCCTTCGATCACCTCACGTGCCGCCGAGTGGAGCCGGCGGTAGTCGACCGTGTCCTCCAGGCGGTCGGACAGCGCGGCGGCGCCGAGATCGGCGTCGACCTCGATGTCGACTTTGAACTCCTGCCCCTGCTCCCTCTCCTCGGGCCGCACGCCGTGGTGGCCCTGAAAGGACATCCCGCGCAGCTCGATCCTGTCCATACGCGCCAATTGTCGGAAATAGACTGATCGCCGTGATTGACGCCGGCGTCGAGGTGCGGACCGCGACAGAGGACGACCTTGCCGCCATCAACGAGATCTACAACCACTACGTGGTCGATTCGCACGTCACGTTCGACCTTAATCCGGTGGACATGGAGGCCCGGCGGAAGTGGTTCCGCCACTTCAAGAAATCGGGACCGTACCGTCTTTTGGTCGCCGTGGACGGCGGACGCCTGATCGGCTACGCCTCGAGCAGCCCCTTCAAGTCGCGACCGGGCTACGTGACCTCGGTCGAGACCAGCGTCTACCTGGAGTCCGACGCGGTCGGCAAGGGCGCCGGAGCCCGACTCTACGAGGCCCTGTTCAAGGCGCTGGCCGGCCAGGACCTGCACCGCGCCTACGCTGGGATTGCCCTCCCGAATCCCGCCTCCGTCGGCCTCCACGAGCGATTCGGCTTCAAGCGGGTGGCCCTTTTCACTGAACCGGGTCGGAAGTTCGGCAGGTATTGGGACGTGGCCTGGTTCGAGAAGCCCCTGGACGAGGGCTGAAGTGTTCTAGGGATCAAGGACGGCAGGCTGGCGTGGAAATTCGGAAGCGATCCCGACCTTGAACGGTTCAGAAAGGGACATGGCTCCCGCGCGCACTAACCCCTGGCTGGTGCTGCTGATCCTGACGACCGGCTTTTTCATGATCATGCTCGACACCACGATCGTCAACGTGGCGATCCCGGCGATGAGCACCGGGCTCCACACCACGCTCGATCAGATCCTGTGGGTGCTCAACGCGTACGTCCTCGTATACGCGGTCTTGCTGATCACCGCCGGGCGTCTGGGCGACTTCTACGGGCAGCGCAGCCTCTTCGCGATCGGGCTCCTCATCTTCACAGTCGCGTCCGCGCTGTGCGGCCTCTCTCAGACATCCGGTCAGCTGATCTCGGCCCGCGTCCTGCAGGGCGTCGGCGGCGCGCTGCTGACTCCGCAGACGCTCGCCATCCTCACCTCGATCTTCCCCCCTGAGCGTCGAGGCGCGGCCTTCGGTGTTTGGGGCGGCGTGGCCGGGCTGGCGACCGTGGCCGGGCCCACGGTGGGCGGCGCGATCATCACCTACATCGATTGGCGCTGGATCTTCTACATCAACGTGCCGATCGGGATCGCGGCGCTGGTCGCGACTTTCGCGATCATTCCCGACATCAGACCAGGCCGGCACCACGGCTGGGACGTGGTCGGCATCATCCTCGCCACGGCCGGACTCTTCGCGATCGTGTTCGGCCTCATCGAGGGCGAGCGTTACAGCTGGGGCCAGATCGAGAGCTACCCGGTCACGATCCCCCAAGTCCTTGGCGCGGGCGTGTTCCTGGTCGCCGTCTTCTTGATCTGGGAGCGCTACCAGTCCGAGCCGCTCATGCCGCTGTCGCTGTTCACGAACCGCAACTTCGCGGTCGCCAGCTGGATCGCGGCGGCCATCAGCTTCGGCATGCTGAGCATGTTCCTGCCTTTCACCATCTACCTGCAGTCGGCGCGCGGCTTCTCGGCGCTCGTGGCGGGATTGACCCTGGCGCCGATGTCGCTCACATCGATGTTCACGGCACCCTTCGCCGGGCGCCTCGCTGACCGGATCGGCGGCAAGTACATCCTGATGACCGGCATCACGCTCTTCACCATTGGCATGGGCAGCATCGCCTTCGTCGCCGGCCCCGACTCGACGTGGATCGACTTCCTGGCGCCGGCCGTGGTTGCCGGCCTGGGTATGGGGATGACGTTTGCTCCGATGACGACGGTCGCCATGCGCAACATCGAGCCGCGCGTGGCCGGTTCTGCATCCGCGGTCCTCAACACCATCCGCCAGCTCGGCGCGGTTATCGGGAGCGCGGTCATCGGCGCCGTCCTTCAGTTCCACCTGTCCAACACCCTTCACGACCAGGCGGTGAAGCACGCGGGCGCGCTGCCGGCGGCCTTTCGGGCTCAGTTCATCAACGCGTTCAGCAACGTGTCCTCGAAAGGTTTCGAGGTCGGCGCCGGCGAGTCGGGGGCGAGCCTGCCCGGCGGGATCCCGCCCGCGGTGGCGGAGCAGCTGCAGGCGATCGCTCACCAGGTCTTCGTGAGCGCTTACATCGACGCCATGAAGACTTCGTTCGAGGTACCCATCGCGGCGTTGGCGATCACCGCCCTCAGCACCTTGCTCATCAAGCGACGCAAGCGGGCCGCGCAAGCTCTGCCGGAAGAGCGCCAGGTCGAGACCGCCGCCGGCTAGTAGCTCAGAGGCGTCCTCCCGACACCAGCTTCAAGACCGCGAGCAGCGCCGCGGCGCCGATGAAGGCGACCACGATGCTGCCAAAGAAACCAACGTTCCCGGTCATCCCGAACAGCGAGCTGAGCAGAAAGCCGCCAATGATGGCGCCGGCCACCCCGACCACGATGTCGGCGATGCAGCCGAAGCCGCGTCCGGCCACGACCCTGGCCGCGATGGCGCCGGCGATCAGGCCCACGATGATCCAGGCCAGCCAGGACCCCGGATCGAGGTTCAGGGACGTCGCGAGCCAGACTCCATCGATCACTTGCGTGCCCACTCCGCAATTGTCGTGAAAACCTCGTCGCTGTCGAGGTCGTTGAAAGGCTCGTGGTAGCGGCCAGGCAGGAGAGCCAGCTCGCTCTTGGTGAGGGATTTCCTGTGCAAGGCCTCGCTGCCGGCCGGATCGATCAGCCGGTCGTCGGTTCCCGCCAGGATGAGGAACGGGATCCCGATCTCGCCAGCGTGTGCCAGATTGTCGGACGCGGCCTGCCTCCACTCAGAGTAGAGGCGGGCTGAGATCTTGCGGTGAACCAGAGGGTCGTTGCGATAGGCATCCACGACTTCGGAAATTCGGGACACGGTGCCTGGATCAACCTCGTTGTCCATGGCCAGCCCGGGAACGATCTTCGAGACGACGCCGGCCGCGCTTGTCTTCCACTTGGACACGGAGGCCCTTAGCTTGAGGGCCGGGCTCGAGAGCACGAAGCGCCGGGTACGCATCAGCTTGCCAGAGCGGACTGCGCTCAGCACGACCACACCGCCGAACGAGTGGCCGAGTGGAATCACCTCGCCAGACACTTGGCTCTCGACGTGGCCGACGAAGGCGGCGGTGTCGTCGACCCACTGCCGCCAAGATTCGACATGCCCTCGCTTGCCCGCACTCTTGCCGTGGCCGCGTAGGTCGACGGCGTAGGTCGCCATCTGAAACTTCGCCATGCCCTTGGCAAATCGCTCGTAGCGGGCGCTGTACTCGCCCAGTCCGTGGACCACGGCGAACGTGATGGTTGCTTTGGAGTCCCGCCAGGCGCGAACGGCGAGGCTCGTGCCGTCGGACGAGCTGATGAAACCTTCGGTGGCTAGAGCGCGCTCAAGCGCCAAGGTGCCCGAAGCCTCGCAAGATCTTGAGCGCCTCTTGCTCCGCCTCGAGCAAGGTCGGCGCATAAGCGCGCATGCCGCACAACGCGTAAGCCCACTCCGGGCTCGGCGGACTCATCGAGTGCAGGCGGAAGGTCGGCGGATAGAAGAAGATCCGCTCTCCCTCGACCTTCTTGATCACGGGGCGCTTGGCCAGCACCTCTTCGAGGGACTGACCGCTGGGCAGGCGCCCAGACTCGAAGTCCAGGTGCCGCAACTTGGCGAGCGGATGGTCTTCGTCGCGAATCGCCGTCCGGATCCCATGCTCGGCGCTGAGATCGCGCATGAAGATCGTCATGATCAGGGCATCGGTCTCGTCGCCGGCCAGCTTCAAGAATCCCGCCGCGCTCAGCTTGCTGCCCTCGTCGTTCTTCAGGTGGCGGAAGAACTCCATGTCGAAGAGGCCACGCGAATGCGAGCTGGCGACCCACGGACGGCCGCTGCGCCATGTGCGAGCGTTCGTGAGCAGGTCGAACTCCTCGTGGATGCGTTCGACACGGTGCTCCGGCAGCCCGTAGAGGCGGTAATGCAGGACGCGGGCCATCGGGACGTAAGCGTACGCGTCGCGGCGGCGCTCGCGCCGCTGTTCGCGCCGACCGCATGACCTCCTCCTGCCAGGGCGGCGCCTGGACGTGGATGGCGACGCGATCGGCGCCGGCGGCGAGTAGAAAGTCACCCCGGTGGGCGACCTCCAGCGAGCCGCGCTGCTGCGGGCTGAGCTGAAAGACTTCCTGCAGCTTCTTCGCCTCGCCCGGCCGCTGCCCGCCGAAGAATGCAAGCGCGGGGTTCGTGGCCACCACCGAGCCCTGGTCCGACGTCAGCAGGTCGCCCGGGTTCTGGGTGGCGAATACCAGCGAGCCGTCGTACTTCCGGATGCGGCGGGCGAGGCTGACCACGAAGCGGCGAATGGTCACGTCTTCGAACAGCAGGCCCAGCTCGTCGATGATCAACATGCGGCGGCGGTCCTTGCGTTTGATCCGGGCCCACAGCGCTTCTGCCAGAAGGAAGTGGACCGGAGCGATCATCTCGTCGCGCAGCTCGCGCATGCCGAAGGCCACGATGGGCGCCTCGAGGTCGACATTGGTCGGCGCGCTGAACATGGCGCCGAGGCTTCCGTGAACCCAGCGGTGGAGGATGACCGCGACCCGAGATTGTCGAGGGAGGCGGCCGGCGAGGTCCCGGAGCACCGGCTCATCCACCTCAGCAAAGGCCTGTCGCACCGCGGCCTCAATGACGGCGCGCTCGGATTCGTCCAGCCCGCCGCAGAGACACGCGCAGAGGTCGACCGCGTCAGCCGCCGCGGGTCCGAGCCATCTTTCGTCGCGGCGATCGGCCTGTCGCAGATCGAGGACGTTGAACGCGTGGCCCGATCCGAGCGCGAGCTCGATGTCCACGCCACCGAGCTGCCGTGCGAGGCCGCCGTACTCGTGCTCGGGGTCGACGATGAAGACCTGGACGTCGCGGCCGAGGGCGCCCATGGCCAGGGTTGAGAGCAGATACGTCTTCCCCGCTCCCGAATGGCCGAAGACGGCGATGTTGGCGTTTGCGTAGCGGCGCTGGTCGAACGGATCGACGAGGACTGGGGCGCCGGTGGCGCGGTTGGTGCCGATGAACAGGCCGCCCGGTTGGCGCAGGTCCGGATGCGACCAGGGAAAGAAGGTTGTCAGGGCGGTCGAGTCGAGCACCCGCTTGCGCTGCAAGCGGTCAGGACCGCCAGCGCGCGTGGCCAGGAATCCATCCAGCTGGCGAAAGGTGCAGGGCTGCAGCTCGCAAAGCACGGCGCGTGCGGCCGACTCGATCCGGCGGGAGCCCAACTCGAGGTCGGTTGCGGTGGGCGACGTCAGGGTCAGGTAGGCCGAGACATGGAAGGCCTTGTCCTGGCTCGAGGCTAGCCGACGCTGCAGGTCTTCGGCGTTGGGAAGCGCGCCAGCGAGAGACGGGTCTGATGTGCCCGCAGCCGAATCGAGGAGCCGGTTCGCCCGCATGCTGACCAGCTGCCGCTGCAGGTAGTGGACGATCCAGGCCGCCGGTAGCGGCACGGCGTGCCACGCGAGGCTCAGCGCGAGGCCGGGTGGCAGAAGGGTGAAGAGCCAGCCCGGTTCAATCTCGGTGCCGGGAAGCCGGTCCAGATACCAGGTCCGGCTGAATCCGCGGACATGCTGAAAGCGCGACGCGAGCTCGCGGCCGAACGCGAAGCAGTCCGATGCCGACCCGACCTCACAAGCGATCCCCATCTCGGTCAGAGCTGCGCGGAGTCGCGAAGCGTGCTTGTCAGCAATTACGAGCTGCGTCGTCCGTGAGTGGGCCGCCAGGGAGCGATCGACCTCGGCTGCGAACTCCATGTCCGCGCCGCGCATGTCCTCGAGGCCCCGGGGCATCAAGCGTGGTCCGGGCTCGGGTTCCTCGTCGGTGCCGGGCACGACATCGATCACAACCTGCAGCGGGGAGTCGAGACCGTCGAGAAGTCGCCGGAACGCGGTGAGCCAGCGCCGGCGATCGTCCTCCGGCGCCCCAGCGAACCCGATCGGGCTCGTCTCGATGATCGAAAGGCTTGAGTGGTGGTTGGCGATGGCGGCCGCCTCTCGGCGGACGATGCGGATCAATGCATTCGTATCCGAGAGATGAATCGAAGCGGCGTCCATCGAAGCCGGTACGTCGAGGCGATGTAGATGACGATGTCCGAGAGCCAGCCGTCGACCGGCCTACCGCGCCAGCGACCCCAAGCGGCGATCGCGGCCAGGATCGCGAGCGCGACCGCACAAGCGCCACGGACAGGTGGCGGCGCCCAGTGTGCCGACCAGGTCGAAAACGCAGCCAGCAGTCCGAGTACGAGATAGACGAGACGGGTTGGCGTCAGGCCGTAGAGGAGCTTGTCCTCGAGGTCGACATCGAGCGGGACGCGCGCGGACACGCGTTTGAGGGTATGAATGGAGGTCGCTGAGGAGAACCCAGGCTGTTAATCGGCGGAGATCCTTAGAATCGACAGGCGATCTCTCTCGACGCGCTCGCGTAGCTCAACTGGCAGAGCAGGGGACTCTTAATCCCAAGGTTCAGGGTTCGACTCCCTGCGCGAGCACCAGAAATGCTATGTCGAGCCCCACCGGCGCCGCATTCAGTCGTGAATCGAGGCCTTGTTGGGGGACCGCGCCAGAATCGCGCGCGATCTGACAGCTTACGAATGAATCCCCTGCATCGCGCACCGCGTCATTCCATCCGCTGAGGGTCAGGTGGGCCGGATCACGAACTCCTGAGGATGTTCGCGATGTACTGAGTATGGGGCAAAGAACTCTGGAGCCTCGAACCACGCTTGGTCGATGGCGCCGAGATCTGTGTGCTTGTACGACTCCACAAATGCGTCCATCGTTCGTTGCTCATAGAATTGCCGAAGGCGAGGTGCGTCGCGGAATAGCTGATCAACGGCCCGCGTGCTCGTCGATGAGTTGCAGTACGTTGAGAGCCGAGTACGGTCGCAGTCGCATGAACGCCATGAACGAGGCTCCTCACTTCCGCGACATCCTTGAGCCTTTCTTCGAATGATGGGCTCGGAAAGCGATCTTTGAGATCGCGTTCATAGTTCTCTATAACCCCACTGGCCCAGTCACGCTCCGCCCTTCTGGGAAAGCGGCGATCGCGTATCGCTGTCTTTGACGGGGATCGAGCAGGGCCGACAAGGGGTGCCTTCGCTCGATCGCCTTGCCAGATGCCTTGAAAGGGCCCTAATGCCCGAAAAGCTGTCCAAATGGCGCTGGCGTGATCCCACTCGGTGGCGAGGCACGTAATCGCATCCATGCCAAAAAAGGACAGACGACCACGAGAGCCAGTACGAATCCGTATCCAGCGTCTTGACATCCCATCCCGGTGTGTCATAGTTCTGACATTGGAGACATAGATATGACATGACCGCCGTCGCCACCACCCGCCACACCGACGCCACCCGCAACACCATCCTCGAGGCTGCGGTCGACTTGTTCCTGGAACGGCAGAGCGATGGCTTCTCCATTCAGGAGGTGGCCGATCGGGCAGGTCTCACCCATCGCACCGTCTACCGCTACTTCCCCGGCCGCCAGGAACTCGTGGTCGCCACAGCCGAGCGCCTGGCACCTGCGCTTGTGGATCAGCGCTTCGTCGACGTGTCGACCGTGGAGGAATGGATCGACGCGGTCGGGACCCACTTCGCCCACACAGAGGCTAACTTCGAGCTCGTTCGTAGGGTCGTCGCAGCGCTCTTCACCTCGGAGGACCTGCGGCTGTTCGGCCAGGACCTCCGCGAGCGGGACAAGCACCGTTGGCAGGTCTTTCGACGCCAGTTCCCCCACCTCCCTGAAGGCGACGCCCGACGAACCTTTGCCACCCTTCGGCACCTCATATCGTCGACCTCGTATGTGCTCTACCGCCTCCGCTTCGAGTTGTCACCGGCGGAGGCCACCGAGGCGATCCAGAGCTCGGCCTCACAGATCGTGGAGCAAGCCGCCCGCAGAAACCGCGCGGCACGACCGGGGAGGAGGAGATGACGATTAGCGGTCAGGCCGTCCCGGCGCCGGCTGCCATTCTCGTTAACCTCGACGATCCCGCCTGTGAGGCCCCGGCGCTCGCCGGAAACAAGGCCGCCACCCTGGCCGTGCTGCGCCGAGCCGGGTTCCAGGTGCCACCGGGGATGGTCGTGTGCGCTGACGCTCTCCGCGGCATCGAAGAGGAGCTGCCCGCTAACGTCCGAGCGGCTCTCCGGAACGTGCCCGAGCAGCTGGGGCCGGGTCCCTGGGCAGTCCGATCCTCGAGCACCGCCGAGGACACCGAGCAAGCCTCCTTCGCCGGCCAGTTCGAGACGGTCCTGGGCGTCAACGTGGACGGGCTAGCGGACGCGGTGCGACGCGTCTGGCGGTCGGGGCTCTCCGATCGGGCCAAGGCCTACAGCGGCGAACGCGGATCCGGCTCGATGGCGGTCCTCATCCAGCCGATGATCGCGGCCGAGGCTGCCGGTGTGGCCTTCACCGTGGATCCCATCAGCGGGCGCCGGCGCATGGTCATCGAGGCAGTGGCGGGGCTGGGCGAGCATCTCGTCTCCGGGTCGGCCACGCCCGAGCGGTGGGCTGTGGAGGAGGACCGCGCGATCGAGGCTCCGTCGGCTGCGACAGTCGTGAACGCCGATCAGGCCCGGGCGATCGGCGATCTCGCCCGCAGGGTTGAGGAGTACCTCGGGCGCCCCCAGGACATCGAGTGGGCGATCGCCGGCGGCTCGGTGTCGCTGCTCCAGGCCCGGCCAATCACGGCGCTGCCGAGCGCTGCGCCTGAGCTAATCCCGATCCCGATCGAGGTGCCGCCGGGCTACTGGACGAGAGATACCTTCCACGAGCCTGTTCCCATCTCGCCGTTTGGGAAAGTGCTACTGACCGAGCAGATCCTGAAGGTGTTCCCGACCGCGTTCGCCGAGTTCGGGATCCTCCTCGACCGAGCCGAGGTGGCCTTCATCGGCGGCTGGATGTATCGCCGAGAGGTCCCGCTGGGAGCACCGCCTCCCAGCCGCGGCCGCCCGAGCGCACCCCCCCCGCTGGCTGCTCGCGATCCTCATGCGCCTTCATCCAGCGATCCGCCGGCGCACGAGGGCCGCCCAGCGAGCGATCGCATCGGATCTTCCCGCCACCGTCATCCGGCGCTGGACCGACGAATGGCGGCCCGCGCACCAGGAGGAGATCGAGCGGGCCCTGGCACTCGATCTCCGCTCGCTCTCCGACCAGGAACTGGCGGCGCAACTCGACCACCGCATCGAGGTGTTCGGTCATCCCGCCCACGTCATGGTGGCGATCGCCTACTGGATCCTCGTCTACGAGCTCGCCCAGGCCTGCCGCGAACTGCTCGGCTGGGACACCGCCAG
>WNFV01008554.1_pt1 | contig 16893 bp, 18 predicted proteins | sample 5400101 | NCBI WGS metagenome assembly WNFV01 (sample SAMN13153361, study PRJNA577476) | soil metagenome | isolation source: 115 cm soil or saprolite under grassland replicate 1 | place: USA:California | collected 2016-06-15
AAAGGAAGCAGTCATGCCATCTCACAAGATTTTGTTTTTCCTCTCGACGTTGTTCGTCTTCACGACGCCACACTTCGTTCTCGCGGCCGACGACGGGGCCAAGACGTTCAAGGAGGTGTGTTCGTCGTGTCACACGGCGAAAGTGAGGCCGCTCAATAACAAACACCTGACCAGGGAGCAGTGGAAACAAGCGGTCGACAAGATGATCGATCTCGGCGTCGAAGTACCCAAGGCAAAGATTCCCGACTTGCTGGATTACCTTGTTAGTACCCAAGGACCGGCCGGCGCGGCTGGGGGTAATGGCAAAAAATAATGGACGACCTATGGCTTGCGATCGAGGCTACGACTCTTTGAAAATCTCAGCGGCGCCGTGAAGGGCTCACAACCCCAGAATTCTCCCGATCTCAGCGATATATTGGCCCGCCTTCAGGCCGTCGGCGACGGCGGTGTCCAGCCCGGCCTCGATCGCCCTGCGCAGGCCGTGCAATCCTTCCCTCACCCAGTGGTGCCGGCGGATCGGCGAGTTGAGCACATTCTTGAGGGTTTCCACCTCGTCGCGCAGAAGCTGCACGTCGCGCGAACCGCTCCTGACCTTCGCCAGGTCCCGCTCCAGGGCGTCGACGAGCTGCGCCACCTTTTCCAGATCGATTTTCTTCGACCCTTCGCCGGTTCTTTCTTTGCTGACCATGGACAACCTCCGATGAACGTTAGATCGCGTTGCCGTACCGATGCGTGTTCGTGCCTCAGACGAGGCCCCGGCTCGCGCCCAGGACGAGCGTTGCGCGCTTCAGGGTCATGTCATCCGGGTGGTCGGATATCCGGAATCCGAGCTTGCCGCAAAGGGCGAGCATCGGCTGGTTCGCGGCGAGAACGTGCCCGACCATCGCCTTGAGCCCGCGCGAGCGCGCCACGTCGATGAGGAGCTCCAGCATGCGCCGGCCAAGCCCCTTGCATTGCCATGAGTCGGCCACGACGATCGCGAATTCGCAGGTCTCTCCATCCGGATTCGTGACGTAGCGCGCCACGGCGATCTCGGTCTCGCGCCCGCCCTCCTCGCGCACGGCCACGAACGCCATCTCCCGGTCGTAGTCGATCTGCGTGAAACGCGCGAGCATCGCCGGCGTCAGCTCCCGCACCGTGTTCATGAAGCGGAAGTAGCGGCTGTTCTCCGACAGGTTCCTGACGAATTCCTTTTCCATCTCCGCGTCCTCCGGCCGGATCGGACGCAGCCCGACCGAGGAGCCGTCCGCGAGCCGCCACGTCGTCACCAGCTCGGTGGGATAGGGGTGGATCGCCATGTGCGCGTAGCGGCTGCGCATCGGCGGCAAGTCCCTGACGATGACGCGCGCGTCGACGGCGACGGCACCCTTGTCGTCCACGATCAGCGGATTGATGTCGAGCTCCTCGATTCCCGGCAGCTCGCACACCATCTCGGAGACGCGCAGCAGCACCGATTCGAGCGAGCGCATGTCGACGGGCGGCATCTTGCGGAACGCGCCGAGCAGCTTGAAGATCCGCGTGCCGCGGATCATATCGGCCGCGAGAAAGGCGTTGAGCGGCGGGAGCGCCACGACACGGTCGCGGTGCACTTCCACCGCCGTGCCGCCCGCTCCAAAGGCAATCGCGGGACCGAAGACAGAATCCCGCATCACGCCGACCATCAGCTCGCGAGCGTTCCGCCGCGCGATCATCGGCTCTACCGTCACGCCGTTCAACCGTGCTTGCGGCCGCTTGCGTCCGACCTCGTCGAGCATTTCCTGATAGGCGGAGCGCACCGCCTCCGCACTCGCCAGGTTGAGCCTGACTCCGCCCACGTCGCTCTTGTGCGTGATGTCGGGCGAATCGATCTTCACGGCGACCGGAAAGCCGATCTCCTGCGCCATCAGCATGGCGTCGCGCGCAGAGCGAGCGAGCACCGTCTGCGCGATCGGAACGTGAAAGGCGGCGAGCAGCGCCTTGGATTCGGTTTCGGACAGCACCTTGCGCCCTTCGGCGATGACCGGCTCGATCACCGCCCGCGCCCCCTGCACGTCCGGCGCGGCCTGGTGCGCAAGCGGACCCGGGGTCTGGAGGAGCGAGCGCTGGTTGCGGTAGAAAGCCGCCAGATGCGCGAACATCTCCACAGCGGGATCCGGCGTGCGGAACACCGGGATCGACGCCTCCTGCAGGAGCTTGCGCGCGGCACCGACGCTCGCCTCGCCCATCCAGCAGGCGACGAGCGGCTTGGCTGCGCCGCGCGCCGTCTCCACCACCGCGCGGGCGGTCGCTTCGGCGTCGGTCATGGCCTGCGGCGTGAGAATCGTCAATACGCCGTCCACGCCTTCGTCGGCAAGGCAGGCGGACACCGCGGTGCGGTAACGGCCGCTGTCGGCGTCGCCGATAAGATCGATCGGGTTTCCGTGCGACCAGTTGCCCGGAAGCGCCTGCCGGAGCGCCTCTTTGCTGACCGGAGAGAGCTCCGCGAGCGTAAGGCCGAGATCGGCGGCGCGGTCGGCCGCCATCACGCCGGGGCCTCCGCCGTTGGTGATCACTGCAAGTCGATCCCCTTGGGGCCGAACGCGCGAAGCGAGCGCCTGGGCCGCGGCGACGAGCTGGCCGATGCTGCTCACCCGCACGATACCGGCGCGCCTCACCGCGGCGTCGAACACGTCGTCGGCCCCGACGATGGCGCCCGTATGCGACACGGCGGCCCGGGATCCCGCCGGATGCCGGCCGACTTTCATGACGATGACGGGTTTCACGCGCGCCGCGGCGCGCAGGCTGGAGAGAAACCGCCGCGCATCGCGTATGCCCTCGATGTAGAGCAGGATATGCTCGGTCCTCAGGTCGTTTGCCAGATAGTCGATGATCTCGCCGAAATCGATGTCGATCGAGCCCCCAAGGGAGACGACGCTTGAAAATCCGATTCGGTTCGGCACCGCCCAGTCGAGCATCGCCGCGCATACGGCGCCGGACTGCGACACGAGGCCGAGCGAGCCGGCAAGAGCCGTGCCGTGCGCAAAAGTCGCGTTCAGCCCCAGCTCCGGCCGCAGGATGCCGAGGCAATTGGGACCGACGAGGCGCACGCCGTGCCGGCGCGCGTTGTCGAGCAGCACGCGCTCGAGCTTCGCGCCCTCGGGTCCCGTCTCGGAAAAGCCGGCCGTGATCACCACGGCGGCGCGCACGCCCGAGCGGCCGCACTCGTCGATCACATCCGGCACCGTTTTCGCCGGCGTCGCGATGACGGCGAGATCGACCCGCTGCGGAAGTTTGTTCACCGACGCGTAGCAGGGCACGCCGCGCACGCTGCCGTATTTTGGATTGACGGCGAACAAGGCTCCCCGGTAGCCCTCGGCGAGCATGTTCGAGAGCAGCACCGCGCCCACCTTGCCGCTTTTTTCGCTCGCGCCGACGATCGCTACGGAGCCGGGCTCGAAAAGCGGGGTAAGGTAGTGGCGGTCATCCACTGCGGCGCGCGGCATACAGTTTCCAGCCTTCGATCCACAGTATGCCCGCGATCCCGGCGGCAAGGGCAAGCCCGAGCTCGCCCGCCCCGAGCGGCGCGAAACGGAACACCGCGGCCGCCGGCGGCGCATAAAGAGTCAGAGCGAGCGCCGCGATCGCGCCGATCGTCATCCACCATAGCATCGGGTTGGGACGCGAAAGAATCGCAAGGATCGGCTGCGATCGCGAGCGGTTCGCGAAGATCAGGGCCAGATTCCCGAACACGATCGCAGAGAAGGCGAGCGCGCGCACCTCCCCGTCGCTGCGCCCGGCCGACAACGCCCATCCGTAGAGCAGCACGACCGCGAGCAGGACCGTCGCGCCGAGCGCGAGGCTCACCGCGAGCATCGCGCCGCTGAACAACGGCTCGCGCGGATCGCGCGGCGGGCGCCGCATCGCTTCGCGCTCCCCGGCTTCCGCCTCGAACACGACCGAGCAGGCGGGATCGATCACGAATTCCAGAAAGACGACGTGCACGGGATAGAGCATGACCGGTCCGCCCATCGCGAGCGGCAGGAAAGCCATGCCCGCGATCGGCACATGCACCGCGAGCAGGTAGCACATGGCGTTGCGCACGTTGTCGTAGATGCGCCGTCCGAGCCGCACGGTGTCGACGATCGCGCCAAATTCGTCGCGCAACAGCACCAGCGACGCGGCTTCGCGCGCCACGTCGGTGCCGCGGCTTCCCATCGCCACGCCGATGTGCGCCGCGCGCAAGGCCGGCGCGTCGTTGACGCCGTCGCCGGTCATCGCGACCACCTCGCCCGCGGCCTTCAGCGCCTTCACCAGGCGCAGCTTCTGCTCTGGCAGCACGCGCGCGAATACATCGACGCGGCGCACCGCCTGCGCGAGCTCCGTGTCGCGAAGCGCTTCAAGCTCGGCTCCGGTGATCACGCCGCCTTCGGTGCCGACGCCCGCTTCGCGGGCGATGGCGAGCGCCGTTCCCGCGTGATCCCCGGTGATCATGATCACCCGGATTCCCGCGCGCCGGCATTCCGCGATGGCGGCCGGCACCGAGGTGCGCAGCGGGTCGGCGAGCGCGACGAAACCGAGCCAGCGGAACGGGAACGAGCGGGGATCCTCCGGCCAAGTCTGCGAACCCCATTCCGCGGAGGCCACGCCCAGGACCCGCATTCCGCGTTCGGCGGCGCGGCGGGCCTGTGCGAGCAGCACCTCGCTCCGCGCACCGTCGATCCTGCAAGCGGTGACGACCGTCTCGGGCGCGCCCTTGAGTGCGACGACCGCGCGTCCTTGCTCATCCCGCCACGCGTGGCACACCGCGAGGAACGCTTCGCTCAAGGAGTAGTCGCGGTCAAGCCGCCAGGCGCTCCGCCATTCGCCGGCTTCGGGCGAGTGGCGCGAGGCGGCCGCGAGAACGGCGTTCTCCATCGGATCGAAGGGCGCGAGCTCGCTCGCAAGCGCGGCGTGGGAAAGAACCTCGCGGACGCTGCGCGAAAGCGGCGCATCGGAGGCGAGATCGACCCAATCGCCGCCGGCAAGGACCTGTTTCACCGCCATGCGGTTCTCCGTGAGCGTCCCGGTCTTGTCCACGCACAGGACGGTGGCGGCGCCGAGCATCTCGATCGCCGGCATGCGCCGCGTCAGCACGCCGTGACGCGCGATACGCCAGGCCCCGAGCGCGAGGAACACGGTCAGGACGACCGGAAATTCCTCCGGGAGAATCGCCATCGCGAGCGTGAGCCCGGCGAGAACGCTCTCCACCCAGCCGTCGCGCAGCGCCACATGCAGCAAAGCGACCAGCGCGCTCAAGCCCACGGCGAACGCGGCCACGAGCTTGACGATCCTCGCCGTCTCGCGCTCGAGCCGGGTCCTCTCGGGCGCGATCTCGGCGAGGGCCCGGCCGATCCGGCCGAGCTCGCTGCGCGGGCCGGTGGCGACGACTTCGGCATAGCCGTGTCCCTTCACCACCAGCGTGCCGGAAAACACCTTGCTCGGTGAGCAGCGACTCGTCCACCATCAGGTCGTTCGCAGCAAGGAGATGCGCGTCCGCGGCGACGCGGTCGCCCTCCGAGAGAACCAGCACGTCGCCGCGCACCACTTCCGTCCCCGCGATGCGGCTTTGGCTGCCGTCGCGTATCACGAGCGCGCGGGGGCTCGACAGATCGCGCAGGGCCTCGAGCGCATGCTCGGTCTTCATCCTCTGAACGACGGTGATGGCGATGACGACGACAATCGAAGCCGCGAGGATCAGCGCCTCAGCGACATCGCCGATCAGCAGATAGATTCCGGAGGCCGCGCACAGCAGAAGGAACATCGGCTCGCGCAACACCTCGAGCACGAGGCCCGTCAGGCCGGGGCGCTTTGCGGCGGGAAGGCTGTTGGGGCCTTCTTCCGCACGACGCCGGCTGGCTTCGGCGCTGGACAAGCCGTGCAAGGGTATCAAGGGCGATGAAGCGATCACTGAGCGGCCGCGCGTTTGGAAATCCACGACGATATTTGACAGTGTGAACGAGGGTGCGTAGGGAGGTTTGACGTGGATCAACCGCCCCTTCGCAATCGCGCACTAGCCTATCGGGGTGAAGAGGCATCGATTCATGAAATCCACATCCGCCCCGGAAGCGATCGCCGCTTTGCGCGATCCGGCCTGCTATCCGCACCCCGCTGAACCGGTCGAGCTGATCGAGACGCATATCTCGTGGGTGTTCCTCGCGGGCGAGTACGCCTACAAGGTCAAGAAGCCCGTCGATCTCGGCTTCCTCGACTTCAGCACGCTGCAGGCGCGCCGCTTCTACTGCGAAGAGGAGCTGCGGCTCAATCGGCGGACCGCACCCGAGCTTTACCTGGGAGTCGTGCCGATCACAGCCGGTGCCGCCGGTCCGCGGCTAGGCGGAACGGGCGAGCCAATCGAGTACGCGCTCAAGATGCGGCGCTTCCCCCAGGAAGCGCTGGCCGACAGCGCGGCAAAGCGCGGCGAGCTGGGCGCCCACCAGATCGCCGCGATCGCCGCCGCGATCGCGGCGTTCCACGCCGTCATTCCGGCGGCGCCGGAGGGAAGCGCGTTCGGCGCGCCGGAGCATGTCGCGGCGCCGGCGCTCGCCAACTTCGGGCAGCTTCGCAAGCTCGACGCGGATCCGGGCGACGCGGCGCGACTCGAGCGTCTGCGCGCCTGGACCGAAAGCGAGGGTTCGCGGCTGCGCGAAGTCTTCGCCGGGCGCAAGCGCGGCGGTTTCGTGCGCGAGTGCCACGGCGACCTGCATCTGCGGAACATCGTGTTTCTCGAAGGGCGGCCGCTGCCCTTCGATTGCATCGAGTTCGATCCGGAGCTGCGCTGGATCGACGTGGCGAGCGAAGTCGCCTTCCTCGCGATGGACCTGCTCGAGCACGGACTGGAGGCTGCGGCGTGGCGCTTCCTGAACGCCTATTTCGAGACGACGGGCGATTACGCCGGGGTGCGGGTGCTGCGCTACTACCTGGTCTACCGCGCCGTGGTTCGGGCGAAGATCGCCTGCGTTCGCGCGCACCAGCCAGGATCGGAGGACGCGGTGCGCATTTCGTCAGACCGGCGGTACCGGGCTACCTCGCGCTCGCCGAATCGCTCGCGCTTCCCGCCCGGCCCGCGCTCGTGCTGATGCACGGGCTCGCGGGCTCGGGCAAGACCACCATCGCGCAGGCGGTCCTCGAGCGCATCGGCGCTGTGCGCGTGCGCTCGGACGTGGAGCGCAAGCGCCTGCACGGGCTCGCCGCGCAGGCGCGCACCCACGCGGCGCCCTACGCGGGCATCTACGCCCCGGAAACGACGCGTCTCACCTACGACAGGCTGAAGCAGGCGGTCAGGGACATCGTCGAGTCGGGCCGCACCGCCATCGTGGATGCGGCGTTCCTGCGGCGCGCGGAGCGCGAAGAGTTCCGCGGACTCGCCGCCGAGCTCGAAGCGCGGTTCCTGATCGTCTGGTGCCGGGCTTCGGAGGCGGCGCTGCGCCGCCGCGTCGCGCAACGCGAGGCGGCGGGAAACGACGCCTCGGAGGCGGGCATCGAGGTCCTGGAGAACCAGATCGCGACTCAGGAACCGCTCGGCGCCGACGAACTCGCGCATGCCGTCCCGGTCGATTCGGAATCGGACGAGACCCGCCTGCAGAAAGCGATCGGCGAGATCGCAGCCCGGCTCACGGGATCGGAAGCCGCTCATGCGTAACATCGACGTCTTCAACGGCGACGCGGACGGCCTTTGCCGAGCGTGTCGAACACCACGACACCCTCGCTCGCGATGACGAATCCCGCATCGGACGTATGCTCGCGGTTCGCGACGGACGGCAGGCCGGTCTCGGAAAAGAACAGGAGGGAAAGAAAAGCTTTCAGGCCCATCCGGGATTTTCCGCTACGCCGACGAGCTTCGGCACGTTCGGCGCGCGCCGCATGCCGCCGCGGCGGCGATTACGCCGAGAAACTCCCGCCTGTTCACTGATTGACGGGGGAGGCCGGATCGAGCAGCAATCCCACCAGATGCTTCACCTGCTGCTCGGTGAGGATGCCGTTATGGCCGAAGCGCGGCATGTTCGAGCAGGCGGTGAAAGCCTGCGGGTTGTAGATCTTGCCGTAGGTATAGCGCTGGACCGCCTCGCTCGCGCCGCGGGTCTTGCCGTAGTTGTAGAGGCTCGGCCCGATGGTGCCGAACGAGATCTCCTGCTTGGAGAGCTGGTGGCAGGCGTAGCAGTTGGCGCCCGAGGGCCGTTTCGGATCGTCGGAGAACTGCTTGCCGACGCCGCTTTGAGCGATCTTCTCGCCTTCGCGCCAGTCGCCCGTCAGTTTCCCGTCGACCGGGTAGCGCAGCGCCGCGCTGTTGACTTTCTCGACCCTTGCAACGCTCTCCCTGGAAGGATTTGCGGTACTGCAAGCCCTTTGCGTCTCGTCCTGGTCGAGGCGGTCGAGCTTCGCCTGGCCGTGCTCCTTGAACGAGGCCTGCATGACTTTCAACGTCCGGGCGGTCAGGTCTTCTTCGCTGGGAGCCGCGGCGCAGCCTGCGAGGAGCAGCGCGAGGGTAATGGCTTTTTTCATGGCGGGCTCCTATCGCTTGATGGCCGGGCCGGCGTAGACGCCGTCCTGCGCGTTGTGGGCCAGAAAGGAAGTCAGCGCGACGGAGGCTTCCGAGCCGAACTTGAGCTCCGGGAAGCGCTGCTGCCGGAAGCAGTCGTACAACCGCCACTGCATGGTGCGCAACTCGCCCTGCGAGACGCGATACGCCGGCCAGGTCGTGTAGCCGCGCTGCGCGTCCTTGCGCTCGGTGAGGTTCGGCAGGTCCTGCAGGCGGATGCGCTTGCCGTTCTCGCTGTGGCAGGTGGCGCAGGCGAAGTCGTGCGGGCCGCCGCGGAAGTAGAAGATCTTCTCGCCGATCGCCGCCGCTACGCGCTCTTTCGGATGCGACATCGGCACCTTCATCGGCACGGAGCGCGATTCCGCGGCGATGTACGCCGCGAGCGCCTCGAAGTCCGAGCGGCGATTGCCGGCGCCGTACGGGCGCGCCGTCACCTCGGCTTCCTTCATGCCCTGCAGGGTCACCATGCAATGGACGAGCCGCGTCTCGAGGTCCATGACGCGGTCCGCGTCGGCGAAGTAGCGCGGCAGCTCCGCGTACGCGCCCTTCACCACGCCGGGACCCTTGCCTAGGTCGCAGGCCTCGAGTGACCCGTTTTTCGGCCCGCGCTTCTGCTTCCACAAGTCCTCGCCGCGCGCTTCCCACAGCTCCGCCGGGTTGCCGGCCGCGAGCGCCTCGCGGTATTTCGCGATCTCGTCCACGGCCGACTGCGCCAGTGCAGCGCCGGAGACGAGCGACGCCGTCAGTATGAAGACCCTAGTTGATCGCCGCCTCATCTGTCCTTTTCTCCCCCTTGTTGTCTTCCCAGGAAACGGCGATTTTGTCGCCCTTCTGGCCGCCCTTGAAGTTGAACTCCAGGAACGGGTTCTTCGCCACCGCCGGGCCCCACTGCGCCGAGAGCACCGTCCTGCCCTGGTGCGTGGCGCTGACGTTGCGGATGAAGTGCGCCGGCACCACCTTGCCGGACGCGTCCTTGCGCTGGCCTGTTTCCATCTCGTGCGCCATGAGCACCTTGACGTTGACCATGCCGTCCCTGGCGGAGGCGCGGATACGCATCGGATCTGCCATGTCTTTCTCCTTTGTGCTCAGCCGCCGCAGCCGCCGAGGGTGATCTTGATTTCCTTGTTCGCGACGTGGAACTTGCCGTCGGCCTTGACCAGCGCGTACACGCGGGAGCTCTCGCCCATCTTCACGCGGGTCGAGACCGACGGCTCGGTGCCTTCGGGAATGTCGAAGCTCGCCGCGAGCGGTTGCGGATTCTTCTCGATGAGCAGGGCGATCGACTGGGTGCCCGGCAGCTCGCTTTCGATGGCCACGGGCACCACCGCGCCGTTTTCGGCGATGTCGGGCGCCTTGATGCGGATCGCCTCCGAGCTCGCCGGCAACTGGGCGCCGAGCGCGCGCAGCGCCTCCGGCAGGGTCTTCACGTCGAACGCGGCCTTGTTCCACTCGGCCGCCCATGCCGCCGGCACCACCCCGGCGGCGGCAAGGGCGGCAACGGTCTTCAGCGCTTTCCTTCGCGAATCATTCATGCTCCCTCCTCTATTGACTGGTCAGAACCCAGCGCACCAGCGTGCGCAACTCGCCATCCTGCAGCTGCGGGTGCGGCGGCATCGGCACCGCGCCCCAGACGCCTTGACCGCCTTCCCGCACCTTGGCGACCAGGTGCGCCTCGGCGCCTTTGTCCTTGCGGTACTTGGCCGCGATCTCCTCCAGCGACGGCCCGATCAGGCGCGCCGAAGCGGCGTGACACGCGAGGCAGCCGCTGCGTTCCGCAAGCTTCTTGGCGGAATCCTGTTGAATGACGGCGACGGCTGCGATGCCGCGCCCGGGACCGATCTTGCGGGTCTGCTCGGCGAGGTCGCCGTGGCTGCCGCGCGCGTGCTCGGGCAGCTCCGAGGTGATCCGCCCCTGGACCGGGCAGTCCTTCATGCAGGCCTGCGCTTTGACGTCCGGCTTGCCGTTCACGTCCCACAGGCCGCGCGCGCGCATCATGCCGTCGCGGTTCGGCAGGCGCTTCTGCACCTCGGCGATGTTCGCGTCCGACAGCACGAAGTCCTCGGGCACGATCTTGTCGAAGCTGAGCATATACGCCGTCACGGCGTAGACCTCCTCGACCGAGAGCGTCTTGGGCGCGTTCCAGGGCATGGCGCGGTTGACGTAGTCCCATAGCGTCGAGATCTGCGAGAGCTTCATCAGCGTGGTGCGCTGCTCGCCGGCGCGCGCGAGCGCCGCGACGCGGCCGCGCTCGATGTCCTCGCGCGTCACGCCGCCGGCGATCGGCGGGAACACCTGATTCGACTCGCCGAAGCTGCCGTGGCAGGACGCGCACTTCGCTTCCCAGACTTCCTCGCCCTTCTTCACGCTGCCCGAGCCGCGCGGCAGGCCCTTGAAGTCCGGCCGCACGTCGATGTCCCAGGCGCGGATTTCTTCGTCGGTCGCCTGTCGGCCCACCCCGGGAAACGCCCCCGCGAGCGAAACCCAGGCGAGAAGCAGGAACAAGCTAATCGACCTGAACATTGCTCACTTCACCGCTCGCCGCGATCCGCCACGACTTGATCGCGTTGTTGTGATAGATGGAGCGCGTGCCGCGCACCGCGCGCAGCTCGGCGATGCGCGGCTGCACGTAGCCGGTCTCGTCGATGGCGCGGCTCTCGAGGATCGCGGGGCGGCCGTCCCATACCCAGTCGATGTTGAAGCGCGTCAGCGCCTTGGGCAGCACCGGCGCTTCCAGCCGCGCCGTCTTCCAGTTGCGCCCGCCGTCGAAGGAGACATCGACGCGCTTGATGCGGCCGCGCCCCGACCAGGCGAGCCCGCTGACGTTGTAGTAGCCGCGGTCGAGGAGCGCCTGTCCGCCGGAAGGCGCGGTGATCACCGACTTGCATTCCTGGATCGAGGTGAATTGCCGGTGCACGCCGTCGGGCATCAGGTCGACGTAGTGCAGCACTTCCTCGCGCGTGTACCACGGCTGGTCGCCCACTTCGAGGCGGCGCAGCCATTTCACCCACGACACGCCCTGCACGCCGGGCACGACCAGGCGCAGGGGATAGCCGTTCTCGGGGCGCAGCATCTCGCCGTTCTGGCCCCAGGCGACGATCGCGTCGTCGAGCGCGCGCTCCATCGCGATGGTGCGCGCAAGGCCCGAGCCGTCGGCGCCTTCGGCCAGGACGTACTTGCCTTTCTTCGCATCGAAGCCGCAGTCCTCGAGCAGGGTCGAGAGGCGCACGCCGGTGAACTCGCTGCAGGCGAGCATGCCGTGCGAGTACTGCACGGTGGGCACCGCGACGTTGGCCCACTCCATGCCGGAGTTCGCTCCGCATTCGAGGAAATGGATGCGCGACACCGAGGGCAGCCGCATCAGGTCGCCCATCGTGTAGACCTTGGGCCGGCGCACCAGGCCCATCACCATCAGGCGATGCTGGGTCGGGTCGATGTCCCACCACCCTTGGTGATGCCGTTCGAAGTGCAGCCCGGCCGGGGTGACGATGCCGAACAGGCCTTGCAGCGGCGTAAAGGAAACCGATGCCTGCGACACCCGCGTGAGCCCGGGGCTTTCGCGGCGCCGCAGGTTCTTCTCGTGCACCGAGGGCAGGCCGTAGCCGCGCGCGGCGACCGGCTGGCCGAGGCCGGTGGAATGCGGCGGCAGCTTGAGGATCGCGGGATCTCCCGCCCGTGCCGCGCCGGCGAAGGCCGCGCCCCCCGCAACGGCAAGCGCATTGCGCAGGAAACTGCGCCGCGGCGCCTCGGGCGCCGGCACGACCCTGCCGACGCCCTTCACGCGGCCCGCTTCTTCGGGGCGGGAAGAAACTTCTGCATCTGCTTCCTCAGCGGCCGGCGCTCATCGATGGTGATCGCGATCCGGTTGCACACCGAGCGGCACAACTCCACCATCGTCGGGTCGGCTACGTTGTAGAACACCTGGGTGCCTTCCTTGCGCCGGGTGACCACTCCATGGCGGTGCATGAGCCCGAGATGGCGCGAGACGTTGGTCTGGGTCGCCCCGGTCTCCTCGACCACCTGGTTCACGGTCTTCTCGCCGAGGCACAGCGCGTGCATGATCTTGAGGCGCGTGGGCTCGGCGAGCACGCCGAAGTAGCCTGCCACCGTGTTGAACACCGGGTCGAGCTCGTCCATCGCCGAGCTTTATATGCGCATATGCGCATATTGTCAACGACGCACCGCACAACGGCGGCGCTTACACCCGGTAACAATATTTTCCGGCGAGCTGGATCGGCCGCTTCAAGAGGCTGCGAACGCCTGATGCGTGCTGAGGAAAACGCGGTCCCTGATGCGCGCGCCGAAATCCGTGCGCGCCAGGCGGTCCATGACCGGTCCCTTGACCTCGGCGAGGCAGAGCGCGACGCCGCGCGCCGCGAGCCCCCGCTCGATCTCGGCGAGCATGCCGAGCGCCGTCGCGTCGATGTGGTTCACCGCGGAAAGAATGAGCAGCACGCGCCTCGCCTCGGGCTGCGCCGCGACGAGGCGTTCGATGCGCTCGCGCACCGCGGCGGCGTTGCCGAAGAACAGCGACTCGTCAACGCGCAGCGCGATCAGGCCGGGGAGGGTCTGCACCTCATGGCGCTCGACGTTGCGGAAGTGCTCGGTGCCGGGAATGCGCCCGACCACCGCCATGTGCGGGCGGCTGGCGCGCCACACGATCATGCCGAGCGAGAGCGCGACGCCCGCGATGACGCCCTGCTCGACCCCCAGCACCACGACGCCCGCCAGGGTGGCGAGAAAGGCGGCCGCGTCGCCGCGGTCGTAGCGCCAGGTCTCCTTCAACGCGCTCCAATCGAAGAGCGAGCTGACCGCGACCACGATGGTGGCCGCGAGAACCGCCTGCGGCAGGCTGTGGAACCAGCCGGTCAGGCCTGCGAGCACGCCGGCCATGAGCGCCGCCGAAGCGACGCCGGCGAGCGGCGTGTTCGCGCCGGCGGCGAAGTTCACCACCGAACGCGCAAAGCCGCCGGTGACCGGGAAGCCGCCCGAGGCCGCGGCGGCGAGGTTGGCGGCGCCCAGCCCCAGGAGCTCCTTGTCCGGCGCCACGCGTTCGCCGCGCTTCGCGCCGAGGGAGCGCGCCACCGAGACGCTTTCCACGAAACCCACCAGCGAGATCAGCAGCGCGGGCAGCCACAGCTCGGAAACTGCGCGCCAGCCCGGGATCGGCAAGCCGATGTCCGGCAGCCCTTGCGGAATCGCTCCGACGACGCTCACCCCGGCGGTGGTATCGAGGTGCCAGGCGGCGGCGATGGCAGTCGTCACCACGATCGCCGCCATGGGCGCAAGCTTGCCGAGAAGGCCGGGAATGTAGGCGCGCGCCAGCACGAGGAAAGCGATGGTGACAACGCCGATCGCGGTAGTCGCCGGGTTGAGCCGCGGCAGCGCCTCGATCAGGCCGCGAAGCGTTTGCAGCGCGCTGCCGCCCGGCACGCCGAGCCCGAAAATATGTTTCGCCTGGCTGAGCACGATGAGGATCGCGGAGCCGGAGATGAAGCCGGCCACGACCGGCTGGCTCAGGAACTGCGCGATGAAACCGAGCCTGAGCGCGCCGAAGACCACCAGCATCAGGCCGGAGAGCAGCGCGAGCTGCACGGCGAGCGCGGCGTACTCGGGCGAACCGGCCGCTGCGAGCGGCTGCAAGGCGCTCGCCGTCATGAGCGACACCACCGCGACCGGGCCCACCGCGAGCGTCATGCCGGTGCCGAACGCCGCATAAGCCACGAGGGGCAGGATGCTCGCATAGAGGCCGACCTGCGGCGGCAGCCCCGCGAGCATCGCGTAGGCGAGGCTTTGCGGGATCAGCATCACCGTGACGATCAGCCCCGCGGTGAGATCACCGGGCAGGAGGGCGCGCCGGTAGCCGGTCAGCCAGGCGGGCAGCCGGCGTTTCACGCGTGGTGCCGGGCGCGCCTGCGCGGCTCGTGGATGAAGCGATCTGCGGCGGTATAGATCAGCATGCCGAGGAGCATCGCGGCGACGAAGATCGCCGCCTTCTCCTGGCCCGAGCCGAACGAGACGAGCGCGGGGCCCGGGCAGAAGCCGGCAAGGCCCCAGCCGATGCCGAAGAGCGCGCTGCCGCCGACCAGGCGGTTGTCGATGTCGCGGTTGCGCGGAAGATGCATGGCGCCGCCGAAGAAGCTGTGCGCGCGCCGGCCCGCCAGCCGGAAAGCGAAGAAGCCGACGAGGATCGCGCCGCCCATCACGAAGGCGAGCGAGGGATCCCACGCGCCCGCGACGTCGAGAAAGCCGATCACCTTTCCGGGGTCGGTCATGCCCGAAAGGATCAGGCCGACGCCGAAGACGAGGCCCGCTGCAAAAGCCGACAGGAGGTTCATACGAGGTGCCTCGCGACGAATACGGTGGCGATGCCGGCGAGCATGAATGCCGCCGTCGCCGCCAGGGAGCGGGGCGACAGGCGCGACAGGCCGCACACGCCGTGCCCGCTGGTGCAGCCCGAGCCGTAGCTCGTGCCGATGCCGACGAGGAGGCCCGCGGCCACCAGCATGCCGAAGCCGGCGTCGATGCGCGGCGCGACCGCCTGGCCGAAGAGCAGCATGAGCAGCGGCGCGGCGAAGAGGCCTGCGACGAATGCGAGGCGCCAGCCGATGTCGGCGCGCCGCGGAGTCAGCAGGCCGCCGACGATGCCGCTGATGCCGGCGATGCGGCCGTTCAGCAGCACCAGCATCGCCGCGGCGACGCCGATGAGGATGCCGCCCGCGAAGGACGTCCAGGGCGTGAAGTGGGTCCAGTCCAAGCTCATCGTTTGCTTCCCTTTCGGCAGAATTGTTCGTACAGCACTTGCAGGACTGCGAGCGCCGGCGCGCTGCGCACGCTGTAATGGATGTGCTTGCCTTCGCGCCGCGTCTCGACGAGCTCCTCGTCGCGCAGGACGCCGAGCTGCTGCGACAGCGTCGGCTGCAGGATGCCGAGCTCGGCTTCAAGCTCGCCGACGCTCATCTCGCCCTGCGACAGCTGGCACAGCAGCATGAGACGGTCGGGATTGGCGAGCGCCTTCATCAGGCCGCAGGCGCGCTCGGCGGCCTCGTGCATGGCGTCAAGATCGATGGCCTTGGTGGTCATGAGGCAAACATTCCATTGACTAACATTATATATACTAGTATAGTATCAGACATGAAACAGAACGTGCAAGCCTTTTTCGATCCGGCCACCTGGACCGTCACTTACGTGGTCCACGACGGTGCCTTGTGCGCCATCGTGGACCCGGTTCTCGATTACGACCCGAAATCCGGGCGCACCTCCACCGCCTCGGCCGACAAGGTGATCGCCTTCGTGCGCAGTCGCGGCCTGAAGGTCGAGTGGATCCTCGAAACCCACGCTCACGCGGACCATCTCTCGGCCGCGCCTTACCTGCGCAAGGAGCTCGGCGGCCGCATTGCGATCGGCGAGCAGATCCGCACGGTGCAGGGCGTTTTCAAGAAGGTCTTCAACCTCGAGCCCGAGTTCCGCCTCGACGGCTCGCAGTTCGACCACCTCTTCGCCGACGGCGAGGCCTTCCGCATCGGCGAGCTTGCCGGCGAGGCGATGCACGTTCCGGGACACACGCCCGCGGACATGGCCTACCGGATCGGCGACGCGGTGTTCGTCGGCGACACGCTGTTCATGCCCGACGTCGGCACCGCGCGCTGCGACTTCCCCGGCGGCGACGCGCGTACGCTGTACCGATCGGTGCGCCGGCTGCTCGGCCTGCCGGGCGGGACGCGGCTCTTCATGTGCCACGACTATCCGCCGCGAGGGCGCGCGCCGCAATGGGAAACCAGCGTTGCGGAGCAGCGTGCCGGCAATATACACATCCACGACGGTGTGAGCGAAGACGAGTTCGTCGCGATGCGCACCGCGCGCGACCGCACCCTCGACATGCCCACGCTGATCCTGCCCGCCATCCAGGTGAACGTGCGCGCCGGCGAGCTGCCGCCGCCGGAGGCGGACGGCCGCTCCTATCTCAAGATTCCGCTCAACGCGCTCTGATCAACGGAGCTGCAGCGCCGGAACCGGCGCTTCTCGGTGCCGCAGCACATCTTCGGAGCGGACCGCGATTTGATTCAGCCCAAATTATCCGCTTTCACCTTGCTCCCGCCTGGGAGTTTGACCTGGATCAAGCTGCCGGTCGGTGTACCGCGTATTCTGGGCGGCAATCATGTCCCTGATACGCGCCGAAAGCCTCGTCAAGACCTATCGCTCCGGTGAAGTGGAAGTGCCGGCGGTGAGGAGCGTCGATTTCGCCATCGAAGCGAGATCGTTCGTGGCCTTCGTCGGCCCTTCGGGCAGCGGCAAGAGCACGCTGCTCAACATGATCGGCTGTCTCGATCGCCCGACCGGAGGAAAACTCACCGTCATCGATA
>WNFV01004665.1_pt1 | contig 16884 bp, 11 predicted proteins | sample 5400101 | NCBI WGS metagenome assembly WNFV01 (sample SAMN13153361, study PRJNA577476) | soil metagenome | isolation source: 115 cm soil or saprolite under grassland replicate 1 | place: USA:California | collected 2016-06-15
CGTGGGGTACTTGGCCTCCGGGGAGAGGCTGTAGTTGGGGAACACCACCGCGGCCTGCGCGCCGACGGCGAGCTCGCGGATGAGCCGGTCGTGGGTGTGGTTGTTGCCGAAGACCCAGCCGGCGCCGTGGAGGTAGACGATCACCGGCAGCGGCCGGCTGGCGCCGTGCGGGCGCAGGATGCGCACCGACACCTGGCCGGACGGGCCGCCGGGCACGGTGGTGTCCTCGGTGTCGACGGGTAGCTTCTTGACAGGGCCGGACTGGACCGCATCGACGGTCCTGCGACCCTGGTCCGGGCCGAGCTCGAACAGGTAGGGAGGGTTGGCGTTGGCGTCGGCGAGGGCCTTCGCCTGCGGCTCGAGGTCGACGGGGTTGGGCATGGCTGCCTCCTCCTCCGGGCCGCCCGGCAGTAGCAGCTGCTGCCGGGCGACGGTGACCGGATCGAGCGCGGACGGCACCGCCCACATTCGCGCAGCGACAGACGAGCACCGGCATGCGCCCGTCGCTCGCTCCTTCGGCCTCAGGCCGTACCCGCGTCAGGTGAGCGACGACGGACGCAATGTATCTGCACATCCGGCCCAGGTAAGGCAGTCGTTAGCGGCCCGTGGACCGTACCGCCGCACCGGAAGCGGGTCAACCAGACTCGACCTGCAGCAGGGAGCGCGGCGGTGCTCCCGTCGGTCGCGGGCTCGCCGGACGTTGCCGTCGCGCGCTTGCTTGGCGGTGCCGTGGCTCGCTCCGGCACGCTCTTCTCCTTCATGTTCACTTCATCTGAACGATGATCTTGATATTGAACAGTGTTTACTATAGAGTACATGCACTCGGCAAGTGAACGGCCGGTCACCCACTTGGGATCTGCGTTCTCCCCGAGTCGCCGGGCCGCACGGCCCACGAAGGAGGGGGACCAGGTGCGCCCCAGTCGAGCGAGTATCCCTGCGGCAAGCAGTGAGGACACGCCGCCCAGCTGAGTCGAGCGGGGCGTAGCCGGCCGGCTACGCCCCCGCCTCTCCAAGGGTGCGGAACGAACCGGAGAACCGTTCTCGGCTGCCTTCGTGTCGTCCGGCCGCACCATCCGCGCACGCCGCCGACCTGACCCGGCCTGGCACCCTGTACGCCGTCTGGTCGGACGGGCGCTTCTCGGGCGCGGTCTCCGCGGATGGCACCATTGGGGTGTTCTACTACGACTTCCGCTTCAACACCCCCGACCCGGCCACCCTGCCGACCACGGCGTTCCTGGTCCATTCCCACGACGGCGGGCGCAGCTGGGTCGAGGACCGGCTGTCGGCGCCGTTTGATCTGCAGACGGCGCCGGTCACGCCGGCCGGCTTGTTCATCGGCGACTATCAGGGGCTTGCAGCCCGCGGACGGGACTTCATTGTTGTCTTTGCCATCACAAACGGCGGCAAGCTGGACAACCGGACCGACATCGTCGCCGTCGGAGCGAACGCGCTCACACCCTGATCTCGTTGCGGCATTCGCGGGAGATCGGGTGCGGGAGGGGAGCGGACCAGCTTCCATCGACCCGGACCCTTCATGGACCAGGGTCCCAGTCCAGATAGGGAGACGAGCCGATGAAGGCACTGACACGGATCTGCCTGACGGTGGCGATGCTGGCCGCCGTCGTGGGCACCTGGACCGTCCAGGCCTCGACCGATACTCCCCCCGTCTACTACCTCGCGCTCGCGACTCACTGACGGTCGGCGTCCAGCCGCAAACGACCGAGCTCCTGCGCCCATTCCTCATCGGCCCCGCCGGGTTCACCGGGCCGGCGCCCTGACAAAGGATGGCTATACGGACCAGCTGGCGGCGATCGAGAGCAAGACGATCCCAAACCTGCACCTGGTCAAGCTGGGGTGTGGCGGTGAGTCCACGACGACGATGATCAACGGCCCTGCGCTGGGCACGTTCCCCGCAGCGCACACCGTGGGCCTTTGCGAGTATCAACACGGCTCGCAGCTCAACGACGCGGTCGCCTTCCTCCGGGACCATCGGGGAGAGGTCGCCTTTCTACCTCATCTTCTGCCAGCTCACCGGCTGGCTCGCATTGCTGGCCTGCGGGTGGGCGTCCAAGAATGCCGAGATCCTCGTGCTGTGACATGAACTCGCGGTCTTGCGCCGACAGGTCACCCGGCCACGCCCACCCGGCCGGACCGAGCCATCTTCCCGACGTTGACTCGGCTACTGCCCACGCAGCGTCGACACCACCGGGCGGTGACGCCCACCACGCTGCTGCGCTGGCACCGCGACCTGGTGCCGCGGTGCCACAGAGGTTGTCCCCGGCGTCGTGGAACTTGAGGTGGCGGTCCCCCGCCTGAGACCTGCCAAGTGGTAGGAATCGGGCGTCCACCAAGACTCCCGATAGGAGGGGACCGCCGTGTCGAAGTCTATGCGTCCTGTCGCCGGCCCGAGCGCCGGCTCGCAAGGTGAGGCCACGCTGCCCGAGTCGCTGACCATCTCGCTTGGCGAGCTCGCCGGCGCGGTCAAAGACGGCCTGTTGGCGTTCTCGGCCGGGTCGGCTTGGAGGTGCTGCAGCTGCTCATGGAGGAGGACGTGACCGCCCTGGCCGGCGTCAAGGGCCGCCACGACCCGGCCCGGAGCGCGGTGCGCCACGGCTACCAGGACGGCTCGGTGACCCTTGGTGGGCGCAGGGTGCCAGTGCGCCGCCCTCGGGTCCGTACCGCCGACAACACCGCCGAGCTGCCCGTGGCCACCTACGAGCAGTTCACCCGCACCGAGCTGCTGGGTCAGCTGGCGTTGGAGCGCATGCTGGCCGGGCTGTCCACGCGTGACTACCGGGTCGGGTTGGAGCCGGTCGGGGCGCAGGTCACCGAGCGGGCCCGCGCGACCTCGCGGTCGGCGGTCAGCCGCCGGTTCGTGGCCCGGACCCAGACGGCGCTGGCCGAGTTGCTGGCCGCGGACCTGTCGGCGATTGCTCCGGTGGCGATCCTGGTCGACGGGGTGGGCTTCGCCGAGCAGCTGTGCGTGGTCGCGCTGGTCATCGACACCGACGGGCGCAAGCATCCGGTGGGCTTGCGGCAGGGGTCGACCGAGAACGCCACGCTGGTCGACCTGCGTGAGCGGGGCTTGGACGTGACCCGGCCGGTCCTGGCGGTGCTGGACGGCGCCAAGGCGCTGGTCAAGGGGGTCCGGCAGGTGTTCGACCAGCCGCTCATCCAAGGCTGTATTGTCCATAGCTCCGGAATGTACTTGATTACCTGCCCGAGGGGGAGCGGAGCTGGGTGGAGGCGGCGGGCCTGGCGGGACCCCGACGCTGCCAAGGCCGAGCGGGACCTCAACGCGCTGGCTGCACGGCTGGAGCGTCGCCATCCGGGGCGGCGGCCAGCGTGCGGGAGGGGCTGGCCGAGACGCTGACGGTGACCCGCCTGGGCGTGCCGGACAAGCTGGCCAAGACGTTGCGGACGACCAACCCAGTGGAGAGCATGCTGTCGGTGTGTCGCCAGCACAGCGCCAACGTCAAGCGGTGGCGGGACGGGCAGATGGCGATGCGCTGGTGCGCGGCGGGGATGCTGGAGGCCGAAGGCCAGTTCCGCCGAGTGAAGGGCTACCGGGAGATCCCGATCCTGATCGCGGCGATGGATCGTCATTTTCACCCAGAAATGCTTGCCGGAAAGGAGGAGGTCGCATAACGTCCGCTTGGGCCGTCACCGAAGTTCCACGGAACTCGGGACATCCTCGTGCCACAACGTTGTCAGGATTCTGTCGGAGAGTCTTCGCGGAGAGAGACAACGGTCGGCGCCAGTTACGGTATGGGGGTATCGCCCCTCCGACACGAACCATTCGGATACCAACGCCTCACCACGACCCTGGCGCTGTGAGCAGCGGCGACAGCGGATACTCTTTGCCGCGGCGGCCGCCGGAGGGTGCTGTCCAGACGTTGCGGTCGTCGTCAGCGTCTCGGCGAGGCTCGCTGCCAGCATCGTGCCAATGCTTTGACAACGCGCGCAGCAGCCTGGCCTGTCGGGAACGTCATAGCTTCGCTCCTTGGCAGCGCATTTAGGGTCGCGAGCACTCGCGTCGGGCCTGGGGGGACCCATGCCTCGGCGTGCCAAGAACCCGCCCGGGGTGAGGTGACTTGCCGGTCGCTTTGAAAGGGCTGGCGGTCATGGGGAGCTGGGGCGTTGATCTCCAACGACGAGGTCGCCCAGTTCGTTGCGCTGGCGTCTGAGCGGCTCGTCGGCATGCCAGCCCTGATGGACCTGTGAGGGCAGGGCAGGTAGCCTCGACTGATGTCGATCGGTGATCTGCCACGGGCGTACTTTGCGTTCCCGGGTCTGCTGCGCGATCAGCTCGTCTCGGCGATCTTGACCGGCGCGAAGACCACCACGACCTCGCTGGCCATGGAGTACGAGCTCGATGGTGCGCCGCTGCCCTCGATCGGCGACCGGGCGGTCGTGATCGACTCCGCCGACCAGCCGGTGGCGGTCATTGAGGTGACCGCCGTGCGAGTGCTGCGCTTGGCTGAGGTGGACGAGACGCACGCGCGGGATGAGGGCGAGGGATTTGGCTCGGTCGCTGCGTGCGGGCCGCACATGAGCGGTACTGGCACAGCTCCGAGATACGCGAGCTGCTCGGCGACGACGCTTTCACCGTTACCGACGACATCATGGTGGTGGCCGAACGGTTCCAGATGGTCGAGGCCCTGTAGCCGCAGTGCCTTGGTGGACGCGAAGTACCTGAACGGGTCCTCGCCACGCGTCACCCTGGTCATCGGGTCGTCGAGCGTCGCCATCGACCAGCATCAAAGAAGCGCGGAGAAGCCTGAGGAAGGAGCGAAAGCAAGCGGATGGCACCCGCCGCACCCCCCAGCTGCCCTCCCCGCCGCCGCTCACCGACCGGATCGCGAGCAGCCGCTTGATCTGGTCGACCAGCCCGACGCGGCCGACGAAGTTGGCCACGTCCAGCGGGAGCTGGGACTGCCTGGCCCAGGCGTGGGGCCGGATGGGGGATCTGGGTACTGGCTCACTTCCGTGAAGCCGATGCTGGCGACGGGTCTCCCTGGTGCCCCTCGACTGCCCCTGAGCTGCTGCGTCGCGAACACGGCGTAGATCCCATGCCTCGCAGTACAGCTTGCTTCACGGAAAGTGAGCCAGAGCCCAGATCCCAAATCTCGTCGAAACCGAGTCCGGCACACCACGCTGGTCGAGGACGCCCCGAGTGCCGAATACTTCACGGTGAAGGACGGCAAGATCGTCCACAGCTTGCTGATCTTCGACCGGACCCCGTTCGATGCCGCCAGGCGTCGAGCAACGTGAGCGGTCCCCGAGCCGGCGTGGCGTGAACACGCACAGCCTGCTGGCTCCATTGCACCTTGGAGCCGTCCCGGCTGCCCGAGGGTTACCCGCGGAGCTTTCGGTAGGCCGCTCAGCCTCGGTCCGGCCCGCCGATCATCGCTCTTCCGCTGGACAGATTAGCTGCCAGGCGAATCGTTGCGGCCGGGAGCGCGCCTCGGCGACGATCATTCTCGCCGGGCGGCGAGCGCGTCCAAAGGGGATGAGCGTGCCCGCCGGCAACCTCCGCCCAGCCCTACACGACGGGAGGCTATTATGCGTCGGATCTTGTATGCCATTGTGGCCGCCATGTGGGTGGCCGGTGTGGTTGCACCGCGGACATCGTTGGCGGCCAATCTCACAACAACCACGATTCCCGTCCTGTTGAAGCCGTCGTGAAGCCGTCGTGAAGCCGACGTCGGTCAGGGTCGGTATTGAGCGGCGAGACGGTGAGGATCGACCTCGCCCATCCGATCTGATCTGGAGGGGCGTGCTGTTCGCCTGAGCCCCTGGCCGGATCAGCAGAGCCGCCGCCTATGGTCCGGGGGATGGCATCCCCGGGGCGTGAGGGAGGCTTGTGATGTTCGAATCGCTTGGCAGGTTCTTGTTTCGCCGTCGCCGTTGGGTGCTGGCCGCTGCCGGCGTGTTCGTGGTCGTGGCGGCGGTGTGGGGGACGGGCGTGTTCGGCTCGCTTGGCGGCGCCGGCTTCGAGGACCCCGACAGTGACTCGGCGCGGGCCGCCCAGCAGGCCAAGCGGGTGTTTGGCCGCCACCAGGCCGATGTGGTCGTGCTCTACTCAAGCCCCACCCTCACCGTGGACGATCCGGCGTTTCGGACCGCGGCGCAGCGCACCCTGGGCGCGCTGCCGCGCCGGTACGTGGCCAAGGTGACCAGCTACTGGGACACCGGGGCGCCACAGCTGGTGTCGACCGACCGGCACGCCACCTATGCGGTGCTGGAGCTGGCCGGCGCCGACGGCGACGCCCGCGAGGAGGCGCTGGAGGAGGTCACCGACGAGCTGGCCGCGCCGGGCCTTTCGACCAGGCTGGGCGGAGCGGTCGCCATCGACCACGACATCGACACCCAGGTGGCAAAAGACATCGCCCGGGCGGAGACCCTGTCGACGCCGCTGCTGGTGGTGCTGCTGGTGGTGGTGTTTGGTGCGCTGGCCGCGGCAGGCATGCCGCTGCTGGTCGGCGGGCTGGCCATCCTCGGCGCGTTCACCGCGCTGCGACTGCTCACCATGGTCACCGACGTGTCGGTGTTCGCCATCAACATCGTCACCATGCTGGGCCTGGGCCTTGGCATCGACTACGCACTGTTCATCGTCAGCCGGTTCCGCGAGGAGCTGGCCACCCAGCCGGCCGGGCGCCAGGGCACCCAGGACGCGCTGGCCCGCACCGTCGCCACCGCCGGGCGCACGGTCGCCTTCTCCGGGGTGACCGTGGCGATCTCGCTGGCGGGCCTGCTGCTGTTCCCACAGATGTTCCTGCGCTCCATGGGCTTTGGCGGCATCGCGGCGGTGCTGGTCGCGATGGTGGCCGCGCTGACGGTGCTGCCCGCGCTGCTTGGGGTGCTCGGCCCGCGCATCAACGCAGGCTCCATCCCCTGGCTGCGGCGCCGGCCGGACCGGGCGGCGGACGGCGCCGGTGGGTGGTCCCGGGTCGCGCGCAGCGTCATGCGCCGGCCGCTGGCCTACGTGGTGGTGATCGTGGCCGCGCTGCTCGCGCTCGGCCTGCCGTTCCGCAACGTGGCATTCGGCGGCATCGACGCCCGCGCGCTGCCCGCCACCACCGAGAGCCGCCAGGTCAGCGAGACCCTGGACCGGGACTTCACCCGCAACGCCACCACCCAGGTCACGGTGGTCATCTCCGACGCGGACACCGCCAGCGTGCGCGGCTACGCCGAGCGGCTGGGCGCGGTGCCTGGGGTGACCGCTGCGGAGGTCACCCAGACCTCGGCGGCCACCAGCCTGATCGCGGTCCGCTACGACGCCGACCCGATCTCGGCTCGGGCCCGCCAGCTCGTCGCCGACGTGCGGGCGGTGCCGGCGCCGGCCGGGTCGCGGGTGCTGGTCGGCGGGGACACCGCCGAGCTGGTGGACCTGCTCCAAAGCCTCGGGCGCACCCTGCCGTGGATGGCCGCCTTCGTCGGCCTGGTCAGCTTCGTGCTGCTGTTTGTGGCGTTCGGGTCGGTGCTGCTGCCGCTCAAGGCGATCGCGATGAACCTGCTGTCGCTGACCGCGTCCTTCGGCGCGCTGGTGTGGATCTTCCAGCAAGGCCACCTGTCGGGGCTGCTGGGCTTCACCCCCACCGGCACCGTGGAGGCCACCCAGCCCATCCTCATGCTGGCGATCGCGTTCGGCCTGTCCATGGACTACGAGGTCTTCCTGCTGTCACGGGTCCGCGAGCAGTGGGACCGCACCGGCGACAACACCACCGCCGTCGCCGGCGGGCTGCAGCGCACCGGCCGGATCATCACTAGCGCGGCGCTGCTGCTGGTGGTGGTGATCGGGGCGTTTGCCACCTCGGGCATCACCTTCATCAAGATGATCGGCGTCGGCATGATCATCATGCTCGTCATCGACGCCACCGTGGTCCGGGCGCTGCTGGTGCCCGCCACCATGCGGCTGCTGGGCCGCTACAACTGGTGGGCACCACCACCACTGGCACGGCTCTGGCAGCGGTACGGGCACCGCGAGCAGGGCCAACCACCCGCTCCGGCCGCGCCGCCGATCGTCCCAGAAGTGCCCGTCGCCGCTGACCGCCCGACACCCGCTGACCAGCCTACTGACAGCCGCTGAACGTTTCGTGCCGACGCCACCGTCGGGGCAGCGCTGCTGACATGGCACCAACCACGGCCAGGTCTGGAGGTTTGAATCGCCCCGGGTTCGTGGAGGCCTCCATCAAACCCAGAGCAGTTCAGGGCCTCGAGCCAGTGCGTCCGCGCCTCCCCTCCTCCAGCCGGCCGAGCTCCCGCAGGGTCAGGCCAAGCTCCCGCAGGCTCTCGGCCTCGCCGTGGGAGTCGCCCAGCTCCCGGCGGATGGCCAGGCTCTCCCGCAGGCAGGCCAGCGCCTGGTCATAGCGCGCCTGCCGCTCGTAGACAATGCCAAGGTTGCCCAGGCTGTGGGCCTGGCCGTGGCGGTCGGCCATGCCTCGGCGGATGGCGAGGCTCTCGTTCAGGCAGGCCAGCGCCTCCTCGTAGCGGCCCTGTCGCTGATGGAGCTCGCCGAGGTTGGCCAGGCTGCCGGCTTGGCCGCGGCGGTCGCCCAGCTCCTGGCAGATGGCCAGGCTCTCCTGTAGGCAGGCCAGCGCCTCCTGGTAGCGGCCCTGCCACTGGTAGATATTGCCGAGGTTGCCGAGGCTGAGGGCTTGGCCGGTGGAGTCGTCCAGCTCGCGGCGGATGGTCAGGCTCTCGTGCTGGCAGGCCAGCGCCTGGTCGTACCGTCCCTGGCGCCGGTGGCCGGCGCCGAGGTCATTGTGGGCCTGGGCCTGAGCGGCCAGGTCACCCACCCGGCGGGCGACCCCGAGGGCGATCTGGTTGGCCTGCGCCCACTCCCTCCGATGGCTGCGTACCCAGAAGAACCCGAACAGCGCCTGCGCGAGCTGGATCGCCAGCTCGGCGGCCACGCCCGGGGTGGCCGCCGCCTGCCGTACCGCGGCCAGCAGGTTGGCCCGCTCAGCCTCCAACCACCAAGCGCCGCCTGCTCGTCGGCGAACTCCAGCCCACCCTTGCGCCAACGGTCGTCGGCCCGTTCCAGGCGATAGTCACCCGGGCGCAGCAACGCCAGCGTCTGCCACGCGCTCGCCACATAGAACCCGATCGCACGGGTCAGCGTGGCGGCTCGCACGGGCTCGGGATGGTGCTGCCAGGCGAGCTCGCGGGCGTACAGGCGCAGCAGGTCATGCAGGCGGTAGCGGCCCGGCGCCGGCGTCTCCAGCAGCTGCGCGTCCACCAGCCGCTCCACCACCCGCCCGGCGGCGTCCTCCGACTGGTCCAGCAGCCGCGCGGCGACCGGCACGCCCACCTCCTGGCCGTCCGGCACCCCGAGCAGCCCAAACGCCTCGGCCGCCGCCCGATCCAGCGCCTCAGGACCCTCCCGTAGCTGCTGGTAGGACACCTGGAAGCTGGCCCGCACCCCGACCTCGGCCAGCTGCAGCTCGTCCAGGCGGCGCTGGGCGTCGACCAGCCGCCCGGCCAACGCTTGCACGGGCCAGCCCGGCCGTGCCGCCAGCCTAGCCCCCGCGATCCGCAGCGCCAACGGCAGGTACCCGCAGCAGCGGGCGACCTCGGCGGCCGCCTGCGGCTCGGCGGCGACCCGAGCGTGGCCGGCCAGCCGGCCGAGCAGCTCGACCGCTTCGGCGGCTGGCAGGACGTCCAGGAGCAGGTGCCTGGCGCCGTCCAGGGCCGACAGGACCCCGCGGCTGGTCACCAGCACCCCACAGCCCGGGCTGGCCGGCAGCAACGGGGCGATCTGGGCGGCGTCGGTGGCGGCGTCCAGCACCACCAGCAGGCGCCGGCCGGCCACCCGGGAGCGGAATGCGGCGCTGGCCTCCTCCAGGTCGGTGGGGATGGCGGCGGGGTCGGTGCCGAGCGCACGCAGGAACCGGCCAAGCACCTCCAGGGGCTGCAGGGGTTGCAGGCCGGCGGTGGCGCCGTGCAGGTTCACATACAGCTGCCCGTCGGGAAACCGTTCGGCCAGCCGGTGGGCGGCGTGGACCGCCAAGGCGGTCTTGCCCACCCCAGGCGACCCTGACAGCGCCACGATCGGAACCCTCAGATCGTCGGCGAGCAGCTGCTTGATCTGGTCGACCAGCCCGACGCGGCCGACGAAGTCGGCCACCTCCAAGGGAAGCTGGGACGGCCTGGCCCAGGCGTGGGGCCGGGCGGGGGGTAGCGGGGCCGCGAGCGCGGGGTCGCTGGCGAGGATGGCCTGGTGCAGCGCACGCAGCTCAGGTCCGGGGTCGACGCCCAGCTCGTCGGCCAGCAGTCGGCTGACGCGCTGGTAGGCCTGCAGCGCATCGGCCTGCCGGCCGCAGCGGTACAGCGCGGTCATCAGCTGCGCCCAGAACTGCTCTCGCAGCGGGTGCCGGTCGGTCAGGGCCCGCAACTCGGCCACCAGCTCGGCGTGCCGGCCAAGCGCAAGGTCCGCCTCGATGCGACGGTGCAGGGCGTCCGAGCGCTGCTCGGCCAGCCGCGCGACCGCGTCGCGGTGCAGCAGCTCCGACGGCACGTCCGCCAAGGGCTCGCCGCGCCACCGCGCCAACGCCTGCCGCAGCGCCGCCGCCTCACTGTGGCGGTCCCCCGTGCCGGCCGCGTCGCGGGCCTGCGCCAGCAGCAGCTCGAACCGGCCGACATCGACATCGCCAGGCGCCACCGCGAGCACGTATCCCTCAGGGTGGCTCTGGAGCAGCTCGGTGCCGCCGAGGAGTTTGCGCACTCGCGCGACATAGGTCTGGACGACCTTGCGCGGGTCGGCCGGCAGGGCGTCGCCCCAGATCGCCTCGGCCAGTTCGTCCACCGTGGCCAGCTCACCGGCGCGCAGCAGCAGGACAGCCAGCAGCACCCGGTGCTTGGCGGACGGGATCGGCACCGGCCGGCCCCCGTCCACGACCTTCAGCGGGCCGAGCAACCCAAACTCCACTGGTCCCTCGCTTCCCCGTGTATACCTGCGCAGTTTCGCCGTCACGCCTCGATCTGCGCAACGTCGACCTGAGCAACGCGGACCGACGGTCGTTGCTGCTCGTTGGCGGCCAATCTCACAACAACCACGATTCCCGTCCTGTTGAAGCCGTCGTGAAGCCGACGTCGGTCAGGGTCGGTATTGAGCGGCGAGACGGTGAGGATCGACCTCGCCCATCTGATCTGGAGGGGCGTGCTGCAGAGCTCCGCATCTCCACATCCTGGGTGGGTGCGTGCCCGATAGGGAGGAGATCCATAGATACAGTCAGTTCGAGCGACGGCACCACGATCGCATTCGATCGGTTGGGTGACGGCCCGGCTGTCCTCTTGATTGGCGGTGGTCGCCGACTACGAAGCCGAGATGATCCCCCACGGCTTCGCCCGCGTCGCCGGCTCTCTGGCCCAAGAAGAGGAGGCCCGCAATGTTCACAGCCCTGAACGCCATCCAAGACGACTGGGATCCAGGACCTCAAGGGGGCCTATGGCGTCAAGCTCTACGGAGCTTCGCCGTAGTTGGTGATTCATAAGGTGAGGCCCGTCGGCGCGAGGAAGCTGCAGCAAATCCGGGTCACGGCGGGCACGAATGGAGCCGACCTGGGCGGTGGCGATCAGCTCTTGGCGGTCGGCATGGCAGTGGTTGGCCTGCTCGCAACCCTTGAGATTGGCCCACAGTGGCTCGCCCGCATCGCATTGAGCTTCGGCGCGTACGCCGACAGATGCTCACAGGTCCAGGATCTTCCGGCGGCCGTCGCCGTTCGTCGCGATGGCCAGGACCGCGGCCACGTTCGTGATCCTTCCGCCTCCCGACACTTGAGGGCCAGCGCGCCGAGCCGCAGGTAGGTGTCGGGACCGGCGCGCCCAAGGGGATGGGGCGTGAGCGACGGGCCGAACGGAGACGTGCGGGTGTACTTCAGCTCGATCGAGGGAGAAGGTTATCGCGGACCGCAGGAAGGAGAACGGGTGACTTGGACGCGGGGTCTAGCTCAGGTCTAGCTCATGACGGTTCCCCTTGAGTCAGCGGCAGGCGTGAGGCGCATGCGGAAATGAAGCGAGAACGGCAGCTGATGCCGGCTGGACGCGCGCGCCGCTGGCTGACGAGGCTCGGCATGGCCGTGGCCGTCCTCGCCGTGCTGGCGAGTGGGATCTACGCGTGGGCGTGGGCCTCGACGGGCCGCTCCGGGCTGGCGCGCGCGGTCATGTGGCGTGACGCCGATGTGAAGGACTATCTCCGGTTCCCTTCACGCATCATCAGGGCGGGCCGTCCGCTGCCTCTGGGCCGCGAGCCGCGAGACGTCGAGTCGCTGGCTGCTCCGATGACACCCGGAGGCGACCTGCGTGCCTTTCTGGCGCGGACGAAGACGGCCGCGTTCGTGGTCTTCTCTGGAAACAGCGTCATCTACGAGCGTTACTTCAACGGGTATCACGCCGATTCCACCGTGACGACGTTCTCCGTGGCGAAGTCGTACGTCGCGACGCTGGTGGGCTTGGCGCTGGACCGCGGCGCCATCTCGAGCATCGACGATCCGATCACCAAGTACATCCCCGAGCTGCTGAAGCGCGACGAGCGTTTCGGTCGTATCACTGTCCGGAACCTGCTGACGATGTCGTCGGGGCTGCGGTGGGAAGAGAAGGGTCTTCCGTGGAGCGACGACGCGGTCTCCTACTACGGAACCGATCTGCGGAGGGTCGCGGTCGAGCATACCGGGGTTGTTGCGCCGCCCGGTCAGAGGTTCTCCTACAACCCGTACAACGCGTTGCTGCTGGGGCTCGTCTTGGAGCGCGCCACCGGAACGCGTGTCAGCGATCTGATGCAACGGCAGCTTTGGCAGCCGATGGGCGCCGAAAGCGACGCCTCCTGGAGCCTGGACTCCAAGGCGGACGGCTTTGAGAAGATGGAGAGCGGTCTCAACGGCCGGGCGGTCGACCTCGCAAGGCTGGGCCTGCTGTACCTGCACGGTGGCGCGATGAACGGCAAGCAGATCGTGCCGCGGAACTGGGTCACCGAGTCCACGGCGTTCAGTGACGCGTCCGATCCTTCAACCCGATATCAGTACCAGTGGTGGACGTACCGCGACCCCAAGGTGGGCGACTGGTTCCTTGCTCGCGGGAACAAGGGCCAATTCATCGCGGTCTTCCCACGTCGGGGCCTCGTGATCGCTCGATTCGGCATCGACTTCGGCTATGAAAGCTGGCCGGCACTCTTTCCAAAGATCGCGGCCGCCATCACTCACGGGTAGCAGGCCGCGCGACGAGACCAGCCTGGCATGGGACCTGTCCGAAGGTTCATCGCTACACGCCTCCAAGAGGCGCCCGCGCCCACTTCGAGCGTGCCCTGGCCATCCGCGAGACCCGCCTGGGCGCCGATCACCCTACGGGAGCTTCGCGGTAGTTGGCGATTCACAGAGAGAGGCCAGTCCGCGCAAGGAAACCCCGCAGCAAATCCGGGTCACGACGAGCACGAATCGAGCCGACCTGGGCGGTCGCGATCACCCCTGGCGGTCGGCGCACCAGCGTGGCCGGCCCAGTGTGGCGGCGCGGCTGGCCAGGGAGCACGTCGCTGAACGCCTGGGCGGAGCCGTGGCTGCCTGGTCCCAGCGAGCACCGTGGCGAGGATCGCGACCCCGAACACTCCGCCGAGGAACCGCAGCATGTTGAACGTGCCGGATGCCTTGCCGATTTCGTTGGTTGCACCCAGCCAATGACGGCGTTCTGGGCGGCGGGCATGACCATCGAAACGCCGACACCGGCCCCGATCAGCGGCGCGACCAGCTTGGGGAAGGTGATTCGCGTGTTGTCGCTGCGTTGTCAGGATTCTGTCAGGGAGCTTTCTCAGAGCCAGACAAGGTCGGCGCTGCTCCAGGTATGGGTGTATCGCCCCTCCGACACGAACTATTCGGATACCAGCGCCTCACCACCACCCTGGCGCTCTGAGCAGCGGCGACAGCGGACGACCCTCTCGCCATGGTGTGTCTGTGGCACGCTGCCGAGCGGCCCGTGGCCGTTGTGACCGTTGCCAGCAGGGCCTGACAACAGGTCGGGGAGCGCTGGGCATCCCTCGCATGCAAACGCCGGTCGCCACACCGTCGATCGCAAGATGCACCGCCTCCTTGGTGAGGGACATGAGGCTTGGCTGCCCTGCCCGGCGGCGCCGACCGCGACCAGGAAGGCGACGGTGGCGCGCTCGGGGTCTTCGAGGCCGGCCGTCAGGCTGATGACTGCTTTGCCCGCCATGGATGCCTCCTCGTGGGAGGAGGTCAGCCGTCCAGTCGGGCGTTCCACCTTGACGCCGACGCGGGCGCCGCTCGCGCGGAGATCGCCGAGCGCATCGTGGTGGGTGGTGACGCGCCGGCCCTTGGTCGGCCCGGCCGCCGCCAGTAGCATCGCCCCGGTGCCCACCGACGCCACCCAGCGGCAGGATGGGCCAGCTCGGCAAGGCGTGCCGACAGGACTCCGGCCTGGACCCTCATGTCAGGTCCCTCGCGGGGTCCGGTCCAGGGCGAAGCTAACCTCCGGCCGGCTACGCGCTGCAATGTAGAGCGGCCACGGCGATTGTGCAGCACAGCGGCCGCTTCCCGGCCGACGACGGGCGTACGCCTGAGCCTCAAGACTGGGTTGGTGATCATCCCGCACCTACCGAGGTGACCGATGCCTGCGTTGTCTGTCCTGCCCGCGCTGATCGCCGGCGAAGGGAGGTGACCCCAAGAGGACGGCTGGCACCAGGGTTTGGTCCGCTGCGCGCTTCGGACGATCCCTTGGTTGTGCCAGTTGGACGACCTGCACTGCCATGGCGACTCTCGCGTACGACCCAAGGTCCGCAATGAAGAGAGAAAGGAGCCCAGGAATGCGAAGGCGACTGCTGGCCGTTGTCAGCCTTGCCTTGGTCCTGATGGCCCTCGCCCTGCCGGCACGCGCCGCCGGGGTGGAGACCCAGCACGTGAAATTCAAGGGCCAGACCGCGCAGGCGCAGTTCTCCTCAACCCAGGGATGCGTCCAAACCGATGTCTTCGTTGTCGCCTCCGACGGCCTTGCCAAGCTCGACCCGGGCGGGCCCGAAGCGGTGTCGGGGGGCGAGACCTTCATTTCCCAGTTCGACGTCTGCACCCAGACCCAGCTGCGAACCGCCTTCGGCTTTGCGGTGTTGGCGCCTGCGGAGTTCCAGATCGACGAGCAGCTCACCGCGGCGACCTTGACCGCGACCATCGAGGTGTCCGACTCGGTGTCCGGCGCCTCCTTCCCGGTGCACGTCAGCGTGCGCTGGACCGGGTTCGGCGACACCTTCCGTGACGCCTACACCACCCACGAGGAGGAGCCGGGGTTCAAGGTAAACAGCTATTTTGACGGTACCTTCCGGCAGGCCACGGCGTCCGGCACCGTCTCGGACGGGACCACCAACTTCACCCCTGAGCCCGCCCTCCTTACCACCGGGAATACTATTTTGGGATCCATCAAGGTGGGCGAGGTCGACATCGCCTACCAGTAGCACCGGCCAGGGAGGCACGGCCGGCTTGGCGACCGGGCCCTGGACCTGCACGCCTCCAACGCCTGAGCACGGCCGCCGCCTTGCTGGCATGCTCTGGTCCCACATCACCGTTTCGGCTCAGGTGAGCCATCAGAATGGCGCTACCAGCGGGCCGCGATGGCGATGATGTCGGGTGGGAAGCCGGCGATGGCCGAATCGTGGGGTGGCAGCGGGGCGAGGGGCGGCGGGTTCTCTCGCCAGCAGTCTTGCTGCTCCGGGTTGGTCACCGTCAATGAAGCAGTCCCAGCCCCATCGGCAGGGCAGGGTGCCGGGAACCTGGCAAGCCCTGTTTGGGTGGGAGGGCGCCGGCGGAAAAGGACCCTGTGGGGGCACGGACACCTCGCTGGCAGCCTCCTGCACTTGGGAGGGGGTGGCCGGGAAGGGACGCCACTATCACGGGGGCGGCGCGCCGCCGGGTGTCGCTGCGGCTACGCCGAGGGTGGTAGGACCGAGTACATCCCCGGGCGGATTCCAGCGATCCCGGCGCGTCCTATGGTGGCCGGTATGGATGTCGCCCGTTGGCAGGGGGTCGGCCGTGCCGTGTTGGCCGACGCATTGCCGGCCGTGGCCGCAGGCGCGGTGATGGTGCTGGGGTCGGGGCCGGCGGCGATGGGGGAGGTCCCGCCGCGCCGTCCCCTGGATGCGCTGGCGTACGGGCTGATGGGGGTTGCGGCGGTGGTGCTGGTGGGGCGGCGGCGGCGGCCGCTGGCGGCGTTGGCGACCACGGCAGCGGCGAACATCGCCTTCCTCGCGCTCGAGTACCCGCACGGGCCGATCCTGCTGGCGATGAGCGTGGCGATGTATGCGGTCGCGGCCCGGTTGCCGGTGGGGCCGTCCCTGGCCGCCTGTGGGGTGACCATGGTGGCCGTCGTCATCCCAGACCTGGTGGTCACCGATCCGGAGCGGCTGCCGGTCGAGGCGCCGGTGCTGCTGGCGGTGTTGTCTGGGCTGCTGCTGCCGCCATGGGCGATCGGCACGGTGGTGCGGCTCGGTCGAGAGGCCACCCGGCGTGCCCGCCAGGACGAGACGCGACGGCGCGGCTACGAGGAGCGGCTGCGGATCGCCCGGGAGGTCCACGACGTGGTAGGGCACGGCTTAGCTGTGATCAACCTGCAGGCCGCAGTCGCTCTGCACGTGGGGGGCAGGCGCCCCGAGCAGGCCCAGGTGGCGCTGGAGGCGATCAAGCGGTCCAGCAAGGACGCGCTGGAGGAGCTGCAGGGGACACTGGCGGTGTTTCGCCAGCCCGACAACGGGGACGGGTCGCGGCGGCCAGCGCCCGGGCTCGGTCAGCTCGAAGGGCTGGTGGCCGCCATGGGCGAGGGCGGCCTGCCGGTCGATGTGGTCGTCACCGGCGACCGGGTCAGCCCGCCTGGGGTCGTGGACCTGGCCGCCTA
>WNFV01005021.1_pt1 | contig 16884 bp, 19 predicted proteins | sample 5400101 | NCBI WGS metagenome assembly WNFV01 (sample SAMN13153361, study PRJNA577476) | soil metagenome | isolation source: 115 cm soil or saprolite under grassland replicate 1 | place: USA:California | collected 2016-06-15
TTCCAGCGCGGCCAGCGCTACGAGCTGACCCGGTTCGACGGCTACTGGGGACAGAAGGCCCACGTTGACAAGGTCGACATCCGCATCATTCCCGACATCGGAACCCAGCGCCTGCAACTCCAGTCGGGTGACCTGGACGTGATCCTCCACTCGTTCCCGGTGGCGGAGCTGGAGTCGGTCAAGCGCAACCCCGACCTGCAGGTGCGGGGGGACTGTTGCATTGACGATGAGGCAGCCCGAGCGGTGAGACTCCAGCCATGACAACTGCTCACCGTCCGTCGTTTCCACCGCAGTCCGCGTTCGCCGGCTTCCGCTTCCCGCCGGACGCGATCGTGCTCGCGGTCCGTTGGTACCTCCGTTTCGGTCTCTCCTACCGCGACGTGGAGGAGTTGCTCGTCGAGCGTGGCGTCGAGGTCGACCATGTGTCCATCCACCGCTGGGTGCTGCGGTTTGCGCCGCTGCTGGCTGAGGCTGCTCGGCCCTGCCGCCATGCCGTCGGCCAGCGCTGGTTCGTGGACGAGACCTACGTGAAGGTGGCCGGCCGGTGGCGCTACGTCTACCGGGCCATCGACCAGTTCGGGCAGGTCATCGACGTGTTCGTCTCCCCACGGCGGGACGTCAGGGCCGCGCGCTGGTTCTTCGAGCGGGCCATTGGCACGACCAAGATCACGCCTTCGGAGGTCGTGACCGACCGGGCGCCGACCTACCCCGTGGTACTGGAGGAGCTCCTGCCAGCCGCGTGGCATCGAACCGAGCGGTACGCCAACAACAGCGTCGAGGCTGACCACGGCCGACTCAAGGCCAGGCTGCGTCCCATGCGGAGTCTCAAGCAGGACCACAGTGCCAAGGTCGTGATCGCTGGGCATGCCTTCGTGCAGAACCTGCGCCGAGGACACTACGAGCTGGCGGTCGGGGTGCCGGTGAACCAGCGGCTGACGGTCGCATTCGACGAGCTCGCCTTGGCGATCTGAGTCGAGGGTGTCGCGGTTCAGCGCGCCTCGCGTTGGCATAACGCAACACCGCCCGGTCGTAGGACGAACGCCCAGGAGAACTCGAGCCACACCCCGCCGGCGCGCAGCTCGCCCTCGCGGCGCCGCAGCGCCGCCTCGTCGTCCGGGTCGACCGCGCGCCCGCGGCGGGGTGGCGCAGCGACCACAGCACCAGGTGGCGCCCTGGCTCGGCGGCGACGACCCGGTAGTACGCGGCGAAGCCGGGGCCGTCGGCGATCACGTCGCCGACGGCGATGGGCTGCAGCCGCGGGTCGATCCGCGACGGGCTCAGCACGCGGTCGGGGTCGTGCCACAGCCAGCGGTCGGCCAGGCGGTCGAGCCACTCCGGCGTGTAGTAGCCGGCCCGGCCGTAGCCCACCTGCGCCAGCCAGGCCCAGACCGCCTCCGGCGGCCGGTTGATGGTGATGCCGCGGTCCCACACCACCATCGGCTCGGCGATCACCTCGTCACCGGGAAGCGCGGCGGCGACCTCGGCGTCGCCGACGCCGGAGCGGCGGGCGACGTGCCGCAGGACCTCCAGGTTGGGTACCGGAGGGCAGTCGCCAGGCCAGCGATGCGATCACGAAGCCGGCAGCGAGCATCGCGGGCTGCATGACCGGGTGGAACACCCGCAGCCAGGCGAGCTGCACGATGATCCAGCCGATCAGGATCTGCCCGGCGACGATCGAGACCTCGCGCGCGAAGGGCCGGCGTGCCAGCAGCGTCGCCGCGGCGGCGAGCTGTGAGCCGCCGATGACCAGCAGCAGGGCGAGCCCGGGAAGGAACCAGGAGTCGAACGGGGTGTTGTCGAGCCAGGCGTGGCCGAGCTTCCAGGAGTCGGTCATCAGCATGACGCCGCCCCAGACGGCGTTGAGGCCGATGAGCAGCTCGAGCAGCACGAGCGCGATCCGGGTGCCGTTCCTGGCCCGTGTGGCGGGCATGGTGGTGGTCATCGTGATCCCCCTTCCCTTGCATCCAGGTGGTGGATGGTCGCCGCGCCGCCCCGCACGAGCCGGAGGTGCCTGGCCGGCGCGGGCTCCGGGATCGGTGGCGCCACGACGGTGAGCCCGTGCCGGTTGCCGGCCAGCTCGAGGACCAGGGCGCCGAGCAGGGGGATCAGCCCGGAGCCGGTGGCCGCGTAGCTGGCGGCGAGCACCATGGCGACCACGGGCCCGGAACTCGACCCGTCCCAGCCGAGGCTGGCGACGGCGGTCGCCGCGGCCGTGGCGACCAAGCCGACCGCCACGTGCGCGGCGAGCGAGGTGGTCAGGCCGAGGGCGGTGGCCGCCTGCCACACGGCGGTGACGGGCAGCACCACGAGCAGGCCGGCCTCGGCGACCGCAGCGATGCCGCGCGAGGGCCGACGACGGTTGTGGCCTGCCCGTCCGGGCCCGGCGAGGCGGGCCAGGGCGAGCCCGAGCATCATGCCGAGCACCAGGCCGGCGCCCCAGTTGCGGGTGAGGATCCGCCACGGCGGCGTGTCGCTCATCAGCAGGTAGCCGGCGCCGGCGACGAACCCGATCGCGAGGGTGGTCCCTGGGTGCGGCCGACGATGCCGCCAGCGGCCGAGGCCGAGCAGCCCACTCCCGGCCGTGGCGAGCACGGCCAGGCCGACGACCCAGGCCAGTGCCGCCCACCAGTGGACCGGCAGCTGCGCCAGCGGCAGTGGCTCGCCGACGTGGGTGCCCGGCATGCCGGGCAGGGTTCCCTCGGCGCGCTGCTTCAGGCCGGTCAGCAAGCGCGGGAAGAGGATCAGGTCGGCGGGGTCGAGGACGTAGCTGAACACGGAGCCCTTGTGGGAGCGGATGCGGGTTACCACGCGGGTGCGGTCGCCAGGCAGCGGGCGCAGCTCGGTCGCCCAGCTCCAGCGGCCCTGGTCGCCGCCGAGCACCAGCAGCCGGGCACGCGCGACCTGCTCTACGGTCCAGGGCGAGCCGACCGGGGCCGGGTGCACCTCGTCGCCGGGCTCGAGCCGCTGCCACTCCGGGTGGACGCGGGTGGCGTTTGGACCGGGTCGCCGGCGAGCTGCTCGCCCCAGTCGTAGTTGTAGAAGCCGCCCTTGTCGAAGCCCATCTGCACCAGCCACGGCCAGACCGCCTCTGCCGGCGCGTCCACCGTGACCGAGCGGGTCCAGGCCATCGCCTTGGGAACCAGGGCGTCGCCGGCCACGGCGCCGCGCCGCTCGGCCGTGGTGGAGCCCCACTGGCTGAGCCATGGCTGGTACAGGGAGGCGACGAACGCGGCGGCGACGGCCAGGACGACGGCGGCGGTGAGCAGGCGGCGCCTGGTGGCGGACATGGCCCAACCCTCTTTGGTGGTCTCGCTCCACCCGGTTCCGTCGGCTCAGGACGAGGCCGTCACCCGGACCTCGACCACGCCGGGGACGGTGCGGACCAGCAGCTCGGCCAGCTCGCTCTCCCGCCCGGGGTCGAACCCCGCCAGGACCACCACACCGTCGGCGACCTCGACCGGGCGGTCGCCGCCGAGCTCCTCGCCGAGCAGGCGCTCGGCCTCGGCCCGGATCGCCTGGTCGCTGCGGGCCAGCACCCTGAGCAGGTCACGCCGCGTCACGATCCCGACCACCCGGCCGCTGAGCACCACCGGGATGGACTTCACGCCCCGGTCGAGCATCAGCTGGGCCGCCTCGGCGGCGTCGGCGGCGGGCGGCAACGCCAGCACCTCGCGGGTCATGACCTCACCGACCAGGTGCGGGACCGCCGCGGGCGGGGCCGGCCAGCGCAGCGCGTGGGCGCGGGGGTCCGGCAACGACTCCAACCCGACCAGGTCCGCCTCGGAGACGATGCCGACCAGGTCGCCCTGGTCGACCACCGGGGCCGCGTTGAAGCCGTGGCGCACCAGCAGGGCGGCGACCTGCTTGAGCCGCGTGGTCGGTGCCACGGTCACGACCGGGCTGGCCATCACGTCCTTGAGCCGCATCCTTCGGCACACCTCCCCGGCCGGGGCCCGCACCTCGTGCGGGCGTCGACGGCTTCCTACCGGCACGCTATTCGGCGCCCAGGACCATGCCCAGGGACCATCGGCCTTCTTCCGCCGGGCCGCATGGCCGCGGGCGACAGGGACGACGCAGCCGCGAAGCGCCCAGGCGACCCTGTTGGCTCGGGCTGTCGACCCAGACCAGGCTCGACGCGGTCGTCCGCGCACCGCGCCCTACGAGCCGACACGCGCCGGCGGCTTCTCCTCGGCGTGGGCGGCCGGTGCGGAAGCGCTTGCAGCGCGCTGCTCCGCCCGCAGCAGCAGGACCATCGGCGGGAGCTGGGTGGCGATCCACACCGTCTCGAACCACCCGAACAACCACAAGGCGAGGTAGAACCCGATCACGCCGGCATAGCCAAGCTGGGTCCTGGGCCCACCGCTGAGGATCAACGCTCCGACGGTCGCCTCGAACGCCACCAACAGGCTGATCCACAGGACCTCGTTCGGCGCCACGACGGCACGCCATGCGTCGGTCACCCACGAGAAGTGGGCAACGTCCGCGAAGCCAGCTTAGTCCCGGCCAGACGCGAGGTAGATGGCGTTCACCAGTGCCCCGCCGAAGATGAACAGCACGCCCACCGCAGCACGTCCGACGGACCGCGCTCGCCTGCTCCGGCTCGCCATCGCACCGGCGGCGATCGTCGCGATGCCGCATGCCAGCCACAGGATCGCTTCCATGGCCGCCTCCTCCTCTTCGGGCCTGAGTCCAGCCCTATCGCACCAGAGGCCTCCCGGACCGCCCAGGGGCGAACGTCCTGCGCCCATGAGGTCCGTCGCCCGGCCCCTGTGCAGGCAAAGCAGGGGCCGCACCGCAGGGGGGAGGTGCGTCGTGACAACTCGCCTATCCCCCGGTCACGGGGTCACCCGGGGACGACCTGGGTGCCCGCGTCGCCGTCCACGATCGCCTGGATCTCGGCCAGGCCGCCGATCGCGGCCCGCTTGCCCGTGCCTTCGACGAACCGGACCGCCGCCTCGACCTTCGGGCGCATCGACCCGGCGGCGAACGCCAGCTCGCGCAGCTCGCCCGGCGTCACCCGCCCGAGCCGGCGCTGCCGGGGGGTGCCCCAGCCGGCGTAGACGCCGTCGACGTCGGTCGCCATGACGAACAAGTCAGCCCCGACCTCCCGGGCGAGCAGCTGGCTGGCGAGATCCTTGTCGACCACGGCCTCCACCCCGACCAAGGTGCGCCCGGCGCCCGGCGCGTACATCGTCGGGACGCCGCCCCCGCCGGCGCAGATCACGACGACGTCCTTGTCGAGCAGCCAGCGGATGGGCCGGATCTCGAAGATGCGCCTGGGTTCGGGCGAGGGGACCACCCGCCGCCAGCGGTCCCCGTCCGGCTTGAAGACCCACCCCTTCTCCCTGGCCAGCTCGTCGGCCCGCGGCTTGGGGTAGACGGGCCCGACGAACTTCGTCGGGTCGGCGAACGCCGGGTCCGACGGGTCGACCTCGACCATCGTCAGGACCGTCGCCAGCGGCACCTCGAACGGCAGCAGGTTGCCGAGCTCCTGCTCCAGGACGTAGCCGATCATGCCCTCGGTCTGCGCGCCGAGCACGTCCAAGGGGTAGGCAGCGACCTCCGTGTAGGCGGCGGCCTGGAGCGCCAGCAACCCGACCTGCGGCCCGTTGCCGTGCGACAGCACCAGCTGGTGGCGGCGCGCCACCGCCGCCAGCGCGGGAGCGGCCGCCCTGACGTTGCCGCGCTGCACCTCGGCGGTCATCGGCTCGCCCCGCCTCAGCAGCGCGTTGCCCCCCAGCGCCACGACCACCCGCATCGGAGCCTCCGATCAATCGCCGACGGGCCACCACCAGGGCCTTGATGGTATGCATTCTGCGGGCACGCCAAGCTGGTGCAGGGACGGTGACCAGGTACCGCTGTCTCTGCTGGTCCTGGTATCGGTGCCAGGCGGCGGGAGCAGCCCTTCCGGTCTCGTAGGGGGTCGAGCGTGCAGGGTAAGGCGACGGGAACGCGCAGGCGGCCCGGGGGCGGGCTGGGGGTGTCGTTGTCGATGCCCGAGGCTGCCTCGCTGGAGGCCGCTACGGCCATCCAGCGCCTGGCCACCCGACCCGAGGGCCTGGATTCGGAGGAGGCCGCGCGGCGGCTGGCCGCGGTCGGACCGAACGCACTGCGCACCCACCACGCCCAGGCCCTTGCCGTGCTGGTCCGCCAGTTCCGGAGCGCCCTGCTCCTGCTGCTGGTGGTCACCGCGGTCGTGTCCGGGCTCCTGGGCGAGCGGACCGGGGCCACCGTCATCGGGGCCATCCTGGCGGTCAGCGTGGGGTTGGGGTTCTTCAACGAGTACCGGGCCGAGCGGGCGGTGGAGGCCCTCCACGAGGGGATCCGCCACGACGCGCCGGCGCTTCGGGACGGCCGGTGGGTGGGCGTCGAGGTGACCGAGCTGGTGCCCGGGGACGTCGTGCGCGTGGACCTGGGGATGATCGTGCCGGCGGACCTGCGGATCCTCGAGGCGGTGAACCTCGAGGCGACCACGGTCTTCGCTCGGGTGAGCCCGGAGCAGAAGGCGAGGATCATCCGCATGCAGCGCCTGGCAGGCCGGGACGTCGGGTTCCTCGGGGACGGGGTGAACGACGCGCTGGCCCTGCACGAGGCCGACGTGGGGATCTCGGTGGACTCGGCGGTGGACGTGGCCAAGGACGCCGCCGACGTGGTGCTGCTGGAGAAGGACCTCGGGGTGCTGGCCGACGGGGTGGTGGAGGGCCGGCGGACCTTCGCCAACACCATCAAGTACGTGCTGATGGGCACCTCCTCCAACTTCGGCAACATGTTCTCGGCCGCGGGCGCCTCCGCGTTCCTGTCGTTCCTGCCGATGCTGCCCTCGCAGATCCTGCTCAACAACCTGCTGTACGACGCGGGGGAGCTGACGATCCCTACCGACAGCGTCGACGAGGAGCTGCTGGAGCGCCCGTCGCGCTGGGACATCGGCTTCATCGAGCGGTTCATGCTGGTATTCGGCCCGGCCAGCTCGCTGTTCGACTTCGCCACCTTCGCCCTCATGCTCGGCGTCTTCCACGCCGGGGCGGCCAGCTTCCGCTCGGGATGGTTCGTGGAGTCCGTCTGCACCCAGACCCTGGTGATCTTCGTGATCCGCACCCGCCGGGTGCCTTTCCTTCGCAGCCGGCCGAGCCGACCCTTGCTGGTCGCGAGCCTGACGACGGCAGGGATCGGGCCGTGCTGCCCGGCTCCCCACTCGGCCACGTGCTCGGGTTCGGCCACCTGTCGCCGCTGTTCTACCTCGCCCTGCTGCTCATGGTGGTCGTCTACCTGACGCTCGCGGAGCTGCTCAAGCAGTGGTTCTACGCCCAGCGGGAGCACCGCCGTCCGCTGGCGGTCACCGTCCAGGGTGCCCACCGCAGGATCCAGCGCCGCGCCTTCCGCTGGAGCCACCGGCAGGAGCTGCCGTGACAAGCGCCCGAGCGCGGCCCCGGCGCGCGGGCCTGGCCGGGACAACCCAAGGCCCCGGTCGCCGTGGCCAGCCGGGGCCTTGGTTACGGACGCTCAGACGCTGACCGGCTGCTTGGCCTCCAGCGGTGGCGCGGCCGGTGCGGCCTTGCTCGGGCGGGCCGCCCGCCAGCGCATCCAGACGTAGACCGGGATGCCGGCGAGCAGCAGCAGGAAGCCCTTGAACACGACCTCGTAGCCGGCTCCGGCGATCGCCCACAGGGTGTAGGCGAAGGCGAGCAGCGCGATGGTCGCGTCGGTGGCCAGGCGCCGGCCGGAGAACGCGGCCCGGTCGGTGGCCATGAGCATGAGCTGGGCCGTGGCGGAGTAGGCGTAGGGGACCAGGGTGGTCAGGGTGGCCAGCAGGATGATGAAGGTGAACTGGTCGACCAGGCTCTTGGTGTAGTTCATGAAGATCAGCCCGGTCACCAGCACGCTCGAGACCACCAGGCCGAACACTGGCGCCCCGTGGCGGGTGGTGCGCGCGAACGGCGCTGGGAACAGGCGGTCTCGTGCAGCGGCCATGGGGATCTGCCCCTGCAGCAGGATCCAACCGTTGAGCGCGCCGAACGCCGAGATGATCGCGCCGATCGCGACCGCGTCGCCGGCCCAGCCGCCGAACATCTGCGTGGCGGCGTCGGCGAACGGGGCGTTCGAGCCGGCCAGCACGCTGGCCGGGATCACGCCCATCACCGCGACCGTGCCGAGGATGTAGACCAGGGCGGTGACCAGCGTGCCGAGCACGGTCGAGCGCGGGATCGTCCGCTTCGGGTCCCGCACGTCGCCGGCGGGTACGGTGGCCGACTCCAGGCCGATGAAGGCCCACAGGGTCAGCGCCGCCGCGGCGGTGACGGCGTGGAAGGCGGAGGTGCCGCTGGCGTTGAACGGGTGGAAGTTGCCGGACTTGACGAAGAACAGGCCGATGGTGGCGATGGCCAGCAGCGGCACCAGCTTGAGCACGGTGGTGGCCGCCTGAACCAGGCCGCCCTGGCGGACGCCGAGGGCGTTGACCCAGGTCAGCAGCCAGATCGCGGCCACCGCGACCGCCGCGGCGAGCAGCGAGTTGGTGGCCAGCCCGTCCCAGAACCTGGACAGGTAGCTGACGAACGCGACCGCGATGGCGGCGTTGCCCGCCCAGATCGCGATCCAGTAGCCCCAGGCGGTCTGGAAGCCGACGAAGTCGCCGAAGGCGCGGCGGCTGTAGGCGTAGGGACCGCCGGTCTGCGGGTAGGCCCGGCCGAGCCGGGCGAACACCAGCGCCAGCAGCATCGCCCCGGCCGCGGTGAACAGCCACGCGACCAGGCTGATGCCGCCGTACTTGGCCAGGGAGCTCGGCAGCAGGAACACGCCCGAGCCGATCATGTTGCCGATGACCAGGGCGGTCGCAAGGCCGAGGCCGAGCCCACGGCGCCGTTGCCGTGGCAGCGTCGACATGCGGATTGCCCCCTTTCGTGTGGGAGGGGGCACCGTCGCACGGCTGCGGCCCCCTCGGTTCCATGGTGGCCCAGGAAGGCAGGCGGACCCAGAGGCGAACGGCCCGCGCATTGCGGGCTCAGCCACTCTGGCGGCGTCGGACCAGCGCCTTGCGGCCCTCTTCTGCCGCCAGCAGCAGCACGGGCGCGGCCAGCACTGGCAGCCATTGGGAGAAGGACAGCGGGCGCTGGCCGAGCACGGCCTGGACCGGGCCGAGGTAGACGAACGCGAGCAGCGCCAGCGCGTCCGTGGCGACCGCGCCGACCAGCAGGCGGTTGGAGAGCGGCCCGAGGGTCACGATCGAGGTGCTGGTGCTGCGGCACTCGAAGGCGTTGGCCATCTGGGCCAGCACCTCGCCGCGAACACCGTGGTGGACAGGGTGGCCAGCGCGGGACTGTCGGCGGGCAGCGGCGCGCCCGGCCGCCAGCCGAACCACAGCGCCGCGCCGGCCGGTAGCAGCGCCAGGGACGCGGCCGCCTCGACCGGTCCGAGGAACCCGAACGCCCGGGCCAGGACGCGGCGGTCCAGCGAGCGGGCGTCGCGGGAGCGGGGCCGGCGGCGCATCACCCCCGGCGAGGGCCGCTCGGCACCCAGCGCCAGCGCCGGCAGCAGGTCGGTGCCGATGTCCAGGGCCAGGATCTGCAGCACCGACAGGGCCAGGGGGATGCACCCGCCGCTCAGCGCCCAGGCCAGGAACGGCGCCAGCTCGGCCACGTTGTCGGTGAGGTGGTAGGTGAGGAAGCGCTTGATGTTGTCGAACGCGGCCCGTCCCTCCTCGACCGCCTGGACGATGTGGGCGAAGTTGTCGTCGAGCAGGACCACGTCGGCGGCGGCACGGGCCACGTCGGTGCCGACTACCCCCATGGCGACGCCGATGTCGGCGCGGCGCAGCGCCAGCGGCCGTCGCGCCGCTCGAGGTGCGCGTCCACGCACAGCGCGGCGGCGCGCAGCAGCGGCTCCAGCTCGGCGCGCTCGGCCACGGTGGGTGGCCGGCGGCCCGCAAGGATCGCGCCGTCGTGCCCGTAGCCGATGCCCGTGGCCTGGTAGCGGCGGCCGGGGATCGCCAGCGCGCGGGCGGTCATCTGGTTGGCGGTCATCGTGCCGGTCTTGTCCGAGCAGATGACCGTGGTGGCGCCGAGGGTCTCGACCGCCTCGAGGTGGCGCACGAGCGCGCCGCGCCGCGCCATGCGGGTGGCGCTCATGGCCAGCGACAGCGTCAGGGTGGGCAGCAGCCCCTCGGGGACCAGCGCCACGATCACCCCGACGGCGAACAGGAAGCCGTCGTGGGCTGGCGTGCCGAGCGCCAGCATGACGGCGAAGAACAGCGCCCCGGTGCCGACCGCGAAGCCGGCGATGGTCCGCACCGAGCGGTTGAGGTCGACGTGCAGCGGCGCCGGGCGGCGCCGCACCTCGCCGGTGAGCCGGGAGATGGCGCCCAGCCTGGTGCGCTCGCCGGTGGCCACCACCACCGCCCGGCCGCTGCCGGAGCTGACGAAGGTGCCGGCGAACACCAGGTCGGCGGCCTCGGCCGTGTCGGCGACGGGTCCAGCCTCGGGCGCGGCCGTGCGCAGGACCGGTTCGGACTCGCCCGTGAGGGTGGCGTTGTCCACCTTGAGGTCGTCGGAGCGAAGGACGCGAGCGTCGGCGCACACGCGGTCGCCCTCCCGGAGCAGCACCACGTCGCCAGCCACCAGCTCGACGGCTGGCACGCGAGCCTGGCGGCCGTCCCGCAGCACGGTCGCCACCTCGGGCAGCAGCGCCGACAGCGCCTGCGCCGCGCGTTCGGCGCGGTACTCCTGCACGAAGCTGAAGGCGCCGTTGATCACCACCACCACGATGATCGCCCAGGCGAGCTGCGGCAGCCGGCCGACGAACGCGAGCACCGCCGCTGCCCACAGCAGCAGGGCGAAGAAGTGGGTGAGCTGCGCGACGAACTGGCGGACCGGGCCGGGCCCGCGCGCCTCCGGCAAGCGGTTCGGACCGACGTGCGCGAGGCGGGCCTCGGCCTCGTCGTGCGAGAGCCCCCGGCGTCAACCTGGAGTAACTCGAGCACACGGCCGGCTGGAAGCACGGCGGCGCGGGCCGCCAGGTCGTCGCCGTCTGCCACCGCGACGGCGGTCGCCAGGTCAAGGCTTGCTCGGGTCGCCGCCAAATCCCTCACCTCCACTCGCAGTCTGCGAAGCAGCAGGCGGGCCGCGTCAGGGGCGAACGGTCCGGCCGCCGGGGACCGGTCGGCCCGGCGGGTCGTGCGGCCCGTGCCTCTCGGCCCCCGCGGACCAGGCCAGCCGCCCCTGCCAGGCCGGACGGCGGGCTGCCAACCTGGGGACGCAGGGACATCCGCCTGACGCGCCGAATTGGCACGAAGGAGGCCATCGTGGAGGTGGCGCCCGCGAGGACACTCGACCTGACCGGCGTGGACAATGGCATGCAGTTGGCCCTGATCGCGGTGGCCATGTCGACGATGCGCTCCGGCGACGTGGTCGAAGTCCGCGTGTCCGACCCCGCCCTGCTCGCCGACTTCTCGGCCTGGTGCCGAGCAACCCGTAACCGACTGCTGGAGCACACCTCGGAGAACGGCGCCCTGCGCCTGGTCATCAGGAAACGGTGAGGGAGGCGCCCGCCTCTGTGACGGCGGCGCCGCAGCGGTCGACAATGCGCTGATGGAGGCGCGGGTGCGGGCCGAGGTCCGCGTCGAGGGCATCGTACAGGGGGTCGGCTTCCGGCCCTTCGTCCACCAGCTCGCCAGCCGGCTCGGTCTGGCCGGGCTGGTCGGCAACGACGCCGGCGGGGTGTTCGTCGAGGTGGAGGGCGCCAGCGGCGCGGTCGAGGCGTTCGTGCGGGCGCTGTCCAGCGAGGCGCCGCCGCTCGCGGTGGTCGACCGGGTGACCGCCAGGCCGCTGCCGGTCCGGGGCCAGACGGGCTGCGCGACCTGCTGCTCGGCCGTGGCGAGCGGGTCGACGGGCTGGTCCTGCGCGCGTTCGTCCCCGTGTCGCTCCACGCTGGTCAACCGGGCCAGGCGCGGGGCAACCTGGATGGGGCGATGGTCGTGCCGCTGCCGGTCGGCGAGCCGGACGAGGCGCGGCGGCTCCGGCTGATCGCCGCCGAGACCGCGGAGCGGAAGAAGAAGCGCCGCCCGCAAGGCGGCACGCTGTTCCGCAACGTCCTGATCCGGTGGGCCGCGTTGCTGGCTGCCCCTCACCAGCGGGTCATGAACACCTACGCCGCCAACGTTCCCGGCCCGCCGGTCCCGCTGTACTTCGCCGGCGCGCCGGTGCTCGAGGTGTTCCCGGTCGTGCCCCTCCTCGGCAACCTGTCGGTCGGCGTCGGCGCGCTCTCGTACGCGGGGCAGTTCAACCTCACCGCGGTGGCCGACCGGGAACTGTGCCCGGACCTCGAGGTCTTTGCCGAAGGTGCGCGTCGCTCGCTGAAGGCCCTGGCGGACTCCGTCGGTGCCCGCGCATCGTGAAGGAGACGAGCAAGATGTGGCCCAGCGGCCCGACCCCAACCTCGGTGAGCAGCTTCCTCGTCGCCTCCTTGCCGCGGGGCAACGCCCTTGGACTCTGGACATGTCGGTGGCCGGGCGGCACGCTCGGCCGATGACCCCAGCCTCAGAAGGAGTGCACGTCATGGTCGAGCTGCGCACCCGCTACCTAGGTCTCGAGTTGCGTACCCCCCTGGTCGCCTCGGCCTCGCCGCTGACCGGCAGCCTCGACAACCTGCGGCGGCTGGAGGCAGCCGGCGCCGCCGCGGTGGTGCTGCCGTCGCTGTTCGAGGAGCAGCTCACCCAGGAGGCCCGCGAGGTCGGCCGGCTGCTGGAAGCCGGAGCGGACAGCCTGTCGGCGGCGTTGGCCCTGGACCAGTACAACGCCGGGCCGTACGGCTACCTGGCCCTGGTCGAAAAGGCCAAGGCGACCCTCGAGATCCCGGTGATCGCCAGCCTCAACGGCGTCACCCGCGGCGCCTGGGTGGAACACGCCACCCTACTGGAGGACGCCGGTGCCGACGCGGTCGAGCTGAACGTCTACTACGTGTCCTCCAGCCCGGGCCTGAGCGGCGCGGACGTCGAGCAACGCTACCTGGACCTGGTCCGCGCGGTGCGCCAGGCGATCGGCATCCCGCTGGCGGTCAAGCTCAGCCCCTACTTCAGCTCGGTGGCCAACCTGTCCCGCCAGCTGGTCGAGGCGGGCGCCAACGCCCTGGTGCTGTTCAACCGCTTCTACCAGCCCGACCTGGACCTCGACAGCTTGGAGGTGACGCCCCGCCTGGTGCTGTCGAGCTCCGAGGAGCTGCGCCTGCCGCTGCGCTGGATCGCCATCCTGCACGGCCACCTCGGCACCGCCTCGCTGGCCGCCTCGACCGGCGTGCACACCGCCGAGGACGCGGTCAAGGTGCTGGCCGCAGGCGCGGACGTGGCCATGATGACCTCGGCGTTGCTGCGCCACGGCCCCGAGCACCTGACGGTCGTCGAGGCCGGCCTGCGGGACTGGCTGGAAGGGCGCGGCATGCAGTCGGTCGATCTCGTGCGCGGCCTGCGCAGCCAGCGCTCGATTGGTGACCCGGCGGCGTGGGAGCGCGCCAACTACGTCACCATGCTGGCCAGCTACCCCGACCAGGTCCGCACCGAGGCCCGCTGACACGCTCATCGTTCGCGTGTCGCCAGCCGCCCGCTGGACGAGCTGACCAAGCGGCCAGGGTGCAGCCCGCCGGCTACGGCACAGCCGCCGATGGATTCGGCGGGGCCCCGGGCGCCAGCAGCTGCTGGCTCGTCGATTGATGCCAAGCACGCCTTGTGCGTCGTAGAAGCGTCGCGGCCGCATCACGGCGCCTGCCAGGCTGGCGTTGGCCGTCTCCTTGTCAGCGGCGTCCCGCCCGAGACGGCGTGCCTGCGTCTGAGCCCGATGGCCGCCCCTGGCCGGATGGCCCACAGGGCGCCGGACCCTCGGCCCTAGCCTGGTCGTGCTGGGCAAAGGCAGCCTACGTCGGGACGGTGGAGCCAAGCAGCGCTGATCGAGCGCGAAGGGGTGAGCAGCGTGCGTGACGTCCGCTGGCAGGAGCTGACCAAGCAGGAATGCTTCGGGCTGCTGGCCGGCCAGCGCCTGGGTCGGGTGGTGCTGGTCGACGACCGCGGGCCGATCGCGCTGCCGGTCAACTTCGTGGTTGACCACTACACCGTGCTGTTTCGCACCGACGAGGGTTCCAAGCTGGAGGTGGCCAGCCGCGGCGGCCGGGTTGGGTTCGAGGTCGACGGGGTCGAGGAGGCGACCCGCACCGGCTGGAGCGTCCTGGTCCGCGGCGAGGCCACCGAGGTCACCGACCCGGCCGAACTGGCACGCGTGCGTCGACTGCCGCTGTATCCCTGGGCGCCTGGCGCCAAGGATCGCTACGTCCGGGTGTTGCCGACGGTGCTGACCGGGCGGCGGATCGCGCTGCCCGAGGACGCGCCATGGACCTGGTGGGGCTAGCAGCCGGCTCGGTAGGCGGGGGTCGTGCTGGCTGGGAGTGGGGTATCGGCTATGGGCACTGGCATCGAGCAAGAGACCTTCGATGAGGTTGACTACGATCGCTTCCGGCAGCGGCTCGAGCAGTGCCTGGCGACGCTTGGTCGGCTGCTCCAGCGGCCCGGCTTCGGGATGGGCCCTACCACCCTGGGTGCCGAGCTGGAGCTGTTCCTGGTCGACGGCACCGCCCGGCCGCTCCTGCTCAACCAGGCGGTCCGCGCTGCGGCCGGCGATCCCCGCGTCACCGTCGAGCTGGACCGGTTCAACCTGGAGCTGAACGCCACCCCGACGCTGCTGGCCGGCTACCCGTTTGCGGCGCTCGGGGAGGAGCTGCGCCTGCTGCTCGAGCGCGTGGGTGACGCGGCCCAGGGGCACGGGGGCCGGCTGGCGCTGATCGGCATCCTGCCCACGCTGCGCCGCGCCGACCTGCACCCCGGGGCGCTGAGCGACCTGCCGCGCTACCGGGCGCTGGACCGTGGCCTGCGACGGCTGCGCCAAGCCCCCTTCTACATCCGCATTGCGGGCGCAGACCCGCTCGAGCTGACCAGCGACGACGTCGCCCCAGAGGGCGCCACCACCTCCTTCCAGGTGCACCTGCGGGTCGACCCGGCCGCCTTTGCGCGCACCTACAACGCGGTCCAGGCGGCCACCGCGCCGGTGCTGGCGGTGGCCGGTAACTCCCCCACCTTCCTTGGCCACCGCCTGTGGGAAGAGACCCGCGTCGCCCTGTGCAAGCAGTCCATCGACGACCGCGACGGCCGCGGACCGCGCCGCCGGCTTGCCCGCATGGCGTTTGGGACCGGGTGGCTGCGCGACGGGCCGCTGGGCCTGTTTGCCGAGGGCGTGCGCCTGCACCAGCCGCTGCTGCCGGTCCTCAGCGACCATGATCCGCTTGACGGAGGGGACCACTGGCACGCGCCGCCGCTGGCGGAACTGCGGCTGCACCAGGGCACCGTGTGGCGCTGGAACCGGGCCATCTACGACCCGGCCTTGGGCGGGCACCTGCGCATCGAGATGCGGGCCCTGCCCGCCGGCCCGACCGTGACCGACATGCTGGCCAACGCCGCCTTCCTCGTCGGGCTGTCGTGGTGGCTGGCCGAGCAGGACCAGCGGTGGACCTACACCATGTCGTTTGAGCGCGCCGAGCATGGCTTCTACCGGGCCGCCCAGCATGGCCTGGCCGCCGAGTTGAGCTGGCCGTTCGGGCAGGGGAGCCGGTTGCGCACGCTGCCCGCCGCCAAGCTGGTGCCCCAGCTGCTGCCGGCCGCCCGGGACGGGCTGCTGAGCGCCGGCGTGGCCGCGGCCGAGGCCGACCACCTGCTCGGGGTGATCGCCGCGCGGGTGGCCGCCGGGCAGACCGGCGCGGTGTGGCAGCGCAGGATGCTGGCCACCCTGGAGCCGCGTCGTGGCCGCGAACGGGCGCTGGCGGCGATGCTGGAACGCTACCTGGAATGCGCCGCCACCGACCAGCCGGTCCACACCTGGCCCACCAACCCCTGAACAGGGGCCGCCTTGCAGCCACCTCGTATACGGGTCGCGCTTGGAAGGACGCGGCAGCCTGGCGTCGTGTTGCCGCTGCACGACTGCCCCGCGTCGTCCGCTGCCTGCTGCGCGTGGGCCGCTCCCGACCGCCGAGCCGTCGCCGGCTCAGCGTCGCCGGCCGCCGGTCGTCCTCGGCCTGCAGTCTCGCCTCCGGCGCCATGGCAGCGCAGGTCCTGCGGTGCCTGGCCTTCGGGCCGGAGGTGCGGCCCTTTCCTCGGCGGCCAGCGGACCAGGTGACGGTGGCCCGGGCGCGCCACTGCCCGCGACGTCCAGCCTCCCCACCGGCACATCAGCTCCAACGACAGCCGAGGACGGTTTCCGCCTACGATGAGGCCTCAGGGAAAGGAGCGGCGCATGTCGACCAAGAACGTGCTGGTGCTCGGCGGGAACTTCGCCGGCCTGACGGCCGCGCTCAGCCTGAAGCACGAGCTGCAGGACGGCGTGGACGTCACCGTGGTGTCCACGTCGGACCGGTTCCAGTTCAACCCGTCGTTCATCTGGATCCCGTTCGGCAAGCGGAAGGCCAAGGACGTGGTGTTCCCCGTGGCCAAGACCTTCACCTCCCACGGGGTCAAGTTCGTCCACGGCGCGGCCACCAAGATCGACCCGACCGCCCAACAGGTCCAGACCACCCAGGGAGTGTTCGGGTTCGACTACCTCGTGATCGCCACCGGCTACCTGAATGATTTCGGCGTGGTCCCCGGGCTGGGGCCGGGCGGCAACGCGTACTCGATCACCTCCCTGGAGGGGGCGGTCGACGCCGCCGAGGGCTGGGCGCGCCTGGTGAACGACCCCGGCCCGGTGGTGGTCGCCGCCACCCAGGGCGCGGCCTGTTTCGGCGCCGCCTACGAGTTCGTCTTCAACGCCACCTACCACCTGCGGAAGCAGAAGCTGAAGGTGCCGGTCGCCTACGTGAGCGCCGAGCCGT
>WNFV01010523.1_pt1 | contig 16882 bp, 20 predicted proteins | sample 5400101 | NCBI WGS metagenome assembly WNFV01 (sample SAMN13153361, study PRJNA577476) | soil metagenome | isolation source: 115 cm soil or saprolite under grassland replicate 1 | place: USA:California | collected 2016-06-15
GACATCGGTCGAGCGCGCGGGGACGGCCGGCTCATCGCGGCCGCGACCGGGCCCATGGAGTCGATCCTGGCCCGATTTCCCGCTGACAACTTCAACCGGTTCTGGGCCGCCTACGCGTTTGGCGACGTCGAGTACGACGCTCACTCTCAGTTCCCAGACAAGGGCCGCGTTCCGGTGGAGATGCTGGAGCGGCGAATCGGCATGCTCTGTGACGTTCGCCGCCCGGTGCCGCAGCAGGTCCTCGACGCCGCACTCGAGAGGGCCGTGCGCGACAAGACGCCGCTGCTCGAGGGACAGGTCCGGCGCGCGCAAGCGCTGGCCGCTCAGGACCCGGCAGAGATGGCCCGCGCGGTCGACATCTTCGAGCGGCTGGGGGCGGTGCCGCAGCTGGGCCGGGCGCGGGCCGAGCGAGGGCTGCTGCTGCACGATGCCGCCGAGACCGACGCCGGCCTGGCGATCTTGAAGCGGCTCGGGGATACGAACTACCTGGACAGGTTCGCCGCCCGCGTCGTCTAAGGTATCCGGTGTTTTGACGCTGCGAGCTCGCGCCCGGCAGGTCTTCGACATCGGCATCTACGTGGTCGTGGTCGCGGTGGTGGTGCAGTTCTTCCTGGCCGGCCTCGGCATCTTCGTCTCGGCCGAGCTCTTCTTTGCTCCAGTCGCTGCTCCTGTTTCCCTACCACATGGCCGCCGAAGGGCCCATCCGCGCGGTGGCGGCGCTGCACGCGGTGAATGCCGTGTTCATCTTCTGGGTGGCTCTGCGGCTGCTGGACCGGGTTCGCTACCCGCGCGGCCTGGCGCATACGATTCCACCGACGCCTGCTCGGGGAGCCGTGGAGGGGCGCGTCTAGGCGGCTGAGATCGGCCGCCGGGCGGGTACCATCGCCGGTGCGGTGAGCGAGCAGGAGCCGGCGACCGAGCCTCTCGAAGTCCCTCCAGTTACCCCTCTGTTCTCCCACGCCGCCTCGCCGTTCATGCGGACGGAGCCGCCCGCCGGGCTCGCGTACCCGTCGCCGCCGGCGCCGACTTTCGTTACGGGGATCATCCCCATGGCGGTCTGGGTCAGCTACAGGGGGCAGATCCAGTTCGGCCTGGCCATCCTGGCCTACCTGATGGTGCTGGTCGGGTCGGTGATCGCGGTCGGGGCGAACCCGGATGTGGACTGGAAGTACTGGGTGGCGGCGCTGCCCGTGGTCCCAGCCGGGATCGTGGTCTGGCTGACGGTGCGGGCGCTGTCGCGGCTGGACGAGGTCCAGAAGCGGATGCAGATGCAGGCGATCGGGTTCGCCCTGGCGGCGACGGCGCTGATCACGTTCGGGTACGGGTTCCTGGAGGGTGCGGGGATGCCGCATCTCAACTGGACGTTCGTGCTGCCGCTGATCACGGCGCTGTGGGGCCTGGGCCTGGGGGCGCTGGCCCTTCGGTACCGCTTCCGCCGCTAGGAAGGACAGTTTCCCCGCCCCGCTTGCCGGGGAGGGTCAGGGTGGGGACGTTGGACCCTCACTGACCCTTAGACTTTGGCCGCCTTGAGGCGGGGCAGGCTGGTGGCGCAGGTCGGTCTGGTGCTGGTTGTCGGGGTGCTGGCCGGCCTGATCTGGCTGGGCCGCCCCGAGGCGCCTCGGCTGACTGCCGCGGTTGCTTCTCCCTCTCCGTCGCCAAGCCCTACTGCCGAGGCCTGGGACCTCGACGCTGACATCGGCTCGGTGATCGTGCTGTCCTGGCGAGGCAAGTACGGATGGTCGACGATCGCGCCGCTGGTTTCGAAGTACAAGCTGGGCGGGGTGCTGCTTTTCACGCCGAACTTCGGTGGCGCGCCGGCCGGCGTGAAGCAGTGGAGCGACCGCCTGCATGCGCTGGCGCAGAGCCAGTGCCTGGCGCACCCGATCCTGGTCATGCTCGACGAGGAGGGCGGCGAGGTGTCGAACATCAAGGCGAGCTTCGCGCCGCCGTGGCCCAGCGTGATGGCCAAGGCTGGTCCCGATAGAGTGCGCGACCTGGAGCGGATCAACGGTGCGGGCCTGCGCGCCGCCGGCGTGGACCTGAACCTGGCCCCGGTCGCCGATGTGCGGACCAATCCGCTGGATGAGGTGATCGGCGACCGCTCATTTGGCTCGAGCCCGACGCTGGTGGCGCCGCTGGTCGCGGCCGCGGTGCAAGGCCTGCACGACGGGGGAGTGGGGGCGACGGTGAAGCACTTCCCGGGCTTGGGAGGCGCCGCCGGCAACCCGCACGTGGCGATCCCGACCGACCCGACGACCGAGGCGCTGTGGACGAAGACCCAGCTGCCGGGCTTCAAGGCCGGGATCGCCGCCGGCGCAGACGCGGTGATGGTGACGTCGGTCTACGTGCCGGGCCTGGGCGCGGGCAACACGCCCGCGGTGTTCTCGCCATCGGTGGTCGGTCGCCTGCGTACCCAGCTGGGCTTCGAGGGCGTGATCATGAGCGACTCGCTGAGCATGTACGGGATCGGGGTCAAGTGGCCGCTGCCGCAGGCCGCCGTGATGGCCCTAACTGCCGGCAATGATTTGTTGCTGCTGTCGAACGGCGACCCGAGCTACGAGGTGCAGGCAATCAGCGCCGTGAAGGCCGCGGTCTTGTCAGGGCGTCTGGACCGGACGAAGCTGCACGAATCGGCGATGAGGGTGAACGCGATGCGCGACCGCCTCGGCCGTCAATTGAAGCCGTGCCCGGAGCCCCTGGCGGCGTGATTGGCGCCCCGGGCCGCGCCGGGTAAAATCGAACCTCGGGCCGAGCGGGAGTAGCTCACTTGGTAGAGCGCGACCTTGCCAAGGTCGAGGTAGCGGGTTCGAAGCCCGTCTCCCGCTCCACTTTTCAGTTGTGCTACAAATAGCACATGGCAACGGTAGGTGTTCGGGAGCTCCGCCAGCGTGCCAGCGAGCTGCTGCGCCGGGTCGAAGCCGGTGAAACCTTTGAGGTCACCGATCGCGGCCGCCCGGTCGCAGTGCTTGCGCCGCTGCCCGAAGCCGGACCGCTAGAACAGCTCCGAGCAGCGGGCGACGCCATCCCCGCGGCCGGCAGCATCAGCAACCTCCCTGAGCCCTTGCCGCTGCCGGTCGGGAAGGAATCACCGTCGGTGATCCTGGCACGGCTGCGTCGCAATGAGCGCTGAGCGTGCGATCTACCTGGACTCGTCCGCGATCGTAAAGCTCGCGGTCGCGGAAACGGAGTCTCCGGCCCTCCGTCGCTACGTGCGACGCCGCGGACCGTTTGTCGTGAGCGCGCTCGCTCGGACCGAGGTGGCGAGGGCTCTGCTATCGCTAGGTCCAGCGGCGGTGCAACGGGGCCAAGACGTGCTGAGCCGCATTGAGCTGATCCGAGTCAGCGACCGGATCTTGCTCGATGCCGGGTCGCTGCTGCCAGCCGAGCTTCGCTCTCTAGACGCCATTCACTTGGCGACAATGCGGCAGCTCGGCGGCAGCCTTCGCCGGGTGGTTACCTATGACACCCGTATGGCGGCGGCCGCTTCGTCGATGGGAATAACGACCGTCGCACCTGGGTGATTCAGCGGGCGAGAGCGAGCGCCTCGGACCCCGAGCGTCACCGGTAGACGTCATCGACGGCTCCCGATAACGTCGGCGCTGCGCCTTGATGACGCCGGCGAATGTCAGAAGGTGGTCGATCTGCCCTGAGGACTCACGTAACGCCTCCACTGCCTCAACGATCAGTGCACTCTGGGAGATGCCCCTCTCTCGTGCTAGGCGCCTGATCTTCTTGTCCACCGTCGCGGGAACCATGATCTGTTTACGGACCAACATGAGGGGGACTCTATCGTGCCTCTCTAAGGCGGTAAACGAATTCGACACGATACTTGGTACTCGGGGCCTCGAAGCCCGTCTCCCGCTCCAGCTTCTGTCTCGCTTCGCTCGACTTCGCTGTCGCGCGAGGCGAGAGCTCGCCTTATTTGAATGTCGCGCGCGGGATTGACCGCGCGCGTGGCGCTCCAACTCAGCCTCGCTGACGCTCGGACAAGTTGTAGCGGCTCGATCAGTTCGTGGTCAGGACTGGTTCCGCGCCGCCAGCGATCCTGCGAAGAGCCGCGACGTGACGTTCGAAGGTGCTCCGGCCTACTCGGGTGATCGACAGCCACGTCCGCGCCCGCTTCCCGATGAAGCCCTTGTCGACCTTCACATAACCGGCCTGTTCGAGCCCGCTGACCTGCTTTGACAGCATCGAGTCGCTGATCTCGAGTTGATCTCTTACGAAGCTGAATTCGATTTTGCTGGCGGCTGCCAGCATGGCCACGATGGAAAACCGCACCGGGTGGCCGAACAGGTCATCCAGCTCGTGGCGAGGGTGCGTCACCCTCGCGTGCGGCTGACCAGCCATGCCGCCACCACCAGGGGAATGGCAGCCACCACTGCGCTCACCGTGAAATGGTTGGTGGGTTGGTTAGGTGCCCACCAACGGGTTGCTGAGCTTACGCCCACCACCATCGCGTTCCAGAAGGAGAAAGCCGCGCACGACACAGTGAATTGGAGGATTCCCGTCCGGCTATAGGCGCGGATCCGCAGCAGTAGGATCACACCTCCGCCCAGAGCGCCGACCAGAATCACCAGGATGGCGACCAGGGCGGAGCCAGGGACCGCCGGAGCGAGACCGACTAGGACTCCGTTTGCGACGTAAGCGGCGGCTATACCGAGCAGGATCGCTCCGAACTGTTTGTCTGTGCGGCGAATACGAGCAGCCGCGCGGTCGGCCTCAGTGAGAGCGGCCTGAGCCTCTTGTTGGGTCGGGATCACACTTGCCACGATAGCATGGACTTTCCATTTTGGCAAGTGGATTCGACCTCGGCCGCACGACTCGTCATTCGCGGGTGAAGGGCAGATCGAGATCTCTGACCGGCGCTAGTCGATAGGTCAACTCGACCAGACGCTTGGTACTTGGTGACTCGTCTCCCGTCTCCCGCTCCAGCTTCTCTTGTGCTACAAATAGCACATGGCAACCGTCGGTATTCGTGAGCTCCGTCAGCGTGCCAGCGAACTGCTGCGCCGCGTCGAGGCCGGTGAAACCATCGAGGTCACAGATCGCGGGCGACCGGTCGCTGTGCTCGCCCCGCTGCCCGAAGCTGGACCATTGGAGCAGCTCCGAGCTGCTGGCGAGGTGATGCCTGCCGCCGGCAGTCTCACCGACCTCCCCGAGCCCTTGCCCGTGCCGGCCGGAAAGGAATCACCTTCGGTGATACTGGCACGGCTGCGTCGCAATGAACGCTGAGCGCGCGATCTACTTAGACTCGTCCGCGATCGTGAAGCTCGCGGTCGCCGAGAAAGAGTCACCCGCTCTCCGGCGTTACTTGCGACGCCGGGCACCGGTCGTCGTGAGCGCACTTGCGCGGACGGAAGTCGCTCGAGCGCTATTACCGCTGGGTCCGGCGGCGGTGCAAAGGGGCCAAGAGGTGCTTAGCCGAGTCGAGCTGATCCGAGTGACCGACCGGATCCTTGTGGATGCCGGGTCACTGCTGCCTGCCCGACTTCGCTCGCTGGATGCGATTCACATCGCGACGATGCGCCAGCTTGGTGGCAGTCTTCGCCGGGTGGTGACGTACGACAGCCGAATGGCGGAGGCAGCTTCCGCGATGGGGATGACCACAGTCGCGCCCACCTGATTACCCACCGCGCGCCTTGGACTCCAATGCGTCAGCGGTAGACGTCGTCGACAGATTCCGAGAGCCTCGGCGGTGCGCCCTTGATGACGCCGATGAAGGGTAGAAGGTGGTCGGCGGGACCTGAGGCTGAAGGAAGCGTGATGCGACGCTACCCTTCAGGGCAGATCGATTCCCCAGTACCGAGTTTGAACGGAGATGGATCTCATGGCAGGAGCGCCGACGAATGAAAAAGCCAAGCGCCGCGCCGATCAAGCATTGCTTGCCACGTACCACGAGGCGAGGCTGGCCGATCTTCTCGAACATGTCCGGGAAGGCTTTATTCGGTACGAGGCTGGCGAGATCGACGTGTTCGGGCTCGACGGTCTGATTCACCACTACCAACTGGCAGCGAAGGAACTCTGGAAGTTCTGTTCTGTGTCTGGCGTTCACGTGGAGATTGCGGTTCGCACGCTTGAGCTGTGGAAAGAGCGAGGCGAAACGCCAGACTGGTGGCAGGACGCTGTCCGAACGCGGAGGTGAACAAGCGCATCATCCAGCCACGTCGACGCGGGCCTCGCAGAGAGTCGCATTTGCGCCACGGAACATGGATCTCGGTGCAGGTTGAGCTCGTTGAAGGCCGGGGTGAACACTATTGGCCGCGCCCGGGTCGAATCTTCGCTGCGGCTGCAGATCATTCATTTGCTCAGCTCGCAACTGCGATTGACGACGCGTTTGCGAGGTGGGACAGATCACATCTGCATGAATTCGAGCTTGGCGACGGCACTCGGATCGGGATCGCCGAGGCAGAGTGGGAAGACGAAGAGCCTGTTCTCGATGAGCGCCTCGTGAAGCTCTCTCGGCTCGGGCCCGGGCAGCAGTTTGTCTATGTCTTCGACCTTGGTGACGATTGGGCCCATCTGTGCACGACGGGCACGGCGCCCATTAATCCACTTGAAACTCTCGGCATCGCTCCCGACAGACCCCTGCCGTACTTCGGTTGGGGTGCAGTCCCTGACCAGTACGGCCGGGCGTGGAGCGCAGATGACGGCGAGGCTCAGCCACCGCTCGACCCCGAGCTCACCGACCTCCCACCGCTTCGTCCGGCCTGGGGACTTCGTCGACGAGCCAGTAGTTGAGAGCCTCTTCGTCGGCCCTAGCGCTCGCGGAGACTCAGACCGTAGCTTGCAGGCCAAATTCCAATGCTGCGTGAACCCTCTCCCTCCGGTCCCACCGGCGTAAGACGTGCCTCAGCCGAGTCGATAAGTGAATTGGACTGACGGCTTGGTACTCGGGGCTTCATCTCCCGTCTCCCGCTCCACCCTGCAACTCGAGCCGGTCGCGCTGCATTCGCGAACCAACTTCCGGTCTTCGCCGCCCTTGTGATCCCGCCTGAGTGCCTAACGTCGTACCGCGCTTTTGTGTCGGGGCAACACGACGGTCTGTAAAACCGCCGCGACGTCAGTGAGGGGTTACGCCCAACTCGCTTCGGTAAATCCCACTACTAAGGCGCCAACGGATGACAGGGGCTGTCGGTAGGGATCAAGCGCCGTCGGCTTGGGACTCTCTGGATGGAACATAAACACCAGTAGATCGCCGGCGTCGGTAGCGATCTCCTCTAGGCGTCTAGTCGGGATAAGCAGGCACTCCTCGGCGAACTGGCCTCGTGCAGGGAGCCATGCCAGCCCAACGACGTAGCTCGATTCGGACGGCACGAATGTCGATTTCCGAACGTGAAGCTCTGCTTCGCCGTGGTGGCCTGGAACGGCCGACTTGACCTGCAAGCCGGCAAAGCGTCCCGTGATGTTGTTCCTGGCGAGTACTTCGACCAGCTCGACGTCGGGGAATGGCCGGAACAGATCGAGTTGAGGGTGTTCTGCGAGCCTGCGGACGACTTCTGACTCGCCGAGAAAACCAAGCCATCCGTTGTGGCGGTCGAGCGGGCTGAGATCGACCTCGAGAGACGCCGATTCGGCCTGCGCCTCGGCAACAGGCCGGCCCAGGACGTGTGCCGCTATCTGTTCGCGCGGAATGACGTATCGACGCCATCGCGAGGCTGCCGTCGGGTGCATGCTGAAGTGCGCCTCGAGCCTGTCCTCATCACCGAAGACGGCGGGCGTCGCAAGCTTCTTGAACGTCCCCTCATCGATCACGAGCAGCGATGGCCCGAGGCCGTCGTCGGTAAGTAGCCCCGCGATGATCACCCCTCGGTCGTCTACAAGAGAGTCGCGGCTGATGGCCAGGTCGACCCGGCCCCTGACCAGTTCGCTACGTCCCTTGACCTGGATGGGGACGTACGCACCGTCCGTCATCCTGTGAATGACTCCGTCGAACCCGTTGTCGAGCAGTGGCAGGAAAAGATGCAGCGTGCCGTGCGACTGCTGGATCAGCTCTCGCCACACCGCGAACTCGACCGCCTGACCGAACTCCTTCGAGTCTCGACGCGCTTCGGGTGGCGGAACGATTCTGGTTACCAGCTCGGCGTGAACTCCTCGCCGGTGTCGAGCACGTCCCTGATGCGTTCGAGCCACAGCTGCTCCCAGTTGCCCTCGTCAGTCGCGATGCCCCACAGCACGAAGTGCTTCGTTTGGTTCACGCGGATAAGGGCCGGCTGGATCCTGATCGTGCTCCTGTGGCCAGCGGCGTCGGTGTAGCCCACGTCGACGACGCGATGCGACGCGATGCACCGCTCAAGCGTCTGGATCGCTTCATGACTTGGTTCGGTTAGCGCGCGCAGATCGTCGGCGTTCGCTGACGGGCTGTCCCTCAGTTCCTGTGGGAGAGGCGGGGCCGGCACGGCCGAATGCTAGCCGACGTTTTGGCGCTGTGGAAGCGTGACTCGGACCGCGGTTCCCGAGCTAGAAGTGCTGTCGATTTCGATCGACCCGCCGTGAGCGACGACGATATCGCGGGCTATCGCCAGGCCAAGGCCTGAGCCGGTTGAATTCGTGCCCTTGGTGAAGCGGTCGAAGACTTGAGCTCGAAGGTCGGGCGGGATGCCTTCGCCAGAGTCGGTCACCGTGATGGCGGAGCGGTCGACTGTGGCCGTGACAGAGCCGTTAGCGGGCGTGTGCCGGATCGCATTGGAGAGCAAATTGGCGATCACCTGACGCATTCGTGCCGGGTCGACTATCTGCAACGGCAGATCGTGCGTGGCCTCGCTCGAGACAGATACGCCCTTGGATTCGGCTTGCGGGCGGAACGCCTCGACCGTGTCGCGGACCAGCGCGCCCAGGTCGGTCGGTTCTTTGTGCAGGACCAGGTTGCCGGCGTCGGTTTCGACCAGCGTTTTCAGGTCGTCGACGAGGCGGTCCAACGTGTGAGTTGCGTCCAGGATCGGCGCCAGGTGCGATTCGTCGGCCGGGTACACGCCATCCGAGATTGCTTCCGCCTGGCCGCGGATCACCGACAGCGGCGTCCGCAGCTCGTGCGTCACGTCGGCCATGAAGTTCCGGCGCTGCTCGTCGATCGTCTTCAGGCGCGCCGACATCGAGTTGAACGCCCGCGCCACCGACTGGATGTCAGGCGAGCCTTGCTCCGGAACCCGGGCCGAGTAGTCGCCTGACTCGATGCGGCGCGCGGCCTCGATCAGGTCGTTCATCGGTCGCGCCATGCGGCGCACCCCGCCCATCACGGCCAGGGCGACCAGCGCGATCACAAGCAGGACCGGGAACAAGAAGAACGGATGGATGCCGCCACCTCGGCCGGCGATCGCTCCCGCCAGGCCTCCCGCCAGCAGGGCGACGCCGAACAACGTCAATACGAAGCAGCCGATCCAGCGCACGAACGGCGGCGGACCATAGCCGTACCGGCGCTGCGGTGGAAACGGCTCGTTGTCCGGCCACCACGGCGGGCGCCTGCGCATCGTCACTTCGGCTCGGCGAATCGGTAGCCCACGCCGAACACGGTCTCGATGTACTGGGCGCCGACCTTCCTTCGAATGTTCTTGATGTGGGCGTCGATCGCCCTCTCGTACGACTCGAAGGCGACGCCACGCACGGCGTCCAGCAGCTGGGCCCGGGTGAAGACCCGGCCCGGTTGGCGGGCCATCGCGGCCACGATCTGGAACTCGCTCTTCGTCAGATCCACGCGCTTGCCGCCGAACCGCGCCTCCATGCGCGGCACGTCCAGCTCCACGTCAGAGCCCACGCGGATCAAATCAGACGGCATTGACGCGGCTTCGGCTCGGCGCAGGACCGCCCGCACGCGCGCCACCAGCTCCTTGGGCGAGAACGGCTTGGTCATGTAGTCGTCGGCGCCCAGCTCGAGGCCGACCAGCTTGTCCGACTCCTCGGTCCGCGCGGTCAGCATGATGATCGGCACCTCGCCCTCGCGGCGCAGCGAGCGGGCGACGTCCAGACCGTCCAGGCCGGGCAGGCTCAGGTCCAACACCACCAGATCCGGCCGGCCCGTGCGGGCGGTGCGCAGCGCGGCCTGTCCGTCGGAAGCCGTGAGCACGGTGAACCCACCGTGCTCGAGATAGTCGCGGACGAGCTGCACGATCCGCGGCTCGTCGTCCACGACCAGGATGGTCGCCACGGCGACCATCCTAGGTGCAGACATCTCCGCTACACGGAACGCGTGTCAGGCGGTGGCGGCGGTGGGGTCGAGCTGCCTGACGGCGGCTGCTCGCCGTGCTCCCGTCGGTGCCAGTCCCGCGCCCGCTCCTCGAACGAGCCTGGGCCTCCGTAGCCCATTCCGCGTCCGTAGCCCCAGCCGCCCCACCGGCGTCCCCAGAACGCCAGCCGGAACAGCCAGAACAGGCCGAACAGGATCAGCAGGAACCACAGGATCCCGAAGCCGGCGAAGAACGGGTGGAAGCCGTAGCCGTAGTAGTACGGCGCCCGACGCCCTGCGACCAGCCGATGTTGTAGCCGATCGCGGCCACGATGATCAGCAGGATCACCGTCACGGTCACTCCGAGCACACCAAATCCACGTCTCATTTGAGATTCACCTCCTTTGTCATTCATGGGTTTGCGAATCCCATGATTCCCAGGACTTGTGAGGGAGTTGTGAATGGGAAATGGAGATTCATAAGTCCCCTCCGGCGCCTACGGCGCCACCTCCCCACACGGTGGGGAGGAGTTACTGCGCCGTCACCTCCCCACACGGTGGGGAGGAGTTGCTGCGCCGCCACCTCCCCACACGGTGGGGAGGAGTTGAGTTGAGTTAGAAGCCGGCTTCCAGCTCGACCAGTTCGGCGCTGCGCTTCCACAACGCGGTCTGGGCCACCTCGTCGAGCGCTGATTTCGGCGGGTCGATGCGCCGGCCGCCTTTGAAGAACCATCCCGACGTCCCGGCGTGGGCGGCGGAGAGGGCGAGGTCGGCCAGGTCGATCGCCGCCCGCTCCGGGCCGTGGGAGACCAGGCGGGTCATGAAGCGGATCGGGCGCGGCGCTTCGCGCATCAGCTCCGAGCGCACCAGGCCCGGGTGATAAGCGTTGGCGCGCACGTCCCATCGCTTGCCTCGCCGCGCCAACTCGAACGTGAACATCAACGCGGCGGCCTTGGTGGCGCCGAACGAATGGAAGGCGTTGAAGCGGTGGCGGTCGACCAGGCGGTCGATATCGACGTGCGTCGACGACGGGGCGGTGACTGTGATCACGCGCCCGCCCCGCGACAAGCGGTCGCGCAGCAGGTTCGTCAACAGAAAAGGGCCCAGGTGGTTGGTCGCCAACATCAGCTCGAACCCGTCCGCGCTCTTCTGATAGCGCGACGTGAAGACCGACGCGATGTGCAAAAGCGCGTCGATGTGGTCGAGGGTGCGAATCAGCCCTCGCGCGCGAGCGCGCACCGACGCCATCGACGACAAATCCAGCGCCGGCCGCGACAACCGCACAACCTGGACGCGCCGTTTCTCCAGCTCGGCGACGACCGCGGACCCGATCGCGCCCGTCGCTCCGGTGACGACGACCGTTGCCATGATCTACGCGTGCTGATCGTAAGCGCGCACAACGGCTACCCCCACTGGGTGAACTCCGACGAGGTCCTCGAGGCGGTGGACGGCAAGATCGGCCTTCAGCTCGACCTCAAGGAGACCGGCTACGAGCTCGAGTTGGTCCAGCGCGCGCTGGAAAAAATCCCGGCCGACAGGCTGGCGGTGACGACCGACGTCGACCAGTCGCTGCGCAGGATCAAAGCAAATTTCCCGGAGGTGAAAACCGGCCTCACCCGGCGTCACGTCGAGCCGACCGACGCCGACTTCATCGCCCTGAACCATCGCGGTGCGACCGATGAGGCGCTGAGCTTCGGGATCCCAATCTGGGTCTGGACCGTCGACGAGGCGTGGCGAATGGAGCAATTCGTGAGTGACGGCAGGATCGCGGGACTGATCACCAACCGGCCCGACCGGGCGCTCAAGCTCAGGTCGGCCAGATCGTGAGGTCTCTCTCGCAGCAGAAGGCGCCGATGTCGGGCGTCCAGTGGAGGATGAATGGCGGCGTCGAGTTCGCGACCCGGAAGCAGATGTCGATGGGGCCGAACGTCTTGCCATCGCTGAACTCGGTGCGCGCGAACGTCTTGCAGCCGGCGTCGGTGGTCGGAATCGACGAGCGGCGCCCGGAGTCGATGAGCTGCAGGTCCTCCGGCGACGCGTGAGTGGCCGCGCTCGAGTTCTGGAACTTCACGGTCATGTGCACGATGTCGTTCTGCACGCGGACCTTGGACACCCACAGCGTGTATCCGTTGAGGTTGGCGCACGGCCCCGGTGAGCAGTTCTCGGGGTTGAGGTTGCTGTTGGGCGCGGTGGACAGCGGCGCCTTGAGCGCGGCGTAGGCGGCGCCCGCGACCAGCGCGGCCACGATCAGGCCGACGAAGACACCAAGGACAGTCAGGAGGCGGCGGGCCATGCGCTTTGCTTAACGGAGCTTACCTGCCGGAAGTAACTATCAGCCCCTCCGTCGGCTGCGCCGCCACCTCCCCACTGCGTGGGGAGGAGTTGGCCTCCCCACTAGGTGGGCAGGAGTTCCTGTTCGGCTACCTTCTCGTCGCTCAAAACCGTGCCGTCCTTCAGCCGGATCTGGCGCTTGGCCTGGCCGCTGATGTCGGTGTCGTGGGTGACCAGCACGATCGTGACCCGGTCCTCGGTGTTCAGCCGATTCAGGAGGTCGACCAGCTGCTGGGCGGTCTCGGTGTCGACCGCGCCCGTCGGCTCGTCGAGCAGGATCAGCGACGGCCGGTTGACCATCGAGCGCGCGATCGCGACCCGCTGCATCTGGCCGCCCGACAGCTCGCTGGGCTTGTGCTTGATCCGGTCGGCCAGGCCGACGCGGTCGATCAGCTCGATCGCCCGCTGCTTGCCCGCCTCGCCGTCCTTCACATAGCGCTGCGGCAGCATCACGTTCTCGAGCACGTTCAGCCCCGACAGCAGGTTGTACTCCTGGAACACGAACCCGACCTTGCGTCCGCGCATGCGCGCTCGCTCGCGATCGCTCAGCCTCGTGGTGTCCACGTCGTCGATGAACAGCTGGCCAGCCGTCGGTTTCAGCAGCAGCCCGAGCAGGTCGAGCATCGTCGTCTTGCCGCTGCCCGAACGCCCGACCACGGCGACGAACTCGCCCTGGTCGATGTCGAGGCTGACGCCGTCGAGGGCGCGGATGATCTCCGAGCCTCGCTTGTAATGCTTGGTCAACTCGACCAGTCGAACCCCGGCCATTCAGTCCATCCTCAACGCGATCACGGGGTCGAGCCGGGCCGCGCGCCATGCGGGCAGCACGCCGGCGACGGCGCCGAGGACGGTGGCGAAGCCGATGGCGAAGATCGTCAGCGCGGGCGTGATCAGGAACAGCGAGGAACCGTCAGAAGGCGTGAAGAACGCATTGCGCAAGACGACGATGAGCACGCCGAACCCATAGCCGAGCAGACCTCCTATCAACCCAATCAGGGTCGCCTCGATCAGGAACTCGCTCATCACGTTGAAGGTCGTCGCGCCGACCGCCTTCTTGAGGCCGATCTCGCGCACGCGCTCGGCGACGGCCATGAACATCGTGTTCACGACCGACAGGCCCCCGATGATCAGCGCCAGCAGCGCCGCCGCGGTCGTAATCGCGGTGAAGATCGCGCCGCCGGACTTGAAGCCGTTGACCAGGTCGCTGGGCCTGGTCGCCTTGACGCCGGTGAGTTGCGAGTTGATGCGGTCGGCGATCTTGTCCAGCTCGGCGAGCGACGTTCCAGGCTTGCCGTAGACCGTGATTCCCTCCGTGACCTGGGTCACGTCGATCGCATCACGGAGCGAGGCGGGCAAGGCGTCCCGCAGCAGCATCTGGCCATCCGCGATGTTGATGTAGGCGAAGGTGTCGGGCGCAGTCTTCGTCTCGTTCAGTACGCCGACAACCGTGAACGTGTGGTTGACGAAGTCTGGCTTGGCGTCCTTGGGGCGCACGGGTAGGTCGATCGTGTCGCCGACCTTCTTGTTGAACTCCCTGGCGATCGTCGAGCCGAGCGCGACCTCACCACTCGTTGTCGCGCTCGCGGCCCGGCCCTGCGCATAGCTGACTTTGAGGGCGCTGTAGTTGTTCTCGTCCGGGTCGCTGGCGACGATCGTGTCCGGGATCCCGAAGCTGACGACGATCGTGCCCCCAGGCTTGGCCGTGAACTGATAACCGGGAAAGGCCGCCGCCACGCCGTCGACCTTCTTGATCTCGTCGATCTTCGACATCGGGAGCAGGTTCGCGGCCTGGCCGTCGGGCGGTCCGACCTGGATGCTGCCGCCGAAGTACTTGACGCCGCCGTCGATCAGCGCGTTGAAGTTCTCGGCCAGCGCGCCCATCGTCGTCAGCGCGAGCACGCCGATGACGATGCCCGAGATGGTCAGGAAGCTGCGCAGTTTATGGCGGGTGATGTTGCGGAGGATCTCCACGGAGCAGAGAAGGATACGGAACCTCAGGCTAGTGGCGGGGCAAACGCCAGCCCCTCCGGCGGCTGCGCCGCCACCTCCCCACTGCGTGGGGAGGAGTTGGGCTCCAATACAATTCCCTTCGCCATGAGGGGATGCGGTGTTCAGCCTTCTGCTCAGGGGATTTCTCCTGGGGTTCGCCGTCGCTGCGTCGCCCGGGCCGATCTTCTTCCTATGCGTTAGGCGCACCCTCACCCAGGGGCGGCTAGCGGGCTTAGCCTCCGGACTCGGTGTCGCCACCGCGGACGGTTTCTACGCCGCGATCGCCACCTTCGGCGTTGCGGCGCTGACGACGGCGTTCGTAGCGGGCCGCCGTCCGCTGGCGGTCGTCGGCGGCGTGGTGCTGGTGCTGCTCGGGGTGCGGATCCTGATGGAGCGCCGGCAGAGGATGGAGGCCGCGCCCGCGCCCACGCCGCGCGGCCTGGCCTGGGCGTACGCCTCGACGCTCGGGCTGACGATCACCAACCCGGCGACGATCGTCTCGTTCGCGGCGCTGGCAGCGACCCTCGGCCTCGGTACGGGCGGGTCGCTGCTCCGGCCGGCGCTGGTTGTGCTCGGCGTGCTCCTCGGTTCCGCCGCCTGGTGGATCATCCTGGTCATCGGGGCCTCGCTGCTGCGGGTGCGCATGACGCCGGCGGTGGTGGGCTGGATCAGCACCGTGAGCGGCCTGGCGATCGCGGTGCTCGGAATTTTGGCCGTGATCTCGGCCTTTTCAGGTTAGGAGTGGACACCGAGAAGAAAAAGCGCGAGCGGACGGTCAGCTGGGAAGACCCGTTCACCGTTCCTCGGGCCGCGGCGGGGCGCAGCGGCCTGGAGGTCCTGAAGGAGATGTTCGAGGGCAGGCTGCCGCCTCCGCCCATCACCCAGACGCTTGGCTTCGCCGGCGTCCATGTGGAGGAAGGCAAGGCCGTCTTCGAGGGCGAGCCAGGCGAGCACCTTTACAACCCGATCGGCGTCGTCCACGGCGGGTTCGCGATGACGCTGCTCGACTCAGCGATGGGGTGCGCGGTCCATACGACGCTGGCGGCCGGCGAGCGCTACACGACGCTCGAGGTGACCACCAACTTCGTGCGTCCGATCACGGGCGACACTGGGCGCGTGCGTTGCGAGGGCGTGGTTGTGCACCGCGGCGGCACCGTGGCGACCGCAGAGGGCAGGCTGATCGCCGTCGACAGCGGCAAGCTGCTCGCCCACGGCACGACGACCTGCCTGATCCTCAAGTGACACATCAGATCCGAATCGTCGATGTGTTCACCGACAAGCCGCTCGCGGGCAACCAGCTCGCGGTCGTGCTCGACGCCAAGGACATTCCGGTGCGCCTGATGCAGCGCATCGCGCGGGAGATGAACTTCTCAGAGACGACCTTCGTCCTGCCGCCGGAGAAACCTACGCATGCGGCGAAGGTGCGCATCTTCACACCGGCCAGCGAGCTGCCGTTCGCCGGGCATCCCACGATCGGCACGGCGTGGGTCCTCGCCAACGAGGGCCTGGTCAAGGGTCTCGCCTTCACGCTCGAGGAGGGCATAGGACTGGTGAAGGTGCGCGGCGTCAAGGATCAAGAGGGGCGGCTCATGTTCTGGATGACGCACCCGAAGCTTTCGTTCGGAGAGGTCTTCCCGCACGCTCAAGTCGCGTCTGCGATCGGAGTCGACGAGTCCGACATCGTCCACGATATCCCCGCGCAGGTCGTGACGACCGGCAACCCATGCATCTTCGTCGCCATGGTCGACATGACCGCGGTCGACAAGGCGGTCTCAGACAAGCCGCTTCTCGAGAAGTTGCTGAAAGGCGACCGAGCGTTCGGCGTCTTCCTGTTTGCCGCGGTCGGTGCGGACAGGCTGTACAGCCGGATGGTTGCGCCCGACATCGGCGAGGATCCGGCGACCGGCTCGGCCAGTGGACCGCTCGGCGCCTTCGCGGTCAAGTACGGCCTGGTCGAGCGCGCGTCGACCGTGAAGATCGTCAGCGAGCAGGGGACCAAGATGGGCCGGCAGAGCCTGGTCCACATCGAGCTCGAGTACGGGGCGTCGAAGGACATCCCCGTGCGGATCGAGGTCGGCGGCTCGGTGATGCCGGTGCTCAGCGGCGCGTTGTCAGACTTTTCCTAGGTGGTCGTCGACAGCTACCGGTTCCTGCCGCGCAGCTTTCGTCCGCTCTACGAAGGACGCGGCGCGTTTCCGGGCGAAGAGGAGCCGGTGTGGACTACGTTCCCGAAGCGGCTGGCGGATTCGCGGATCGCGCTCCTGAGCTCGGCCGGCATCTACCTCAAGGCGTCGCAGGACGTGTTCGACGTCGAGCGCGAGAAGGCGCATCCCGAGTGGGGCGACCCGACGTGGCGCTCGATCCCCGCGACGGTCGGGCCCGAAGACCTGGGCGTCGCGCACCTGCA
>WNFV01004667.1_pt1 | contig 16877 bp, 18 predicted proteins | sample 5400101 | NCBI WGS metagenome assembly WNFV01 (sample SAMN13153361, study PRJNA577476) | soil metagenome | isolation source: 115 cm soil or saprolite under grassland replicate 1 | place: USA:California | collected 2016-06-15
GCTCGCTGCACGCCCGGGCCAATAAGCTCGGCGACGAGCTGCGCGCGGGCCTGGTGGATGTCATGAAGCGCGTGGGGGCGCCGGGGACCACGTTCGGCGAGGCGTCGATCTTCCACGTCTCCTTCGAGGGCAAGCCCGGCCTCGCGGGCTTCGATCGCCCGCGCCGTAGCGATCTCTACCATCTCCTGCGCGCCGCCCTGCTCAACAACAGCGTGGACTGCTCGAGCTACCACGGCTGGATCTCGGCCGTCCACACTGACGCGGACATCGAGCGCACCGTGCAGGGCTACGAGAAGGCGCTCACCGCCATGGTGGCCGACGGCGCTTTCAAAGACTTCTAATCCCTCTCCCCTCTAGGGAGAGGCGCAGGCCACAATTCCCTCTCCCCCTCTGGGGGGCGGGACAGCACATGAATTTCCCTCTCCCCTCCGGGAGCGGGACAGCACATCAAGTTCCCTCTCCCCTCCGGGGAAGGGGACAGCACATGAAGTTCCCTCTCCCCTCCGGGGAAGGGGACAGCACATGAAGTTCCCTCTCCCCTCCGGGGAGAGGTTCAGGCCACAATTCCCTCTCCCCTCTGGGAAGAGGGCAGGGTGAGGGGAAATGGACGAAGCCCGGCGCCGGGCCAAGCTCCAGGAGCTCCACGATCTCGCGCAGGGCTCCGATGAGTTCGACGGCGGAGTGACCTTCGAAGAGGACATGGCGGCCCTCGTGGTCGGCAACTGGGCCCTTTTCGCCATCGACGATATCGGCGACCTGGCGCTGTCCTTTCACCTCGACGCCCATCCGGTCGCGGTGGCCCGGCTTACCAGGTTCCTCGTCGAGCATCAGGTGCCCTTTGTGCTCCACGAGGCCTTCACCGTGGACGACGACGACCACATCGTCTTCGAGTCCGACATCGGCTCGGACCTCGGTCCCGAGAACTAGCCCTCTCGCTCCCCTCTCGCACGCTCTTCTCCCTCTCTCCCGCAGCGGGGGAGAGGGCTCGGTTTCGATTCCCTCTCCCCTCTGGGGAGAGGGCTGGGTGAGGGTGAGGGGGTCAGTAGACACTCCCCAGGCACTTTGCTATCCTCGTGTGCTCGTGGTGGGCAGGTAGCTCAGTTGGTAGAGCACAGGACTGAAAATCCTGGTGTCGGCGGTTCAATCCCGTCCCTGCCCACCATTTTTTTCAGCAAGTTGGCCATCAGGGAATTTTCCTCGAGATGAGTTTGTGCCCAGATTTGTGCCCAACTCGGGCACACTCTGGATCACTCCAGCGCACGTGGCGTGCGCACTACCGGTTCGCGGCTGTTAGGAACCAGCCATAGGTTGATAGCGCCGGACGACGATGAGGACTGGCCGTGTGCTCCGGGCTACATCGACAACCGCGAGAACATCGTTGGCCGGTTCAGCGCCCGCCAGACATCCGCCTGGCCCTCGCAGGTGCAGCCTGGCCGCGGCCCGTGCGGAATGAGGAGGAAGTCACCGAGGCTACCGAGGAAGTCGAGGCATGCGAAGTTCGCGTTCCTGGGATAGCCCGGCAGCGCCGTCTTCACGAGTTCGGCGACCGCTATCACGGCCGCAGCCATCGGGAGGAACGGTAACGTGGCCGTGACGGGCGTCTCGGCCTCGGGAAGCGGGGGCAGAGTCCCGGAGCCGCAGGCGAGTGCCGGCTCACCCACCGGATGGGCCCGCGGGAAGCGGCACACGAGGCAGTCCTCTTTGAGCGGGATGTGGCGGCCGAGGAAGGCGTCCCAGTTCCCGCCTGTCGTCCCATAGATCTGGAGCGGCGGGACGTGGTGCTGGATCTCGCGGCGCACGTCGCGCTCGTTGGCCGCTGGAATCACGAGATCGGGACGCTCGACAAAGATCTGGCCCGCGGCTACTGCCTCATTGAACCACAACGGATGCGCGACCGCGGAGAGGCCGTTGCGCTTCAGGTACTCGACGGCGATCTCGACCTTCTCGTCGCCGACGCGATCGGCGAAGAAGATCGGCGCCGTACTGAGGTTCGAGATCTGCACCCGATCGCGGTCGACGACGTCGAATTCTCCGCCGAGACCGGCAAGTGGGAGGACGTGGACGATCGCGCTCCCCACCGCACCGCAGCCGACGACGATCACCCGACCAAGGGACGCCTGCGGGAGCCCGGGGCCGTCATCCGCGGCGTCGCCACCGCGCAGGTTCCAGAGGGAGAGCCGGACTCCGCCGGGGCGCGAAGCGCCGACAGCGGCGCGGAAGAGGTACGCGACACCGGCGCAGGCGGCGAGCACGGCGCCGAACGGATTGTCCGTGTCGCCGTCGCCGCAAACGGGCTCCCCCGCCATCGCGATCCATCCACGGCCGAGGACCGGGTAGGCCCCTGGCGGGGCGTGGGTACCGATTGCGAGATGTATCGCCGGCTCTGCCATGAGGTCGGGGCTCACGCGGGCGAACGGATCCGCAGCGTGCGCGAGGGCCGCGGCTGCCTCGACGACGGTCATCCGGGCCAGGCCGAAGGCCGTGCCCAGGCGAGGGTCGAGGGTGACCGTGGGCGCAGAGAGCGCAATCGTACGGCACCAGCGGGCGGTGAGGTTCACGGCCGTTAGGAATGCGATCTGGTCGGCGAATGAGGTCGCGCCCGAGGTGAGAGTGATCTGGACCGACGCCTCGCGGTATGAGGTCGACGCCACCACGAGCCGCGTCCGGTGGTCGCGCTGCTCGTAGAACTCCTCGGCCGTGAGCCCCGCGATGCCCGTCATGGCCTGAGATCAACCGCTTGCGGGATCACGCAGACTCTTGCCGCGACGGCAGTGTCCGTGAGGCGGGCGAAATGCCCCTGCTCATAGAGGTGGATGCCACACCGGGTGAGCGGCAGGAGGCCCCGCCGGGCGAAGACCGGAATGACGAGCGACCAGTACCCCTCGAACCTGACGAGGGCGCCCGTGTCGTCGCCGTCCGAGTGGTCGACCCAGTCACCGGGATGGCTATGGGCCTGTCCGATGAGCGTGAGCCCCTGCGTGGCGAGCCTCGAGACGACCGCGGTGTTCGCGGCGAGGTCGGTTCGGAAGGAACCCCGGGTCGTGGTCGCGACCGGCGCGATCGCGATGAGCGCCACGCTCTGCTCCGCGGTCTCCACCCCGCCGAGGTAGACCACGCCTTCGTGGGCGTCCCCGTCGCCGTACGAGCGCAGGAGCTTGGCGATCTCGGGCACGATCGCCTGAGGGAGCACGAGCCGGCATCCGGTGACACTCGCGTCTATGGGGATCGGCGCGAGGCGCCCGCCGTGCGTGCTCACCGCTCCATTCTCCCAGTGTAGCTCGTGCGGTCGTCGATGAGCTCCTGAAGGAGGACGAGCATGTCGCCCACGCGGCTATGGTTCGGGCGGAAGCCGGCCCAGTCTGCCATGACCCAGTCCGCGTGAGGCCCGCCGTGGGCCTGGTAGGCCTTCCGGTTCCAGTGCGCGCAGATTACCGGCTTGCTGTGGAAGTAGCTGCGGCCGCCGGCGGGGTACGAGCGCCGCATCCCCGCCTCGCCGGTCTCGGGATGCACGAGCTCGATCGAGGGCGGTAGCTCGCGGTAGTCGTCGAGCGTGAACTCGAAGAGGTAACGCTCGCGGTCGACAGCGCTCCGCATGAGGACGACGAGGAGGAGGCGGTCATCGTCCCAGAGGATGGACCACCCATGCCGATCGACCCATGGCTCGATTGCCGTGAGCTCCTGCTCGACGTGGGCCCTCGAGACGGCCCTTGCCACAGCCATAGGCTAGACACCCGAGCCCATCTCCGGGACGAGGAGGAGCGTCTCGCCGCTCTCGATGTGGTACGAGACGAGCGGCCGCTCGGGCGCGAGCACCTCGTCCGGCGTCTTCCGGCGAAGGACGAAGGCTCCGGGCTCGAAGCCGAACTTCAGCCGGGCCGTCTCGATCACCTCGGCCACCTTCGCCGTCTTTTCGAAGGTGAAGCGGTCGCTGCCCCGAGGTGACTGGATGGTGACCTCGATCGTGTCTTTCATGTACATTCCCCTTTCCTGGCCCGCCACGGCGGGCGCTCCGAATGGTCCCTGTGCTCGAACGCCGGAGGCTGCGCGCTTTCCGACTTCTACCCTTCCAATGCCCAGCCGAAGGGAAATGGCCGCTGGTTGATGAGGGCAGTCACCTTGTCGCTGTGCGTCATGAATGGCTCCTTTCCCCGGTCGGTTCCGACATACAGTTCTCCCTTGAAGGTGAGTGGGGGCGCCAACGGGTCTCCCAGTTCCTGCAGCCCGGCGGGGGGTACCCTGCCTGTCTCGGTCTGCGCTTGGGACTCTGGGGAGTCCCTCCACTTGAGCAGATGGTAGACCTGGGTAATTAACCTGTCAAGATGGAAATTGACATATATGTTAATATATGTGTAAACCTAGACCAGAAAGGGGGGAATTCTCAATGGCGATCACTGCTCAGGAACTAGGGCGCCGGCTAAAGGTGGCGAGGGAGAGTGTAGGCCTCACCCAGGAGGAAGCCGCAACTCATGTTGAAGTTACCAGGGCTTCCGTCACCCAAATTGAGGCAGGAATGAGAGCACCGAACAGCTTGCATCTCGTTCGCTTGGCTGAACTCTACCGACGAGAAGTCGGTGACCTTCTTGCTCAGGACTTCGATGAGGCAAAACGGGATGCGCTAGCAGTCCTGTTTCGGGCTGACGCGCAGATTGCCAACGACCCAGTTCGTGCGCAGGCAGTCCAAGAATACGCTCGACTCTGCCGGGAGTACACCAACCTAGAATCATTGCTGAATCTGAACAAGGACCATCTCTTCCCGGTGGCTTACGACGTACCGCTTCCGGGGAATCGCTGGGAGGCGATTCGACAGGGCGAGCGTGTGGCAGAGCTTGAGCGGGCTCGGCTGAAGTTAGGGGATGGTCCCATCCGGAATGTCGAGGATGTCCTGGAAGCCCAAGGCTTGCGGGTCGCGGAGTTGTCTCTTCCTGAGAACATTTCGGGGTTTTTTCTTAATGATGCACGGTTCGGTCTCTCTATTGTCGTGAATGTCAATCACCACCCAAGACGGCGCGCATTCTCATACGCCCATGAGTACTGTCACGTATTGGCCGACCGAGATCGAACCAGTTTGGTAAGTAAGTCAGAGAACCGGGAAGATCTCCCTGAAGTGCGAGCGAATGCTTTTTCTGCGGCATTTCTGATGCCGGAAGAGGGAGTCAGCGAGCTGGTTCGTGCGATGGGAAAGGGAGAACTCAGCCGAAGCGTGCTCCAGGCATTTGATGAAGGAAAGGCGGTTTCCGGTCAAAGGCGAGTGCCGGCGTTTTCGCAGGATTTTCAGCTTTACGATGTAATCCACCTTGCGCATCATTTCGGCGTAAGTTACGAAATGACTCTCTATCGGCTGCTGAACTTAAAGCTAATATCAGATGAGCAACAGAAGCAATTGGCAGAGCAACGTGATCTGGCAAATACCATTCGAGATCGGCTATGGCCGGAAAGCGAAGGCGCAGGTCAGCGTTCCGAGTTTCGGCATCGCCTATTTTTTCTTGCTCTTGAAGCATATCGGCGTGAGGCGATTAGCCGCCGGAAGGTAAAGGAACTTGCAACGCTCGCGCAACTGGCAGGGGATGAACTTGAGGAGCTGCTCGCACCGATCGACAGACAGCCTGAAGGGCTGAAGGAGCGGTCTGTCCATATCCCCAAGGGCTAGCTGGTGGAGAAGGATGCTGATGGACGATTGCTGGTTGTGGTGGATTCGAGCTTTCTCATCAATTTTCTGGCTATCAACCGGATGGATATCCTTGGCGGCGTACGACAGTTCAAGTTTCATATCGCAAACCACGTCAAGGCAGAGATACTCAAGGACGAACAGCCGATGCGCCTAGAAGCGGCGATCGCGGCCAGCATAATTACGGAGATTGAAATTACAGACCTGGACGAAGTTGGGCTTTATGACGAGGTCCGCAAGGTCCTGGACGACGGTGAGGCAGCTTCCCTGGCGATAGCAGTAAGGAGACGCTGGGTCATTGCTGCCGATGAAAGAGGTCGCTTTCGGAAGGAGCTATTCGCGCGGTTGGGAGAAGACTACCTATTGGATACTCCTGGAGCGCTAGTAGCTTCGATCAAGAGTGGCGTGATCGGCCTCGAAGAGGCTGAAATTATCCGTGAGCAACTTCGCGAGAATCGCTTCGAAATGGATCGCCGGCCGTTTGAAGAGCTGACCGGAGAGGGCTAGCGAAAATATCATCTCGGCGCGCTGGCCTGCTGCCTCCTGGCCGCGCCGCTCGCCGCTCTTCGCGGCCCTCGCAACTGGGCCCCTCGAGCCTGATTCGCTCATCACTCCGCCCTCCGCCACCCGGGCCTGGCCGGCCCGGATCAGGGGCGAACTGCCTGCGCGAACCGTAGGTTACCGCACTGCCCCTCGCAGTCCCATTTCCGCTGACGTCGGACACCGAGCTCTTTGGCTACCTCGAGCTCTTCTACAGCGGGCAGCGACAGCATTCGGCGCTCGGGTATCTCAGCCCCCCGGCCTTCGAACGACAGCGGGAACAGGAGGTATCGGCAGCTTAACTCAGGTGTCTACCAAACCGGGTCAAGTCCAGGGCACGTCCTAGCGCATAAGGCGGGCTAGCCTCACCTCTTCTCGAGACGGTCGGCCTTCTCATGCATGAACCGGTTCCTGTTCCATCTCTTGCCCCAAAGCCCGGAGCAACGCGGCTTGATTCCGGTAGACGAAGGCGTTCCGCTCGTGAAGAAACCGATCGAGGAAGTCCTGGCAGGCGGCCTGGAGGACCTCCGACTTCCACTCGGTCGGCCCATCGTCGGAGAAGAAATAGGACATCTCCTCGACCACTTGGAAGAGCAACGCGTTACTAGCTCGGATGATCTCCCGCAGCGCGTCCTTGTAGGCCGGGAGATCCGGCAGAGACGGGAAGAGCCGTTCCATCACGGCCACTTCGGTACAGCCGAGGTTGAGCTGTGGAGACAGGGCCTCGAACCCGTGCACCCAGCCCGTCACGTGCAACAAACGGCCGAGCTCGTTGCAAAAGTCTGTCACTCTCGGGTCGAGAAACTCGTAGTCGGGATTGCACACGTCGCCGCGCAGCCGCCCCGTCTTGATCAGCTCATCCTTGATCGGCGTGCCATCGTACGGCACCATCCGGCAGAACGTCGCCCCCGTGCTGCCGTCGCCCACGATCCGGCGAAGGAACTGCAGGTTCTCTCGCACCGAGTCGAAAGTGGTCGAAGGCTCGAACATCATGAATCCGAACTCGAATCTCAACCCGAGCTCTTTCAGGACTTCCACGGCCCGGATGTTCTGCTCGACCGTGATCTGCTTGTGTAGCGTCTTCAACCCCCGCTCGTTCCCTGATTCCAGTCCCATGTACACGAGGTACAGACCCGCGTCACGCATGCCCGCGAACAGCTCGAGTTCCACGGCGTCGGCGCGGCAGCTGATCTTCCAGATCACGCGCCCCGGCAAGTCGTTGCGGTGCAGCTCATTGACGAACTCTTGTGCCCAGCGCCGCCAGACGGGACCAAAGACCGGGAAATCATCGTCCTGGAACTGGAAGATCGTGATCCCGTGCTCCTCGTGGAGCAGTCGCATCTCCCGCACCACCTGGGCTGGTTTGCGGGTTCGCACCACTTTCCCGGGCGCCGATCTGTAGAACATATGAATCGAGCAGAAGGAGCAGGTCCGGATGCAACCGCGACTGGCCAGGATAGGAACCGCGCTCCGGCCGAGTAGCGGCTTCGACCTGAAGTTGCGCTCCGGATACGGAAGCCGATCCAAGTTCTCGATGAGCGGCCGTAGCGGCGTGGCGATCACCTCGGCTCCTTGCCGGTGTGCGATCCCCCGGATCCCTCGCCAATCGCGGCCGGAGCCGAGACGGTCCACCAGCTCCAGGAGCGTCATTTCCCCCTCGAACCGCACGACGCTGTCGAGATCCGGAATCAGCTCGAGCGTGTGCTGATAGCTGAGACTCGGGAAGTGGCCGCCCATCGTGAAGTGACACGTGACACCGTGCTGGCGCAGATAGCCCAGAAGCGCGCCGAACCGGTTCACATAGAATTGAAAGATCAGAGAGAACCCCATCAGGACCGGATCGGCGCGTCGTACCGCCTCCAGGATCTCGCTGCTGTCTTGCTCGAAATCGAAGACCTCGACGCGATAGCCATACCCCCGCAAGGTCGAGGCCAGATAGCCAAGACCCAGGTTGGCCTGCCTCTGAAAGCCGACCAGGATGATTGGGCGGGAGGTATCCCGCTTCTCCTCGGCGGAGGTCTCGCATAGGCGGCTGTTGGAGGACACGGCGTCAGGCATGGCTATTCCTTTCTGTCGTCAACTCGAGCTGAGCCGGTGGAACGGCCCTGGCTGTTACTTGACCTGATGGACCACACCCAGTGCCCGGTCTATCGCCTTGACCTGTGCTGTGTGAACCTCCTTGGACAGCTCGAGCTGGACACTCACGAGCTCCCGGAGGCCGCGCTGGTTGTCCTTGAGCAACTCCAGAAGCACGAAGAGCGCAGGATCCGGGCCGGGCTCGGGCCGGGGCCACCATCTCAGCAGTTCGTGCAGCACGGGCTGACCGTGGTCTGGCATGACAGCCTCCTCTCGCTACAAAGGTTTGCGGTCACAGCGGCGGCGTCACCCGTCGCGCTCGCGATTCGACCATCTCTGTAGCGGCGCCAGATAGTAGTTTGTTGCCGAAAAGTTGTCGATTTTTGTGATCTTTGCGGCCCCAGGCGCGAGAGCGCTCGGGGCGGCGGATTCAGCAGCGGGTGGCGTGGGCGGAGACGGCGAGCCAGTGGCCGTGCCGGCGCGCCCAGACGTCCGTATATCGCTTGTGCAGGATCCCCCGTGCAGGCCATCCTCGCCCACCGTGCCCACTCCGGCGCCCCCGCGCCAATGCCCAGAGATGGATCCATGGGGTCATTGGGCAACGGACCGCGGCGACGGTGGAGGCCTGCCCAGGTTCGTCGAGAAGGAGTTTCGTCAGTTCCTGACCTGCGGGGTCTGCCGGCCAATGGCTTCGCCCGCGTGCGCCGCGCACCTAGTGAACGAGATCTTGCCACCCGCGCCGATGCGACAGTGGGTGCTCACGCTGCCATACCGGCGGCGGTACCTGCTGGCGTGGGATCACTGCTTGAGCCGGGGCCGTGCCCGCGATCCATGCGCACTCCGCACGGGTTCCTCAACGCTGCGGCCCTAGTCGCGGCACGCTTGCCGAGCTTGGGGCTACAGGCGACGGACTCGTCGACTACGCCACGCAGTAAGGGTAAGAAAGGGCTTGACCAGCCCGTTTGAGGCGCCTAGAGTTGGCATTCCCTTCGGTTGTGTGTCTGAGTCTCAGGGGAGGCATCAATGCTCCTCGTTCTTGCGGCAGTCTTTTGACGCCTTCGTTGACCATGCAAATGGCCGGCGGGGGCGTTCATGTGTTTCGGCCTGCATCGGGGGAGTCTAGTTTCTCGCGTGTGATTTGTACGAGGGGCTGTGGCGGCGACAAGGAGTCAGCGCCGCAGCATATCCTAGCAGTAGACGACGACGTGACCCTTCAGGAGATTCTCACATTTTTCTTGGGCAAAGCGTACGAGGTCAGGCGGGCAGCGACGGGCGCGGACGCCCTTGCGAGGGTGCGCCACGAGCCGGTCGACCTAGTCGTCCTGGACTATCGGCTTCCGGACCGCACCGGGCTCGAAATATTGTCCGAGCTAAGGTCTATTCGTCCGAGCCTCCCGGTGGTCATGCTGACAGGGTACGGCTCGGAGTGGATCTGTGCCGCGGCCTTCAAACTGGGTGTCGCCGATTACCTTAAGAAGCCCGTGAACGCTGTCGATCTCGTCGAGGTCGTGCACCGGATCCTCTCGCCAGGTCTGGAAACAAGTGACTCCTCGCGGGAGAGTCCAATGCTGAGAGACCTGCACGCCCCACTGTGTACTCCTATCCAGAAGGCTATGGGACTGATCCAGCAACGCTACTGGGACAATTTCTCCCTGTCCTCGGTAGCGCGTCAGGTTGGAATGAGCAAGTATCGTCTCTCCCACCGGTTCCGGGAGGTGGTGGGAGTTACGTTCCGCGACTATCTCCTCACGGTACGTCTGGAGCGAGCCAAGACGCTTCTGGCCGCCGATGACGTCTCGATCTCCGAGGTGGCCCAAATGGTCGGTTTTGGTGACCTCCCGCGATTGGATAAGGTATTCAAGCGTTACACCGGTTTCAGCCCTTCCGCCTATCGATCTATGGCCCGAAGCCATAGCAATAAGTAACAAAGATTCGGCAAGAAGCTACTAGCCTTGGTTGAGCTGACGCTCTTTAGTTGAGCCGGCGCTCTAATGTTTGCGAGAACAAAGAGTGTCCAACTGAAGCAGCTGTCCAGGGCCGCACGACGCGGTCTGTGACAAGGCAGACCCCCGGGGAAGCCCCTCGGCCGCGGTGGGCCATGACTGACAATAGCGTTTATGTGGCCTACGCACCGTAAGTGAGAAAGGAATCTAGCCATGCGCTCCAAAGCTCGCCTTACCTTCCTCCTGTACGGAGTGCTTCGCCTCCAGTCGATCGTACGTACAAAGATGCGTCCCCCGAGCAGACCGCAGCGTCTGTGGAAGCTCTCATCAATAGCCTGCGCGGTGGCGCTTGCCGTTCAGATGCTCGCGGGGACAGCGATTGCGCAGCCCACCCCCCAGCCCGCGCTGGCTCCGCTTCGCAACGAAGGCGCACCGAATGCGATCCCCGGCCAGTACATCGTGGTCTTCAAGCCGGGCACTACCCGTGAGGCCGTCCTGGCCGCACAGGAGAAGGTCAAGAGACTCGGCGGCACGGTCCTGTTCACGTACACGTCGTCGCTGATCGGGTTCAGCGTCAAGGTGCCATCGGAAGGCGCGCAAGCCCAGCGCGCCGTGCAAGCCCTGCGCGAACTGCCGGGCGTGGCCTATATCGAGGCCGACCAGAAGTTCTCGTTCGACACGATCCAGCCACCAAACCCGGCTGGCAACCCGCCCACCGGTCTGGACCGGATTGATCGACGGCTCCTACCGCTGAACGGCACCTACACCTACAGCGAGACCGGCATCGGCGTGCATGTGTATGTCATTGACAGCGGAATCTGGATCGCGCATACGGAGTTCGGCGGGCGGGCGTCCGGGGCGTTCTCCGTAACGGGCAGCCTCGACGACTGCCTCGGTCACGGCACGCACGTGGCTGGGACGATCGGGGGGACGACCTTTGGTATAGCGAAACAGGTCACCCTTCACTCCGTGCGCATCGGCGATTCATCGTGTACTCCAACAACGGCTGGCATTGTCGCGGGCGTCGACTGGGTGACAGCCAATCGGATCCTTCCTGCCGTCGCTAATATGAGCCTCCGCGGACCAGTATCAGCAGCGATCGACACCGCCGTCACCAACTCGATCGCCTCGGGCGTGACTTACGTGGTCGCCGCGGGCAACGACAACGCGGACGCCTGCAACTTTTCGCCAGCCCACGTGCCGGCGGCGATCACCGTCGGCGCGACAGACCCGGCCAACGACACACGTGCGAGCTTCTCGAACTTCGGCACGTGCCTCGACTTGTTCGCTCCGGGCGTTCAGATCGTCTCGGCGATGCCCGACACCCTTGCGACGATTCCGGGCTGTACCCTGGTTTCGAATACGCCGGGATCCCGGACACAGAGTTGCTCCGGCACGTCGATGGCCGCCCCGCACGTCACGGGCGTCGCGGCGCGTCATCTGCAGAATTCCCCGCTGGATACCCCGGCGGCCGTCTGGAACAGGATCAACTTCGCCGCCGACGTGTTCGGAACGACAGCGGGATGGGCGGGTGTCGTCAATCTCGGCGCAGGCTCGCCGAACGAGTTGCTGCACTGGGGATCGCTCAACGACGGGTTCAACGACGGTGACCCGCACCTCACCACCGTCGACGGAGTTCACTACGATTTCCAGAGCGCGGGCGAGTTCGTTTCACTGCGCGATGGTAACGGCCTGCAAATCCAGACGCGCCAGACTCCCGTCGCGACGACATTCAACCCGGGGCCGAATCCCTACACCGGGCTCGCGACCTGCGTGAGCCTCAACACGGCCGTTGCCGCTCGCGTGGGCGCGCACCGGGTCACCTACCAGCCGAACATCAGCGGTGTCCCGGATCCCAGCGGTCTCCAGCTCCGCGTGGACGGCGTCCTGACGACGCTCCCGGCGAGCGGGCTCAATCTCTGGCCCGACGGCCGCGTCGTGAAGTCCTCAGTCGGGGACGGCATCGAGATCGACTTCCCGGACGGGAGCGCCCTGACTGTAACGCCGGCCTGGTGGGCGTCGCAGAGTAAGTGGTACCTCAACGTGAGCGTCTTCCACACCCGGGCCTCGGAGGGGACCATGGGCGCCATCGCGCCGGGCAGCTGGTTGCCGGCACTCCCGAACGGCACGTCGCTCGGACCGAAGCCGGCCGCGTTACATCAGCGCTACGTCGACCTCAACCAGAAGTTTGCCGATGCTTGGCGCGTGACCGATGCGACGAGCCTCTTCGACTACGCACCTGGCACGTCGACCGCGACGTTTACCTTCAAGAGTTGGCCCCTGGAGAGCCCGCCGTGCGTTATCCCGGAAAGCATGCCGGTGAAGCCTGCGAGCATGGAGGTCGCGCAGCGTGCATGCCGCGCGGTGGTTGGCAAGAACCGGAAGGAGGACTGCGTCTTCGACGTCCGGGTAACGGGCAACACCGGCTTCGCGAAGACCTATCTGCTTAGCGAGAAGATCCAGGCTGGCTCGACCACGACCACCGTGATCGACGACCAGGATACTACGCAGATCGGAGAATGGGTGACGTTCACCGCGATCGTGGCGCCAAGCGCGTCGGCCAGCAGGCGCGTCCCGACCGGGACCGTTCAGTTCACCGTCGACGGCTCCAAGGTAGGAGAGCCGGTCAAGCTTGACTCGAAGGGCCGGGCGACGTGGGAAACGTCGCGCCTCAAGGTCGGCACACATCGCGTGGCGGCGAGCTACATCCCCAGCCAGGGCAGCGTGTTTCTGACCAGTACCAGCCTCGAAGAGCTCCACTCGGTCAGACGGTGTTCCTGTGAATCGGTCACAGGAGATAAATAAGCGGAGTTGTGCTTATCCGATTGACTCCACGCACCCCAAGGGGTAGCGTCGGGCGCGATGCGCCCAGAGTATCCTCGGTCGTTGCGCGAGTGTAGCCACGGCGGCCTCCGGTTCTAGTGAGCCCGCTCCTCGGAAATAGGTTACCTGCCTCATTGCAAAGGGTCTCCTGAAGAGCAGAGTTTTTCGCAGCATCGTCGCGTCCCTAGGGAGGCACCAATGCCCCTAGACCGGGTCCCTGGGCAGTCTCTCTGCGCCCCCTTAGCCATGGGTTGGCGGGGCCGCGTGCGTATCTGCCGTGGCCCTCCTGCTGCCTTTCCGTTTCCCGGTCCGTGGTTCTTGACCCGAAAAGCATGGTCCCGGGGCCGGAGCCCCATCTTCAGCGGATCGGAGCGATACGAGGAGAACGCGATGACCGACCGAGCCCTTCGTGCCCATCGCCGGTGCATACGCGCTTAGCGAGAGCCCGGCCTGAGGCGTCGCCAGAAAGGAACCTGCCATGGAACAGGTCTTTGGTAGGTGGATCTCCCGCCGTACTTTTCTTGGAACGATGGTTGCTCGACTCGCCGCCGTCAATTCGAACAAGGCCGGGGCCGAGGTGGATGACCCCTTCTTCGCGGAGAGCAAGACCGAAGAGCGGGAGGGGTGTGGACGCCGGTGGACCTTCCCCATTCGTTACTATGACTTGACGATGATCGGCGCAAATTTCCCTGCGCCCGTGGCCGCCGTGCAGAAGATCCTCCCTACGCGTGCGCTCAGGGCGGTGCAGCTCGTACCCGACGTGGCGGTCGTGGCCCTGCGGGCCTTCGAGTACCGGCACATCGACCAGGCAGCGCCCTACAACGAGTACATGGTGGCGGTTCCGATCTTGTACAGGACGCCCGATCAAGGGCCAGAACTGCCTGGCCTGTACGTCTCCCATCTCCCAGTGACCACCGAAGAGGCACGGTGTGCAGGCGTAGAGTTCTGGGGCTTTCCGAAGTTCCGGGGAGAGATCACGTTCGAGGACGCCGGCGAAGCGCGCAGCTGCCGCGTCCGGGCAGACGGGCGAGACATCGTGAGCCTAGAGGTGAAGAAGACGGATACGAAAAAAACCCAGCTTCCGGACGTTTACGTCCACACGGTGAAGAACGGCCAACTCTTGCGGACGCGCACCCAGTGGCAGACAGAGGGTGGTATCGCGGACGTGAAAGGCGGCGCCTCCTTTACCCTAGGCAATCATCCTGTAGCCGAACAGCTGCGGGCTCTGGAAATGGATAAGACTTCGGTGAGACACGTGTATGCCACCTGGGGCCAGGCTATGCTCCACCTCCCTGGTGAGCGTGTGCCCCTCTAATCGCATGACCCGCGGGGGCCGTGGCGCGCGTCATGACAAGAGACGTGCCGCTGAACCCTGCGGGATCACGTGACGGGTGTCGTCACCGACGGCAGAACGATAGGGACGGATGTCCAAGGAGGACACCCCATGAAAGGGCTTGAGAAAAAGGTCGTTCTCATCACGGGCGTTTCTTCAGGAATCGGTCAGGCCTCCGCCCGGTTGCTGGCCCAGCGGGGCTGCGCCGTCTTCGGGACGGTCCGCGACGCATCTCGGGCGGAGAAATTGCCTGACGTCGAGGTGCTCCCCCTGGACGTGCGGGTGGACGAGTCGGTGAGGAAGTGCGTGGACACGGTGCTGAAGCGGACGGGGCGGTTAGATGTCCTGGTCAATAACGCCGGCTATGTCCTGCGCGGCGCCATCGAAGAGACCGCCGTGGAAGAAGCGAAGGCACAGTTCGAAACCAACTTCTTCGGCGTCGTGCGGATGGTCAGGGCAGTCCTGCCGACGATGCGTGGGCAACATGGCGGCCACATCATCAACATCAGCTCGGCCGTCGGGCTGGCCCCCGTGCCGTTCGGCGGATTCTACTCGGCCAGCAAGTTCGCTTTGGAGGGGTACACCGAGGCGCTGCGTCACGAGGTCAAGCCCTTCAACATCCACGTGTCGCTCGTGGAGCCAGGGTATATCAAGACCCGGTTGGCCGAGAATGCCCAGTCTCCGGCGGGGCCCATCCCGGACTACGACCCATGGCGCCGCCGGGTCGCGGAGGTCAGGGCGCAGCGAATCGGGGCAGCCCCTGACGCAATAATCGTGGCCGAGTGCGTTCTCCGCATTGTCGACAGTGCGGCGCCGCGGCTGCGCTACGGGGTCGGCAAGGAGACGGCCCGGATCGTCCGGCTGCGCCGACTCCTGCCCGAGGCCTTGTTCGAACGCGGGATGAGGCGCGTCTTTCGCCTGGATGCCCCATCCGAAAGCGAGAAGCGGGGGGCCGCATGAGCGACGGAAGTTCTTGTCAGTGGGGGCAGGATCGCGGGAATGCAGGTCTGACTGATCCGGGTTCCATTCGAGCGTCTCACCACCGACAACAATGTACCGCGAGATGAACATACCGTTCTGGGCCGAAAAGGCAGAGGCAGAGATGAGGGAGCTGACATGAGAACGCTGGGCCTCGTCGTCACGCTTGGCTTAGCTCTCCTCGCCGCACCGTTCGCCGCCGAGGCGCAGCAGGGGGGGAAAGTCCCCAGGATCGGGTTCCTGGTATGGCAGGCCGGCCCGCCGCCGGGCCCGTGGCGCGATGCATTTCTCCAGGGGCTGCGGGATGTCGGCTACGTGGTGGGCCAGAACATCGCAGTCGAGAGGCGATATGGAAAGGAAGACCAGCTTCTCACTCTGGCTGCTGAGTTGGTCCGACTCAAGGTCGACGTGATCGTCACGACCGGAACGCCTGCCGCGCTCGCTGCGAAAGAGGCGACCCAGACGATCCCGATCGTCGCGCTGTGGATGGGGGATCCCGTCGCTAGCGGCCTTGTCACCAGCCTGGGGCGCCCTGGAGGAAACGTCACGGGCATGTCCCTGTTCGGCCCCGAGGTCTTCACGAAAGGGCTGCAACTGCTCAAGGAGGCCATTCCCAGGATCTCCCGGGTCGGGGTATTGAGGGATCCCACGAATGCTGCCCAAGTCGCCATAATGAACGTGGGCCAGGCGCCGGCCGATGTCTTGGGCGTAAAGCTGCAACCCATCGACCTCAGAACCGGCGTAGATCTGGAGAGCGCCTTCTCGACAGCTCGGCGGTCGCGCGCCGAAGCGCTCTATGTGTTGCCCGTCCTCGTGGATCCCGAGCAGCTCGCCAAGCTCGCGATGAAGAGCCCGGTTGCCGACGATGGCCTTCCTGAGGGAGTTTGTCGCCCCGGGCAGCCTGATGTCTTACGGACCGAGTCTTCTGGATCAGCTTCGCCGCGCCGGGGTTTACGTCGACAAGATCCTCAGGGGGGCTAAGCCCGCCGATCTCCCCGTCGAGCAGCCCACCAGGCTCGAGCTGGTCGTCAACCTCAAGACCGCCAAGGCGCTGGGCCTCACCATCCCGCCGTCGCTGCTGCTACGGGCGGACGAGGTTATCCAATAGCCCCCGCTGATTTGTGCCCAAGTTGTGCCCCAACTCAGGCGCATTCCTGATCACTCCACACACTCCAGCGCACACGGGATCAAGGGCTTTCCTTCCGGAACGGGTACTTCAAGCCGCTCTCGTAAGCCGGCGTCCAGAACTGAGCGCCGTCGGGGAGCACAGGAGTTCTAGTCCTCGGCCTCCTTCCTCATAACTGGTCGAATTCTCGGCCTTCTTGAACCGCCGTATTCGACGCGTGCCTGAATTGTGCCCGTCCTTGACCCCCTGACGGTGCCGGGCTAAGCTCGGGCCACTTTCGACCTTCAGCGGCCGGTCCGCTGGGAGGCCTCGGCATGAAATGTCCCCGGTGCCAGCACGAGAATCTCTCCACCATGAAGTTCTGTGGGGAGTGCGCCGCACCGCTTGCCTCAA
>WNFV01009046.1_pt1 | contig 16872 bp, 15 predicted proteins | sample 5400101 | NCBI WGS metagenome assembly WNFV01 (sample SAMN13153361, study PRJNA577476) | soil metagenome | isolation source: 115 cm soil or saprolite under grassland replicate 1 | place: USA:California | collected 2016-06-15
GTTCGGCCAGCCGCCGCCAGCTGGCGGGGAGTCACCGGACCAGGGGTAAGGCGGCATCGGCGAGCTCAATAACCGGTTGATTCGGCCGGAATCAACCGGCAGAAGGTCGAGAGGCTGTCAGGGACCGTCGCTATCATCGAGCGGGCTCTACACCGGGACGCCTCGAAGGAGCGCCCATTGGCCTTTCCACATGACCCCACGACGCCGGGATCAAGCTGGGCGGCTGTCGAGTGGGCGACCGTGACTACCACGGGGATGCTGCAGGCCCGTTGCCGCCATCCGTACGGTACGCCGCCGAGGCCCTGTCACGCGTGGCGGCTGAGCAGCCCGGAGGGGACCGCCTGGCGTCGCTGCTACATCTGCGGCGCCGACCACATGCCCCTGCCGATCCAAGCTGCCGGCGCCGACATGATCGCGACGGCAGTGGCCAACGCCCAGCAGCACGCGGCGCCGCCCACGAGCTGACAATCGCTGATTCTGTCGGAATCGACCACGTTAGCAGTAGTGCGGCGATTGCCAGTCGCCGGGTGAAGTAGGGGAGAGGGGGCGTCTCCAACCATCGTCCATCTCCTCGAGCGTCCAACCGAGACTCTCGGAGTCGTGCTTGAGCGTGAGCTGTAGGCGCCCGGCATAGCCATCAAAGAAGTGGTAGAGCCGGCGGCCGCTGCGCTGCGTATAGCGCGAAGTGACACGGGTAATGGCATACACCCGGCCGTTCCAGCGCATCCGCCGCGGGTTGGTAAGGCCGGTGACGGCGTCGTATGACGCAATAATGCTGACTTGCTTATGGACGCGCTTAATCATAGGCACTCCAATCGGAGCATAGGGTGAACAAAATCCGATCACAAGCAAAAGCGGTGTAAAGCCAAAGCCTCCTAATGAAATAAATATGAACTCTTGGCTTTCTCAAGTCAGTACCCTTGTAATCGCAGAACTAACGCAATATGCTTGTGCTAAGTAATACGAGGTGTGCCGTGTCCCATCGACCAGCATTAAGGCAGGTTGCCAGGAGGGCGCGGCTGTTGTTGATCACAGCCCTCGTGCTTTCATCCGTCGCGCCATTTTTGGGCTTTGCGCCGCAAGTAGCTCACGCGACTGCATCCGCCGGCGACGTGGTGTTTAACGCAGTGGGAGGTATCAAGAAGCTATCCCCTGGAACTGCCGACGGGACACTGACCACGATTTATGCTGCGCCCACCGGCCACTCTCCTTATAATCCGACGGTGTCGCCGAACGGGTCACTGATCGCGTTTAGCGAAGATGTCAACGAGGGGACGGAAGAAGGTAACCATAGTGCCCTCATGGTCATGAACTCAGATGGTTCAGGTGTAAGGACGCTATCAAAATCAGGTTTCGGTGAGGCCAGTAACATGAACCCGTCGTGGTCGCCAGATGGGCAGGAGATCGCATACTCTGGCTATAAGATCAACGTCAACAGTGATGATCCTGACAACCCGGACCAGATTTTGATTTGCAACAGCTGCGGGTCTCCGTACTGGTCGTGGTCACCAGACGGCACCAGACTTACGAATGGCACCAGTATCATGTACGCGGACGGGACGGGCAGTCACTGGATTACCGGCTCAGCCCCTTCAGGTAGTTATGGCGAGGCGGCTACGTGGTCACCAGACGGCAGCCGTATCTACAATTCGTGCGGCGAGGCGGGAGGCATCTGTTACTACGGCTCATCTGATGGCTTTGCCACTACCGCCAGCGTAACCCTGCATCAACTACCGCTCGACTATGATGAGGGGATCAATGGGCCAATCGGCACTTATGGGGGATTAGCTGTGGAAGACGGGCCGATTCAGCTATCGCGAGACGGTAGCACCCTCGTCTACAGCGACAATTGCCATCTCTATGTAGTCAGCTCGATCGGCGGGAGCCCCACTACGCTTACTAACACATCCCACCTCGACCCCTCTAACACTAGTTACTGCACCACTAATGGTCCGAACAATTGGCCCTCGTTCACGCCGCCCTCTCTCACTGAGGATGCCAAGAACCTTCTCGCTCTCGGCGACTCAGTCGCAGCGGGAGAAGGCATCAACGACGGCTACATCTGGACTGGCTCTGGCTGGGTGAAGAGCGGCCCCAGCAGCCCAACGTGGACGGACACGACCGAGGCCCTGGGCGACAACCACCAGTCTTGTCATCAGAGCGATCTTGCCTACAACCGGCTGTTCTCGGCCGATGACTACCATGTGAGAAACATGGCCTGCACCGGTGCAACGGCCCTAGATCTTGACGGGGGCATCCTGAAAGGACAGGCTGTAAAGACGGCCGGAGTAACTGTCGACACGGTGTCCGCACAGCTCGGGGGGACCTGTACTGGTGGCTGTGAATCGCCCAATAGCAGCCTCGACTTCAGCAATACAGACGTCGTTACGCTGACCGTCGGCGCGAATGACATCGACTTTGCGACTTGGCTTGCGAAGTGCTATGTAACCGATAGCTGGCCTGACCTATCAGAGGTGAGTGCGTGCGGTACTACTGGAGACAATACCGAGATGGCGACAGATCTTTCCACTGCCGCGGGTGACCTCCACAAGGTCCTTAGCGAGCTAAATCGGCGCGCCGGCTTGGAAGACAAGCATCCGACCGTGCTGGTAACCAACTACTACATGCCCCTGCCGTCAACTTATGACGACTCATGCGTTGACGTTAAGTCCGGACTCCTTGGTCTGACGGAAGGGGAGTTCAATTGGATCAAGAGCAACTTCGCGACTCTAAACTCAAACATCGCAAGTGAAGTGACCGACGCTCAAACCAACGACAGCTCTCTCGACGTTCGTCTAGTAGACATAAGCAACATTATGCAAGGTGGCTCTGACGGATACGACCATTCGTTCTGCTCGAGTCATGGACCTTGGGTGCATGGCCCCTCTATCGCATACGATGACTTTGATCTACTTACCAAGGCGCCTTACCATCCGACTATTGGCGGGCAGCAGGCAATATATAAGGCAGCCAAGAAGGTCCTCGATAACTCGGTTACTGGAGGCCCCTTGGACTATGCCATAAATGGTACGTTCGAGGGTGGCGCGGCCAACGGTTGGAATAACGTCTACAACAACGGCAGCGTCACCCCTAGCGTTAGTACAACCGTAGCGCACTCGGGAAGCAACTCGATGACGTTCACGGGATCGTTCGATGTGACGGACTCGCCGAACGGCATCACCGCCACTTCGGCAGTGGACGTCGACCCGGTGGACTTCTGGGCCAAAGGTCCGAGTGGCAAGACGATCCGGGTGAAGTTCCGGCAGTACCTCACTGGCGGGAACAACGAGCTGTATCAATCGTTCACGCTCGACGGCAACTGGGACCACTTCACCACCAAGTCGCTGCACCTCTATCCGGGATACGCGCTCGATCTCAACTTCGACAACCCCGGCGCGAGCTCGGGCGACGTGTACTACCTCGATGACGTACACGAGTACGGGTACACAGCAACCGAGACCTGCGGCTACGACAACCTCCTGAACGGCCTGAATGCTGACGCCATTGAGAACTGCGGCGGCGAAGCACCGTATGGCACTCAATTCTGGGCGGCCGCGGACAGCGCCAACCCGACCCTGACCGCGGACACAGACGCCGCGCACGATGGCTCCTACAGCTTCAAGCTGGTGGCGGCCAACTCCGGCACCATGTCCATGAACGACTCCCCGGACGCCCGGGACACCGGCGAGGTGGCGACCAGCGCCACGAGCTGCACGGCCACGGCCTGGATGAAGGGGCCGAGCACTGCCGGCAGCCGCGTCCTCAAGCTGCGCATCCGCGAGTACAACGCCAACCAGGGCGGGCTAAAGGGCACAGACACGGCCACGGCAACGCCAAATGGCTCATGGCAGCAGCTCAGCATCACCCGCACGTTGGCAAGTGGCCACGATGCCAACACCCACCTCGATCTCTACGCCTACATGACGAACGCCTCAGCTAACGATGTGGTGCGCGTGGATCACATTACCGAGACCTGTCAGTAAGCGACTGCGGCACTGTTAACAGCACAAGGAGACTCCCCGGCTGGGGAGTCTCCTTGTAGCTACCCCTTAACAACCACGTGCCATAGGCACTTTGAGTCAACGAGCAGAAAATGCGATCCGCTCTTGTGGTAATGCTGTACGCCGCTACCCTTGTCGCCGAACTCTTTGACGCCTGGGACGTCGGGGTAGCCCCAACGTGTCTTGCTATCGACCACGCCAAAGCCGAACTTCCCCTTGGTTCGTATAACTGAGCAGTCATACGCCCAGTCAACTTCCCAATTGTCATCGGTAGTAAACTTATCGCTCTCGTCGATGCCTATTCCTTTGTCGTCCAACAGCGCTCCAGCCGTGTTCAGTCGGGGGGCGTCGGTCGGGGAGGGCGAAGGGACTGGGCGCCGGCTCTTCGAGGCAGACGCAGCAGATCGCGTGGAGGTTGAGTGTTGGTTTGGTACCTTACCGCGGATCAGTAGAGCTCCGAGCCCTGCCACGACGACTAGGACCAACGCAGCGACTGTCAGCTTCCGCCGTGCAAACCAATGCCCGCTGGTTGTCGATCCCGCTCGATCTTCATGCTCCATCTCATAGTTCCTTGCTTAAGGGCTTAAACTACCATAACAATATTTGCTATATAGGGCGATCACAAGCGTTTATGACTGCCGTCAGTCGTGGTAGTGGGATGGCCGTAAAACGTTGATGCGGGGCCGTCTCCATGCTAAAGTCGGCTTAGAATGAAGCGCTTAAGGCTCATAAATATTCTGCCGAGCCTCTTTGGGTTAGTCGCTGCTCTGAGCTATCCCATTGCTGCACTGGGCATGTTGAGTGCATCTAATGGCCTGGTAGTGATGTATGTAGCCGAGGTGGGTGCATTGGCTACGGGGCTGGCGAGCATGAGTACCAACAAGCAGCTGCACACCTACCGCCCTCTATACCTTCTGAATATCTGTTGGGTCCTGGCGAGCGCGGGCCTCCTTGCCCTGGTCATATTACAAGCTCTCCATGGCTAGACAGACTCAAGCCGGTTTTACTCTGATAGAGATCATGCTTGTGATGGCGATATCAGGTATGCTCTTAGTGATCGCCTTTGCGGGACAGCGCGGCATACGCAGTCGCACACAGTTCGACGCAGCGGTGAATAAAGTAGTATCCATCATAGCTAATGCACGTGGCGAAGCAACGGCAGGTGTGAATGTCGCCGGTAGCGGAGATGGTACAGACAAGTGTTCAGGCGGGACGAACGCGGGAGACCGTGCGGGTGAGCGATATGTCTTTGCCGGTACGTCCCTGACAGCCAATGCTCTGTCACCTCAGCCTCTGAAGATGGACTATTACAAAGCGAAGTCCGGAGATACCGCCTGTAGGTTTATCATGGACCAGGCCATAGATCTGCATGGTGACTTGTCGATTAGCGCCAATTTCGTGGATTATACGACCAGCCCGCCAACTGTTGGCGCCAGCATTCCGGGGGGCGTCCGCGTGCTGTATGTTCGGACAGATGCGGGCGATCTTGCAGTTTGCTCGCTGACTTTGACAGGGGATGAAGTCCCGGCGTTCAGGGATGGACGGTGCGCGCTTCCAGCTGCACCAATAACTGGCACGGCCTCGCTCAGGCTGACGTTGTCGGACGCAGACGGCCACATCTCACATGTGGACATCGCCCCAAGCGGGTTGGCGAGGAGGGTGGATTAGTCAGGAAGCAGACCTGGCAGGGGACCGCAACCAAAGAGGGTCGCACATTGTTCATTTCACGACCCAAATGGCTTGAGGGAGCCTAAAACGACGTAAGCTCAAAGGTGCTGGCGGGGAAATTGAACGACACGGCAAACTGATCAATGAAGCCACGCTGTCCTCCAGGGGTTATTCCAAGCGAACTGACCCCTTGTCCTCCAGGGGTTATTCCAAGCGAACTGACCCCTCGACCAACGGACCCATGCGCCTGACCAAGAGTGTCCCTTTCTTCGGCTTCACCTTGTCGGCGGTGAAGATGAAAGGGACGGTGACCTCAGCGATTCCCCTCAACTGAACTCCGAGAGTGAAGGTACGCGGGGCATGGGGGAGCAGCAGGTCGTCCTCTCCGCGAGCGTGCCAGATAAGGACCTGCCCTCCACGAGAGTCGTTAGACATCGAGCAATCCGGGCCCCCCACTTGCCGATCTTCTGCCGTTATCCCGGTGCCACTCGGATGACGAGAAAACTCAAACCGTACGCGCCACGACCTTGCCGCCCCGGGCCCATCGTTACGAAGTTCCAGGACGATGCCGGCCTGGGCAATCGCCCGCCCGCCGACATCCACGTCCCTGACGACACCCGGTCCAACGACTCGGAGCTTCAGATCTGGCACGCGCCTCCACTCGCGCCAGGGTCCCAGGCCAAAGATGATGAGGACAAGCGTGCCGCCGGCTGCCGCGATCGCGGCCCAGTCGCCCGCCATGGATAGCCAATCTGCGGCCATGCCGAACAACTTACGCCACTCCCCACCGCCGGGGAGACGGGTCTACGCGGCGAGCTCATGCCATCCCCTGCTTCCATGTCTGCTCACGCTTCTGGACCCCTTCCGGACCGCCATTCGCTGGGTGTCGACCAGGACGTCCGATACACCCATCCACCCAATGCTTAGGGCCTCAGCATTGCGCTAACCGGAGCATCGGAGTGCTACAGGAAGTAGTTGGCCGCCGCGAACCGCAGCTGTTCAACGAACAGATCGCGGAAGTTGGCGAGCGCGCCCTGCTCGTAGAACAGAATCAGTGCGCCCTTATAGGCCTGCTCGTCGATGCTGCGGTATGACAGCGGCGGCAGGCCGTGGGCCAGGAGCGCAGCGTTCGCCATCAGGCGCGACGTACGCTTGTTGCCGTCAGCGAAGGGCTGGAGGTACGGCAGCAGCACGAGACACGCGAGCGCCTTCTCGGCGGGCTCCTCAAAGCTATTGATCGCCCGGAGGATGCCGTCGAGGTGGGAGGCAATCTCCACCTGGCTCGCCGGCGGGACGTACACCGTGCCCGTGATGCCAACCCCGCTCGTGCGCAATCCGCCCGGCACGCTCAGGTCCTTGGTCAGGAGCGCATGGACCTCCTCTACCTGCGAGCGAGTGAGCCGGCGAAAGTCGTCTTGGTGCTGCCAGACGTACTCGAAGGCGCGCTTGTGGTCGAGAATCATTACCGCCTCGGCATGAGAGTGCCCGGGCGCCTCAACGGCCTCGCGCAGGAGCTGCTCGGTATCCAGCAGGGTGTAGGTGTTGCCCTCGATCTTGCTCGACTTCCAGCTGAGCTCAATGACGAATCGCTCGAGCTCGCGCTGCGCGGTGGCTTCGTCGGTCGCACGCCGCTTGGCGAACTCCTCCCGCGCCGTGGCGATGGCCTCGAGGTCGGCCGGCCGGAAGATGCCACGGACCGCTTCAAAGAGCTCCGGCTGGAGCCCGGTGTAGCGCGCGCGGCGTTGGTCGGGCTCCTGAACCAGGTACTCCTCGACGTCCCACAGGGCGAGCGTCCGGGCCTGCGGCGTAATGGCGTAGGTCGTGGCCCGCCCCGTCCCCGACGTCGCCACGTAGCCCAGCTCGACCAGGCGCCCCAGCTCGCGGATGGTGTTGTCACGTGTCTCCCCTACCGCCTGCGCAATAGCGGGCCGCGACAGATTCTCGCCAGGTGCAAGCACCCGGAGAATCTTTATAGCTCGTGGGGTAATCGTCGCATTCATGTAGGGTTATCGTAGCAAATTGCGACGATAATACAAGGAAATTGAGACGAGAACCGGCGCTAGCGAGACCATTATAAGCGTAATTAGGCCGCCTGTGCTTCGTCGAGGAAACCCTGCTCAATGGAGCATACTTATTTCGTTCACGCCAACCATGAGCATATTGCACATTGATCGCCTCCTCTGGCCGGCGCATAACCAAGCGGTCCCCCATTTCCAATACTGAGGGGAGGTAATCTTGGCGATTCACGGTTTTGAGGCCGGCCAGCTCGTGGTCTGCCAGTATCGCCTGCCGCATGAAGTCCAACCCTGGATCCATGGCGTGCATATCGGTGAGGTGGTCGAGCCGGGCGACGACCCGGCGAAGTGGAACCGTCACAACTCCGAGCGGACCTACTGCGAGACCACCGGCCATGTCCCGGTGCTCTACTGCGCCAGGTTCCCGTGCTCCACCTGCCGCGAGCGGTACCCCGAGGGCTTCCGTCAGCACGACGCCGCGGACTCCCTCATCCGCATCACGGCTGAGGAAGCCGGCATGCCCTTCCCCCGGCAGGTGCTGCGCTTCGTCGGCTCCAAGGCCCTGCGTAGCCTCGCGCAGTCCAAGTACCCCGGCGCGGCCGAGGTGCTGGCCGAGCTCGAGAGGGGCCACCTCCAACCAGTCCCAGCCGTCCTGCCGGAGCTGCCCGCCAGCGTCTGGAACACCGGCTACGACTGGATCGAGGCGCTGCGTGGCGGCTGGTATGAGGTGCCGTCCTGGGGCCGCGACGGCTGGGACCTCGGCTCCTGGCCGCTCGTCATCATCGCCCACTACGACCGTCCAGGCTCCTACGGCCTGGCCGTCTACGTCGAGGGCGACCTGGAGGTAACCGCGTATCCCACCCGCGAGGACCGCGACGAGGCCACCGACCGGCAGGCCGCCTTTCACTGGCGCCAGTTCGGACACGGACCGCGTGACCTGCCCGACACCGACGACGAGCTCGCGCCCCATCATCGCGGGCCGTACTCGCACACGCGCACCGAGTAGCGCGGAGGTGGTCTCGTATGACCCCACCTCCTCTATCCCGCTGGCGTGTCGTCGTCTGTACCGACTGCGGTAGCCAGCTCTTCTGGCTCCGCTTCCGGCCCGAGCCGGTGAATCCCGAAGTACGCCGTCATACCGCGGCCACGTTCGAGCAGGCCCAACTTGCTCACACGCAGGACTGCGCCGGCGTGGTGTTCGTCGTCATTGACGCCGCCGGCGAACCGCCCGGTGCCGTCGACGACCTGCAACCCCAAGAAGCCGAACCCAAAGGAGACAGCCAAATGACCGACGGGAGTAATCGTCACCTGGAGATCACCCCGGAAGCGCTCAAGACCATCGCGGCCATGCACGACCGGGCAAACGCCATCGGGCTCGAGTACGGCGAGGGCAGCTCTGAGCACCTGGTGGCCCTGGAGTCCCTCGCAACCGTCTACAGTCACCTGCTCCGGCTGGGCGGCCGCATCATGCGGGACGGCCGTGAGGACGAGCTGTGCCTGATCGGGGTGACGATGCGCGACTTCACCTACGGGGTGATCTTCCGTCCAAAGAAGCTCGGCGGCGACCAGCGAGACCCATTGCTTGGTGAATGGGAGCTTCACAGCTGAACCGCCAAGGTTCACAACCGGCCTCTCCCCTCCCCGGGAGGGGCCGTCTACCTCTTGTCTCCCTGGTCGGATTACCCAAGACGCCGGGCGTTGATGAGGCCACCGCGGTGGCCGTCACACGACCGGACCGTATGAGCTCGGCCCTGCTTGTCCTCGAAGGTGCCAACCCACGCCGGCGGCTCCAGGCAGTGCTCCGGCCGGCCCGCGTGATCCGCCACCAGCCGGAAGCAGCCATCCCGGACCGCGAAGGCCTCGGCGTAGTGGTCGCTCATCCTCCGCCTCCTGTGCATTCGGCCCGACGGCCGCTACAGGGTACGTAGAAACGCCTCGACCTCAAGCATGTTCAAGCGGTCGTAGTCTCGGGGATGGATCACGACCACGAGCCTCTTGCATACGAGCTCCTCCCGCGACCGGGCCACGAAGGACAGGAGGATCATCCGGAGGAGACTCTCGCGATCAAGGCAGTTGATCTTCGCGAGCTCCGAGCCGACGATCGGCATCGCCACCGTCCCGCGCTGGCCGTGCACGTACACGGCGTCCCACAGGGAGCTCAGGCTCTCCCAAAGGTAGTCCACGGTGGACTTAGCAATGAGGTTGTTCTGCATCTTGCTGTACGCAACGCAGAAGAACCGGCGGCTGGTGTCACTCAGTGTTGCCACCGTACCTATGGGGTAGCGCTTCAGCTTGCCTTGGCGTTTGGCGCTCCGTCGCTCCGTCGCCACGGTGGCGATCCCGCGGAGTGCTTCGGCTAGGTCAGCATCGAGACGGCCCAGCTCGTTGTGATAGATACGCTCCTGGAACTGGCCCTGCACGCTGGCCGGGTTGATGACGACGCCGTTGGTGGTGTCCGTGTCAAAGACGTCGTTGAACCCGATGACGAGATGGGCGTCTTGCTCGAAAAGATCGCCCACCTTCACGACGACCGTTATGTCAGGACGGCCGAACGCCCGCAGCACTTGCCGGTGAGGCCATGCCCGAGCAATGCCCCACACCACCGCCGCGGCCGCCACCCATAAGGCAATGCGGCCCGGATGAGCCGGGCCCTTCTCCGGTACCCATACAGCGCTGTAGAACTGGATCAGCGCCGAGACGACGCCGAACGCGGCGATGGCGTTGAGGGCGAAGAGCCGCAGACCCCGCCACGTCCCGAAGATGAGCCGGAACGGCCGGAGTGTCATAGGCCGAGCCCGGCGTACACTTTCTGCGGGTAGAACCGCCTGGCGTCTCCCTGCGCCTTGTTCTTGTGATATTCATCCGGGAAGTTATCCACGGCGTACTTGAGGATGTCCCGCGCGAAGGAAACGTGAACGGTGTAGACGTCACCGTCTAGCACTGCTGAGGGACAGCGATCAGGGTCGTGGGCACGCTTCTTGTTAAGGTTAGCAACGATGATCGGCAAGTCGATCTTGTGCGCGTAGTCGACCTCCCAGGCGACAAAGCGCGTCAGAAACCGTGTCTTCTCACCGACGAGGAGTAGCATCAATTTCGAGTTCTTCATCCGCTCGCGAAGCTGCCCGCGGATCGACTCCGTGTCGCTAGTATCACGCGCGTAGTTGAGGTCGTGTGCGTCCAAAAAGCCGAAATCAATCCGGTCGTTGTCCCGCCACGCCTTGAGGATGTTGTAGTAATCCATATCGTTGTCGCCATCGAAGGCAACGTAGAGTTTGTTCCGGTACGGCATGGGCTTCCTTAATTATCGTGCTCACCCTTAGCGATCGTAAGAGACAGCAGAGACCTTGACAAGGATTTGCAACCATTGTGCTCACGCTTACTCGTGCGCAAAGACGGCATCTGAACTGACAGACCGAAGAAGCGCGGCGATGCGGCGGGGAAGGTCCGCACCGCCGCGCTTCAGCCTCGCTTCGTCCTGATCTTGGGCCAACCGCCCCGCTGAACCGTCTCCACTTCTCCGACTGGAATCTCGGGCTCCGGCGGATCCGGCTGTTCAGCCGGCGTGGGCTGTTCCTGCTCGTCACTCACGCTACGCACCTCCCTCCACCAAGAGCGTGCCGGTCAGACTGCCGAGCACGAGTACGCCAGCGAGCACCAGCCAGGTGGCGCGTTTCATCCAGCGGGCCCGCGTCTCCCCGTCGTCACGAAGAGTTTCAAGCGGCGATGGGTCAGTCCGACGGATGAGCTGGTCAACAAACAAGCCGGTCAGGTGCTCTGGAGTGCGGTGGGCCTGCCCCTCCTTGGCGTACGCCGTCCACTCCCGCCGCAGTTGCGCGACGTCCGGTGCAACGTACTCACGAGGTAGAAGCACCAAAGCGGCGGACACCGCCGCCAGCGCCAACAGCACTGCCACGGCGATGGCCAGGCCGACGAGGAACATCCGCATATGCGGGCCGTGCGCCTTCGCGATCGGGGCGCGCAACGTTGGCAGGAGGACCAGGATCACGCCCACGAACCCGAGCAGCGTGCTTGCCTTGCGCTCAAAGGCGTCGGCACGGGTCTCATGCCAGGCGGCCATGACGCGGGCATGGTCAAGGAAGGTTTCTAGCGCCGCCACGCTGTATCTCGATCTCCTCTCTGCAGGTACAGACGGCAGCGGGTCCGGCTCCCTCGTCTTACGCCAAGGCCAGTCCATGGCTGGAGGCTATCAGTCACCCGCGTCAGTCAGGGAAAACCCCCACGGACCTTCCGCAGGGGTTGAAGGCCACCCAGACCATCTGAGTCCGGGCGGTCGAAACGCTATGCCATGACCTCCTCCTTGGCCGGCTCCGGGAGCTCGGCGCCGGCGGCCGCCAGTTCCTCCCGCTCGACGTCCGACAGCTCGTAGACGCCGGTCCGGTTGAGGTAGTCGTAGTAGAGCTGGACGTGGGGGTTGGCGAAGTTCGGGAACTCGCCCTCAAGCTGCTGCTCGGCCATGTCGCACACCAACGCCACGGCCGCGCGCTGGAGGCTGTCGGTGTTCTTGCCCGCGTACTCGAGCAGCACCCAGGCCTCGTCCGGCTCGCCGTCGGAGGGTTGGGCGACGCTGAGGACCTGTCGGACGAACGAGTCTTCATACGATTCGTCGAGCAGCCGGATCACGAACCAGTTGAGGAACCGGCGCGTCACCTCCCCCTTGCCTTGCCGTCCAGCGAGCAGCGTGCGGAGTGCCGCTGCGCGCCCCTCGGCCGCCGTCTGCAAGGCCTCGAGCCGGGCTTGGGCGGCAGCTTGCCGCGCTTCTTCTTCCTTCCGCAGCGCCGCCTCGGCGGCCTCCTCCTCGGGGGTCTTCGCCGGCGGCGTTGGTACGACGGACAGTCCCGGCCGCTCAGGCGTGGGCGTCTGGTCCTCCCCGACTGCCTTGGGCGTGGCCGGAGACGCCTGCGGTTCCGGCCGATGCCGATCCGGCTCCAGGCAGACGTAGAACACCTCGCCACCCGGACTAACCGCAGCGGCATGGCATGGCTCGCCGGCGTGCTCCTCCGGCTCGATCGGGACTGAGAACCCTGGGCCGATGCGGCGGCCGCCCTTGCTCATCCAGTCGTCCGGAGCGATCCGCGCTCCCGAGCTCTTGAGCTCCTTGAGCTTCTTGGCTCGGGCCTGCTCACGCTCGATCTCGTCCTGCTGCCGGCGAACCGCGATCTCCATGTCGCCGTAGCTGCGCCAGCTCGCAAGCGCCGCCCTAACCCGGTCGGGATACTTGGCGATGCGGGTGAGCTGAATGGCCTGCGTCATGGTGATTCCGCCGGCATCAAGAGCCGCGATGACGTCCTCGGGCAGCTTGAAGATCGAGGTGTAGTTGGAGATCTTGGCCTGCCCGATCCCGACCTTCGTAGCGAGCGTGCGCTGGTTGTAGACCTTCTTTCCCTGCTCGTCGGTCAGCTCGAGCATGGCGTGGTACGCCCGAGCCTCCTGCAGCTGCGTCAGGGCCTCCCGCCCCATGTTCTCGACGAACATGACGGGTAGACGCTCGGCGTCGGTGTACTCCCGGACCTTGGCCTCGATCTCGGTCCAGCCGAGCTGCTGCACGGCCGCCAGGCGGCGGTGGCCGAAGACGACCTTGTACCGGTCGTCCGGCTTGGGCGTCACCGTGATGGCTTGCAGCAACCCCTGGGCCTTGATGAGCTCCGCGAGCTCGGTGACATCGCCCACCGGTCCGCGGAAATTGTCTTCCGCCGGGTCGATGAGGTCGACCGGGACGAGCTGAAGGGATGTGGCGGTAGGTGCTTCCATGCGTTAGCCTCCTCGCGGCTAATCGACTACGGGCACCCTTTATGCTGAACTCGTCATAACCATTTTTAACCGTGTTTTTTCACTACTCTGCAAATCAGCATGCATCTAGATTTCGTGCAAATGTGCCTAGTCTCATGCTTCGCCGCAGCGTTACCTCGCAGCACCCGTTAGTCTGCTGCCTGAAGGCCGAGACGCTTGCGCGCCTGATTCCGACGGACTCAGCTCTGGAGCCGCAAGCCGACGATTCCGACTGAATCACTCCACACCACAAATAGCTGAGACGGCCGGCGGACCCGGGGGAAGGCCAGCCGACCGCCCTACGGCCGAGCCTCTCACAACCGCTCGGCCGGCCCAACTCCTACAGGCCGTAGCGCTCCCGGAGATCCGGGTCGCCCGGGTCAATCGTCCGCTTGCCCTCACCTGCCAGGCGCTCATTGACGGCGTCGAGGTTGTTGCGGACGAGCTCTTTCTCGGCCTCCGTGATCCGGCCGCGATGCGGCTCGCCAGCATGCACGAGAGTGGCGTAGTTGGCCTTGGCCCGACCAGCTGCGCCGGCGTGGGTGGTCTTCCGCCCGTCCCCGGCCGCGCGGGCGCGCTCAGCATGGGTCGTTGCGAGCGCTTCCATGAGGATCGCCTTCATGTCCCTGTCACCGGAAAGGGCGTTGAACTCGTCGACGAGGACGAACAGCCGCTCCGAAGAGCGAGCGCCTGGTGCAGTGTAGTCAAGCTGCACCACCTGCGCCGGGGACTTGAGGAGCCTTTCGATCTCTGGTGGAAGGACCTCAAGCTGGATTGGCTCACGAAAGTCCGGGTGTTGGACGACCAGTTCGCCGAATTCGTTCTCATCACCGTGCCGGCCGGTGAGATCAGACAAGTGCACGACTTTGACAGCCACCTGCTGCCCCTTTCACGTCGAGGAGGTACACGCTGGATACTACTACCGGCTGTGGTCAAGGAAGCTACACCGCCCAACGGCTTGGGAGCGGTCGCCAGAGTCGTGCCTGTCTCGTTGTAACGGGCTCGAGCTCGATCAGGTGGACGTACAGCTTGGTCACGTCCGAGGCATGGCGCTCCTCGGCGCGTCACGGCGACTAGACGCTACTGGTCTGAGCCCAACTAGAATGAACCTACATGCACTTTCACCAAGAGCGCCCAATTAGCTAATGCTTCTTTACTAGAAGCCTGCACGTTCCGCTCGTGCCATACCTATGCCACAATGGTTGCTTTTAACGGGCGGGCACCTATGTGGACTCGACGTCGCTTATAGCAATACTGGTAATGCTGGTAACCGGCGGGATCGTGCTGGTTGGTGGCGTAGCCCTTATCAAGACCCGTGCGCAGCGCTACCACGACGCGCATCGACGCCTCTCTTACGTAACCTTCCCGTCTGAGATGACGCCCGCATCGGCGTTGGCGGCTCTCGGTGCCGCCGCCGGCCTTGACCGGCCCCATCAGGTCGAATTCGGGGGCGTGCCTTCGACCGCCATTGAAACCCTGGTCGTGGCCGGCGCCGTTCGCTACCGCGTGGCGGTGCCGGAGGACGCAGCACAGTACATCCGCCACCAACTCGAGATGCACGTGCCTGGAGCTCGCGTGGAGGAGGCTGAGGAAGTCAGGGAGCACTGGCACGCCGCGCTTGAGCTTGGCCTTTCTTCCACCAACGTATTGCTCGAGGAGAAACTTGAGGATGCCGCCAGGACCATACTCGCAGCCCTTCAGCGGGTTCAGGGACCACGGGCGGTGCTCCTCCAATGGATCGTGACGCCTGCCCGGGGCCACAGCTCCGTTAAGGGCGGCGGGGCCACCTTTCATGCCGTTGGCCGCATCGCGGCTCGCGCCGAGCAGGTGGACGAGCGTGGAAGACGTCGGGCGGACCCCGTTGAGGCTCGCGCCATCCTCCTCGATGTGCGCCGGGCCCTGACCGCGGTGTGGGCATCAGATAGCGTCGTCGCCAAGCCGCGGCCGTCGGCTGCCAGGTCCTCCCCTCACCCACCGCCACTCATCAATCCAGTGGCTATAGATGTGGTCAAGCAGATCCTCGGCATCGTCAATCACTCCGAGGCCTTCCTGCACTCGCGGCACCGAACCGAACGTGCCGTCCGCCGCGCGATCCGCAGGCGCCTGACGCCCATCATCCTTCGCAGCACCCTCAGCAAGGCCGAGCTCGCCGCGGTTACCGGTCTGCCAGTCGGCAAGCTGCCGGTTCCAGGCGTAGCGGCTGCCAGTGCCCGCCCCCTACCGGCCGATGCCTCGATCCCCACCACCGGTGTCGCCGTGGCCGAGGCCCTGTACGGGCCGCCCGGCCGCATGATCGCGATCTCAGCCCACCGGCGCCTCGACCACATGATGATCGTGGGACCGACTGATTCCGGAAAGTCGTATGCCATGGGCACAATCGCACTCGGTGACATGGCCGCAGGCGACGGCGTGGGCGTCATGGGACCGCCGGACCTCATCGAGGAGCTTCTCCCCCGCATTCCCAGGCATCGGGCGGAAGACGTCGTCGTGGTCGAGCCCGCCAAGCCCGAGTTCGCGACCGGCTTCAACATCCTGCGTGGTGCAGACCCGGAAGACGTCGGCGATCATGTCGTTGCGATCTTCCGCGAGCTTCACCGCAACAGCTGGGGACCCCGTACGGACTACTGGCTGTATGTCGCGGTCAAGACGCTGGCAGGCATACCCGGCATGACGCTCTGCGAGGTGCCGTTGCTGCTGTCAAATGAGCGCTTCCGGGCAGGCTGTGTTGAACACATTAATGACTCAGTCCTCAAGGACGTTTGGGCCGACTACGAGGACATGACTCCGGGCGAGCGTCGGGAAGCCATGAGCCCGATCATGAATAAGGTGCAGCCGTTGTTGATACGGAAGGCCATCCGCCCCATGCTCGGCCAGGCCACCGAGGGCATCGACCTCGACCAGATCGTGAACGGCGGCAAGATTCTGCTGGTCGCTCTTCCCCAGGGCGACAAGTTCCGGCTCATCGGATCGCTCCTGGTTGGCCGCTTCGCGCAGACAGTCTTTGCGCGCTCCGCCCTGCCTCCCGGCCAGCGGCGGCCGTTCTACATGCACATCGACGAGGCGCCCGACGTCGTCAACCTCCCGAGCTCCCTCTCCCTCGCCGTGATGCTCGCCCAGTCCCGCAAGTACGGCTGCGGGCTGGATCTCGCCTTCCAGTACCTCGAGCAGCTCGGCGACAGGCAGGGCGACCTCATGCACAACGCCCGCAACAAGATGGCCTTTAGCACGAGCTTCGACGAGGCGCGGACGCTCGCCAAGGAGTTCGACCTCTACGACCCGGCCCTGATTCAACGCCTCGGCCGCCATGAGGTCATGCTGCGCGTCGTCACCGACGTCGGGGTAAGCCCACCGGCGACCGGCAAGACGCTCACCATGCCCGAGCCCACGGCCGGTCTGGCCGA
>WNFV01007987.1_pt1 | contig 16868 bp, 12 predicted proteins | sample 5400101 | NCBI WGS metagenome assembly WNFV01 (sample SAMN13153361, study PRJNA577476) | soil metagenome | isolation source: 115 cm soil or saprolite under grassland replicate 1 | place: USA:California | collected 2016-06-15
GCGCGGTGGGGTGGGGATTGGCATCGCGTACGTCACGGTTCCGACGTCCCTCGGCCGCCTGCTGGTGGCCGCTACCGAGCGCGGTGTGTGCCGCGTCACGCTCGGCGACACCGCCGCGACGCTTGAGGCGGACCTGCACGTCGAGTTTCCGGCGGCGCGTGTGGTTCGAGACACGAGCGGGAAGCTCGAGGGCTGGGTCGCCGCGATTCTCGCCTATCTCGATGGGCGCGAGCCGAATCTCGACCTGCCGCTCGACATCCGCGCGACGGCGTTTCAGCGGCGGGTGTGGCAGGAGCTGCAGCGCATCCCGTACGGCCAGACGAGGTCGTACGCCGACGTGGCGCGGCGGATCGGACAGCCGAAGGCCACACGAGCGGTGGCTAGTGCGTGCGCGAAGAATCCGGTGGCACTTGTGGTGCCGTGCCACCGCGTGGTGAGGGAGAATGGCGACGTGGGAGGGTATCGGTGGGGCGTTGAGCGTAAGAAGGCGCTGTTGGAGGCGGAACGAGGTGAGAGGCGATAGGCAGACGTCGAGACGCCGAGACGCCTAGCGGATGTGAGGGTTCAGGGAGCAGGACTTCCTACCTCCTCAAGCCTCGATACCGCTAGGCGTCTGAGCGTCTAGGCGTCTGCCTACGCGTCTCGGCGTCTTAGTTAACAGGCACCCAGTAGCTCACCTTAACCGCGAAGAAGTTGGTCCCGTCCGCCTTGAACGTATCCCACAAGTCGTGGAACCCCACCGGCCGTCCCCGCTGGTCGAAGGTCGACCGATTCTGCTGCCACACGAGGTACAGCGTGCTCCCGGGCCGCCACTCCCAGCGAAGCACGACGTTGCTGCGGAACGAGAGGGTATTGAAGTCGGGATTCGGGATCCGCAGCGTGTCGGCGCCCCCGTTGTCCGTGATCGTGTAGTTGCCGGCCGTGTCGCGCGCGATGGTCGTGCCGCCCCGGTGCCGTATTGGCGCAGGGTGAGCGTGCGCGCCCGGGCCAACTCGCCGAGCCCGTAGTAGCGGCCGCTGGCGGCGAACGGCTCGCCGTACAGCTCGAGCGTCAGATCGGGGGCGATCGTGTAGTTCGCGCGCAGCTGCAGGAAGAAGGTGTTCTGGTCGATGCGCGAGAACACGTAACGCGACCCGTAGGTGGTGGGGGACCCGATCGAATCGAACGTGGTGACGTACTGGCGCGGGAGCAGGTACCGCACGTAGTTCGGGGTGACCGAGAACTGGAACCGGGTCGATGGCCGCAGGGAGAGCTGGCCCGAGATCCGGTAGGTCGACCCGCCCAGCTCGTCCTCGCCGTAGTAGATCCGCCCGTTCCAGGTGTTCTTCGCGCCGAAGTTGTTGCTGAGCTGGATCACGTAGTTCCATTGGCGCGGCGTGGCCATCGTCGGCCCGCCGCGCGTCAGCGAGTGGTCGAAGGCGCGCGGATAGTAGTCGAAGTACGTGCTGATCGTCCAGAAGTTGCGGAACGTCATGTCGGAGTACAACTCGTGGATTTGGAACTGGCGATCGCCGCCGAAGTCGAACTCGGCAAAGTTGAACAGACCGACGGAGAAATTCTGGAACTTGCCGTGGGGCTTGGTTTGCCGGTACCGCACGTTGACCTGCGCGTTGCGACCGTCGGCGTTCCCGAGCCGCCCCGCGTCGTTGGGATCGTATCCGGGCGACTCCCAGCCGCCGCTCAGGTCGTACTGCCAGCTCCCGTTCGTCTTGCTGACGGTCAGACCGCCGACCGACCCGGTGAGGCGGGTACGGAGCGGGTTGTAATGCACGTAGTCCGCGTCGGGCCGTTGGAAGAAGTGCACCCCCGACCGCTGAATGCGGTTGATCGCGGTGGTGTCGCCGCGGATGTCGCTGAACCCCAAGTAGCCGCGGACTTGATAGGCGCCGCGGTCCCAGCGCAGCACCCAATCGGCCCCGCCGGCGTACGCCTGCCGGGTGAGCCGGGCGGCGAGCGCGGAACCGTCCGCGAGGTCGCGCTGGACGGCCGTGAAGGTCACCCCGACGACGGACTTGTCGGCCCCGAACTCCTGCTGGAGGCGCGCCACGCCGTACCCCGCCGCCGGCGCCACCTGCCTCCGGCCAAAGGTGCCAGCGCCGAGGGAGTCGATCGTGTACGTCTCCGCCGACTCTTTCGCCGTCACGGCCGTCAGCGCCCCGAGCGACATCCCCGAGGCGAGGCGCCCGGTGACCTTGGCGGCGCCGAGGATCGTGGCGTTCTCGGGGCAATCCTGGTAGCCACCACCGCCGCAGCCGGGCCGCGCACCGATGCGTCGCGAATAGAAGTAGCTGGGCCCGTTGCCGCGCAGCAGCTGGGAGCCCTCGGTAAAGAACGGGCGCCGCTCGTCGAAGAACACCTCGAACGCCGAGAGATTCACGACCGCCGGGTCGGCCTCGACTTGGCCGAAGTCGGGGTTCACGGTCCCGTCGAGCGTGATGTTGGGGCCGAGGCCCATCTTGAGGTCCGCCCCGGCGCGCCCCGTGAGGTTCGCGCCGTTGTTGAACGGATCACCGGCGCCGCTCGCGCTCGTGTAATGGCCGTCGCTCGCCACGTACGGCAGGAGCTCGAGACGCCGCGTGGGCTTGATCCCCTCGATGCCGACCAGCTCCCCCATGTACGACGACCACCCGGTGCGATTCGTCGGCACCGGAATCCAGAACACGTCCTCGCTGGTCGCGGGATTCCAGTGGTCGGCGTTGAACCCCCAGACTTGGGCCGGGCGGTCGTTGAAGCGGAGCTGGGAGAACGGAACCCGCATCTCGGCGGTCCAGCCGAGGGAGTCGATGACGGCTTTCGCCTCCCACACGGGATTGAACCCGGCGTCTAGGCTGTATTCGTTGTCGCTCGGGTGGTACCAGTCCATCCGCACGCCGGAAGCGGTCACCCCGAACGAGTACGCGGTTCGCTTGTCGTGGTAGGTGTCGAACGACACCCAGAGGTGCTCGGCCTGCGACGTGTTGTCACGCCGCGAGAGCGGCGCCTGGATCTTCGACGGATCCTTGCGGTACATCCGCGCGCCGACGTAGACCGCATCGCCATCATACAGAATCGCGATCCGCATGCTGTCGGTGGGCGGCGCGCCCTCCTTGGGCATCTTCTGCACGAAGTCGCTGATCCAGGACGCCCCCGCCCAGGCCGCGTCGTCGAGCCGGCCGTCCAGCTTGATGGCCGTTCCGGCGAGACGCATCGCCCGAACCTGTTTGCGGGCGGCGGCGCCTTCCACGGGAGAAGGCGCGGGTGACTGGGCGACAACGTGAGCGGGAAGGGCGGAGCCGGCGACTGCAAGCAGAGCGACGAGCGGCCAACGACGCACGGCGGACCTCACGATGTTGGGAGCGGAGGGGGACGCGAGGCTTTCAAAGTTAGACGCCCCGGGCCGCAATACGGTTGCAATTCGAGGCGCGTGTCACACTTGACCGGATGCTGACACAGCCAGCCCGAACCCCGGCGGAAGGGACCCTCCGCGCTGAGTCCCTGCCGCCGACCACTCGACGCCGGCGGCTCGCTCCTTCTTGATCTGGATCACCAGGTCGTGCATGGCGGGCCTCACGGCCTAAGTTAGTGCTCTGGGTAGGTGATGCGGTACACCACTCCCGCCCGGTCGTCCGAGACGAGGAGCGCCCCGTCGGGCATCACCAGCAGATCCACCGGCCGTCCCCACGCAGAGCCGCCCCGGAGCCAGCCCTTCGCGAACGGCTCGTAGGACACGGGCCGGCCATTGGCGAGCCGCACCAGCATGATCCGGTAGCCGACCGGAATGACCCGGTTCCACGAACCGTGCTCGGCGATGAAGATCTGCGCGCGATACTCGGGCGGAAACATCGTGCCGGTGTAGAACCGCATGCCAAGTGCGGCGACGTGCGCGTCGAGTCGCTGCTCCGGCGGCGCGTAGTCGGCGCAGCGGTGGCCCGCGCCGAACTCGGGGTCGAGGAGCGTCCCACCGTGGCAAAAGGGGTATCCGAAATGAAGCCCCGCCCGCGGCGCGCGGTTCAGCTCGTCGGGGGGCTGGTCGGCGCCGAGCCAGTCGCGCCCGTTGTCGGTGAACCACAGCTCGCGCGTGTCCAGATGCCAGTCGAACCCGACCGTGTTGCGGACGCCCTGGGCGAACACCTGCAGGCTGTCGCCGTTCGGCCTGAGGCGCAGGATGGTCGCGAACAACTCGCCGGGGGGACGGCAGATGTTGCAGGGCGCCCCCGACCCGACGTACAGCCACCCGTCTGGTCCGAACGCGATGTACCGCCACCCGTGGTGCCCTTCGCTGGGCAAACGATCGGTGACGAGGACCGGCTTGGAGACGCGAACCTCGATCGAATCGTAGCGGAGGATGCGCGACACGTCCGCCACATAGAGCGCGCCGTCCTTGAACGCCACCCCGTTGGGGACGCCGAGGTGCTGAACGAGCGGGATGACCTCGTCCGCTCTGCCGTCCCGGTTCGTGTCGCGCAGCGCATACACGACGCCTGCCTCGCGGCTCCCTACGAACACCGTGCCCCGGTCGCTCAGGGCGAGGGAGCGGGCGTCGGGCACCGAGTCCGCGTACGGCGCGATCGTGAACCCCGGCGGCAGCCGGAGCGAGCCGAGCTGGCGGCCGGCGCCGCAACCGCGCAGCCACAGCGCCGTCGCGACCGCCAGCGCTGCGACACCCCAAACCACGACCCGGACGACGCTGCGCGCTCCCATGGCTGAGCAATATGGCATGTGCTAGGTTGAGCGCGCATGAAGGCCCGCGTCTTGCTCGCCCTGCTCCCCACGGTGGCTGTTCAGGGTCCCCCCGGCACTGACATCTACCTCGCCCCACTCGCGGTGCGTGACGGCCGCATGCAGGTCGGGACGCCGGTCAACGTGACGCGGCGCGCCGGTTACGACAACCAGCCGTTCTTCCTGCCGCAGGGTGGCGCCTTCCTCTACACGGCGGTCGTAGACGGCGAAGCCGACGTCTTCCGCTACGACCTCGCATCCGGCCGGAGCACGCGCCTCACCGCGACGCCCGAGAGCGAGTACTCCCCCACCCCGCTCCCCGACGGCTCAGGCTTCTCGGCCGTGCGGGTCGAACAGGACTCCACCCAACGGCTGTGGCGGTTCGATTGGGACGGCGCGCATCCAGCTGTGCTCCTGGAAGGCGTGAAGCCGGTCGGCTATCACGCGTGGGGCGACGCGCACACCGTGGCGCTCTTCGTCCTCGGCCAGCCGGCGACGCTCCAAATCGCGGACACGCGCTCCGGCACCACGACGCCCGCGGCCCGAGACATCGGGCGGGGAGTTCAGCGCGTGCCGAGGCGAGCCGCGATCAGTTTCGTACAGAAGGGCGCGGACAGCGCATGGTCAGTCGCAGAAGTGGATCTCGCCACGCGGCAGGTCCGCGTGCTGGTCCCGGCGCTCAAGGGCGTGGATCTCTACGCCTGGACACCGGATGGCGTGCTCCTCATGGCGCAAGGCACGAAGCTCTACCAGTGGAACCCCGCGCGGCGCGCGGACTGGGAGGAGGTGGCGGACTTCAGCGCCGCCGGACTCCAGAGCATCACCCGGCTCGCCGTGAGCCCACGCGGGGATCACCTCGCGCTCGTCGCGGCTGACTCCGCACCATGACTCGGAGGTCTGGCATCATGAGATCCGTCTGCTATGCCGCCCTCGCCCTCGTCCTAATCCCCGGCACCGGCGCGGCTCAAGGGCGCGCCCCCGCCCCCGGGTCGCCCCGTCTCCCGCGTGACATCGTCGCCCGCGCGGTCGCGGCGATGGGCGGCGAGCTGGCCCTGCGTGCCGTTCGCGCGGTGTCCATCGAGGTGTACGCCGTGACCTTCGCCTTGGGCCAGGAGGAGACGCCTGAGTCGCCCGCCCGCGCGAACGTGAGTTACGGACGTTCGCTCGCCGACTTCGCCGGGGGCCGCTTTGCGGGCCCGATCGAGCTTCGCAACGTGGCCGGTGCCGTGACCAAGCTGCGCCGGGTGACGGCAGGCGGCATCGGGATGGTGGAGACCGACGGGCGGCAGGCGCCGATGAATCCCGCTGCCGTCGCGGGGTTCGAGACGGACGTGCGCCGTTTCGCCGACCGCCTGCTCCTGGCGGCACTCGACAATCCGGCTGGCCTCTCGACTCTCCCCGGCCGGACATTCCGGCGTCGGCCCCACGACGGCGTCCGATACGCGGCCGGGCCGGATACGGTGAGCCTGTTCTTCGACCGGGCCAGCGGCCTGTTGACCGTCATGGAAACGTTGACCGACGACGCCGTCCTTGGCGACCGGCGGACGGAGGTCTGGCTAACCCGGTGGCAACACGCCGGTGGTGGCGTGCTGCACCCGTATCAGGTCGACCGGTTCTGGAACGGCCGTCTGCAGCAGCATACGGTGATCACGGCCGTGAGGATCAACCCCGAGACCCCTGACTCGCTGTTCTCGATTCCCGACTCCATCGCCGCCCGCGCGCAGCGGAGCAACCCGACGCCGCCGCCCGTGGTCGTGACGCTCGTCGAGCTGGCCCCGGGGGTCTGGCGCGCCGAAGGCGGCTCTCATCACTCGCTGGTGGTGGACCAGGGTACGCGCCTCGTCGTCGTGGAGGCACCCCAGACCACCGCGCGCATCCAGGCGGTTTTCGACACGCTGCACGCGCGGTTCCCGGGGAAGCCGGTGGGCCTCGTCGTCAACACCCACCATCACTGGGACCACGCGGGCGGGCTCCGCGGCTCGCTCGCCGCGGGCGTGCCGGTCGTCACGCACGCGCGCAACGCGGCGTTCGTGCGGGGCATCGCGGCGGCCCGGAAAACGGTGAGCCCGGACGCGCTCGCCCGCCGCCTCGGCCCCGCTCGCGTTCGCGTTCCCGCGATCACCGGCGTCGAGGATAGTCTGGTATTGGGCGCGGGGGAGCGGCGCGTCGTAGTCTACCGGCTGCCAACCGTGCACGTGGAGGGGATGCTCGCCGCGTACGTCCCCGATGCGCACCTGCTGTTCGTGAGCGACGTGCTGACGCCGGGGCCGACGCTGGCTCCGGCCGGGAGCGCCGAGCTTATCGCCCTGGCGCGCGCGCGACAGCTCACGATCGATCGGGTCGCCGGGGGCCACGGCGGCGTGGCGGCCTGGGCCGACATCGAGAAGGCCGCCACCCCGTAGCCCGCGGGCGCGCCGGCCGTAGGCTAGTTGTTCCCCTGCCCGCTGGCTGCGGCCTCGCCCCCCAGCTTGTGCTGCTGGTACCAGCTCATCATGTAGAGCTGGGTGCGCAGGAAATTGGACGGCTTCGACGACGTGCCGTGGTACTCCCCGTTGAACCGCAGCATCACGGCCGGGACCTTGAGCATCTTCAGGGCCGAGTAATACTCCTCCGTCTGCGGAATGGGCGTGCGCAGGTCCAGCTCGCCGGTCATCAGCAGCGTCGGCGTCTTGACGTTCCCCACGTACATCAGCGATGACTGCTTGAGCCACTGATCGGGCTTCTCCCAGAAGGGCGCGTCGAAGAAGCCGTACGTGAAGAGCGGGATGTCGGTCTGGCCCGCCATGCTGATCCAGTCGATCACGGGACAACGCACCGCCGCCGCGGCGAAGCGCGTGGTGTGGCCGATCACCCAGCTCGACAGCACTCCGCCCCCGCTGCAGCCGCCGACGTACATCCGCTGCGGGTCGACGTAACCGCGCCCCACGAGCGTGTCCACACCGGCCATCAGGTCGTCGTAGTCCACGCTGGGGTAGGCGCGCTCGATGGCGTTGCCGAACGGGCTGCCGTACCCGGTGCTGCCCCGGGGGTTCGTGTACAGCACGACGTAGCCGTTGGCGGCGAAATTCTGGAACTGGTAGCTGAAGCCCACGCCGTACATCCCGTGCGGCCCGCCGTGGATCTCGAGGATCAACGGATACTTTTTCGTCGGGTCGAATCCCGGCGGCTTGACGATCCACCCCTGGATCCGCGCGCCGCCCGTCGAGCGGTACGACACCTCTTCGACGCGGCCGAGCCGGATCCGCGCGAGCACGTCGGCGTTCACGTTCGTGAGCCGTGTGACCGGCTGCGGTTTGCGCAGGTTGTAGCGCACCACGTCGCCGGGCTCGTCGGGGTCGCTGAGCGTGCCGACGGCGGTGAAATCGCGCGCGATGGAGCCGAGCGACAGCATCTGCGTCCCCTCGGTCACCGTGCGCGCTCCGCCGCGCAGCGCGGCGAAATGGACGTTGCTCGTCCCGGTCTCCGCCAGCACGAAATACACCCCGCTCCCGTCCGGCGCCCACTCCAGGCCGCCGGGGTCGCGATCGTACGTCGTGAGCGCGCGCATGCCCGTCCCGTCGATCCCGACCACCCACACCTCGTTGGCCTTGTACGACCACGTGCCGTAGGCGCGCCCCATGAACGCCACCGCGCGCCCGTCGGGCGACACCTCGGGGTTGGCCCACAGGCCCTTCGTGGTGACGAGCGGCCGGATAGCGCCGGTCGCGACGTCGAGTGTGTACAGGTACGACTCGCGGTACCGGTAGTCGGCGTCCGGCTCGCGCAGGCCGTCGAACACGATCGTCTTGCCGTCGGGCGTCCAGTCGTAGTTCAGACCAGTGCCCAACTCGCTCACGCCGAAGTCGCCGCTCGTGAGCTGCCGCGGCGTGCCGCCGTCAGCCGGCACGAGGAAAAGTTGCGTGGTCCCCTGCTCGATGAACCCCGTGCGATCGCGCCGGTAGTGGAGGTCGTCGATCATGCGCGGCGCCGGCGTCCACTTGGCCCCCTCGGGCGCCGCCGGCATGCTGATCCGCCAGCTGTCTTCCTTCTTGACCAGCATCGTAAACGCAATCGACTTGCCATCCGGTGACCAGCTGAGACCCCCGGGAGATTCCGTGACCCGGGTGATCTGGGACGTGGCCCCCTCGGCATCCATCCAGCGCACGAACACCTGGCTGCCCTTCGGGTCGCCGTCGGCGAGATAGGCGATGCGCGTCCCGTCCGGGGCCCAGCGCGCGCTCGAGCCCTTCACGAGGAACCGGTTCTTCGACCCGTCGGCGCTCATGATCCACAGGGCCGAATCCCAACGGTCCTCCAGCTTGTTCACCCAGCGCCGCGTGTAGACGATCTGGGACCCATCGGGCGAGATCTGCGGCTCACTCACCTGCTCCCAATCGAGGTAGTGATTCACGGTGAGCAGCGTGTCGGAAGCGGTCTCCTGCGCGCGGACGCAAACCGGGGCCAGGAGTAGCGCTGCCACCACGGGAAACGAGACACGGGAAACGGGGCGCATGGGTCCTCCACGGTGTTCGACGGATGCCGTCTAAGAGAACGCAGCGTCCCGGACTCAGCCAGCCCCCGTGGGCGGCGCCCCGGTGCGCTCCCGCAACATGGGTACGCCGATCAGGTAGGACACGGTGAGCGGGCGCCACCACGTCCACGGCGCCTCGCCGATCTCCCACGCATACCCGTCCAGGCCCGCCACCAGGCCTCGCAGCTCGGCTGGGGAGTACGCGCGCAGGCACGAGACGATTCCGTCGAACGTGCCCACGAGCGGCAAGACCGGCGGCAGGTAGGTCCATGCCAGCCGCGACCACCGCACCGGCCGCACGAACGGCACGAGGACCAGCACCGCCAGCCAGGTCAGCGCGATCAGCGCCATCTCGAGGGGCGCGCGGCGGGCTACCTCGAACACGCCGATCCCCTCCCCGCGGTCCACGGCGTCCGCCAGGATCGCCCGCGCTTCCGCGGGGCGGAAATGGTGAAACGAGGTAAACAGCGTCCGGAATCCCCGTAGATCTCGGGGCACCGACGTCGCGTCCACAGCCTCGGCGTGAAAGGGTAAAGAGCCGGTCCGGGCTTGGCGGTTCGGGTACTTGTCGGTCAGCAGCACCGGTACGGAGACGTCCCGCCGCAGGGCCGGCCAGGGGCCGCCCGCGCCGGAGCACAGGTCGACGATTCGGGTCGCGCCGGCGCGCGCCACGGCGTCGCGCAGCAGGGGCACGATGGGCGCGTAGCTCCGGCCCAACCGCAGCACGAAGCCCAGGAAGTCGGTCAGCGCGTCGCGGAGCGACGGCGGGCACCAGGGTTGGTCGTGGATTTCGATGAGCTGGAGGCGCGCCATGCGGACACGATAACATTAGATTTCGCGCCCGTGAGCCTCCGCACGACGCCATTTCACCCCCGCACCGCGCCCCTGATGGAAGGCCAGGCGTGGCGCCGCTGGGCCGGGTACGTCGTCGCGAGCTCGTACGAGCTGTCCCACGATCGCGAGTATCACGCCATCCGCAGCGCGGCGGCGTTATTCGACGTCTCGCCGCTCTACAAGTACCTGATCACCGGCCCCGATGCCGCGCGCCTGCTCGACCGCATCGTGACGCGCAACGTGAGCAAGGCCAAGGTCGGGCAGGTGCTGTACACGCCCTGGTGCGACGCCGAAGGGAAGCAGATCGACGACGGCACCATCTCCCGCCTCGACGAGCAGACCTACCGCCTCACCGCGGCGGACCCGAACCTGCGCTGGCTCCACCTCAATGCCGCCGGGCTCGACATCACGGTCGCGGACGTCTCCGACCGCACGGCCGCCCTCTCGCTCCAGGGCCCGAACTCTCGCGCCATTCTCCAGATCGCGGCCGAGATCGATCTCGCCGGGCTCAAGTACTTCCATCTCGTGCACGCGAAGATCCGCGGCATGCCGGTCACCATTTCGCGCACCGGCTACACCGGCGACCTGGGATACGAGATTTGGGTCGACGCCGACCAGGCGGTGCCCCTGTGGGACGCGCTGATCGAGACGGGCTCGCCCTATGGGATCACGCCCGCGGGGATGCTGGCGCTCGACGTGGCCCGGATCGAGGCGGGGCTCCTGCTCATCGAGGTCGATTATTTCTCGTCACGCCATGCATTGATCGAGGCGCAGAAGTCGTCGCCGTTCGAGCTGGGGCTGGGGTGGACCGTCGCCCTCGACAAGGAGCGGTTCAACGGGCAGGCCGCGCTCGCCGCGGAGAAACGGCGGGGGGCCGCGTGGCAGTTCACCGGCCTCGCCGTCGATTGGGAGTCGCTGGAGCGACTGTACGCCGAGGTGGGTCTGCCGCCGCGGCTGCCCACACAGGCCTGGCGCACCAGCGTGCCGATCTACGGCAACGGACGGCGCCAGGTGGGTTACGCGACGAGCGGCGGCTGGTCCCCCCTCTTGAAGCAGTACCTGGCGCTCGCGCACCTCGAGGCCCCGTTCGCCCGGGCGGGCACGGCGCTGCGCATGGAGGTCACCGTCGAGCACCGCCGCAAGCAGGCGACGGCGCGCGTCACACCGCTCCCCTTCTTCAACCCCGACCGGAAGCGCGCCTGATGGCATCGTCCGCCCGCTACGACGCGATCGTGATCGGCGGCGGGCACAACGGGCTCGTGCATGCCGCGTATCTCGCCCGCGCTGGCCGGAAGGTGCTGGTCCTGGAGCGACGGCCCCACGTGGGCGGCGCCGCCGTCACCGAGGAAGTGTTCCCCGGCTTCAAGTTCTCGATGTTCTCGTACGTCGTGAGCCTGCTCAGGCCGGAGATCATTCGCGACCTCGACCTGCCGCGCCACGGGCTCCACATCCTGCCGCTCGAGAGCACGGTCACGCCGATGGAGAACGGCGATTACCTCGCCGCCTGGGCCGACCACGACGAGACGCGGCGCGAGCTGTGCCGCCACTCGCCGCGCGACGCCGAGGCCTACGACGAATACGGCCGGCTGATGCACCACATGGCGCACGCCGTGAAGCCGATCCTCGGCATGGTCCCGCCCGACCCGACCTCCCTCAACCCGAAGGATCTGTTCGCCCTGCTGCGGCTGGGGCGTCACTTCCGCGGCCTCGGCGGCGAGCGCTTCCACGCGCTCGTGAAGCTCATGACGATGAGCTCGGCGGACCTGCTGGACGAATGGTTCGAGACCGACGTCCTGAAGGCGACGAAGGCGGCGAGCGGCATCATCGGGACGTTTCTCGGACCCCGGTCCCCGGGCACGGCGTACGTGCTGCTGCATCACTACATGGGAGAGCTGGACGGGGTGTTCCGCGCCTGGGGCTTCGCCAAAGGTGGGACCGGCTCCGTGAGCGAGGCGATCGCGTCGGCGGCCCGGGAGTTCGGCGCCGACATCCGCTGCGATGCCTCTGTCGCGCGCGTGCTGGTGAAGGACGGGCGGGCGACCGGCGTGGCGCTCGAAAACGGGGACGAGCTCGCGGCGCGGGTGGTCGTGTCGAGCCTCGATCCGCGACGCTCGTTCCTCCAGCTCGTCGAGGAGCGCGAGCTGCCGGAGGAGTTCGTGGCCGACATCCGGCGCTTCAAGTTCCGGGGCTCGTCCGGCAAGGTCAACCTCGCGCTCGACGCCCTGCCCAGCTTCACCTGCATGCCCGGCGTGGGTCGCCAGCACCGTGGCGCGTTCTCGATCAGCCCCAGCCTCACCTACGTGGAGCGGGCGTACGATGACGCGAAGTACGGCGACTTCTCGCGCCGGCCGTACATGGACATCGTGTTCCCATCGGTGATCGACCCCGGCATGGCGCCGCCGGGAAAGCACGTGATGTCGATCTTCGTACAGTACGCGCCCTACCATCTGAACGGCGGGTGGACCGATGCGCGGCGCGACGCCTTCGGCGACGCGGTGATCGATACGCTCGAGGGGTTCGCCCCCGGGCTGAAGTCTCTGATCCTGCACCGCCAGGTGCTCACGCCGGCGGACATCGAGCGCATCACCGGACTGTCCGAAGGGAACATCTTCGCGGGCGAGCTCGCCCTGCACCAGCTGTTCTTTCTCCGGCCGGCGCCCGGCTGGGCCAAGTTCCGCACCCCGCTGAAGGGCTTCTATCAGTGCGGCTCCGGCACGCATCCGGGCGGCGGAATCATGGGCGCCTCGGGGCGGCTCGCGGCCCTGGCGGTCCTGGGCGACGGCCGATGACGACCGGCCGGTGGGACGCGATCGTGATCGGCGCCGGCGTGCACGGGCTTGTAGCGGCGCACTACCTCGCCCGGACCGGGCGGCGCGTCCTCGTCTTCGAACAGCGGGGCGCGCCGGATTCGTCCCGCGACACGGGTTGGGTGCCGCCCCAGTTGATTCGCGAGTTGGGCCTCCGGCGCGACGGGTTCTGCGCGCGTATGGCGCGCCTGGCGGGCGTCCTCGAGGCGCTCTATCTCCAACCGGCGCCCGACGTCGAAACGCGCGAGCTGGGCGAGCTGTGGCGACTCGCGAGGCTGGGACTCCAGGTGCGCCGCCTCGGCAGGCAGGCGGTCATCGATCTGGCGCGCATTCTGCCGATGTCGATCGCCGAGCTGCTGGATGACTGGTTCGAAACCGATGCCCTGAAAGGCGTCCTGGGCGCGTTGGCCGTCTGGCACCTCAAGCAGGGACCGCGTTCGGGCGGCACCGCGTTCAATCTCCTGCACCACCACGTCGGCAGCCCGCCGGGGGTCTTCCGGCCGCCGCGCTCGAATCTCACCGAGGTGCTGTCGGCGCTGCCGGGGGTGGAGGTGCGCCGCGGCGAAAAAGTTGGCCGGATCCTCGTCAAGGCGGGCACCGCTGCCGGCGTCGCGCTCGCGCCGAGCGGGGCCGAGCTGGCGGCGCGCGTGGTGGTGTCGGCGGCCGACCCCCGCGCGACGTTCGCGGCCGTCGACCCTGGTGAGCTGGAGCCCGAGTTCGTGCGCGCCGTGGGCAACATCAAGTGCCGCGGGGTGACGGCGCGCGTGACGCTCACCGCGAAGCACCCGCCCGACTTCTCGACGTGGTGCGTCGCGCCGTCACTCGCCTATCTCGAGCGCGCCTACGACGACGCCAAATACGGTCGCGTCTCCGCCCAGCCGTACGTCGAGGCCCACGCCGCGGACCGGCGGGTCGAAGTCCACGTGCAGTACGTCCCATACGAAGCGAGCGCCGACGGAATCGGCGACGCGGCGGTGCGGGCCGTCACGACGCGGTTTCCGGAGCTGGAGCGCCAGATCGCCGGCCGCGAGGTGCTCACGCCACGGGACCTGCAGGCGCGCTACGGCACCACCGAGGGCCACCTCTACCACGGCGAGCTCACTCTCGACCAGATTCTCTTCATGCGGCCGCTGCCCGGGTGGAGCCGCTATCGCACGCCGATTCGCGGGCTCTATCTGTGCGGGGCCGGCACGCACCCAGGGGGCGGGATCGCCGGCGCGGCGGGCCGCAACGCCGCGCGGGTCATCCTCAAAGACACGAAGCGGAGCTGAGCCGATGCCGACGTTTCTCAAAACCACGGAGAGCTACCGCCAAGGGGCGCGCACTCTGCCCGGTCGTTATTACACGGCGCCCGAGGTGCTGGCCGAGGAATCCGAGCGCATCTTCCGCCATCAGTGGATCTGCGTCGGCCGCGCGGAGACGATCGCCGCGCCGGGGGACTACACCCTCGTGGAGATCGCGGGCGAAAGCATCATCGTGTTGCGCGACCAGGGCGGCGAGCGGCGAGCGTTCTACAACGTGTGCCGCCACCGCGGCACGCGGCTGTGCGAGGCACCGCGCGGCCGCCTCTCCGAAACGATCCAGTGCCCCTATCACGCGTGGACCTACGCGCTCGACGGCAGGCTGATCGGCGCGCCGCACATGCACGAGGTCGAGGGTTTCGACAAGAAGGCGTATCCGCTGCACGCCGTGGCGCTCGCGGAGTGGGAGGGGTTCCTGTTCGTGAACCTGGACCCGTCGGCGGAGCCGCTCGCGCGCGCGTTCGGGCCGCTCGCCGGGCGGTTCGCCCGGTACGCGCTGCCAGCGCTCCGCACCGTGCGGCGAATCGAGTATGAAGTGCGCGCCAACTGGAAGCTCATCCTCCAGAATTACAACGAGTGCCTGCACTGCCCCACCATCCACCCCGAGTTCTCGACCAAGCTTCCGTACACGAGCGGCGCGAACGATCTGGTGGAGGGGCCGTTCCTGGGCGGCTACATGGAGATCAAGCCCCCGAACGAGAGCGCGACGCTCACCGGGCGCGCCTGCGGCCTGCCGCTGGGGGACCTGTCGGCCGAGGACCGCCACCGGGCCTACTACTACTCGTTTTTCCCGACGATGATGCTCAGCCTGCATCCCGACTACGCCGTGTTCTACACAGTGTGGCCGCACGCGCCGGCGGCGTCCCGCGTGGTGTGCGAGTGGATGGTGCATCCCGACGCTCCCGCCGCGCCCGGCTACAACATCCAGGACGCCGAAGAATTCTGGGACCGGACCAACCGGCAGGACTGGCACATTTGCGAGCGCAGTCAGCTCGGCGTGAGCTCGCGCGCGTATCAGCCGGGGCCGTACTCGCCCCGCGAGAGCATCCCGGCGGCCTGGGATCGCACCTTCCTCCAGACGCTCGGGCACGAACCGCGACATGACTAGCGGTCGCGTCCGCAAAGCGATCGTCGCTCTCTCCACCACGTTCGCGCTCTTTCTCCTCCTGGCCCTCCCCGGCCCGGAGCCCGTCGTTGCTCCGGCGCCGCCCCGCGGCGGCAGTTTCGCGTGGAACCAGGATGCCTTCTGGCACTCGCTGGAAACGACCTACGTCCAGGCCCGCGGCGCCGGCTGCGAGACAGCCGCCTCCACCGCGGCACCCGAGCTGTCGGCGCTGAACGTCTCGGCCGACGGCCTCCTCCGGTCCACGGTTGCCCCCCCCCCAGACGCGGCCGTGCTCGACACGCTGGAACGCCGGTTCTTCCGGCTGGCGCCGCTCGTCGCGGCGTGCCCGCGGGACTTGCGCACCTACGTCCGCCTCTCCGGCCGGCTGCGCGATGCCTTCAAGTGGCAGTCGCGCCGCTGGGACGTCGCCGCTGAGGCGGCCCGGGCCCGGTTGTACCGCTCCCTCTACGGATTTCGCGGCGCGGTGGAGGAGGTGATGCTGCAGCACCCCGACAGCGGCACGGCCCTCCTGGAGGGACGCGCCGAGCCGTCGGCGACCCCCGCGACGCTGGTGCACGGCGTGGAGATCCACTCGGGAGACATCCTCGTCTCGCGCGGCGGCTACCCGACATCGGCACTCATCGCCCGGGGCAACGATTATCCCGGCAACTTCTCGCATGTCGGCCTGGTCCACGTGGACAGCGCGACCCGCATCGCCTCGGTGATTGAAGCCCACATCGAGCGCGGCGTGGCGGTCTCCACGGCGGAGCAGTACCTGGGGGACAAGAAGCTGCGGATCGTGGTGCTGCGGCTGCGAGCCGACCTGCCGCAGGTCACCCGCGATCCGATGCTGCCCCATCGCGCCGCATCGCTGGCGCTGGCGCGCGCCCGCGCCGGACATATCCCCTATGACTTCGACATGGATTACACCGACGCGTCGAAGCTCTTCTGCTCGGAGGTGGCGTCCTCGGTCTATCGCGAGCTCGGTGTGACCTTATGGACGGGGCTCTCGACGATCTCGGCGCCGGGCTTGCGCCGCTGGCTCGCGTCCTTCGGCGTGCGCCACTTCGAGACGCAGGAGCCGTCGGACCTGGAGTACGACCCCCAACTGGTCGTGGTCGCTGAATGGCGCGACCCCGCGACGCTCCTCAACGATCATATCGACAACGCGGTCATCGACGCGATGCTCGAGGGGGCAGAGGCGGGGGACGGGCTACCCTATCCTTGGTACCAGCTGCCACTCGCTCGGCTGGCCAAGGGCTACAGCTGGGTCGTCAACCGTTTCGACGCCGTGGGCCCGGTGCCCGCGGGCATGTCCGCGCGGGCCGCCCTGCGGAACGGCGCCTTTTCCGACCGGCAGCGGCGGATCGCCGCCCGCGTCGCCGCGGCGGTCGCGCAGCAGACGCGCGCGCAGGGGTATCCGCCCCCGTACTGGACGCTGCTCGATCTGGCCCGGGCCGAGACGCGCCGGGAACCGTGACGGCCGATCTCCTAGGGGCCGCGCTGGAGCGGCTCCGGGCCGGCTTCACCGACCTCCCGGCAGCCGATCAACCTGTCGATCACGCGGCCCTCGCCCGCGTGCTGACCGATGTCGCCGAGCGGCTGAAGGACAA
>WNFV01013077.1_pt1 | contig 16868 bp, 17 predicted proteins | sample 5400101 | NCBI WGS metagenome assembly WNFV01 (sample SAMN13153361, study PRJNA577476) | soil metagenome | isolation source: 115 cm soil or saprolite under grassland replicate 1 | place: USA:California | collected 2016-06-15
ATGCGGTAGGCGAGGAGCTGGAGCGGGAGGATCGCCAGCACGGCCTGCAGGAAGGCGGGCGTCTTCGGGACGAAGATGACGTCGTCGGCATGGTGCTGAATGTCCTCGTTCCCGTCCGTCGCGATTGCGATCACGTGGGCGCCGCGCGCGCGGCTCTCCTGGATGTTCGAGATGACCTTGTCGTAGACGTGCGAGTCGGTGGCGACGCAGACGACGGGTGTGTCCTCGTCGAGGAGCGCGATCGGGCCGTGCTTCATCTCGCCCGCCGAGTACGCCTCGGTCGGGATGTACGAGATCTCCTTCAGCTTCAACGCGCCCTCGAGGGCGACGGGCAGGCCGATGTGCCGCCCCAGGTAGAGGAAGAACGGCTTGTCGTAGTAGCGCTGGGCGATCTCCTCAATCGGGTGGTTGCCGTCGAGGAAGGCGGTCATTCTGGTGGGCAGGTCGTAGAGCTCGTCGAGGATGAACGTGAGCTCGTCCGGAGGTAGCGTCTTGCGGACCTCGGCAAGCTTGAGGGCGACGAGGCAAATGAGCGCGGCCTGCGCAGTGAACGTCTTCGATGCGGCGACCCCGACCTCGAGCCCGGTGCGGGTGTACAGGACGGAATCGACCTCGCGCGTGATCTGCGAGCCCATCATGTTCGTGATCGCCACGGTGCGAGCGCCCTTCTCGCGGGCGAGGCGCATCGCCGCCAGCGTGTCTGCGGTCTCACCCGATTGAGAGATGCCGATCACGAGCGTGTCCTTCGAAAGCACCGGGTTCCGGTAGCGCCACTCGCTGGCGATGTCGGGCTCGACAGGAATTCGCGCCCACTCCTCGATCACGTAGCGGCCCACGACTCCCGCGTGGTAGGCGGTGCCGCAGGCGAGGATGACGATGCGGCGGAGGTTCTTGAGCTCCTCGTCGGTGAGCCCGACGCCCTCCAGCACGAGGTGGCCGTGGCGCACGCGGTCGCCGATCGTCTCCGCGACGCCCTCCGGCTGCTCGTAGATCTCCTTCAGCATGAAGGTCTCGTAGCCCTGCTTCTCGGCGGCCTCGAGGTCCCAGGGCGCCTCGATCTCGTCCCTCTCGACGATGCCGTTCTCGACGTCGTAGAAGGTCGCGCCCTGCGGCGTGACCGCGACGACCTCCCCGTTCTCGACCAGCTGGATCCGGTGGGTCTCGCTGAGGAAGGCGACGAGGGACGAGGCGAGGAACGTCTCGCCTTCCCCGACCCCGACCACGAGCGGACACTCGAAGCGCGCGCCGACGAGAAGGTCGGGATGGTCGTGGTGGACGATGACGAAGGCGAAGTGGCCCTCGAGGTCCCTGTAGACGGCCCGGACGGCCTCGACGAGGTCGCCCTGGTAGTGCCGCTCGACGAGGTGGACGACGACCTCCGCGTCGGTCTCGGAGCTGAACTCGTGGCCCTCCGCCTGAAGCGACTCCTTGAGCTCCCGGAAGTTCTCGACGATCCCGTTCAGGACGACGGCGACCTCTCGCTCCGCGCAGCCCGTCAGGGGGTGCGCGTTCTCCTCGCAGACCCGGCCGTGCGTCGCCCACCGCGTGTGACCGAGGCCGGTCGAGGATGTGGAGCCGTTGCCCTTCGCGGCCTTCTTCAGCTGCTTCAGATTGCCGACCGCGCGGATGTAGTCGAGTCCGTCATCCTCGAGCAGCGCGAGCCCAGCGGAGTCGTAGCCGCGGTACTCGAGGCGCTCGAGACCCTGGACGAGAAGCGGCTTGCACGCCCTCGGCCCGACGTATCCGATGATTCCGCACACCCTGGGAGCTCCTTCCCTTCGCCTGCGGGTCTATGGCCGTCAGGTCGTTCTTCCCGATTCTCTCCCAGAGCGCACAAAAGCCCGGTAGTGGCGACCCCCCGCGTCGGAGATCGGTCAACCGAGCTCTCGTCGAACGAGAGCTGAAATGGTAGCACAGAGGTCCCGCGCCTCCTCGTAGTCCTCGGCCTCGGCGAGGATGCGGATCAGGGGCTCCGTCCCCGACGGACGGACGAGAATCCGCCCTCTGCCCCCGAGCTCTCGATTGAGGCGCTCGATCTCCTCGACGAGGGAGAGGCTCAGTTCTTGCGTCGCCACGACGACGTTCTCCTGCACCTGGGGGTAGCGGCGAAAAATCAGTGCAGCCTCGTGCAACGTGCGGCCCTTCAGGGCGCCGCAGAGGAGGAGGGCGGCGGCGAGCCCGTCACCCGTCACGTGGTCGCGCAGATAGATGATGTGGCCCGACTGCTCGCCTCCGAGGACGCCCCCGCTCTCGCGGAGCGCCTGCAAGACGTACCGGTCGCCGACGTCGGTCGTGACGACGCGGATCCCCCTCTCGCCCATCAGCCGGTGGAAGCCCAGGTTCGTCATCACCGTCACGGCGACGAGGGCAGCCTTGAGATCTAGCGCGAGAATCGCGAGGATCTGGTCGCCGTCCACGGGCTCGCCCTCTGCGTCGACAGCGAGCATGCGGTCGCCGTCGCCGTCGAAGGCGATTCCCAGATCGAATCCGCCGCCGCCGACGACTTCGCGGAGGAGGGAGAGGTCGGTCGCTCCACAGCCGACGTTGATGTTCTCGCCGTCGGGCTCGGCCCCGACTGCGACGACCTCGGCGCCGAGCCGCTCGAAGGCCTGCGGCGCGATCCCCGAGTAGGCCCCGTTCGCGCAGTCCACCGCGATCGTGAGGCCGCCGAGGTCGCTCCCGAACCGCTCGACGATGTGCTCGAAGTAGCTGTCGGTCGCCACGCCGACGTGGTCGATCTGGCCCGGATCCTCGCTGGGAGGGGCGTCGAGAAGGGCTTCGATCTCCTCCTCCGCGGCGTCCGTCAGCTTCCGGCCCTCTCCGTCGAAGAGCTTGACCCCGTTGTACTCGGGTGGGTTGTGTGAGGCGGAGATGACAGCGCCGAGGTCGAGGGCCAGCAGCGCGACGGCGGGAGTGGGCAGCACGCCAGCGAGGACGGCGTTGCCGCCCGCGGAAGCGACGCCGCGGGCGAACGCCTCCTCGAGCTCGGGGCCCGAGCCGCGTGTGTCACGCCCGACGAAGACGCGGCCGCGGCCGGACCAGAGCGCCGCCGCCCGCCCGAGCCGCTCGACGAGCTCCGCGGTCAAGTCCCGGCCGACGATGCCGCGGACGCCGTCCGTCCCGAAGTAGCGGCGCGCCATTGCGCGCGACCTAGCGCTTAGAAAACTGCGGGGCCTTGCGGGCCTTGTGGAGCCCGGCCTTCTTGCGCTCCACCTTGCGCGCGTCGCGCGTCAGGTACCCCTCCCGCTTCAGCGAGATGCGCAGCTCGGGGTCGGCCTCGACGAGCGCGCGGGCGATGCCGTGGCGGACGGCGCCCGCTTGGCCCGTCGGCCCCCCGCCCTGGACGCGGACGCGGAGGTCGTAGCGTCCCTCGGCGCCGGCGAGCCGCAATGGAGCCATGACCGTCGTCCGGTGCGTCGCCCGCGGGAAGTACTCCTCGAGCGTGCGGCCGTTGATCCAGGTAGCGCCGTCGCCGGGCCGGAGGATGACCCGTGCAACCGAAGTCTTGCGCTTGCCCGTCCCCTGGTACTGGGCCAGCTCAGCCATTCCCGTTCTCCAGCGGCAGCGGCGCCGGCCCCTGCGCCTCGTGCGGGTGCTCGGGGCCCGCGTAGATCTTCAGCTTCTTCAGCTGCGCACGGCCGAGCCGGTTGCGCGGCAGCATCCCCTTGACCGCCCTTCGCAGCACCTCGGTCGGCCGGCGGTCGAGCTCCTCGCGGAGCGGCCGGCTACGGAGGCCGCCCGGGTAGCCGGAGTGGCGATAGTAGAGCTTGTCGTCGAGCTTCTTACCTGTGACCGCGATCTTCTCCGCGTTCACGACGACGACGAAGTCGCCCGTGTCGACATGCGGCGTGTATTGCGGCTTGCCCTTGCCGCGCAGCGTCTCGGCGATCTGCGTGGCGAGACGCCCGAGGATCTTTCCCTCGGCATCGACGACGTACCACTGCCGCGTGACCTCGCCGGTTTTTGCGTTCCAGGTCTTCTGCATGAAAGCGGCGGACCTCGTCCGCCGGCGCGCGATTCTACCAGCCATCAGGCGCGGGCTGCTATCGCGCGAAGCCGGAAGACAAGCACCGCGGGCGCAACTGCGAGCAGCGTCGCTCCGATCGCGAGCGCGGCCACGCCGAGCACGTTCAGCGCGACACCGCCGATGAGCGCCAGCGCGGCCCCGGCGAACCCCGCGAGCTGGTCGTTCAGGCCGAGAAGCTTGCCGCGCTCGGCAGGTCGAGTCTGGTCGGCGAGCGTGGCCGTAGCCGCGACGAAGGAGAGGTTCCAGCCGAGGCCGAGGCCGAAGAGCAGAACGGCGGTCATCGGAACGCCTTCGAACCACATGAGGCCGATGCAAGAAACCGCCATCACGAGCAGGCCGCCGCCGAGGGCGGGACCGCGCCCGATCCTGTCGATCACCGTGCCGATGACGAGCACGAGCGCGTACATGCCGAGAACGTGCGCGCCGATGATCGGGAAGACGGACTGCTGGGCGTGGTGATGGTGATCGACGACGACGTAGCCGGCGAGGTTCATCACCGAGACCATGACCGCAAAGCTCGCGAGCGCTGCGAGCATCGCCGGAAGGACCCCCGGGCGGCGCACGATCTCCAGCAGCGGGGCCGCCGTGACCGGCTCCTCCCCCTCCGGCCGTGCGGAGATCTGCTCGGCGATCCGCTTCGGGTCGGGGCGAACGGTCAGCACGAGCGCGAGCGCCACGAGCGAGATGCCGCCCGCCGCGAGCCAGGGGATCGTGAGCGTGTCCGCCTCGACGTGCTTTCCGGCGAAAAGCGGGCTGAAGACGGCCGGCCCGAGGATCGCCCCGAAAACCGCCCCGAAGAGCACCAGGGAAATGCCGCGCGCGCGCCGCTCGGGCGGATACATGTCGCCGGCGGCCGTGCGGATGAGGAGGCTGATCGCGCCCTGGGCGCCGATCAGGGCGAAGCCTGCGACGACCGCCAGGGTCGAATCCCAGCGAGTCGCAACCGCGGTGAGCGCGCAGCCGACGGCGCCGAGGGCAAAGCCGGTGGCGATCACAGGCACCCGGCCGAATCGGTCCATCGCCCGCCCGGCGGGAAGCGCTGTCAGCGCACCGGCGCTGAGGAAGATCGCCGGTCCCAGCCCGAGCAGGCTCTCGAAGCCGGTGACCAGGACGAATGTGAGCGAGGCGACGGCGGCGACGAGCTGGAGGACGGCGAGATTGACGGCCGTGACCGCGGCAAGGATCGCCGTGTTCCGGCGGATGTGGAGATCAGTCATGCAGAAGCCGCGCCAGCCCGGCGCGGAAGTCGTGTGCGCCTCCGTGCGAGGGGTGCCGCACAGCCGGGACATCGAGAGCCGCCTCGGCGAGGCGACCGGCGGCGATCACTCGCCTGCCGCGGGCGAGCTCATCGACGAACCGGCGCGATGCCGCGACCTCGTTGGCGGTCGGGCGCCGGTTCGAGTCCGGCTCGCCCGGCCGGTGGGGATGGGTGGGGACGACGTTCCAGAGGAGGTGGACGATCGTGGCGGTCGCCTCGGCAGGGCCCGTTCCCGTCAACTGGCGCTCCGAAGTGAAAGGGACGCCGCTGACACGCGCGCCGCGGTAGCCGGCGGCCTCGCCGACGAGCAGGAACGCTGCGCCTTCACGCGCCTCGAGGTAGGCGGCGAGCCGCTCGCGCAGCTGCCAGGCATCGGTGTACTGATTGAACGTGACCCCGATCCGCGCCTCCGCGAGCCGGTCGACGAAAGAGGACGCGTGCACTTCCGGCGATTGTAGGCTTGAAGGAGTGCGGCTCCGTCTACTGGCCGTCGTCTTCCTTGCCGGTGCGCTCGCCGTCGGGCTGCCGGGAGCGTACGGGCGCGCGGGCGGCGACCCCGGGCTGACCGACGACTCGATCCTCCTCGGCGCAACCGTGCCGCTGACCGGCGACGAGGTCGCGTACGCGGCGGTCGCGCGCGGAGCCGAGGCGTACTTCAAGTACGTGAACGCCCGCGGCGGAGTGCGCGGCCGCAAGATCCAGTACCTCTACCTCGACGACGCGTACAACACCGCGGAGACGGTGCGCAAGACTCGGGAGCTCGTCCAGGATAGGAAGGTCTTCGCCATCTTCAACAGCGTCGGCACGGAGCACGTGCTCGCCGTGCGGCCCTACCTGAATCAGGTCGAGGTCCCGCAGCTCTTCGTCGGCAGCGGCCTCTCGGCACTCGCGCTCGAGCGGAAGCAGTACCCGTGGACGATGGGCTACCTGCCACGGTTCGCCGGCGAAGGCGCCCTCTACGGCCGCTATCTCGCCCGCACGCGGCCCCGCGCCCGCGTCGCCGTCCTCTACGAGCACTCGGAGTACGGCGAGGACATCTTCGCGGGCCTGCGCCGCGGGCTCGGGCGCCTCTCGACGCGCATCGTCGCCGCCCAGACCTACGAGACGACCGACGTCGACGTCAGCTCTCAGGTGACGCGGCTGAAGGCCTCTCGCGCGGACACCTTCATGATCTTCGCCCTGCCGCGGCAGACGATCCAGGCCTTCCTCGCCGTGCACAAGCTCGGCTGGCGGCCGCACATCTTCGTCAACTCGGTCTCGATCGACCCGTTCGTGATGGAGGTCGTCCAGCGCAGCACGAGCAAGCGGCTCGTCGAAGGCGTGATCTCGAGCTCGTTCCTAAAGGACCCGACCGACCCGGCGCTCGCGCGCAACCCGGGCGTGCGCCTCTACAAGCGGATCCTGCGCCGCTACCTGCCGAGCGCGAAGCCGAAGGAGGTCGCGCACCTGTACGGGATGGCGGCCGCCTACACGATGGTCGACGCGCTGCGCCGGGCGGGCGCCCAGCCGACCCGGACGAGCCTCCTGCGCGCCGCGACGCATCTCGACGAGCGCTCGAACCCCTTCATCGTCAAGGGCATCGCGGTCCGCACGGGGCCCGACGACTACCTCCCGGTGGAACTGACCAGGATGCTGCGCTTTCACGCAGGCCGCTGGCGACAATTCGGCGGCCTCGTCAGCGTCCGGTAGGAGGGTTTGGCGGAATACTGCTCGTCGCCGGGGTGCGATGGTCGTTCCGAGGCAAGGACGCAGGGAGTCCCAATGCTTTTCAGCATTGGGGCGAGTGAGGACACCGCCTCGGGGCGAGCAGCGCGGCCCGGCGGCACAGCACTGTATTTCGTCAAACCCTCCTGGCCGGTGCGCTTCAGCCCCGACACGTCGGTGACCCCGAAGATCGCCGTCGCCAGTCCCTCGTCAATCGCCGCGAACATCAACGCCATCACGGCCGCGCCCGCGTCGACGTACCAGTAGGGCGCCGGCCACTCGATCTCGGTGCCGCCGGTGATCTGGAGCTTGTCCGCTCGCTGGTACCGCGCGTGGTAGTCGGCCTCCCGAACGAGGACGACCACGTGGACGGGCGCGTCCGCCTTCCAGCGCGGGCGGCCCTGCGCGGCGAGCTCCTCCTCGGCGGCAGCGACGGCGATCTCCTTGCGCGTGGCGGGATCGGTGACGACGACGAGCCGAAGCCCCTGGCTGAACCCCGCGCTCGGCGCGCGCACGACCGCCGCGTTCGTGATCCGCTCGAGCACGTCGCGAGGCACCGGCCGCGGGTCGTACGTGCGAACGGCGCGCCGCCGCTTCAGGACCTCGTGGAAGTCCACCCGCGGAGGCTAACTCAGTCGTTCTCGCAGATGTACTGATCGGCCGGCCGTGTCTTCGTTTGCCCGCCGACCAGATACGTGATGCGCGTGTAGGACGAGCCTGTCGGACAGTTCGGTGGCCGCCGCCGCCACAGGCGAACCGAAGCCGCTGTCCGCTCACAGCGCCCGAACGTGCAAACCTCGAGCAGGCCGCGCCCGCGGGCCTGCTTGCCGCCCCAGGTGCGCCAGCGGAGATCGCGGATCCACCTCCACGTCTGGCCCCTGAGCGGGAACGAGATGTACTCCGGTCTGACCGCCAGACCGACGAGCCCCGGATCGTTCAGGTAGACGGGAGGCTTGCGGCTCGTCGCCTGATTCGATCCACCGGCCGAAACCGAGGCACAGCCTGCGCCGAGTGCGAGCATGAGACCCGCAGTTACCAGAGCGATCGCCTCCGTCAATGGGTATCGACACTTCATTGCCGCGTCAATGCTGACGTCTATTCCCACTCGATCGTGCTGGGCGGCTTCGACGAGATGTCCAGAGCGACGCGGTTGACCGCGGGGATCTCGTTGATGATCCGGCTCGAGATCGTCTCCAGCAGGTCGTAGGGGAGGCGTGCCCAGTCGGCGGTCATTGCGTCTTCGGACGTGACCGCGCGGATCACGATCGGATAGGCGTACGTCCGCTCGTCGCCCTGGCGTACCTCCTCCTGGAGGATGGAGTCCGCCTCGCGCAGGATCTCGAGCCGCTCCTCGGTCACCTCGCCGATGATCCGGATCGCGAGCCCCGGCCCGGGGAACGGCTGGCGCCAGACCATCCGCTCCGGAAGGCCGAGCTCCTCCCCGACCCGCCGCACCTCGTCCTTGAAGAGCATCCGCAGCGGCTCGACGAGCTCGAGGTCCATCGTCTCGGGCAAGCCTGCAACGTTGTGATGCGACTTGATCGTCGCGGCGACGTCGCCGGTCCCGCCCGACTCGATCACGTCCGAATAGAGCGTGCCCTGGACGAGGTGCCTGACTGCGCCGAGCCGGCGCGACTCCTCCTCGAAGACGCGGATGAACTCCTCGCCGAGCGCACGCCGCTTCTCCTCCGGGTCGCTCACGCCGGCGAGGCGGGCGAGGAAGCGCTCCTTCGCCTCGACGTGGACGAGCGGGATGCGAAAGTGATTCTGGAAGGTCTCCACGACCTGCACCGCCTCGTCCTTGCGCAGCAGGCCGTGGTCGACGAAGACGCAGGTCAGTTGGTCGCCGACGGCCTTGTAGACGAGCAGCGCCGCCACCGCCGAGTCGACCCCGCCGGAGAGCGCGCATAGCACTCGTTCGCGGCCGACCTGGGCGCGGATCCGCTCGACCTGCTCCTCGATCACCGCCGCCGCGGTCCAGGTCGCGGGGGCGTCCGCCACGCCGTAGAGGAAGTTCTTCAGTAGGTCGGTGCCGTACGGCGTGTGCACGACCTCCGGGTGGAACTGGACTCCGTAGAGGCGCCGCTCGCGATGCTCGAAAGCGGCGATCGGCGTCGAGCGCGACGAGCCGACGACGCGCGCGCCCTCAGGCGGCGCGGTGACCGAGTCGCGGTGGCTCATCCAGCAGACCTGCTCGGTCGGGAGGTTCGCGAAGAGCTCGCCCTGCACGGCCTCGAGCTCCGTCTTCCCGAACTCCGAGACGCCCGTCCGCTCGACACTGCCGCCGAGCTCCTGTGCCATCAGCTGCATCCCGTAGCAGATGCCGAGGGTCGGCACGCCGAGCTCGAACAGGCGCCGGTCGACCCGTGGCGCGCCCTCGGCGAAGACCGAGGCGGGCCCGCCTGAGAGCACGAGCGCGAGCGGGTTGCGCGCCAGCACTGCCTCGGGAGAGATGCCGTGTCCGACGAGCTCCGAGTAGACGCGGCACTCCCGCACGCGCCGCGCGATCAACTGCGAGTACTGGCCGCCGAGGTCGAGAACCAGCACCGGCCGCTCTTCGGCGGCCGGCTCGGCGGTCGGAAGAGGGACGACGTTGCTCAGTGCCCCTCCCGGTGATGAGCCCGAGCTTCTGGGTCGCGAGCACCAAGCCAGAGGCCGCACTCGTCCGCGGCCAAGGCTAGAAGCCTTGGCAAGGGCGAGGGTGAGCTCTGGCGCCGCGTGATCGCGGGCCAGAAGCCGGAGTTCATTGCCGGGAGGGGCACTAGCCCCTACCCCATGCCCACGTGCTGAGCTTGTTGCAAGGACTTCCCTTCGGTCTTGATCGAGGGTGCGAGCATGATCTCGGCCTTCTGGAAGTCATGGATCGACTCGTAGCCGCAGGTCGCCATCGACGTCCGCAGCGCACCCATCAGGTTCAGCGTCCCGTCGTTCTCGCGCGCGGGGCCGATGACGATCTCGTCGAGAGTCGCCGCGCGGCCGACCTGCACCCGCGCGCCCCGCGGCAGGGTCGGGTGGAAGGTCGCCATCCCCCAGTGGAAGCCGCGCCCCGGCGCCTCCTTCGCGCGGGCGAGCGGCGAGCCGACCATGACCGCGTCGGCTCCGCAGGCGATCGCCTTCGCTATGTCGCCGCCGGTGCGCATGCCGCCGTCGGCGATGACGTTCACGTACTTGCCGGTCTCGAGCAGGTGCTGCACGCGCGCCGCGGCCGCATCGGAGATCGCCGTCGCCTGCGGCACGCCGACTCCGAGAACGCCGCGCGTCGTGCACGCGTGGCCGGGGCCGACGCCTACCAGCACGCCCTCTGCGCCGGTGCGCATCAGGTGGAGCGCCGTCTGGTAGGAGGCGCAGCCGCCGACGAGCGTCGGGATCGGCAGGCTCGCGATGAACTCCTTCAGGTTCAGAGCCTGCCCATTCGACGAGACATGCTCGGCGGAGACGACGGTGCCCTGGATGACGAGAACGTCGAGCCCTGCCTTGAGCGCGATCTCGTAGTGGTCGCGCACACGCTGGGGCGTGAGCGAGCCGGCGACGAGAACGCCCGCGCGCTTGATCTCCTCGATCCGCGCGGCGATCAGCTTCGGCTCGACCGGGCGCGCGTAGATCTCCTGGAGCCCGCGCGTCGCCCTGTCCTTCGGGAGCTTCGCAATGCGTTCGAGCTCCGCGTCCGGGTTCTCGTAGCGCGTGTAGATCCCCTCGAGGTTGAGGACGGCGAGGCCGCCGAGATTGCCGAGCTGGATCGCGGTCTGCGGCGAGACGACTGCGTCCATCGCCGAGCCGATCAGGGGCAGCTCAAGCAGGTGCGGCCCGAGCTTCCAGCCGATGTCGACGTCCTGCGGGTCGCGCGTCCTGCGACTCGGCACGATCGCGATGTCGTCGAAGCCGTACGCCTGCCGCGCCTTCTTGCCTCGTCCGATCTCTACGTCCAAGTTGCGTCTCCGATTGTCGTTCGAACGTGTCGACCGGACGCAAAAAACCCAGGCACCGTCGGGTCGCCTGGGCCGTGAAAACGGTCTTTCAAACCTCGCCTCTCAACTGGCGACCGATCGTACCAGCCTCGGGCGACGACGGTCAGCGGGCGGCGACCAGCAGCAGCAGCGCAGCGGCGCGCCTCACGACTCGGCGCCGACCGGCTCGAGCTCGGCGACCTCGACCGCGCTCGCGAGCCGGTTCGCCTCGCGAGGGTCGAAGCGGCCCGCGCCCACCTCCAGTGTCGAGGCCGCGCCGGCCCCGACTGCTGCGCGCAGGGTGTCCTCGATCGGCTTGCCCGCATAACGGGCGGCGAGGAACCCCGCGAGGAGGACGTCACCCGAGCCGACCGTGGAGATCGGGTCGATGCGCGGCGCAACGGCGCGCAGCCGCTTCACCAAGCGGTCCTCCCGGAGCAGGGCGAAGCAGCCCGACTCCTGCGTGATGAGGACGTTTCGAGCGCCGCGCTCCGCAACCGCGTCGAGCGCCTGGATGAAGTCCTGCTCCTCGTGAAACTCCTGGCCGACGAGGCTCTCGGCCTCGCGCTGGTTCGGCGAGACGAGGAAGGGCTCGGCGCCGGTGCCCAGTCGGAGCGGCTCGCCCTCCGAGTCGAGGACCGTCTCGACATCGCGGCGGTTCAGGTCGCGGATCGCCTCGCCGTAGAAGTCGTCCTCGACCCCCCGCGGCAGCGAGCCCGAGAAGACCACTATGCCGCTGCCGCTTGCGAGGTAGTGGAGCTTCTCGCGAAGGATCTCGAGCTCCTCGGGCTCGACGTGCGGGCCCCACTCGTTGATCTCCGTGTACGAGCTCGCTGTCGGGTCGACGACGGCGGTCGACGTCCGCGACTCGTCGCCGATGCGGACGAAGTCGTTGAGGATCGCCTCGGCCGTCAGCTCCTCGACGATGCGCGTGCCGGTTCGGCCGCCGGCGAGCCCGGTTGCCACGACGGGCACCTCGAGCCGCTTGAGCGCGCGGGCGATGTTGATCCCCTTGCCACCCGCCAGCATGAGGCCACTGCTGGCGCGGTGGCGCTGGCCGCGCTGGAAGTTCGGCACGGTGAGCGTGCGATCGAGCGCGGCGTTGAGCGTGACGGTGACGATCACGGGCGGCTCACGAGACCCAGCTCCACATGTTGTGCGCCGTCTCGCCGAGGTACCAGCGGGCACGGCCGAGGGCCCCGGGCTCTCCGATCGAGCGCGAGGCTACGAGCGGTGATCGCGCGAGGAGCCGTCCGCGGTCGTAGACGCGAACCTCTCCCAGAGGCTCACCCTTGGGAACGGGCAGCTCGACGCCGGCCGGCACCACGACGCGCTCGACGAGCGGCCGGCTGACGAGCACCGCGCGGCGCAGCGGGCGGGGCGCAACGAGCGCGAGCGTCCCGTGGTCGTACGACGTCTCGGCGCGGGCGTACGCACGTCCCGCCGAGACGAGCGGGACGACGCGGAACCGGGAGAGGCCCCAGCGCAGAAGCTCGATGAGGTCGCCGTTCCGCGCCGAGCGGGAGGGGCCGTCGAGCACCGTCGCGTAGACGATGACGCCGGGGCCCCGGGCGGCGGCGACCTCCGACCAGCCGGCGACACGCGTATGGCCCGTCTTCACACCGACGATGCCGGGGAAGCTGCCGAGCAGGTCGTTCCACGTATGCAGCCGGCGGCCGCCCGCGATCGTGGCGTCTTGCATCGCCACGATGCGGCGCACCGGCGGCTTCTTCATGAGGATGCGGGCGAGCGTCGTCACGTCGCGCGCGCTCGAGACGTGGCCCGCGGCGTCGAGGCCGTCGGGCCGCACGTAGTGCGTGTCCGTCAGGCCGAGTTGCCGGGCCCGCCGGTTCATCATCCTGACGAAGCGCGCCTCGCTCCCATGCCCCACGTGCGCCGCGAGCGCCCACGCCGCGTCATTCGCGCTCTGGATGAGCGCGGCCTCGACGAGGTCTCGGACGGTGAGCTGCTCGCCGGCGCGGAGGTGGACGGTCGACTCGCCGACCGCGGCGGCCTCGGGCGAGACCGAGACGACGTCGTCGAGCCGGGCATGCTCGAGGGTGACGAGGACCGTCATCAGCTTCGTGATGCTCGCGATCGGCACCTGGCGGCGAGGGTTCCCGGCGAGGAGCACCTCACCGGTCCGCCCGTCCGCGACGAGGTACGCGCCGGCGTCAACGCGGGGTCCCGTCGCGAGGGCCGGGGGAACGAGCGAGAGGGCGGCGGCGAGGGCGAGAAGCCTGAGCTTCACGGCGGGGAGGCTACCTTCGAGTCAGGCCACGCGGAGGCGTTGCCCGACCCGCAGCGCCGTCGGGTCGACGCCCGGGTTCAGCTCGAGCAGGCGCTCGACGCTCAGATGGCGCCGGCCGGCGATCTCGCCGAGCGTGTCGCCGCGCTGCACGACGTAGAACCGCCCCGGCTGAGGCGCCGGGCGGCCACGATGGACCACGATCCGCACCGAAGACTGCTCGCTCCTGGCCGCCGGCCGACTGGACATGTCGTCGCGGAGCGCTCCGCGGACAACGAGCAGTGCAGCCGTCAGGAGCGCGAGGAACGCGACCGGCGCCGCGTAGCGCCGCGCCTCCGCTCGCCAGTCGACCCGGTCCATTCCCCTACCAGCCGGAGGCGGCCCAGATCTCGCTCTGCAGCCGGGCCGCCTCGGCCGCTGCGGCTGCGCGCCAGTCGTCCCCCACCGAGCGGTAGGCGTAGAGCACCGAGCGGGAGGCCGAGACGAGAGCGCTCGCCGGCCCGCTGGTGAACGCGCGGGCCACGTCGGCCGGGCTTGCCCCCTGCTCCCCGACCCCGGGGAGCAGCAGCACCGCGCGCGGGAGCAGCTTGCGGGCCTCGCCGACCGCTCGCGGGTGCGTCGCTCCGACCACCGCGCCGACACTCGACAGGCCGCGGTCTCCGACGAGGTCCTCGCCCCACTCGGCCACGATCCTCGCCACGTGCTGCCAGAGCGGGCGCCCGTCGGAGAGCACGAGATTCTGGATGTCGGCCACGCCCTCGTTCGATGTCTTGACCAGACAGAAGATGCCGGCCCCGTCGCGCCGGCAGGCCGCGAGCAGCGGCTCGACGGAGTCGCGGCCGAGGTAGGGGCTCACGGTCATCGCGTCGGCCAGGGGCTCCTGCCCATCCCGGGGCTCGAGATACGCGGCCGCGTACGCGCGCGAGGTCGAGCCGATGTCGCCGCGCTTCCCGTCGGCGACGACGAGCAGGCCGGCAGTGCGAGCGTAGGCGCATACGTCCTCGAGCGCGCGCATCCCCTCCGAGCCGAGCGCCTCGAAGAACGCGAGCTGCGGTTTGACGCCGACCGCGTACTGCGCGACCACATCGATCACGCCGCGGCAGAACCTCCCGCATGCCTCCGCAGCCTGCGCGCGCCCGAGGTGGGCATCGCCGGCGAGCTCGACCGGGAGGAGGTCGGGGCGAGGATCGAGCCCGACGAGGAGCTGGCTCCGCTTGCGCTCGACGGCCTCGGCGAGCCGGTCGCCGAACGTCGCCGCCCCCACTCGCGGTGCGGCCTCGAGATCCTGCGCCATCGAGGGCCAAGCCTACCCACGCGCCCGGAACGCAACGAGGGCCGCTCGGGCGGCCCTCGTCTGAAACCTTGAGTCGAGAAGTGGACTACATCCCCGCGCCGCTCTTGACCGCCTGCTTCAACTGGCTGCCGGCGGAGAACTTCGGCACGGTCGTCTCGGGAATGTGCACCCGCTGCGTGGGATTCCGCGGATTGACGCCCTGGCGTGCTGCGCGCCTCTGCGTCGTGAACTTCCCGAAGCCGGTGAAGGCGACCTCGCCGCCCCCACGAAGGACATCGGTGATCGAATCGAGAAACGCGTCCACGGCCTCAGCGGCATCGCGCTTCGAGAGATTGGCCTTCGTGGCGACCCTTTCGACGAACTCCTGTTTTGTCACGTGCATTCCTCCCTTTGACGCTTGCGGATCGAGGCTCGGACCCTAACAGGCATCCCCTTTCCGCTCAACCATGCGGTTTGCGGCGGTTTTCTGCGCCTGGAGCAAGTCTCCTGCCCGAAAAAGGGGCGCAAGACGCACTCCGCGGCGCGCGAGAGCGTCCGCTCCGCCCTCCTCACGATCGACGACACAGACGGCGATTCGGCACTCGAGACCGGCCTCGCGGAGCGCGTCGAGCGCGCTGACGGCGGCTCCACCCGACGTCACGACGTCCTCGACGAGGCAGACCCGCTCGCCCTTCTCGTACGCGCCCTCGAGCCGGTTCGCGGTCCCGTGCTCCTTCGCCTCCTTGCGGACGATGAGGAACGGCAGGCTCGAGGCGAGCGAGGCGGCCGCCGTCAGCGCGACGGCTCCGAGCTCGGGCCCCGCGAGCCGCGCGGCCTCGGGCTCGTGCTCGGCGACCGCGGCCGCGATGTGCTCGCCGAGCGCGGCGAGCAGGTCGGGTCGCGTCTCGAAGAGGTACTTGTCGAGGTAGTAGCTCGAGCGGCGGCCCGAGCGAAGGACGAAGTCACCCTGGAGGTACGCGTGCTCGCGGATGGCGGCGGCCAGCTCGTCGCGAAGCACTACTTGACGGCCCGAAGAGCGTCGCGTGCGAGGGGGAGGAGGCGCGCGCCCTCGGGCGAGTCGCCGGCGATCGAGACCATCGAGCCGTCCTTGAAGTAGAGGTCGACCTGCTCCCGCTTGCGGCCGCGCTTTGCGTAGAGGCCGACGCCCAGGAGCGAGCCGGCGGCGAGCACGAGCGCGAAGAGCCTACGACGACCCACTGCTCTTCGGGCGCGGGCGCTTCGTCGAGGTGCGGCGTTTTGGCTTCGGCTCATCGGTGGCTCTGCGCAGGCAGCTCTTGAGGTCGTAGAAAACGAGGCCCGACGTCGGCTCGGGGCCGGTAGCGGCCGCGATCAACTGCTCTCCGTCGCGGATGACGAAGAGGCTTCCCTCCCCAGTCGAGGCCTCGAGCTGAGCGATCTCGCCCTCGCGGACCTGCTCAGCCGCCTGGAGCAGGGCTCGCGCAGTCGAGGCGAGCCGGGCCGCCCGCTCGTCGGGGAGCGTCGCGCCGGCGACGGTTCCGCTCCGGTCGAAGAGCACCGCCGCCTCGACCTGCGAGGAGATGTCGGTCAGCTGGCTGAGTGCCTCGGCGGCCGGGTCCATCGAGCCCGAACGCTAACACCGGCCAAAATACGGGCGTGCGTCAGCTGTTCGAGAAGTTCTTCGCCGACCGAGGCACCCACCTCGCGGCAATGATCGCCTACTTCGCGCTTCTCTCGTTCGTGCCGCTCCTCTTTCTCGCGCTCGCGCTGCTCGGCCTCGCCGGCCGCGCCGATGAGTCGAGCTTCCTCGTGACCGAGCTGAACAAGGCGTTCCCGACGAGCTCGGTCGAGAGCATCCTCAGCGTCGTCCGCTCGATCCAGAGCAACGCGGCCACGCTCGGGATCGTCGGGGGCCTCTTCCTCGGCTGGACCTCGCTTTCGCTCTTCAGCGTTCTCGAGTCCGCCTTCAACATCGTCTACGGGAAGCCGAACCGCTCGTTCCTGCACGGGAAGCTGATCGCGGTGCTCCTCCTCGTTGGCTCACTCGTCACGCTGTTCGTCGGCCTCCTCGTCGGCTCGGTCGGCTACGAGGTGCTGAAACGCTTCGCCGGTGAGGTCTTCGGCAACGCCTACGTCGCCTACACCAGCTCGATCGTGATCTCGACGGTCTCTGTCTTCGTCTTCCTCTTCTCCGTCTACTACCTGCTGACGAACGAGAAGCTGAGCGTGCGCGAAGTTCTCCCCGGCGCGATCGTGGCCACGGCCGCGCTCGAGGCGAGCTTCCAGGTGCTGCCGCTCTACCTGCGGCTCTCTAAGAACGTGATCGCGCTCCAGGCCTTCGGCGCCCCCGCGCTCCTGCTCGTCTGGCTCTACGTGATGGCGAACGTGATCGTCTTCGGAGCCGAGGTCAACTGGTGGCTCGCCCGCGGGCGGCA
>WNFV01004670.1_pt1 | contig 16865 bp, 13 predicted proteins | sample 5400101 | NCBI WGS metagenome assembly WNFV01 (sample SAMN13153361, study PRJNA577476) | soil metagenome | isolation source: 115 cm soil or saprolite under grassland replicate 1 | place: USA:California | collected 2016-06-15
CACCGAAGTTGTGGATCAAGTCGGCCAGCAACGCAACCGAGCCCGACAAGACGAAGATCGCAACCTGCACTCCGGCAGCAAGCCCGAGTACGGCGAGGCTGAGCGAGACGGCTTTGACACCCGCGCGCGAGCGCACGATCGAGCGATCGACGAGCCCGTGCGAGTGGCCGTGGTCGGCGTGGTGCGCGTGCTCAAGCTGATGCTCTTCTGGCTCTACAGGTTGTGATCGCTGAATAAGCCAGAGATGCCTGTGCGCACGCGCGTACGGGTGGTCGTGGACACGCTGTCCGTGCCGATGCAGTGCCGATGCGCCGGCGCTAGCCATGGCCCGATACCGTAGCCACGCTGCGCCTGCCTCTTCGCGCGCTCATGACCCCCTCTCGACAGATCCGCGGCGACCCTTCGCCGTACCTCCCGCATCCGACCGACGACGGCCGAGCCGCTCAGTGTCTGTTGCCTAGCCGGGCAGCAGCGCGCGGACACAAAACGGACACGACACGCGCGACGCCTCGCGACACATAGCTGGCGCCCAAACCAGGCCGATTTGCAGGAGAAACTGTGTCGCGGATGATCGCGCGTGTACGCGTGTGACGCCTGGGAAATGGTAAGGAGGGGGTCGACGGTTCGAGTCCGTCAGAGGGCTCTGCAAAAGCGCCGACACTGAGGCTCTTGGGTTCTGATTGACTTGCAGGATTGGCAGCGTGCGGTGGGTATGGAGCTGTTTATGGAGCTTTCAAGCTCAGAACGCCGCAGCAGGGCCCGCCCGCCTCGAAGTCCTTGCCGGCTTGGACCGTTCTTGCGACCGGCGACAAGGCGGCCGGCACGGACGTGATCCGCTCCACGGCCGAGCGCGCCGGAGCCACGATCACCGAGGCCGAGGGCTCGCACGTGATCATGGTCTCGCAGCCCGAGGCTGTCGCCGAGGTGATCTTGACCGCGGCAGCGCTCGAGATGCAGGGCGGAACGACTCTCCGCGAGCGCCCCGCTCTCCAGCAAAGAGCTATGCCCGGGCGTATCTGATGTGAGTCACCCCGGGCGCCTCGACCGACTCGACCTGCTCGAGTTTCGCATCTCCCACGTTTCCGAACAGCCGAGCGCCGCCTCCGAGCAGGATCGGGACGACCGAGACGACGATCTCGTCGAGCAGACCCGCTGCGAGGTATTGCTGCGCGACGGACGCCCCGCCCCCGAGAGACACCTCCTTCTCACCGGCTGCTGTCCGCGCCTGTTCGAGCGCCGACTCGATCCCGTCCGTGACAAAGTGGAACGTCGTTCCGCCCTGCATCTCCAGCGGCTCACGCGGATGGCTAGTGAGGACGAAGACGGGATGGTGGAAGGGCGGATTGTCTCCCCACCAGCCCTTCCACGACTCGTCCCACGGTCCCGGGCCACCGCCGAACATGTTCCGGCCCATGATCGTCGCGCCGGCGCCGCCGAGAATGTCCTCGGCGAACGGCGTGCTCGCGTTGACCTCGCCGCCTTCCTCGCCGTGGCCCTCGCGGAACGCCTTGAGCGGGACCAGCCAGTCGTGGAGCTCCTCACCGCCGACCCCGAGCGGATGCTCTGGCGACTGGTCCGGGCCGGCGACGAAGCCGTCGATCGACATCGTGATGTTCAGCTTCAGCTTGCTCATCGATCCTCCCTCTGTCGACATGCTCGTAGGACCGCCCAGCGCGTCAGCAGTCATCGGTCAAGCCAGGAGCTTGACGAAGCTGGCGACAACCCGGTCAACGCAATCGTCAGCGTCCTAATGCTCCGCGAGGGACGGGATGCCTAGAACGTCACGGTGGTCGTCGGCCTACTGAGGCCCGGCTTGGTGGCCATGACTGGACCCCGTGAACCGTGAGCCGGACCGCATTTCGCGGCGATCTCGATTCGGCCGGGCTGTGCGTCGCGGATCTCCCGCGCGGCGCGTTGGACCGGCTCTTAGGTGTCGTTCAGTAGGACGGGCGCCAGCCTGCCCACTGCCTGCACGACTGCGCTCGGGGCGAGTTTCGCGTTGCGCCTCAGCTCGTCGAAGGTGGCGAAGCTCGTCGCCACGAGTAGCAGTGAGAAGGCGTCGTCGACGTGGAGCCCGGGTCGGAGTCGACCGGCGTCGTGTAGGCGCTTGCTGAGTCGTCGCAGGTCTGTGCGCCGCTTGCTCGTCTGGCGGTTGACGAACGCGCGCGCGGCGGGGTCGATCTCTGCGAGCCCATAGAGGCTTCGGTGGAGGTCCTCCTCCGCGGCCCAGAAGCGGACGGCGGACGCAAGGACGCTACGCAACGCCTCGGCCGGGTCGGCGAGCTCGAGCGACGACCTGATCCCCGCGCGTTCGCCTCCGCGGGCAAGGAGCTCGCAGATCGCGTCGACGAGGCTCATCCGGGATCCGAAGTGCAGGTGCAGCGTCGAGCGAGCGACGCCTGCGCGGGCGGCGATCTCCTCGACCGTCGTCTCGTGGAACCTCCCTTCGGCGAGCAGGTCGCGGACGGCTTGCAGGATCCGCTCGCGCGTCTCTGCGGCGCCTGGCCGGCCGCGACCTGTCCGATACACCCTCGATGGCATTCGGACGTAAAGTCTAGACAGTACGTCCGACGTCTCGTATTATCGGACGGTCTGTCCATACAAACCGTCCGGAAGTTGAGGATGTGATGACTGCTCCGAGAGACGACGGGGTCGAGGCCGAGCAAGAGGTCGTCGGGAGGCTCTTCGCCCAGCTGCCAGGAGACGACCCGCACGCGCTCTTGCGCGCCACGGCGCTGCCCGGATGCCGCTACCACGTCGTCGCCGCGCTCCTCCGTGACTCTCGCTTCGGCCCGCGGCGCGTCGCGCCCTCACCGGAGCCGGTCTGGCAGATGTTCGCGCGCTGGCTGATTAGCCTCGACGGCGAGCGCCATCGCCGGGTTCGCCGCCATTTCCAGCGGCTGTTCGCGCCGCGCGAGGTCGACAGCTTCCGCGGCGTGATCGAAGCACGCGCGACCGAGCTGGTCGATGCGGTGGCGGCGCGTGGCGAGATGGATCTCGTGACCGAGTTCGCGAGACCACTCCCGCTCAGCGTCATTCTCGAGATCCTCGGTGTGCCGCGGGAGCGACATGACTGGTTGCGCGAGCGAATGCTGAAGCTCGGCCAGGGCTTCGCACGTCGGCAGGAGCCCGAGTTCGTCGCGCGCGCCAGCGAGGCGGTCACGGAGATGCTGACCTTCTTCTCCGCGCAGATCGACGAACGCACCGAGCAGCCCCGCGACGACCTCCTCTCCGTCTTCGCCGTCTCGATCCCAGAGGACGAGGACGGTCGCCCTGACGTGCTCGCCAACTGCATCTTCTTCATCGAGGCCGGACACGCGACCACGACCAGCCTCATCTCCGCCGGCACCCTGCTCCTGCTCGAGCACCCGCGCGCGCTGGAGCGGCTCCGCGACCAGCCCAACCTGATCCCGGTCGCAGTCGAGGAAATGCTCCGCCTGGTGACGCCCGTGACGCTCGCGATCTGCCGCCCGCGCGAGGACGTCGCGCTCGCCGGCTACCGCTTCCCCGCCGAGGTGCCGCGATTCGCCTTCCTCGCGGCCGCGAACCGCGATCCCGCCGTTTTCCCGGAGCCCGACCGGTTCGACATCGACCGCGCCCCCGGCCACCTTGCCTTCAGCGCCGGGCCGCATTTCTGCCTCGGCGCGCCGCTCGCTCGACTCCACGGCGAGATCGCGCTGACCACGCTCCTCGCGAGGCTGCCCGGGCTACGACCGGCTGCGGACCCGGACTGGCGCGGGTTCGTGCCCTTGCACGAGCTCGAGCACCTGCCCGTCGCCTGGGACGTCACCTGAGCTCCTGCTCGGGCCGATCTGCGAGTACCGCGTCTCGACCGCCGCCGGGGGCAACGCTGCCGTCGGGCTCGCAGGGACAGTCCCTGAGCGCCCGGCGAGACTCGGCGTTGGATGACCGCTTCGTGGGATGCTGCGGATACGCCTGCTCGACCACGGAGAGGTAGACGATGAATCGGGACGAGATTCTTCGCCTCTTTGAAGCGCACCGCGAAGCGGAGGCGGCACGCGACATCGATGCGATTCTCGAGACCTTTGCACCTAACTGCTTCCTCGAGACCATCCCACTCGGGATCGGCCGCCTCCTACACGTCCGGAACGGCCTCCAACCCTCGCCGCCGGAGGGAGTTCTGGACCTGAAAGCTCCATAACGGCTCCATACCCATCGCATACTGGAGCCCGTGCAAGTCAACTCGAAAGAAAAAGCGCAAAGTGCCGATTCGCTGGGCTTTTGCAGCCACCGGTTGCAACCACGGGGCTCCATAGAGGCTCCATCCTCGTGGCTCACGTAAAACCTCCCGGCGAGGGCCTGCGGCGCACTGAGGAGTTCATTCGCTGCCGGAGAATGCGCCGATACAAGCGGCGAGGTGGAATCCGAGCCGGGGCGATTCGGCGTAGTAGCGGGCAGCGCGTGATGTCCGTCCACCGATGGAATGAACCACCGATGAACCCGGTGGGACGCTTCCAGGAAACCGTCTGAACCCTCTAGGAGGCAAGAAATGACGGAATCGAGTTTGTACGAACGGCTCGGTGGCGCATTCGCCATCGCAGCGGTGGTTGACCACTTCAGCGAAGCGGTCGTGAAGAACCCGATCGTCGGCCAGAAATCGGAGAACCCCGCTCTGCGGGAATGGCACAGCAACAATCTGGGCAGACTGCCAGGCCTCAAATTCATGCGCACCCTGTGGGTCTGCAACGTTGCCGGCGGACCCCAGCATTACGCAGCCACGAAACCAGGCGGTACTCCTCTCGGCTTGGAAGAGGCCCACCGCGAACTGAAGATCTCTCCCGCCCAGTTCGATGAGGTCGCGGCTGAGCTTGGGCGAACGCTGGACTTCTTCAAGGTGCCTGAGCGGGAGAAGGAGGAGGTTCTGGCTGCCTTTGCCGCACACAAGGGCGAGGTGACTGAGGGATACTCCCAGTAGCCCCCGGGGCCAAAATCACCGACCTGCAGGACAGCTATTGCCTTATCGGCCGGCTCCCTGTCGCGTTAGCGAATGTGGGAGTCCTCGTCTGCGTGAGTGTCCTCTCCACTCTTGCCGAGGCACGACCCGACGCGCTCGAGCAACTAATCGATGCTCGAGCGACTACTCGAAGTACACACGCGCGCGAATAGCAGATCTTCCACAAGGGTGCAGCGGTGAATGGCGGCGCGTATGAGGATGCTCGATGGCACCGCTCATTCGCCGCAGAGGCTCCGTGGGCGTGGACCTCCGGGCACTTCGCCTGGCCTGTCGGTACGTAAACCCGGTTCCGACTGCGCGGCCTACCCTGTCGCGAGCGCCTTCTGCGCGACCGGCGCCCAGAGGAACGAGAACTTAGGGTTGATGGCGAGCGCACGCGCGAAGCCCGTCCGCGCTGAGGCGGCGCCGAGGCAGCGCTCGATCATCGCGTGGTGGAAGACGAGCAGCGCGTCGCGCGTGCCGAGCCTGAGTGCGTGCGTCGAGTGCGCCCGCGCCTCGACGCAACGGCCCGCCCGGAAGAGTCCCCAGGCGAGAGCGTCCTCCGAGTAGATCCCGGGCGCCGACACGTAGGCGGTGCGAGCGCGGCCGAGGGCGTCGGCCACGTTCCGGTTGTGATCGAGATCGAAGACGGCCGTCTGGAGCTCCGTTCGCACGCCGTTTGCCTCGAAGAGCCGCTCGATCGCGCCGACGAGCGCGTATTCGCGCCGGGCGGCCGCGTCGCGGCCGGAGGCGTGGAGCACGTCACCGAGCATGATCACGTAGGCGGGGATCGGGAGCACGTCGACCGTGTGCCGGAGGCGCGCGATCGCCTTGCGAGAGCGACCCTCCGACGCCTCGACGCGCGCGAGGCCCGCCTCGGCGTGGACGTACCCAGGCAGCCCCGCGAGCGCCTTGCGGTAGGCCTTCGCCGCTTCGCGCAGGCGGCCGGCGTTGAAGCGGACGTTGCCGAGCTGCACGGTCGTCCAGGCCACGTGCTCAGGCACCGTCGAGTCGGTCTCGAGCGCGAGCTCGTCCGCCTCCGCCGCGGCCGCCGGCCGTCCGAGCAGCTCGCGCGCGTTCGCCACCCGCGTGTAGGAGGCGATCCCCGGCGCGAGCACGGCCATCCGGTCGTAGGCCTTGAACGCCTCGTGGTAGCGACCGAGGTTGAGCAGCGCGTCGCCCAAGGCGCCGTAGGCGGAGCCGTTCTCGCGGTCGAGCCGGATCGCCTGGCGCGCAAGCCTGAGCCCCTCGTGGAAGCGGTGGCGCGTGTTCGCGAGCGATGCCTGACCCTGGACGATCAGCGGTAGTCGGGGACCGCCGACCAGCGTCGCGCGCCTGAGCGTCTCGCCGGAGAGGCGGTAGAAGGCGGGGTCGCCGGTCTCGCGGGCCCGCTGCTGGTAGGCGAGGCCGAGGAGCGTGAGGGCGTCGGCGTCAGCCGGCCGGCGGGCGACGCGGCGCTCGAGCATGCGGACGTAGCCGGCGGTGTCGCCGGACGAGAAGCCTTCGAGCAGCCGCCTCAGCGAATCCTGGTCGCTAGCGCTCGGCGTGGCGTTGGCCGCCGCGGCGCGGAGCGGGTCGACGGGCGCAGAGCCGGAAAAGATCCCGCCGAGCAGCACGACGACCGCAGCGACTGCCGCAGCCGTGCCCCCGAGCAGCATCCTCCGTCTCCGCATCTCTCCTGCTCGTTCGTCCCGAATCGGCGAACGGTTCGACCCGATCGCCCGTCGAACCGGACCGCCCTCCTGCGGCGAACAAGAAGCGCCCCACACGGGGCAGGGCTCGCAGATAGGGAGAAGGGAGAGAATCATGCTGTCATCCAGATTGGCGACGAGGAGCACGATTGGGCTCACGGTGCTCTTCGCCGCGGTCGGCGCGCTCGTGCTTGCCGCATTCCTGATCGGGAAGGCCGGGCTGTCGTCGGCCGGAGCGGCCGACCACCTCGACGCGCCGGGGCTCACGCCGCCGGGCGGAAGCGTGCAGACGGACATCACGGACGTCTACGCGTTCAGGTCGCCGACGAATCCGAGCAACACGGTGCTCGCGCTGAACGTCAACGGTGTCGGGAGCGCCGGGGAGCCGGCGCCCGGCCCCGACCGGACGTTCGCCCGCGGCACGCCCGCTGTCGGGAACACGAAGTTCGTCCTCTACAACCTGAACGTCGACAGCGACGGTGACGGCGTCGCCGACGTCGTGCTCACGACGAGGTTCGGCCAGCCCGACGCGAGCGGCGTCCAGGAGCTCGAGGTGCGGCGGAACGGCAAGCTGCTGATCCCGAAGGACCTCGGCCGGACGACGGGGTTCGACGAAAGCAGCCCGTACATCGCGACGAGGGACGGCCTGTCGGTCTTCGCGGGCCGGCGCGACGACCCGTTCTTCTTCGACCTGCTGGGCTTCCTCAACATCACCAAGGGCCTCGACGCGTTCGGGCTCGACAACGACCCGAGCAACAACGATCAGTCGTTCCTCGGCTGCACCGGCGCGCGGCAGAACTTCTTCGCGAACCGGAACGTCTCGTCGATCGTCCTCGAGCTGCCGAGCAGCCTGCTCACGGGCGGCGGCGACTCGAAGATCGGCGTCTGGGGAACGACGACCGCGGGCTCCGATCAGATCGACCGCATGGGCCGGCCTGCGATCGCGACGGTGTTCATCCCGAACAACCCGCTGCCGCCGGACCGTGTCGTCGACAGCAAGTCGTCGTTGAAGAACACGTACAACCACAGCGAGCCGGTCAACGACCAGTCGAACTTCCGCAGCGAGATCGTCGACACGCTCAACGTCCTGTTCAGCCTGAACGACGCGGGCGGGCCGATCGGCACCGACGACCCGTCGGACGACGCCGCGCAGATCAGCGGCCTCGCCGACTTCCTCCTGCCGGACATTCTGACAGTCGACACCGCGAGCTCCGCCGGCTTCCCCAACGGCCGCGGTCTTACCGACGATGTCATCGACACCGAGCTCGGCCTCATCACCGAGGGCACGGTGACGACAGACTGTGTCGCCAACGACAACACGGTGCTCGGCAGCTTCCCGTACCTCGGGAGCCCGAACTAGCCGCGACGTGAGAGGAGATCGCTAAACAGACCCAGATCGACACAGGCCGGAACTCCGCCTGCCCGTGCTGGTACCGACCGCGCCGCCGGGTCGCCGAGCCGGCGGCATTCGATCGCGTGCTCTGGCTCGGGTCGAGTTGTCGGGCTGGGTGCCGGCGAACCTGGATCGGATCCTGCGATCGCGAGCCAGAGTAAGAAGCCACGCTCCGCCGACGAATGGCGCGAACAGGATGAGGCCGGCCATCGCGCCGGCGAGGCAGGCGACCAGGCCGAGTAGGATCAGGTTGAGCACGCGGAGCAGGATCATGTTGGACTCCTACGCCCGATCGTTTCGGCGGCACCGCGCGGGCGAGCGGCGGCCGGTGTTCCGAGTGCCACGCGTGGCGGTGAACACCTGACAAGCGTGTCGCCACGACGGCGCTACGACATCGGGCGCCGACCCGGAACACGCCGCCCACCCTGATCTCTCCGCGCGTCGGGGAGTCGGCGCCCCCGACGTCGCAGTTGCGGCGCTGGCCTACAGCGTGTGGTCGGCACGCTCGACGGCGCGCGCCACTTCAACGCGTGATGCAACTCCGAGCTTGCGGAAGGTGTTGCGCAGGTGGGTTTCGATCGTCTTCGAGCTGAGGAAGAGCTCGGCCGCGATCTGAGGGTTGGTCTTGCGGTCGACGACGAGTCGTGCGATCTGGAGCTCGCGCTCGGTGAGCGAGTCGACGCCGGACCCGTCTCCCTTGCCCGGACGCGTGCGCCGGTGAATCGAGCGTCCGAGCTTCCGGAGCTCCCGTTCGGCCTGCAGTCGGTAACGGTGCGAGCCGAAGGACTCGAACGCTGCGGCTGCGAGCTCCAGCTCGGCCGCCGCCCGGTCGCGATCGCCCGCCTCGGCGAGCGCTCGTCCGGCGAGCAGCCGCGACATTGCGGCGTCGAAGACGTTCCCGACTTCCTCGAGCGCCGTTGCAGCGCTCAGCGCGCGCTCGGCGGCGGACGACGGCTCGCCGCGGTGGAGATCGAGCGCCGCGGCGGCGAGGGCTGCCATCGCGCCCGCCATCGGGAGGCCGACAGCTTCGGCGCAGGCCTGCGCAGCCGCTGCGGCGTGCTCGGCTTCGTCGCGCCGGCCCGCCGCGAGGAAAGAACGGGTGAGAAGCTCGAGGTACCTGGCCCGCCAACCTCCTCCGATCAGCCGCAGCTCGTTCCCGCCGGCGAACTCGACCAGCAACTCAGCACTCCGCTCCGCGTGGCCGGTTTCGAGGCGGGCGTAGGCGAGTGCGACCGCCGCGTGTGCAGGCACGGGGCCGGGGTCGAGCTGTTGCGCGAGGTCGAACGCCTCTTTCGCGGTCGCGAGCGCCAGGTCGATGTCGCCGGCGGCGAAGGCTGCGTAGGAGCGGTTGAAGAGGTTCCAGGCGAGGCCTTGGGGGTTGTCCACCAGCCGCGCGGCTGCGATCGCGCCGTCGAGCACCTCTCCTGACTCCGCCATCCTGCCTCGAACCCACAGGCTGCCTCCGAGCATGGGGACGATGAGCGGGAAGAGGTCGCCCTTTCCGGTCGCACGGCCGATCCTTAGCGCGCGCTCGGCGTGAGACCCTGCCCCCGCGAAGTTCTCGAGGTAGAACTCGGCCGTGGCGAGATGCGCGAGCGCGTCGAGCCGAACGCCGAGCTGGTCGTCCGTGAGACCGTCGATGAGCGTGGCGGCGTCGGCGGCAAATACCTGTCCCTCCGCCGCGCGACCACCCACCGCGCTCGCGAGGGCACGTGCGGCGAGCGCCGCTGCGATCAGCACCTGGTCGTCGAGCAGCGCTGCCGCATCGACCGCACGGTTCGCCCACGCGCGCATCGCGTCGTAGTCGCCGTGGTAGAGGCTGTCGCCGACGAGCTCGATCATTAGCTCGACGCCCTGCGCGGAGGCGGGGTCTCGGAGCTCGGCGAGTGCGTTCTCGAGGTGGGCGTGCGCCTCTTTGTACCGGCCGAGGAGATGCTCGACGCGTGCGCAGGCAGCGGTAAGGCGGACGCGCAACGACTCCGCTTCCTGCGGGACGATGTTCATGCTCTCGAGGAGTGCTGTGTGGCTCTCGCCGAGTTGGCCGGTGGCGGCGAGCGCTTCGGAACGGGCCAGCAGCAGCTCGACGCGCCGGTCGCCCGGCGCAGCAGCCGGGAGGAGACGGAGGGCGGCGGCGAACCAGCGCGCGGCGCTCGCAGGTGCACGCGGGGCCGCCGCCTCTCCAGCCTCTCGCAGGAGCGCAACCGCTGCCTCGTCGCCCTGACGCGCGGAGCGTTCGACGTGGTGCGCGATCGCCGAGGTCAGCGAGCCTCGGAGGGCGAGCGCGTCGGCGCAGCGCTCGTGCGCGCCGAGCCGCCAGCCGCCGGGCATCGACTCGTACACCGCGCGGCGGACGAGCGGATGCCGGAACCGGAAGCGCCGGGGAACATCCGTCTGGCGGACGAGATCGAGACGCAGCAGCTCGTCGAGCGCGTCGACCGCTGCCGCCTCGGCGGCTCCGGCTGCCGCGGCCGCCAGCTCGGGATCGAAGGGGTCTCCCGCGACGGCGGCGCCCTCGAGAATGAGGCGTGCCGGCTTGGAGAGCAGGGCGAGCTCCTCGGCGAGCGCGGCGGCGACCGCAGCTGGGACGTCGACGCCTGCGAGCGAAGGCTCGTCGGTCGGCGCCGGCGTGTCGGGACGGTCGGCCGACCGCGCGAGCTGCTCGAGGTAGAAGGGATTGCCGCCGCTGTCCTCGTAGAAGCTGGTCGCGTCCCGTTCGTCACCGACCAGCTCGCGGGCCTCCTCGGGGCTCAGCGCCCCAAGTTCGATGCGCACGATCGTGCCGGCGCGGTGCGCCCGTTCGACCGCGGCCGTAAGCCGCGCGCCCGTCTGCCGCGGCCGCACGGCGAGCGCGACGAGTACCTGCGCGGCCGGCGGTCGGTGGAGAAGCGCGCCGAGCAGCTCGACTGACGCGGGATCAGCCCAGTGGACGTCGTCGAGCACCAGCACGACGGGCTGGGTCTGCGCGAGCGTCTCGAGCAGCGTGCAGACGGCGCGATGGCTGCGGTAGCGCTCGTGCTGGATCGCCGTCCGGCGTCCGGTCGCGAGGCCGGCCAGTGACGGGAAGACCGTCGCGAGCTCCGCCCGAACATCGTCGTCGAGGCTGTCGAGGCGGTGCGGGTCGAGGCCGTGGACGTACTCGTCGAGCGCGTCGACGAAGACCCAGAACGGCAGATCGAGCTCGAGCTCACCGGCCCGGCCCGAGAGGACGAGGTACGCGCGTGCGTCTGCACGGGCGGCCAGCTCGGCGAGGAGGCGCGTCTTGCCGATTCCCGGCTCGCCGACCAGCTCGAGCGCCGCGGATCGTCCCCCGCCGACCTGCGTGAGGAGACGGTCGACCGAGCCGAGCTCCGACGTGCGGCCGACGATGTGGGTGGCAAGTGCCATCTGTCGCTTCTGGCTCCACCTTAGATCAGGGCTCGAAGATCGAGAAATCAGGGTGGCCGATCCAGGGTGTCCGCCCGATGTCGGGGCGGCGGCGCCGAGGCAGGGTCCGCACATGCCCCGCTACCTGCTCCATCACCACCACGAGCCGACCGAGTGCGGCGTCGTGTTCGCGGCCTTCCGCGGCTTCGAGAGCCCGCTTCGTCACAAGGGCGCGATGGCCTCCTGCGGTTCGGGCGGCCATTCGATCTGGTGGACGGTCGAGTCCGCAAGCGAGGAGAACGCGCTCGCGCTGCTGCCCTTCTACGTCGCCGAGCGCACGACGGCCGTCCCGGTCAGCGAGGTGCAGATCCCGTGACCGGCGCAGGCAGCCCCAACCCAGACGGAGGAGCCATGAGCGCAACTTGTCAGCACCACACCTGGAGCGAGCTCGCGGTCCGCGAGAACGACGGCCTCGCCGTTTCGCTCCTCTGGAGCAGGGACACCGGCCGCGTGAAGGTTGCGGTCGTCGACGCCCACCTCGACGAGCAATTCGAGATCGACGTGCCGGGCGCCGACGCGCTCGCCGCCTTCCATCACCCGTTCGCCTACGCGGCGGGGCTGGGCGCCTCCTTCGGCGACGCCGGCTCACGCCGCGGGCCTGGTCTCACACCCGAAAGGAGCACGGTCTGATGACGATCGACCCCGTCCAGTACGCGCGCCGCTGGAAGACACTCGGCGTGCTCTCGCTGAGCCTGGTGATCATCGGGCTCGACAACACGATCCTCAACGTCGCCCTGCCGACGCTGCAGCACGAGTTCGAGGCCTCCCCCTCGAAGCTGCAGTGGATGGTCGACTCCTACTTGCTCGTCTTCGCGGGCTTGCTGCTCGTGTTCGGTGTGCTCGGCGACCGCTTCGGGCGCAAGCGCGCGCTCCAGGCCGGCATCTCGATCTTCGGGCTGGCCAGCCTCGGCGCCCTGGTCGCAGACTCGGCCGATCAGGTGATCGCGGTGCGGGCGGCGATGGGTGTGGGGGCGGCGCTGATCATGCCCGCCACCCTCTCGATCATCGCCAACTTGTTCACGGGCAAGGAGCGTGGCAAGGCGATCGCGATCTGGGCGGCGCTGGCGGCGGTCGGGATCGGCCTCGGCCCATTGACCGGCGGGCTCTTGCTCGAGTGGTTCGACTGGTCGTCGGTCTTCATGGTCAATGTGCCGTTCGCCGCTGCCGCGTTGCTGCTCGGGATCCGCTACGTGCCCGAGAGCCGCGACCCCCGACCCGGCAGGTTCGACCTGCTTGGAGCCGGACTCTCCACCGCCGGCTTCAGCCTGCTCGTGTACGCGATCATCGAAGCCCCCGGACAGGGCTGGACCTCCGGTCTCATCCTCGGACTTCTCACCGCATCCGTTGGCCTGCTCGGCGCCTTTCTCTGGTGGGAGCGTCGCATCGACGAGCCGATGCTCGACCTCGGCTTCTTCCGCAGCGCCGGCTTCAGCGTCGGTACCGCGGCGGTCAGCGTCGCCTTCTTCGGCTTGCTCGGTGGGATCTTCGCGCTGACCCAGTATCTGCAGTTCGTCCACGGCTACAGCGCGATCGAGGCGGGCGCGATCATGAGCCCGATCGCGCTCGGGCTGATGATGGGCGCCGGCTCCTCGAGCAAGGCCGCCGAGCGGCTCGGCGTTTCCCGCGTGGTCGCCGTCGGTCTGATCGGCCTCGCGGTGATGCTGGCACTGACCAGTCTCTGGGAGCCGAGGACCGGCGCAGTCACGCTCGCACTCTGGTTCTTCGGTCTCGCCCTGGCGATGGGCTGGGTCATGGCGCCCGCCACGAGCGCGGTCGTGGGCGCGGTGCCCGCCGCCAAGTCGGGCATCGCCTCAGCAACCAACACCGTCGCTCGCATGGTCTCGGGAGCCCTCGGCGTCGCCGTGATCGGCTCGCTGGTCACTTCCCTCTACTCGAACGACGTGGACGGCTCGCTCGTCGGGCTGCCCGCGCAGGCGCAGGCCGGCGCTGAGGACTCGGTCGGCGCGGCCAGCGCGATCGCCGCCCAGCTCCCAGGCGACGCCGCCTCCAGCCTGCTCGCCACGGTCGGCGACGCCTTCACCCATGCAATGGGTGTCGGCCTGCTCGTCGCTGCGGCGCTCGCGGCCGTAACGGCCGTGGTCGTCCTCCGCTTCCTGCCGGCCCGCGAGCCTGTCGCCGCAGATGCGGAAGGCGTCGAACCCTTGCTCGCCGATGCAGTCGGCGAGTCCCTCAACCTGCAGCCGCAGAGCTGAAAGGAGCATCTGATGTCATCGATCAAGCGCTCGAACAATCTGTCGGCTCGCATGGGTCGCTGGAGTGCGCGCCATCGGAAGATCGCGATCTTCGGCTGGCTCGGACTCGTGGTCATCGCCGTCCTGATCGGTAAGGCAGCCGGCACGGTCGAGCTGAAGCAGAACGACTCGATTCCCGGCGAGTCCGGCCGTGCGACCAGACTGATCGACGCGGAGTTCGCGCCCAAGGCAAGCGAAACGGTGCTCGTCCAGAGCAACGCGCTGACTGCGGATGACGCTGCTTTCCGTGTCGCCGTCGGCGAGGTCATCCGCAGCGTCAAGTCGTTCACGGTCGTGGGCGACGTCGACTCCCCCTATGCGCGCGCAAACGCTGCTCAGATCTCGCAGGACCGCCATTCAGCGCTCGTGAACTTCGAGTTCAAGAGCTCCGCCGAAGACGCAATGGACATCTCGAAGCCGGTCGAGAACGCCGTTGCGGCCGTGCAGAAGGCACATCCCGGACTGCTGATCGCCGAGTTCGGCGACGGCAGTTCGGCCCGCGAGGTCGAGGGGCAGTTCAGCAAGGACCTCGGCAAGGCGGGTCTCCTGTCGCTCCCGGTCACCCTCGTGATCCTGCTGATCGCGTTCGGTGCGCTCTTCGCCGCCGGCATCCCGCTGCTGCTGGCGCTCACCTCGGTGATCGCGACGATGTTCCTGATCGCCCTGCCGAGCCATCTGATGCCGGTCGACGCGCAGGTCAAAGAGGTGATCCTGCTGATCGGGCTCGCCGTCGGCGTCGACTACTCGCTCTTCTATCTCAAGCGCGAACGCGAGGAGCGGGCAGCGGGTCGCAGCGAGTCCGCAGCCCTCGAGGCTGCGGCGGCGACATCAGGGCGCTCGGTCCTCGTCTCCGGCCTCACGGTGATGATCGCGATGGCGGGCATGTTCTTCGCGGGCGACCCGGGCTTCTCGTCCTTCGCGTTGGGAACGATCATGGTCGTCGCGATCGCGGTGCTGGGATCGCTGACGGTGCTCCCGGCGCTGCTTTCCAAGCTCGGTGACCGGGTCGACAAGGGGCGGGTGCCGTTGCTGCGCCGGCGCCAGCGAGACAACGGCGAGGGCCGCGCCTGGGGCTGGATCCTCGATCGCGTGCTCGCACGCCCGGGCTTGTCCGCAGTCATCGCTGGCGGCGTGCTCGTCGCGATCGCAATCCCGGCGATCGGCATGAAGACCGTTCAGGTCACGCCGGAGGCGCTTCCCCAGAACCTGAAGGCGGTGCAGACCTACAACCGCATCGAGAAGACGTTTCCGGGCGAATTGCACACCGCCACGGTCGTCGTGAAGGCCGCGAACGTGAATGCTCGCGACGTCCAGGCCGCGGTTGCCGATCTTCGCGAGCGCGCGAACGCGACCATCGTCCAGCACGGATCGATCGAGACCGACGTCAACCGCGGCGCGACGGCGGAGACGATCACCGTTCCGCTCGCCGGCAACGGCAGCGATGCAGCCTCCGAGTCCGGCGTGACGAGCCTCCGCAACGACATCGTCCCCGCCACGCTCGGCACGCTCGATCACGTCGAGTACGGCGTGACCGGCGGGACCGCGATCGACATGGACGGGCGTTCGGCCATGAAGACCTCGGCGCCGCTGGTGTTCGCCTTCGTGCTCTTCTTCGCCTTCGCCCTCCTGCTCGTCTCGTTCCGCTCGCTGGTGATCGCGGCCAAGGCCGTGATCCTCAACCTGCTCTCGGTCGCCGCCGCCTACGGGGTGCTCGTGCTCGTCTTCCAGCACGGCTGGGGCAAGGGGCTGATCGGGTTCGACTACACCGGCGGGATCATCTCGTTCCTGCCCATCTTCATGTTCGTGATCCTGTTCGGGCTCTCGATGGACTACCACGTGTTCATCATCAGCCGGATCCGCGAAGCCCGCGATCGCGGGCTCTCGACCCAGGACGCGGTCGCGCACGGCATCAAAACGACCGCGGGCGTCGTCACGAGCGCCGCGATCGTCGATGGTGCTCGTCTTCGCGGTCTTCGCGACCGGCTCGATCATCCTCCTGCAGCAACTGGGCATCGGGCTCGCCGCCGCCGTCCTGATCGACGCCACGATCGTCAGGGCCGTGCTCCTGCCCGCGTCGATGATGCTGCTCGGCGACCGCAACTGGTACCTGCCCCCAGTGGCTCGAGTGGCTGCCCCACCTCGACCACAGCGAGACAGCCGAGAAGCCAAAGCGCCCCACGGCGCCGGCGGCACTCGAGCCCACCGCCTAGACGCCAGAGGCCCCGCTGCCAAGCCAGGTGGAGCGGTCGCACCGGTCTCGAGGCGACCGCTCCAACAATCGAACGGAGAACACGATGGCGAACCCAGACAGCCACTCAAGACCGACGACAGGGCAGCGCGCGAAGCTCGCCTTGCTCGGGTACTGCACGGCGGGGAAGCGGCCATGACCGCATCGGCCACCTCTCACCTCCCGGGCCGGGAGCACCTTCTCTCTCGACTGGCAAGCGCCCTCCGACGCGAGTACGCGCTTCTCCTTCTTGCGACCGGCGCCGTCGGCCTCCACTTCGCCGACGACAACTTCCTCCAGCCGGAGCCCGGCACCTCCCCCGGCGATCACCTCTCCAGCGGGCTCATTCCCATTGCGGTGCTGGCGGCCGTCGCGGCGGTGTACCCGCGCCTACGCGCCGGCGCGCGTGCCGGCGTGGCGATGACGCTGGGCGCGATCGCCACCACGGTCGGCGTGCCCGCGGTGTACTACCTGCTGGACGGCAGCGCCTCGGGTGACCACTACACGGGCCTGCTCGCGATCCTCGCCGGCGCCGTCCTGCTCCTGACCGGCCCGGTCACGCTTTGGAAGACCCGCCACAGGGACGCAAGCCGGCGACGCCGCTACCTCCGCCGCTCGCTCACCGTCGCCGCCGCCTCGATTCTCGGACTGGCAATCGTCTGGTTCCTCGTCTTCCCGATCGGCTTTGCCTACATCTACACCCACACAGGCAAGGGCACGGTGACACCGGAGCTCGGCGTCCCGTACGAGAGCGTCTCCGTCACCACCAGCGACTCGCTCGAGCTCGCCGCCTCCTACGTTCCCTCCCAGAACCGCGCCGCCGTCGTGCTTTACCCGGGAGCGACCCGCCCCGAGCAGGCGCGGATGCTGATCCGTCACGGCTACGGCGTGCTGCTGCTCGACCCGCGCGGGCAGGGCAAGAGCG
>WNFV01004671.1_pt1 | contig 16863 bp, 18 predicted proteins | sample 5400101 | NCBI WGS metagenome assembly WNFV01 (sample SAMN13153361, study PRJNA577476) | soil metagenome | isolation source: 115 cm soil or saprolite under grassland replicate 1 | place: USA:California | collected 2016-06-15
GCTCGAACCAGCGGCGCACGAGGGGGTGGAACGTCTCCAGCACGATCGCCTTGACATAAACCCCCGCGCGGGGCGGCGCTCGGAACCCGGGGTGCCCCTATGATGGGCCCGCGCTCTGCCGCCGGGTGCGCGGGCGAGGGAGCCTGCCGGAGGTCCGATGCTTCTCAAGGAGACCGCGCTCGTCCGCCTCGTCGGCTTGCGGATCCCGATGCTCCTGTTCATCGGGCCGCGCGTCGTGCAGCTCGACGAGGAGGGGTGCGCGATCCTCATCCCGCTCACCTGGCGCACGAAGAACCGGCTCATCGGCGCGATGTACTTCGGCGCGCTGTGCGCGGGCGCCGACCTCGCGGGCGGCCTGCCGGCCGCGAAGCTCATCATGTCGGCCCACCGCGACCTGCGGCTCGTCTTCGGCGAGCTTCGCGCCGAGTTCCTGAAGCGCGCCGACGGCGACGTCCTCTTCCGCTCGCGCAACGGCCGCGCCGTCACCGACGCGGTCCGGCGCGCGGTGGCGACGCACGAGCGGGTGACGATCCCGGTCGAGGTGGTCGCGACCGTGCCCGCGAAGTATGGCGACGAGCCGGTCGCCCGCTTCTCCATGTCGCTCTCGCTCAAGGTGAAGGACGCGTCGTCCCCGGCGCGTGCGGATCCGGGCGGGAACGGCCGCTCGAGCGCGGCGGTGCACTGAAGCGTGGATCGCGAGCGGTTCGCGCTCTACGCCGGGACCGTCGCCGCCTACGGCGACATGTACGTGACGCAGTCGATCCTGCCGGTGCTCTCGGCCGAGTTCGGGGTCGGGGCGGCGCGGGCGGGGCTCACCGTCTCCGCGGTCGTGCTCGCCATCGCCATCGCGTCGAGCTTCTACGGGCCGCTCTCCGACGCGCTCGGGCGACGGCGCGTGATGGCGGGGGCGACGGCCCTCCTCGCCGTCGCGACGCTCGCGTGCGCCTTCGCCCCGACGTTCGGGGCGCTCGTCGTCCTCCGGGCCGTGCAGGGCACGCTCGTCCCCGGCATGACCGCCGTCTCGGTCGCGTACGCCGGCGACCGGTTCGGCGGGCGCGACCTCCCCGCGGTGGTGGCGGGCGTCATCGGCGCCTCGGTCGTGGGCGGGCTCCTCGGCCGCGTCCTCGCCGGCGCGATCGCCGCGCACTTCAGCTGGCGCGCCCCGTTCGTCGTCTTCGCGGCGCTCACCGCGGTTGCCGCGTGGCTCCTCGCCCGCGGTCTCGCCCCCGGCGGCGGCGCTCGCCGCGCCGGCACGCTCGGCGCCGCCTGGGCCGGGATGCTCGGGCACCTGCGCGACCCGCGCCTCGTCGGCGCCTACGTCGTCGGCGGCGCGCTCTTCTTCGGCTGGATCGGGATCTTCACCTACCTGCCGTTCCACCTCGCCGCGCCGCCCTATGCGCTCCCGACCGGCGCCATCTCGAGCGTCTACCTCGTCTACGCCGCGGGGGTCGTCGCCTCGCCCATCGCGGGCCGGCTCTCGCGGCGCATCCCGCCGCGCACCCTCATCGCGGTCGGGCTCGCCGTCGAGGCGGCGGGGATGGCGCTCACCGCCGCGCGCCCGCTCGCGGTCGTCGTCGTCGGGCTCGTCGTGCTCGTCCTCGGCACGTTCACCGCGCAGGCGGTCGCGCCCGCGTTCGTGAATGTCACCGCGGAGACCTCGAAGGGCGGCGCGAGCGCGCTCTACCTCACGAGCTATTACGTGGGCGGGACGCTCGGCTCGGCGCTCCCGGGGCTCGCCTTCCAGGCGGCGGGCTGGCGCGGCGTCGTCCTCGCCTGCGCGGCGTCGGTCCTCGTCGCGATGGCGGCGAACGCGCTCCTGTGCGGGGTGCCGCGGCGTCCCCCTGCTCATGTAGACTGGCCGCGATGAACGGACCGACGGCGCTCGGGATGGTGCTCGCGATGCTCGTGGACCCGAAGGGGAAGCCGGTCCGGGGCGGCTCCGGCAAGGGGCAGCTCTATGCGAGCCCGGATGGGCTCGTGGTGCTCCGGCCGACCGCGGTGCAGGGCGCCCTGCACCGTGGGGCGAACGCCGCCCTCCTCGGGTCGGTGTTGCTCGTCGTCGTGAACGTCTTCACGTGGAAGAGCACCGCGGCGCTCTGGATCGCGATCGCCCTGCAGGCGGCATACTGGCTCACGCTGTCGATGCGGCGCCGCTCCATGGACCCGGTGCCGCTCGCGGCCGACGCGCTCGCCGCGGCGGCGCGCAGCGGGCGCGCGCTCGTGAAGGTGTCGGCGGGCGCGATCGTGCGGACGGTCGCGCCCGAGCCGCCCCGCACCGGGTTCCGCAAGCCCGCGCGGTTCGAGCTCCCCGACGGTGCGCTCGAGGTGTACCTCTCGGACGACCAGTTCCGGACCGCGCTCGCCGCGCTCGGCCGCAGCGTCTAGCGAGAGTGAGGAGGAGCGGCATGCGGATCGGCAGCTCGCTCGCCCTCGCCGCCGCGCTCGTGCTCGCCGCGCCGAGGATGCCGCGCGCGACGCCGGCCCGCGGCGGGCGGAGCGCGGTCGAGGACGACTGGGCGCGCGCCCTCGGCGCCGCGAAGGCGCGTGGCGTCCCGATCCTCGTCGACGTCTGGGCGCCCTGGTGACCCACCTGCCGCTTCATGCGGGCCCACGTCCTCCCCGACGCGCGGCTCGCGAAGCTGGCCGGGCGGTTCGTCTGGCTCGACGTGAACACCGAGGACCCACGGAACGCGACGTTCCTCGCGAGGTTCCCCATCGACGCGTGGCCGACGCTCCTCGTCGTCGACCCGGCGGCGGAGCATGCGGTGCTGCGCTGGGCGGGGACGGCGACGGCGGCGGAGGTGGAGTCGCTCGCGCGGGACGGAGAGCGGGCGATGCACGCCGAGCGCCTCACCGCGGCGGACGCGGCGCTCGCGGGGGCGGAAGGGCTCATGGCGGAGCGGCGCCACGCCGAGGCCGCCGCGGTGTTCCGCGAGGCCCTCGCGCGAGGCGGCAAGGCGTGGCCCGGGCGCGAGCGGGCAGCGGACGCGCTCGTGCAGGCGCTCGGGTTCGCCGGGGACGCGACGCGTGCGTCGCGGGCGCGCGCGAGGTCGTGCCGTGGCTCCTCCTCGGCCCGCCGCTCGCCCGCGCCGCGGCGCAGGGGCTCGCCTGCGCGCTCGACCTCGACGACCGGGCCGCCCGCGCGGCGGCGCTCTCCGCCCTCGAGCCCGCGGCGCGGCGCGCGCTCGGCGCGCCGGGGCTGCTCGCCGACGACCGCTCCTGGCTCTACGGCGAGCTCGCCTCCGCCCGCGAGGCGCGCGGCGACCGGAGCGGAGCGCGCGTGCTCTCGCGCGAGTGGCTCTCGTTCCTCGAGCGGGAGGCGGCGCGCGCGACGACGCCCCTCGCGCGGGCGGCCTTCGACGGGCAGCGGCTCGAGGCGGCGCTCCGGCTCGGCGAGCCGCGGCGCGTCCTTCCAGCCCTGCTCGCGTCGGAGCGGGACCTCCCCGACGACTTCGTCCCACCGGCGAACCTCGCCGCCGTCTACCTCGAGCTCGGGAGGGCGGCGGACGCGATCGGCGCGGCGGACCGCGCCCTCGCCCTCGCACAGGGACCGCGCCGCGTCCGCGTGCTCGTCACGAAGGCGCGGGCGCTCGACGCGCTCGGGAACAGGGTCGCGGCGCGCGAGACCGTGCGGCGCGCCCTCTCCGACGCCGCGGCGCTCCCCGACGCGCTGCGGCCGCGCGGGCCCGTCGCCGACGCGGAGCGGCTCCTCCGCGCGCTCGGCGACGCCGCCGACTGAGCGGTCGCCGCGGCCGGCGCGAACCCGTCACCTCCCCGCCACGCCACCGTCACGCGCCGCGGCGAGGCTCCGCCCCCCGCCTTCCTCCATGACCGACCCGACTCGAGCCACAGCCGAACGGAAGGCACCGCTCGTCGCGGCCGTGGAGATGGGGTACGGCCACGTGCGCGCCGCGCGGGCGCTCGCGGACGCTTGCGGGGTCCCGCTCGTGCGCGTCGATCGTCCGCCGCTCGCCGGCGTCGCCGACGCCGCGCGCTGGCGGAGGGCCCGGCTCGCCTACGAGGCGACGTCGCGCCTCTCGCAGCTCCCGGTCGTCGGCGCGCCGCTCCGCTGGGTGCTCGACGGGCTCACGGACATCCCACACCTCCACCCGTTTCGGGACCTCTCGGCGCCGAGCGGCGGCGCGCGGACGCTCGACCGTCTCGTCCGCCGCGGCCTCGGGCAGGGGCTCGTCGAGGAGCTGCGCCGCTCCGGGCGCCCCCTTCTCACGACGTTCTTCGCCCCCGCCATTGTCGCCGACCGCGCCGGGCTCCCCGCGGTTCACTGCGTCGTGACGGACACGGACGTGAACCGCGTGTGGGCGCCCGTGGACGCGCGAGCGACCCGCATCCGCTATCTCGTCCCCACGCACCGCGCCGGTCGCCGGCTGCAGGCGTACGGCGTGCCGGCCGAGCGGATCACGTTGACGGGGTTTCCGCTGCCCCACGAGCTCGTCGGCGGCCCGGGGCTCGGACCGCTCCTCGCGAACCTGTCCGCACGGCTCGTCCGGCTCGATCCGCAGCGGACGTTCCGGCGCGAGCAGGCCGAGGCGCTCGCCCACTTCCTCGGGCCGCTGCCGGAGGCCGAGGAGCGACGGGCGCCGCTGCTCACGTTTGCGGTCGGCGGGGCCGGCGCGCAGGCGGGGCTCGCGCGGGCATTCCTCCCGTCGTTGCGGCGCGAGGTCCTCGACGGGCGGCTCCGGATCGCCCTCGTCGCGGGGGTGCGACTCGACGTGAAGCAGGTCTTCGAGGAGGCGCTGCACGCGGCGCGCCTCGACGACGCGGTCGGGGCGGGGGTCGAGCTCATCCTCGCGCCGGACCTCGACGGCTACATCGACGCGATGAACGCGCTGCTCGCCCGCACGGACCTCCTGTGGACGAAGCCGTCCGAGCTCTCGTTCTACGCGGCACTCGGGATCCCGCTCGTCTGCGCCCCTCCCGTCGGAGCCCACGAGCGGATCAACCGGCGCTGGGTGCGGGAGAGCGGCGCCGGCTTCAAGCAGCGCGACCCGCGCTTCGCGGCCGACTGGCTCGCGGACCTGCTCGCGGAAGGGGCGCTCGCCGCGGCCGCCTGGGCTGGCTTCACGCGGCTCCCGAAGTTCGGGCTCTACCGCATCCTCGAGGCGGTGGGCGCCCCGGCGCCGCCCCTCGCGGCCGTGCCCGGGCGCTGACCCCTACGCGCTCCTCGGCCGCCCCGCGGCGAGCGCGCCGCCGACCTTCCGGCGCAGCTCATCCGGATCGCCCTTGCAGACGTACCCGTCGATGTCGAGCCGCTCCGCCGCGCTCCGGAGGGCGTCCTCGTCGTTCGACGAGTAGAGGAAGAGCTTCACCCCCGTCGCGTGCACGCGCCGGCGCAGGATCGCGATGAGCCCCTCGCCGGAGAGCGCGGGCATGTTCACGTCGATGAGGACGAGGTCCGGGCGGCTGCGGATGAGCAGCTCGGTCGCGCCGAAGGCGGTCCTGTGCGCGATCACCTCGTACCCCTCTGCCTCGAGGAGCTCCTTCGCGCAGACGAGGTGCAGCTCGTCGTCGTCCACGATCAGGATCTTGCGTGCGCTCATCTCGTCGCCTCCTCGGGCACCGCGGCATGCGGCAGCTCGAGCGTGAAGGTGGACCCTTCGCCGCGGCGGCTCTGGACGACCACGCGTCCGCGAAGCAGCGAGGCGAGGGAACGCGTGATCGCGAGACCGAGGCCGGTCCCCGCGTGAGTCTTCGTGTGCGCGTCCTCGAGCTGCCCGAACGGGACGAACAGGCGCGGGAGGTCGTCCTCGCGGATCCCGCAGCCGGTGTCCGAGATCGCGACGCGAACGCCGCATCGGTCCGCCTCGGCGCGCACCACGATCAGGCCGCGGTCGGTGAACTTCGCCGCGTTCGACGCGAGGTTCACGAGGATCTGGCGGAGCTTGTGGTGGTCCGTCTCGACGACGAGGCCGTGTGGGGCGTCCACGCTCACCTCGACCGGCTTGTCCCCGACGAGGAGCCGCGCGAGGGTCGCGACCTCGTCGAGGAGCGTGGACACGTGGACGGGCCCGACGGCCACGTCCATCCGTCCCGCCTCGAGCTTCGAGAGGTCGAGGATGTTGTTCACGGTGCCGCGGAGCGTCGCCGAGGCGCGGAGCAGCATCGGGACCTTGGCGCGCACCTGGTCGAGGTTCCCCCGCTCGCACGCCATCCGCACGAGCTCCGCGAGCGCAGCTATCGCGCTCACCGGCGAGCGGAGCTCGTGCGTCGCGTGGGCGAGGAACCGGGCCCGGACGCGCTCGAGCTCCTCGAGCCCCCGCGCCCGCGCGACCGCGGCCTCGCGCTCGAGGCCGCTGCGCTGCAGCGCCATCCCCTGGTGCTGCGCGAGCTCGCGGAAGGAGGAGTGCCCGAGGTAGCGGCCGTCGTCCGCGATGACGATCACGTCGTCGAACACCGTCGCGGCGGGGCGCGCCAGCGCGCGCGCGAGCGCCACCGCGAGCGGCGTGTCGGACGGAAGAGCGAGCGGCGCCAGGTCCGCGATGCGCGTCACCGGCTTGCGGGCATAGAGCTCGTGGCCGAAGTTCCTGGCGAGCTTCAGGAGGAGCCGCCCCCGCGTGAGGAGCCCCACCGGGCGGTCCTCGGCGACGAGCGCGACCGCGTCGAGCTCCGGCCGATCGAAGAAGAGGCTCGCGACGCGCTGGACGAGGTCGTCCGGGTGGACGCGGGCGTCGCCGGTAAGGAGGGCGCCGACCGAGAGCGGATCGGGCACCACGGGGCCCACGGGATCGGGTGCGAGGCGCGCCGCGGCTTCCATCGCTTGCCCTACGCCGCGGGCGAGATGCATGGCTCGACGGTCGCCTCGCGGGAGGGCGTCTCGATGCGGGTGCCCCTCCCGACGACGAGGCGGGTTCCCCGCCAGGCGACGTCGCGCCGGAAGAGCCCCCAAACCCAGGCCGAGCCGAAGACGAGGTCCTTCAGCGGCACGACCGCGAGCTGGCGGAGCCGGAACCCGCCGGGGCGCAGCGCCCGCGCCGCCACGCCGTCGAGAGCGGCCTTGAGCGCGCACGTCGCGGCGAGGCCGGAGAGCGCCGCGGGGGTCCGCGCGACCGCCGCCGCGACCGAGGCGAAGAGGACCGGGTTCAGGAGGGCGAGCGCCGCGTACTGGATCGGCCCCGCCGCCTGCCGCTGGAGCACGCTCCAGCGCCGGTACCGCGCGGCGAACTCGGCGAGCGTGCGGCGCTCGCTGACGTTCTCGACCGGACGGTGCGCAACGGCGACGCGCTTCCCGAGCACCGAGGAGACCATGCGCCCCATCACATAGTCCTCGGCGAGCACGTCACGGACCGCCTCGAACCCGCCCATCGCCTCGAGGTCGCGCCGCCTGAGCGCCATCGACTTCCCGACGACGATGTCGCGCGCGCAGAGCCGCTTCGCCGCGACGATCCCCGGCGTGATCGAGCCTGCGAGGTGGAGATGATCCATGAGCGAGCCGAGCCGCGCCTCGCCCCGGCCGGCGATGGGGTGGGTGACGAGCCCGATCCCGCCGTCCTCGAGGAGCGCCGCGATCTCGGCGAGGTATCCGGGCTCGACCCGCACGTTCGAGTCGGAGACGACGAGGAGGTCGTGCCGCGCCGCGCGAGCGAGCGTGACGAGCTGGTTCACCTTCGGGTTGAGCCCGGGCGCGCCGCGCTGGAGCACGACCCGGAACCGGCCGGGCCACCTCCGGGCGGCGGCGCGCGCGAGGGGGTACGCGGGGTCCTGCGCGCTCCTCACCCCGAGCACCACCTCGAAGGCGGGCCAGGCGAGCGCGGCGAAAGACGCGAGGTTCTCCTCGAGTGCGTCGTCGACGCCGCAGAGCGGCTTCAGGATCGAGATCGGCGGAGTCGCGCACGGCTCCCGGATCGGCTCGCGCAGGTGGCGGCGCAGCGCGACGACCTGAAGCCCGACGATCGCGAGGCCGAGCGCCGCCACACCGAAGAGGATCAGGCACGGGAAGGGCATCGCACGGCTCCTCTCTTTCGCCGGACCGCCGGCGCACCCGGGACGATGCCGGACCGGGGTGGCGCCCCCGCGGCGGACGCGTGACGATTTCGATCAGCCCGCGCGTCCCGGCGCCAGCGCGGCGACGGCGAGCCCCTCGAACAGGAGGTGCGCGGCGAGCAGGCTCGTCGCGTCGGCGTGGTCGAACGGCGGGCACACCTCCACGACGTCCATCCCGGCGAGCGACGCGCCCGCGAGCGCGCGGACGACCTGCAGCGCCTCGCGCGAGGTGAGGCCGCCCGGGACGGGCGTCCCCGTCCCGGGCGCGAACGCCGGGTCGACCGCGTCCACGTCGAAGGACAGATAGAGCGGCAGGTCGCCCACCGCGGAGAGGACGTCCCGCATCACGTCCCGGACGCCGCGCTCGCCGAGCTCGTCGGCGCCGTGCACCTGCGCCCCGTGGGCTGCGCCGAAGGCAACGTCGCGCTCGCTCGCGCGCGGCCCGCGGATCCCGACCTGGTGGAGCTGGCCGTGCGCGACGAGGCGCTCCTCGAGCGCGCGGCGGAAGGGCGTACCGTGGTGCCAGGCATCCCCCCAGACCTCGGCGCCGCTCGTGTCGAGGTGCGCGTCGAGGTGGAGGACGGCGACCGGGCCGTGGCGGGCGGCGACCGCCCGGAGCGCCGGGAGGGTGATCGAGTGATCGCCTCCGACGAGGAGCGGCACCGCGCCCGCCGCGAGCACCGCCGCGGTGCTCGCCTCGATGGCGTGCCGGACCGAGGGCGCGTCGAACGGCGGGAAGACGACGTTTCCCGCGTCCACCGCGGCGAGCCGCTCGAACGGATCGACGCCGTGCCCGGGGTGGTGCCCCTGCACGAGTGCGCTCACACGGCGGACCTCGAACGGCGCGAGGCGCGCGCCCGGCCGGTAGGTCGCGCCGCCGTCGTAGGGGACGCCGAGGAGGGCCGCCCGCGTCCCCTCGGGGAGGCCCGCCGCGAGTGGCGCGGACGGAAGGCGGAAGAACGGCATCTGCCCGTGCGCGAGGTACTCGGCGGCGGACTGCTGGCTCATCGGTCCTCCAGGAGGAGCCGGGCGACTTGCGCGCGCGCCTCGTCGGCGAGCGCCCGTGCGCTCGCGCCGGCCGCAGGCGCGATCGGGGCGCCGAAGCGGATCGAGACCTGCGCCCCGCGCGCGGAGGCGACCCGGAGGTAGTGGGGCAGGAACGAGGCGTCGCCGGTCCAGGCGAGGCGCCGGGGGTGGTAGCGGATCGCGACCGGGACGACCGGCACGCCGGCGCGGAGAGCCAGCCCGAAGAGGCCGGCGCGGAACGGGAGCACGGCGTCGCCGTCGCTCGTCGTGCCCTCCGGGAAGTTGAGCACGCACGCGCCCCCTGCGAGCGCGGCGCGCACGTCTCGCAACGCCCGCGCTCCGCTCCCGGTGTCGCCCCTCGCGACGAACACCACGCCGAGCTCCCGCGCGAGGTTGCCGACGACGGGCCATCCCGCGACGTCGAGCTTCGAGACGGGGATGCAGGGGAGCTGCGCCGCGACGACGAGTGGGTCGAGCCAGCTCACGTGGTTCGCGGCGAGGATCGCGGGGCCGAGCGGGGACGCACCCTCCGCGGCGGCGTCGATGCCGTGGAGCGCGAGGACCCGGCGGGCGGCGTCTCGAAGAGCGAGCGCCCGCGCGTGCACGAGCGCGCTCTCAGGTGCGTCCCGCCGCAGCTCCCGGAGGCGGCGCGCGGTCGCGAGCGCCGTCGCGCCGACCCCGGCGAGGCGGGCGCCGGCGCGGACGAGCCGCGCGTGCGGCGGTCCCGGATCGAGGAGCTCCGCGGTCGCGCGGGAGCTCACGCGGCCCCCGCGATCGCGCGCGCGGCGGCGGGGCGCGGCACCGCCGCGTCGACGATCCCGAGCCGCTCGAGCTTGCCGCGGAGCCGCTCGAAGGCGGGCCGCTCGATGCGCGACACGAGCCGCCGGTCGCCCGGGCCGTAGAAGTCCTCGCGGACCTCGACGTCCCGCGCACCGAGCGCTCGGTGCAGCGCGCGCGCCGCGGAGTTGTCCTCCTTCACGGTGAACCAGACCGAGTCCACCTCGCTCGCGAGCGCGCCCACGAGCGCGCGCAGCAGCTGGATCGCGACCCGCGTGCCCTGCAGCTCGGGCGCGACCGCGAGCGTCGTGCAGTACGCCTCCGCCCCGCGCACGAAGGAGAGGACGTATCCCACCGCGCGGCCGCCCTCGACCGCGATGAAGCAGGTGTCGGCGTAGAACTCGCAGCAGAGGCGCACGTAGTACGCGCCGAGGACGGACTCGCCACTCCGCGCGAAGACCTCCTCCTCGAGTCGCATCAGCTCTGAGAAGTCCCCGGGACGCAGCGGGCGGATCTGGCGTTCGCTCATGGATGCGACCGTACAGCTCCGACGTGAGCGGAACGTCACGGCCCGGCGACGATTCGGTGGAGGCCGGTGTCGCGAACACGTCGGCGGGCCGTCGCCACCCTGTCACGCGCCCGTGGTCTCCTCTCGCGCCATGGAGACGACCCGTACCTTCGCCCACGTCTCGGACCTCCACCTCGGGAGGGACGCCGCGACCGACCGCGGCGCCGCGCTGCTGTGCGACGCGCTCGTCGCCGCCCACGTGGACGAGGTCCTCGTGACGGGCGACGTCACGCACCGCGGCCGCGCCGGCGAGCTCGCCACCTTCGAGCAGGTCTTCGCGCCGCTGCGGGACCGGCTCGTCCTCGTCCCGGGTAACCACGACCGCCTGGGCGACGACGTCGCGCCCCGGCTCCAGGTCGGGCGTGTCGAGGTCGACCGCCGGCCCGGGCTCCACGTCGTGCGCTTCGACTCGACCGCGCCGCACAACCGCGGGCTCCTCGAGAGCCACGGCGCGCTCTCCGCCGCGGACGTCGACGCGATCGACGGCGCGCTGCGGGCGGCGGCGCCCCGCACCCTCGTCGTCCTCATGCTGCACCACCACCTCCTGCCGCTCCCCGCCGACGGAATCGGCGAGCGGATCTCGAACCTGCTCGGCTGGCCGAACGCCGCCGAGCTCGCGCGCGGTCCCGAGCTCCTCGCCCGCGCGCTCGGGCGGTGCGACGTCGTCGCGCACGGCCACCGCCACGCGGCGAGCGCCGCGGTGCTCGCGGCCGCGGCCGAGCGGCCGCTCCGGGTCATGAACGCGGGCTGCACGCCGGAGCTCGGGCGCGCGCGGATCGTCACGCACGCGGGGGGCCGCGTCCTCGCGGAGAGCTGGGTCGAGGTGGCGCCGCGGCGGCGCGACTGGGCGGGGGCCAGAGCGCTCCGTCCGGCGGCGGCGTGATCCCGACGTTCCCGTGGCCGCTCAGCCGCACGGGTAGAGGCTCTCCGTGAACCACCAGCGGCCGTCGCGCTGCTCGAAGCAGAGCGGGGCGCCGGGCGTGGCGACGCCCTTCGCGCGGAAGTCGATGCAGGGCCGGCCGAGAGCGCCTCCGCCCGCGCCCGCCTGGAAGGAGACGGCGATGGCGACGTCGGGGGTCGAGCGGAGGAGCTCGGCGAGTGAGCCGGGCGAGCGTCCGCCCGGCGCGCCCCCGCGGCCGAAGATCGTCGCGTGCAGCCACGAGCTCTCGGCGCGCAGGTCGCGCGCGATCTTGGCGCGGGGCACCGACCGACCGCCGCAGCGGAGCCCGTCGGGCGGCACGCGCGCGACGAGGGCGTCGACGTCGTGCCCGAGGATCTCGCGCCTCAGCACGTCTCCTACCTGCACGAGCTCCTTCGCGACCAGCGCGCGCCGCCGCTCGACCGCGTCGTCCGGCGCGCCCGCCGAGCGCGGCGCGGCGGCGACGAGGACGGCGAGGACCGCGGCGCGCATACCCCTACGGTAGGTCCGGGGCGCCGGCCCGGCAACCGGATGCTCGTGCGAACGCAGTGGGCGGCGTCTCAGAGCCGCCAGCGCAGCAGCCGGACCTCGAGCGGCCCGTTCCAGAGCTTGTGGTCGACCTCGGGCTTCAGCCGCCACGCGCGCGAGAGCGCGGGGTTCCCCGACAGGAGGACCACCGTCCAGCCGGAGTGGCGGGCGAGCATCTCCGCAAGGCCTCGATAGAAGCCGGCGATCTTCTTGTCCTGGACGCGGGGCCCCGGCCCCCCCTCGCCCTCGCCGGAGAGGAGCCGCTCGCCGTAAGGCGGGTTCGAGACGAGGAACCCATGCGGGAAGCGAGGGACGAGCTCGCGGGCGTCCCCCTCCTCGATGACGACGTCCGCGGCGAGGCCCGCGGCCGCGACGTTCTTGTGGAGCGCGGCGAGCGCCTTCGGGTGGAGGTCGCGGGCGATGACCGGCGCGGGCGTGCGCGGCAGGATCTCGGCCCGCGCCTCCTCCTTCATCCGGTCCCACGCCGACTGCGGCCCGCCGCGGTAGACGGGCCAGCGCTGGAACCCGAACGCGCGCGACAGCCCGGGCGCGATGCGGCGCGCGCGCAGCGCGTGCTCGATCGCGAGCGTTCCAGAGCCGGCCATCGGATCGACGAACGGCAGCGCCGGGTCGGCGCCGCCGAGCGCGAGCACGGCGGCGGCGAGCGTCTCCTTGAGCGGCGCGATGGTGGTCTGGGTGCGGTAGCCGCGCCGGTGGAGCGGCTCGCCCGCGAGGTCGAGCGAGATCGTCGCCTCGCCGCGCGCGAGGTGGAGCACCACGCGGAAGTCCGGGTCCTTCGGGTCCACGTCCGGGCGCGCGCCGAGCTTGTCGCGCAGCCGGTCCACCATCGCGTCCTTCACCTTGAGCGCGGCGTAGCCGGAGTGGGTGATCGCCGACGACGTGACGCTCGCCTCGACGGCGAGGGTGGTGCGGGTCGTGAGCCAATCCTCCCACGCGAGCGCGCGCACCCCGTCGTAGAGCGCCTCCTGGCTCGGCGCGGAGAAGCGCCCGAGCTCGACGAGGATCCGCATCGCGGTGCGGGAGTGGAGGCAGGCGCGCATGCCCGCCTCGAGCGGCCCCTCGAAGCCGACCCCGCCCCGGTCGCCATGGACGCGGCCGAGCTTCAGCGCGACGAGCTCGCGCCGGAGCGCGCCCTCGGTTCCTTTGGCGCAGGTCGCGAAGAAGCGCACGTCAGCGCACCACGACGGCCTCGACCCGGCGGTTCGCCGCCCGGCCGCGTGCCGTGAAGTTCGGCAGGAGCGGGCTCTCGCCGCCGTGCCCGTCCCAGCTCAGCCGCGGGCGCGGAACTCCGAGCGCGGTGAGCCGCTGGCCGACGGCCTGCGCCATCGCGAGCGAGAGCTTCTGATCGGCGCCATGGTCGCTCGTCGTGTCCACGAACCCCTCGAGCCGCACGTTCACCGGCGCGATCGCGAGCGCGACCGCGAGGTCCGCGAGCCCGGCGTCGCGCTGCAGGTCGGCGGTCCGGCCGGCGAACCCGACCTCCTCGACGACGAACCGCTCACCGGCATCGAGCTTGCGAGCCCACTCCGCCTGGCGCGGCGTCTTCGCCGCGACCGACGGGGCGGCGGGCTTGCCGGGCCCCGGCTTCGGAGCGGCCGCGGCCGCGACCGCCGGGGGCGGCGGAACGGGCGGCGTCTGCTGGGCCGGGCGGCCGGGGTGGTCCGCCTCGGCGAGGGCGAGCTTCCGGAGCGCGCGCGCGCGGTCCGGGTCGAAGCAGCGGCGCCGGCTCCCGTCGCCGAGCCGGGCGAGCACGGTGCGCGTCGCCTCGGCGAGCGCGCGCCGGATCGCGATGTCGGCCCGCTCGCCGACCGCGGGCGTCACGACGAGCGTGCGGGCGAAGAGGAGCTGGTGATCGCCCGCGAGCGAGAGCCGGACCGAGACGAGCAGCTCGGGCGCGGGTTCGCGGGAGCGCCCCTCGACGGAGCCGTAGAGCGCCGCGTCCGCGCCGACGAGCTCTGCGAGCTCGAGCGCGAGCGAGGGGCCCATGCCCGCGGGCAGCTCGAGCGGCGTGTCGCGGAAGATCGCGCGCAGGTCCGCGATGGGGAACACCCTCGCCCGCCCGCCGTCGACGCCGGCGATGAGCGCGCCCGTCGCCGTCTCGGCGGCGAGCGGCGCGTCCGAGCCGTTCTCGAGGGGCGCGACGAGGAGGCAGCGCACGCGGGCGAGCTCCGCAGCGCGGAGCACCGTCGCCTCGCCGGCAGGCGTGGAGGCGGGAGCGGCGGCGCGCTCGCCGGCGCAGGAGAGGGTCGCCGCGAGGACGAGGAGGAGCGTGGGGCACCGCATCCCTCCATCGTACCCGGCGAATCCGGGGGAGGCCAAAATGCGGCGGCCGGCGGTGGTCACCCTTCCGTCGCGAAGCGGCCACCCGCCCGTCACGCGCGCCTGCGTTAAGCTGTCGGCGTGACGACGGTGCTCATCGTGGACGACGAGCGGGATCTCCTCTCCCTGCTCGATTTCAACCTCCGGGCCGCGGGTTTCGAGACGATCCTCGCCACGACGGGCGAGCAGGCGCTCGCGCAGCTCCGCCGGCGCGTCCCGGACCTCGTCGTGCTCGATCTCATGCTCCCTGACGTTCAGGGGACGGAGGTGTGCAGGCACGTCAAGGGGGACCCGCGCACGAAGCACGTCCCGGTGGTGATGCTCACGGCGAAGAGCGAGGAGGTGGACCGCGTCGTCGGGTTCGAGCTCGGCGCCGACGACTACGTGACGAAGCCCTTCAGCGTGCGCGAGCTCGTGCTCCGGCTGAAGGCGGTGCTCCGCCGCGCCGGTCCGGCGCGCGCGCACGAGCGGCCGCCCGAGTCGGTCGGGCCGATCCGCGTGGACGTGGACGCCCACCGGGTGTTCGTGGACGATCTGGAGATCCAGCTCACGCCCCTCGAGTTCCGGCTGCTCGCGACCTTCATGGCGAGGCTCGGCCGCGTCCAGTCGCGCGAGCAGCTCCTCGAGGACGTGTGGGGGATGTCCTCCGAGCTCGAGACGCGTACGGTGGACACCCACGTGAAGCGGCTTCGTGAGAAGCTGGGCTCCGGTCGCGACCTGCTCGAGACGGTGAGGGGGGTGGGCTATCGCCTGGTGGAACCGAACGAGAGAGGCTGAGCGCCGCGCCGGGGGCGCGCCGCTGCGCGAGGCGATCCAGGCGCTGCGGGCGGAGCTCGAGGGCGGGCCGCGGGCGCACCTCGGCCGCGAGGTGCGCGATCTCGCCGAGCTGCTCGCCCGCCGCGAGCGGCGCCAGGGCACGCTCGAGCGCGATCCGCTGGAGCACGAGCTGCTCGCCGCGATGCCCGACGCGGCGGCGCTCGTCTCGAAAGAGGGCTGGGTGCGCGTGTCGAACGCGGCGTTCGACACCCTCGCCATCACCGGCCGGGCCCTCGGCCTCACGCCGCTCGAGATCACGCGCAGCGCCGAGCTGTCCGAGGCGGTGAAGCGCGCGCTCGAGGGGACCACCCGCAAGCTCGAGCTCACGATCGGGCGCCAGGTCTACCGCGCGTACCTCGGACCGCTGCTGCGCGGCGAGGTGCTGCTGCTGCTGCGCGACGTGACCGAGGCGAACCGGTCCGAGGCTGCCCGCCGGGACTTCGTCCTCAACGCGAGCCACGAGCTCAAGACGCCGATCGCCGCGCTACGCGCCGCCGCGGAGACGCTCGCGCACGGCGGCGGGCTCGAGGATCGGGAGGCCGCGCGCGGGTTCGTCGAGATCGCCGAGCGGAACGCCGAGCGGCTCTCGCGGCTCGTCGACGACCTGCTCGACCTCTCTCGCATCGAGAGCGGCCAGTGGACCTTCGACATCGCCGCGGTGGACGCGACGGCGGTCGCCGAGCAGGCCGTAGCCCTCCTGGCAGCCGCTGCTGCGGAGAAGGGGCTCGCGCTGCGCGCGGAGCTGCCCGCCGGCGTGTTGGTGCGCGCCGACCCGCGCGCGCTCGAGCAGGTGCTCGTGAACCTCGTGGACAACGCGATCAAGTACACGCCGCAGGGGAGCGTGACCGTCCGCGCCGAGCGCGACGGGACGACCTGGGTCCTCTCGGTCGTGGACACCGGCTCCGGGATCGAGCGCCACCACCTGCCCCGCCTGTTCGAGCGGTTCTACCGCGTGGACCCGGGCCGCTCGCGCGCGCAGGGCGGTACCGGGCTCGGCCTCGCGATCGTGAAACACCTCGTGCAGGGGATGAGCGGCGAGGTCGGCGTCGAGAGCGGCCCCGAGGGGAGCCGCTTCTGGGTGCGGCTCGCTGAGGCCTGACTCGCGCTCCCCCGTCCGCCTGCCCGATGCCTGAGCGCCGCGCGGCGCCGCGAGCGCTGAGGGGCGCCGGCGCATTTCACGATAAGTAACGAGTCGCGATCGTCACCCGCTCGACGCGGGGGCGACATCCCTCCCCCGTAGAAGCGGCCCCGAACCGAGCCATCGCTCGGTGACCTCGAGGAGCACGCACTCATGAACCGTCTCGCAGCCATCCTCGCCGCCCTCGCGCTCGCGCCCATTGCGCGCGCGCAGGACGGCCAGACCCAGCAGCCGCAGCAGCCGCAGCAGCCGGCCCCCGCGGAGGCGCCCGCGCCGCAGGGGCATCCCGCCCCGGATCTCTCCGCCGATGTCGCGGCGCTGCAGGCGAAGCTGGCCTCGGTCCAGGCGCAGGTCGCCGAGCTCAAGCCGGCCGTGGACGCTTCGAAGCGCCTCAAGATCTCGGGCTACATGCAGGCCCGGTTCGCCTGGCGCGAGGACGCCCGCTACACGAAGACGACGTCCACGACGTTCGACCCCGCCGGCAACGGCACGACGCAGACGACCACGACGCGTGACGCGGCACCGTCGCAGGACGGCTTCTATATCCGGCGCGGCCGCATCAAGACCACCTACGACGCCGACCTCGCGCAGTACGTCCTCCAGCTCGACGCGACGCCCGCCGGCGTCGGGATCAAGGAGGGCTACGCTTCGGTCAAGCTGCCGAAGGGCTTCGCGATCGACGCGGGCCTGCAGCTCTTCCCGTTCGGCTACGAGGTCGGATCCCGCTCCTCCGCGGACCTCGACACGCTCGAG
>WNFV01004675.1_pt1 | contig 16855 bp, 17 predicted proteins | sample 5400101 | NCBI WGS metagenome assembly WNFV01 (sample SAMN13153361, study PRJNA577476) | soil metagenome | isolation source: 115 cm soil or saprolite under grassland replicate 1 | place: USA:California | collected 2016-06-15
CGTGACGATGTTGACGACGCCGGGAGGAACCTCGGCCTGGCGTAGGACGTCGCAGAAGAGCAGCGCGGTCAGCGGCGTCGTCTCGGCGGGCTTGAGCACGACCGTATTACCGGCGGCGAGCGCTGGCGCCACCTTCCAGGAGAGCATCAGCAGCGGGAAATTCCACGGGATCACCTGGCCCGCCACGCCGAGCGGGCGAGGCGTGCGATTGGGGAAGGCGTACTCGAGCTTGTCCGCCCAGCCCGCGTAGTAGAAGAAGTGCGCCGCCGCGAGCGGCAGGTCGACGTCGCGGGACTCCCGGATCGGCTTGCCCCCGTCGAGCGACTCGAGCACGGCGAACTCGCGCGAGCGCTCCTGCAGGATGCGGGCGATCCGGTACATGTACTTCGCCCGTTCACCCGGGGCGATGTCCGACCAGCCGTCGTCGAACGCCTCGCGCGCGGCGGTGACCGCAAGGGCGACATCCTCCCCGTCCGCGTAGGCGACCTCTGCAAGCGGCTCCTCCGTGGCCGGGCTGATGCTCGGATGGAACTCCGCCGAGTGCGGCTCGACGAACTCGCCGCCGATGAAGAGTCCGTAACGCTCCTCGAGCTTGACGACGTCCCGCGACTCGGGGGCCGGCGCGTACTCGAAGGCAGAGGGGACCGGCGAGCGGTCCTGCTTCAACGCGGGAGAACCCATGGTTCCCCCGCGAGCCCCCTCCTTTTCCTCCCGAGTATCTGCGTCGTTCTCAGTCAAGCGTGAAGTAGTCCGGGCTTTGATAGCGCCCGGTCTTCTCCTTCCGGATCTGAAGGAGGACGTCATTCAGGAGCGAGGAGGCCCCGAAGCGGAAGAGGTCGGGGGTCAGCCATTCGGGCCCGAGCGTCTCGTTGAGAAGGACGAGATACTGGACGGCCTGCTTCGCGTAGCGGATACCGCCCGCAGGCTTCATCCCCACGCGCCGCCCGGTCTCCTCGTACACGTCGCGGATCGCCTCGAGCATCACCAGGGTGACCGGCAAAGTGGCCGCGGGCTGGATCTTCCCGGTCGACGTCTTGATGAAGTCGGCGCCGCCGGCCACAGCGAGGAGGCTGGCCCGGCGGACGTTGTCGTAGGTGCCGAGCTCGCCAGTCTCGAGGATCACCTTGAGGTGGGCCTCGCCGCAGACCTCCTTCACGCGACGCACCTCGTCGTAGACCTTGGCGTAGTTCCCGGAGAGGAAGGCTCCGCGGTCGATAACCATGTCAATCTCCTGCGCGCCCATCTCGGCCACGAGGGCGGCCTCCTCGACCTTGATCTCGAGCGGAGATTGTCCGGAGGGAAAGGCCGTCGCGACCGAGGCCACCTTCACGCCCGAGTCTCCCAGGCGCTCCAGGGCGTGTGGGACGAGGTTCGGATAGACGCAGACAGCTGCGACCGGCGGAACGGTGAGGTCCGATGGATCGGGTCGCATCGCCTTCGAGGAGAGCGCGGCCACCTTGCCGGGCGTGTCGGCACCCTCGAGCGTGGTCAGATCCATCATGCGCACGGCGAGGTCGAGCGCGAAGAGCTTCGACTCCCGCTTGATCGATCGGCGGCTCAGGTCGGCTGCGCGCTCCTCGACGGCGACCTGGTCGACGGAGCCGATCCTGGGGAGCCTCGGCTCTAGGGGGAGCTCGAAGCCGCGCGGAAGAGCAGGCGCCTGGGCCATGAAGAAAGTGTAGCCCCGGAGGGTCTAGCAGCTAGAGCGCGTCGGCCCGGAACAGGCCGCCCTGGACGCGAGCGACGTACGAGCCGAGCTCGTTCTCACGACGACCAAGCCGCTGGTCGAGATCCGCCAGTCGTTGCTCGCGCTCGTCGAGCGCCTCCGAGCGGATGAAGGCCTCGGCCTCGAGCTCGGCCTCGCGCTGCTCGAGCTCCGCCTCGCGGGCGTCGAGGTCGACGGCGCGGCGACGGAGCTCCTGCTCCAGCGTGTCGAGCCGCTTATTGCGCCGCTCGAGCCACTGAGGCGAGACGAGCGTCTCCGTGCTCTCGTCGCGCTCGAGCACAGGCTGCGCCGTGCTCGCATGGGGGGCCGCTACGGGCGCGAGCGCGAAGATGTTGATGTTCGTCACCGAAGGCCGACGAGGGCGCTCGGATTCGACGATGCCGCTTTCGTCATCCATGGCCGCTTTATCGGACGATAGACCGGCATCCACCACGCGCATCCCTCGAAATAGTGTCCCGCTCTTTTCGGCTCATGAGGCCGGGGCGTTCTCCTGAACGAGCGGTCGCGTGTCGAGCGGAGAGAAGCCGATTCGCGCAGCGATCTCCTCGCTCGAGGGCTGTGTTCCCTGGGCGAAGAGCACTCGCAGGAAGTCGCCCGTGGCCGATTGCTCCCACCAGTCGGGCCCGATCTTCTCGCGCAGGTACGCGCGAAGCTGCGCGCTCCGGATCCAGGCGCGCAGGTAGTCGGCCGAGTAGAAGCCGCCGTCCATGTCCGCCAGGTAGCCGTCGGGCCGGTAGCGGAAGCCCGTCGCGACACGCAGGTGCTCGGCGTACTTCCTCGCGTAGCCGGGCGCATTGGCGAGGTCGGCCCAGATCTCGAGTTCGTAGTCGAGCTTCGCCGCGTAGCGGCGGAAAAGGAGGACGTCGAGGAAGCGGGTCGCGTCGGCGCAGTCCTCCGCCTCGCCGGCGTCGAGGTCGAAGTGCTCCAGGTGCCAGCCCGACTGGCGCGTCACCGACTCGAGCAGGAACGAGTAGATCTCCGTGAGCGCGTGGTCGCGCGAGAGTCGGCGGAACGTGTACGGAAGGGAAGGATCGCAGCCCGCATAGTGGAGCGCGTGCCCCGCTTCGTGTAGGAAGCTCTGGTAGTCGTGAAGGCCGCCCTGGGCCCGGGTGATCAGATGCACGACGCTGGGTGGATCCGACGCGATCACGCAGGCACGCGGGCTCTTCTGCGGCCGGTCGTCGAGGTCGAGGCGGATGTGGTCGTCGGCTCCGAGATCGAAGCCCAGACGCGTGAGCGTCTCCAGGCAGACGGGGACCGCGCGCTCCTTCGTGTAGAGCGACGCCAGCGGGGACAGGCGGCGCAAGTAGGCGACGTGGTGGGACGACGGCTCGTCCTCGCGCTCCTCGCCGAGCAGCCGATCCGCCCACCGCTCCCGGAGCTCCGTCCAGGCCTCGCCCTGCTCGGAGGCGGCCAAGCGCAAGGCCGCTGCCAGCTCGTCCAGATCGATGCACTTACGCCCCGCGCTGCGTTCGACGGGATCCGGCTCGCCTGAAAGCTCGGCGTCCAGCTTCTCTTCCGCCCGCAGGAGCTCGAGGCGATCGTCGTTGAAGCGCGCGGAGGCGTCACCCGTCAGCGTTCCGAGCTCTTCGCGGGCGCCGTAGTCGTCGAGCAGGGCGAGCGTCGCCTGCGCCGAGCGGAGAGGAAGCTCCTCGCCGCGGAACTCGACCCTCGCGGCCAGAACGGCGTTCTCAAGCCGGTCGGAGGGCTCGGCGAGCTCGCCCACGATGATTCCGCCCAGACACGCTTCGCACAGCCGGAAGAGCCGCTCGTCACCCGCGTCGCTGAGCGCTTCCAGCTGCTCGCGGGTGAAGAGGTCGGCATAGCGCGCGACGATCGCCGCCTGCTCGCTCGTCTCCTTCTCCCCGACTCGAACGGCGCGAGCCTCTTCGGAGCGCTCGAAGAGGAAGCGCGCGAGCCGCTCTTCGAATCCGTTCGCGGCCAGAGCCATCAGATTCCCAACCTCTGCAGCACGTTCTCGTCCCGCCGCCAGTGCGGCCGTACCTTCACGACCAGCTCCAGAAACACCTTGCGGCCAAGCACGTGCTCGATCTCGGGCCGCGCGCCCGAGCCTATCGCCTTGATCATGCTGCCCCCCTTCCCAACGAGAATCCCTTTCTGCGACTCGGTCTCGACGTACAGGCGCGCACGGACGCGTGCCTCCTCGATCTCGTCCACCTCGACCTCGATCGCATGCGGAACCTCGTCCCGCGTCAGCGCGAGGGCCTGCTCGCGAACGAGCTCCGCCAGCCGAGCCTCGATTGTGAGACCGGTTTGCTCGCCCTCTTCGTAGTAGCGGGGGCCCTCCGGGAGGAGCCCCACTAGGTCGTGCTCGAGCGCCTCGAGCCCTTCGCCGCGCAGGGCGCTGACCGGATGGAGGGACTGAAAGTCACCGAGGGCGGCGGCCGCCTGAATCTGCTCCGCGATCCGGTGGGGCTTCAAGCGGTCGACCTTGTTCAAAGCGACCACCACCGGCGGCCCGGCGTCGAAGACCCGCTCGGCGACGAAACGATCGCCGGCGCCGATGCGCTCGTCCGCGGCGAGCACGAGCAGGAAGCCGTCGACGTCCTCGAGGGAGGAGTCGACCGTCTTCTGCATCCGCTCTGTGAGGGGGTCCCTGGGTCGCTGAAAACCCGGCAGGTCGGCGAGGACGAGCTGGTAATCCTCTCCGTTGAGCACCGCCGAGATCCGCCGCCTGGTCGTCTGCGGCTTGTCGGAGACGATGGCGACCTTTTCGCGCGCGAGCGCGTTCACGAGCGTCGACTTCCCGACATTCGGCCGGCCCGTGATCGCGACGAAACCGCTCCTCACAGCTGGAACGAGTCGGGAAGGAGCTCGTCAGGACGGCGGACGAGCAGCTCCCCCCCGTGCATGAACGCGACCCTGTCCACGCCGAACTCCAGGACCCACTGCCGGCACCCACCGCAGGGCGAGGCCGTGACGGCAATCGCTTCGACGCTCCCGGGCCGCGCTCCCTCGGCAACCGCCCGCGCGAGCGCGCAGCGCTCGGCGCACATCCCGAGTGGGTATGACGCGTTCTCGACGTTGACGCCGGTGACGACCCGGCCGTCGCGAAGGAGAACGGCGGCACCGACGAGGAACTTGGAATAGGGCGCGTACGCGCCTGCCGCTGCGGTCTTGGCCTGCTCGTAGAGGTCCTGGTCGGTCATCTAAAGATTTGAAAGAGGATGAGCGTGACGAGCGTACCGATGACGGCGCCCACAACGACCTCGAACGTCGTGTGCACTCCCGCCTCGACGCGTGTTTGCGTGACGAGGAGCGCCATGATCAGGGCGACGAACGAGACGACGATGCGATGGTCGATGGTGATGAACGTGATCGCAGTCCACCCCCCGAAGGCAAGCGCGGCATGTCCGGACGGAAGCCCGCCGCGAAGCGGCGTTCCCCGTCCCGTGGCGGCCTTGACGGCGATGACGATGATCAAGGTGAGGACGAGCGCGATCACGGTGAGGTTGACGGGCGCGTCGCCGAGCTCGTTCACGAAGCGGGCGCTCGGGCGCTTGAGCCGGTCGGCAAGCACCAGATAGCCAACCGCGATCGCATTCACGGAGGCGATCAGGACCGCCCCCGCGGCGAGGTCCTTGGCGATCTTCGCCAGGGGATCGAAGGAAGGAGTCGAGAGGTCGATCGTCGCCTCGATCGCCGTGTTGACCATCTCGGCGATGAGAACGAAGGCGATCGCAATCATGATCGCGATCAGCTCGAGGCGGGTGACGTCGTAGATGAACGCGAGCACGAGCACCCCGGCCGCCACCGCGAAATGGATGCGCATGTTCCGCTGGGTGCGGAGAGCGTGGATGACGCCCTCGAAGGCGTAGTTGAAGCTCTGAAAGATGGCTGGCGTGCGTTGCGCGGCCACTAGAGCAGCTCGGATTCGCGGCGCGCCATGTCCGGCCCGTGGTCGTAGCCGAGGAGATGGAGCAGGCCGTGGACCAGTGGGGCGCGCCACTCCTCCCCGACCACCTGGGGACAGAGGACGACGTCGCCGAGCTGGCGCGGCGGGCCGTCGGGGAGCTCGTCGCGGCCGTCGACCGGGAAGGAGAGTACGTCGGTCGGCTCGTCGATTCCCAGGTGCCTTGCCTTCAACTGGCGCATCTCGCTCGGGGTCGCAAAGGCGATCCCCAGGTCGCCCTCCTCGATGCCTTCGGCCGCGAGAACCTCGCGGGAGAGCGTGGCCGCGCCGCCCTCGTCCACAGGGATCCCGCTCCGGTTCTCGAGCTCGATGCGGATCACTTACGCCGCTGCGTGCCCGTCTCCTCGGCGTGGCGCTTGTACGCCTCGACGATCCGCTGGACGAGCATGTGGCGGACGACGTCCTGGTTCCCGAACTCAACGAACTCGATCCCGTCGATCGTCCCGAGGATCTCGCGAACGTGGATCAGGCCGGAGGCCTGCTCGCGGGGAAGGTCGACCTGGGTGACGTCGCCTGTGACGACGACCTTGGAGCCGAACCCAAGGCGGGTCAGGAACATCTGCATCTGCTCCGGCGTCGTGTTTTGGGCCTCGTCGAGGATGATGAACGAGTCGTTGAGGGTGCGGCCGCGCATGAAGGCGAGCGGCGCGATCTCGATCGTCCCCTTCTCCAGGTATGCGTTGAGGCGGTCCGCGTCGAGCATGTCGTAGAGCGCGTCGAAGAGCGGGCGCAGGTACGGGTCGACCTTTGCGAGCATGTCGCCTGGGAGGAACCCGAGGCGCTCGCCGGCCTCCACGGCGGGCCGCGTCAGGATGATTCGGCTCACCTCGCGGTCGGCCATCGCGGCGACGGCCAGCGCCATCGCGAGGTAGGTCTTTCCCGTCCCGGCGGGCCCGATCCCGAACGTGATCGTGCACTTGCGGATCGCGTCGACGTACGCCTTCTGATTGACGGTCTTCGGGGTGATCTTCGTGCCGCGGTGGCGCCAGACAACGTCTTCGAAGACCTCGCGCGGATCCTGCGCAAGATCGATCGCGGCCAGGACGGCGTCGACAGTGCCGGGCCCGATCGCGTGCCCGCCCTCGACAAGCTCGACGAGCTCGTCGATGACCACGCGCGCCTCGCCAACCTTCGTGTCGTCGCCTTCGAGCGTGAGGCGGTTTCCTCTCAGCAGCAGCGCGACGCCGAGTCGGTCGCGGAGCGCATGGAGGATGCCGTCGTCGATCGTGGCCAGCTCGGCCGCGACCTCGTTCGAAACCGACAGAACTTCCTGCAAGTAGACCAAGTGTAATGAGACAGGAAGATTGCCCCGGGGCCGCCGCGAGCCTCCCTCCGGTTTCAGCCTAGCGGTGCGCGGCGCGCGCGTGATGCGCGGATCGCGCCGAAATCGGCCTGGACCTAAGCCAGCTTTTCGCGGACGAGCTGGCTCACGACCGACCCGTCGGCCCGCCCCGCCACCTGAGGCATCACGTCAGCCATCACGCGGCCGAGGTCGCGCAAGGACGTAGCCCCGGTCTCGGCGATCGCGTCGTCGATGATTCGTTCGAGCTCTTCCTCCTCGACCGGCTCGGGCATGAACTCCTGAATGATCTCGAGCTCGCGCTCCTCTTTCGCGGCCTGCTCCTCCCGGCCTCCCCCGCGGAACGCCTCCGCCCCTTCGGCCCTGCGCTTGCGCTCGCGTTGGAGAACGTGCAACTCCTCGTCCTCTTTCAGCGGGCGCTGCACCTCCTTCTCCGCCGACCGCAGCGATGCGAGCGTGAGCCGGAGCGCGTCCGTGCGCTCTTTGTCGCGGGCGCGCATCGCGGTCTTTAGCTCCTCTTCGATTCGCGCGATCAGGCTCATTCGAAGGCCGTCCCGCCGCCAAGGATGTGCCAGTGCAGATGGAAAATTGTCTGCCCGGCCGCAGGTCCCACGTTCACGACGACCTGGTAGTCCTCGAGCCCCGCGTCTCGGGCTGTAGCCGCCACGAATTCGAGCATGCGCTTGGCCTCGTCCGCTGGAAACTTGTCGATCTCCCGAAAAGTGTCGACGTGCCGCTCGGGGAGGACGAGCAAATGCACAGGCGCCTTTGGATTGATGTCCTCCACGGCGACGAAGCCGTCGGCACGGTTCACATGGTCGCCGTCGACCACGAGTTTGCAGAAGAGACAGTCAGGCTGCGATGCCATAGATGCCTTCGGGCGTCACGGCCTCGGCACGAGCCGAGACGAGCGCGCCTACGGGACCGTCGACGAGCCACGGGGAATAGTCGTCGCCGTATCCGCGCCCGGGGCGGTCGACGAGCACGACGTCGTCCCTACCGACCTTGGAGAGCCACCGCCGCCGGCACGCCTCGGCCGAGAGCGCGCGGAGCCGGGCACCCCTTTCCTTCTTCACAGGCGGTGGAACCGTGTCCTCCGCGGCCGTGGCCGTTCCCGGACGCGGCGAGTACGGAAAGACATGCACCTTCGTGATGCCAGCCGTTTCGACAGCTGCCAGCGTCCGCTCGAATGCCCGCTCGTCCTCCGCCGGGAAGCCGACGATGACATCAGTCGTCAGGTTGAAGCCCTCCGCCCGCGCGACTCGCCGCAGATAGGTGGCGACCGAATATCGGCGGCCCATCGCCCGCAGCACGCTGTCATCGCCAGACTGGAGCGGGACGTGCAAATGAGGGGAGACGGACGGCGTCTCCCGCATCGCCGCAACAAGATCCTCGCTCAGGTGATTGACCTCGATAGAGGAGAGACGGAGACGCGCGAGGCCCTGTGTCCGGCCGGCGGCTCGGACGAGCTCGGGAAGGTCGAAACGCGCTTCGCGGTCGCGATAGCAACCCAGATTGATCCCGGTCAGGACGACTTCACGGTGCCCCTGCTCGACCCGGCGCCGAATCTCGGCGAGGACCGCGCTCGCCGGGCGGCTGCGGGAAGCTCCACGCACCTGAGGGATGACGCAGAAACTGCACGAGAAGCTGCAACCGTCCTGAACCTTGACGAAAGCCCGCACCCGATCGAGCCCGACGCTCGCCCCGACGCAGCCGATGGCTCCGACGTCGCGAGCGACGACCTCCGCAGCCCGCTCACCGGCCACCGAAACAACCGTCACGTTCGCGGGAAGCCCGTCGAAGGCTCCGGCGAGCCGCGCGCCGCAGCCGGTCATGTAGACGCGGGCGGCCGTTCTGGCAGCGCGCCGCGCCGCCTGGCGCGACTTTCGCACAGCTTCGTGAGTCACGCAGCAGGTGTTGATCACAGCGACATCGACGGCTTCCGTCGCCTCCAGGTGGCCGTCCGCCGCGAGGCGCTCGCGCAGCTCCTGCGCATCGGTATGCGACACCTTGCAGCCAAGGAAATCGACGCTGAAACGCGCCATGACGCGCGGATGCTAGCCGACTTCGGCGGCTACGCCGGAGGCGCGAGCCGGCGGGTGAGGAGCGCGTAGCCGGCAATGCCGGCTGCTGCCAGGAAGATGCCCGCCGCAAGCCACGGACGGGAGTCGAAGCCGCCCGGTGCGCGCTGGAGCCAGGCGATGAGGAAGCAGATCGACGCTCCCCCGACGAGCGATCCCAGCGGCTCCGCGCGGTCGCGCGTGGAGCGAGCGATAAAAACCGTCGCGAGAGCGGCAAACGGGAGAATGAGCAGGCCGATCGAAGCTGCCGCCACGAACGAGAAGGTCACGAGCGCACCCGCGATCGCCCAGAGCCAGAACCGACCACAGCCGACCATGTGCATTACCGGAAAGAGTAGCGCTCAGACCGGTGAGTAGAGGTCGGCCGCCCAGCCCTTCGCGGCACGCCGATCGACGTTCTTCCAGCCCGCAAGCGTGGGCCGTTCCGAGGCCAGATAACCGGATGCGATCAGCTCGCCCCCCTTGACCCGCCTGCCCACACGCTCGACCGCCTCCAGGGTGAGGTTGGCGAGGGCAAGATCAACCGGGGGAAGCGCAGCGGCGAAAACATCCGCGCACCGGACCTCTACATCGACCTCGTTCTTCCGTGCGTTCTCACCGGCCGCCGCGACCGCGTCAGGGTCGACGTCGAGTGCGAAAACCGGTGCGAACCCCAATTTGGCGGCCGCGACGGCGAGGACTCCGGACCCGCAGCCCAGATCGACGACGCTCGTCCTCGGTCGCTCGAGCAGGAGCTCGAGACACAGCCGGGTTGTCGCGTGTGCGCCCGTTCCGAACGCGCGCCCGGGGTCTATGACGACCTGAACCGATTCCTCGTCAGGCTCCTCCCACGGCGGACCGACCCAGAGCTGACCGATCCGGACGGGTTGATGGAACTGCTTCCACGCCTCCTCCCAGCCCTGCTCCACCTCAACGACGGAGCCCGGGCCGAAGACGTGCCAAAAGCGCTCCTCGGCTCCAGCATCCCCGTAGGCCGCCAGCTCGAGGTCGGTGTCGAGCTCGACCTCCTCGAAACCTTCGGGGAAGAGCTCGACCATTGCCGCCCGCGCTTCTTCGACGCGAGGCAGAGGCACGCGCACGGAGAGGCGTCGAAGCTGCGGCTCGCTCAGCGGAAAGCCGCCCGCAGCTTCTCGAAGAAGCTTCCGTCCGCCTTGTAGTTGGCCTCGTGCTCTGACCGTGCGAAATCCTCGAGCAGGCGACGCTGCTCGTCCGTCAGGTTGTGCGGAACGTTCAGGTTGACGAGGAGGCGGTGGTCGCCCCGCCCGAAGCCCTGCAGCACGGGCATTCCCCGGCCTCGCAGGACTCGCGTTTCTCCCGCTTGCGTTCCCGGCCTGAACTCGAGCTCCATGTCGCCGTCGAGCGTAGGCACCTGCTTCCGAGTGCCGAGCGCAGCCTCCGTCATGGTCAGGTCGACGCTGGAGACGATGTCGTTTCCGTCCCGGACGAAGAGCTCGTGAGGGGAAATCCGTACGAGGACATAGACGTCGCCGGCGCGCCCGCCGAGCGCCCCCGCGTGACCTTCTCCGCTGAGACGGATGCGCTGGCCGTCGTGGATCCCGGGCGGGATCTCGACCTCGAGCGTCCGCTCCTCGGTCGTCAGACCGCTCCCGCGACAGTCTGCGCACGGGGTCGAAAGAACCTGACCGCTCCCTCCGCAATCAGGACAGCTTTGTGTCCGTACGAACTGGCCGAACACGGAGGCCGAAACGGACTGGAGCCGCCCAGCGCCCCCGCAGCGGGCACAGGGTTCGGGGCTCGTACCGAGAGCCGCGCCGCTTCCATGGCAGGTCTCGCAGGCTACGTCGACGGGTATGGGGACGGGGCGCACGACTCCGCGCGCGGCCTCCTCGAGGTCGATGGTCACTTCCGCCAGGACATCGGCGCCACGGCCGCCTCGCCTGGAAGCGCCTCGCCCCATGCCGAAGAGCTCGTCGCCGAAGAAGACGGAAAAGAGATCGGCGATGTTTGCGAAGTCGAACTGGGTGGGCCGGAAACCGCCTGTTCGCAACCCTTCGTGACCGAAGCGGTCGTAGAGCTCGCGCGTCTCCCCCCGCGAAAGGACCTCGTATGCCTCCGCCGCCTCGCGAAACCGTTCCTCCGCGCCGGCTTCCTCCGACACGTCCGGATGGAGCTCCCGAGCGAGCTTGCGGAAGGCGGACTTGATCTCCTTCTCGGAAGCGCTGCGGGAGACGCCGAGGACGTCGTAGTAATCGCGTCTGACCGTCGCCACGCTCTTAGCTTAGTGACGGCCTCCCACGGAATCGGTACTCCCCGCGAGCGGATCAGTCCTCGTAGAGCTCCTCCACGAACCGCGACAGCTCGCGCGCGGCCGAACGGACAGCGTCGACGGCCTTGACGTAGTCCATCCGCACCGGGCCGAGCAGGCTCACCGTGCCGAGGTTGCGGTGCTGGAGTCCGTAGGGCGCGCCCACGAGGGAAACCCTCGCGAGCTCGGGATCCTCGAACTCAGAGCCCAAACGCACGAAGGGACGCTTCGACATTAGGCTCGCGCGCATGAGCCCGAGAAGGGCAGCCCGCTGCTCGAGCACCTCGAGCAGGCGCCGGTAGCCGCCGAGGTCCTCGGCGCGGAACTCACCGAGCAGGCCGGCCGTTCCTCCGACGTAGAGAGCTTGGTCGCCCGGCTCGAGCACGTCGGTGAACGCCGGACGGAGCTCGGCGAGGAAGTCGCGTTCGCGCGAAGAGAGGTCCGTGTCCTCGAAGCGGTCGCGCAGCAGCCGCGCGCCCAGCTGGAGGCCGGAGATCCGCTCGTTCAGGTACTCGCTCGCCCATTCGGCGAGGCCGGGATCGACAGGCTCCGCAAAGCTGAAGAGCTGCTTCATGACGCCTCCCGCGACCGTGATCACGACGACGAGGATGAGTTGCGGCTGCAGCACGATCACCTCGACCCGCCGTACCGCAGTCGTCTGGAGGGGCGGCGCGGAGACGAGGGCAAGTAGGTGTGTCATCTCCGCGAGCGCATCGGTGGTCACCTGCAGCGCCGAGTCGACCTCGCTCTTCAGCCGTGAAAGGTCGAGGGTGAGCTCGGCGGCATCCGACGGTCGCGGCTCCACCGACTCGATGACGCGGTCGACGAAGAAGCGGTAGCCAAGGTCCGTGGGCACCCGGCCCGCTGAAGTGTGCGGATGGGAGAGAAAACCGAACTCTTCCAGCTGGGCGAGCTCGTAGCGCACCGTCGACGAGGAGACGTCCAGGCCCGTCCGCTCGACAACCGTCTTCGAGCCCACTGGCTCGCCCGTCTCGACGTACTCCTCGACCACGCGGACGAGGATCGCCTCCTGACGCGGTGTCAGCTGTGGTTGCCCGAGATCCATTCCCCGGTCAATTGTAGTTCTTTGCAGGGGTTTCAGCGATCAGCTCTGCGGTTACGCCTCCGCCCAGGAAGCGGCCACGGCGTGTGAGCCCAAGACTTCCGTCCGTCAGCTGAACGAGGCCGAGCCGCTCGAGCCGGTCGATCGCTCCCGGCTCCACGGCGCCTGCCACCTCCGCGAGCGGAACGGGCCGGTCCAGGCGCAAACCAAGCATGAGACGCTCTACCACGCGCGTCTGTCCGTCCAGTTGCTCGAGCTCCCTCTGGGGGCGCAGTCCGGAGGCGAGCGCGGCGAGGTACGGAGCCAGCTTCGGGGCATTGCGCCAACGCAGATCACCGACGGTCGAGAAAGCGCCGATTCCGAGGCCAAGGTAGTCACGACCCAGCCAGTAGGCCATGTTGTGCCGGGCCCGACGCCCCTCGCGGCAGAAGTTGGCCGTCTCGTACCACCGGTAGCCGGCAGCGACGAGCGTCTCGACCACCTGCTCGAAATAACCCTCCATAGCGTCCTCCTGGCGCGCGAGCTCGGCTCCCCAGGCGTGGACGAACCGCGTCCCAGGCTTGGCCTCGAGCTCGTAGCAGGAGAGATGCTCCGGTGCCAGAGCCAAAGCCACTGCGAGATCGCGCTCCAGGTCGGAGGGGCCCTGACCGGGAATTCCGTAGATGAGATCCAGAGAAATGTTGTCAAAACAGGCATCACGCAGATGGTAAAAGGCGCGGCGGACGTCGTCGGGGCCGGCGCGCCGCTCGAGCACGGCGAGTAGCCGCGGATCGAAGCTCTGCGCCCCGAGCGAGACTCTCGTCACTCCGCTCTCGCGCAGAAGCGAGGCGAGCTGGGGCGTCACCGTCTCCGGGTTGGCCTCGACGGTGACCTCGGCCGCACGCGGGAGCTCGTCGAGCAACCGGGCGAGCTCTCCCGGTTCAGTGAACGTCGGCGTGCCGCCCCCGAGGAAGACGGTCTCGACTCCCTCGGCGAGGACGTCCCGCTCGAGCTCGAGCTCCGCCAGGAGCGCATCCACGTAGGCGCCGTGGCCTTCCCGCTTGCCGACGAGGGTGACGAAATCGCAGTAGCCGCACCGGTGCGCGCAGAACGGGAGGTGGACGTACAGATGCCGGACACCGAGCGGAGCCGCGTTCATCGCTTGTCTCCGTCGAGGTTGAGAACGGCGAGGAAGGCCTCCTGGGGCACCTCCACCGAGCCGACCTGCTTCATGCGCTTCTTGCCCTTCTTCTGGCGCTCGAGCAGCTTCCGCTTCCGCGTGACGTCGCCGCCGTAGCACTTGGCGAGCACATCCTTGCGCCGGGCTTTGATCGTCTCGCGCGCGATCACCCGCGAGCCGATCGCCGCCTGCACCGGGACGTCGAACATCTGCCGCGGGATCTCCGCGCGGAGCCGATCGACCAGCGCACGCCCGCGCGGAAGAGCACCCTGGCGGTGAACGATCAGGCTCAGCGCGTCGACCGGCTCGCCGGCGAGCAGGATGTCGACTCGGACGAGGTCGCCCTCCTCAAAGCCGATCACGTCGTAGTCGAAGCTCGCATAGCCCTTCGTTCGGCTCTTCAGCTGGTCGTAGTAGTCGTAGACGATCTCGGCGAGCGGAAGATCGTAAGAGAGCAGCACGCGCTCCTCGCTTAGGTACTCCATGTGATCGAAGCGGCCGCGTCGGTCGTTGTTGAGCTCCATCACCGCCCCGACGTAGTCCTTGGGAACGATCGTCGCCGCCCGGATGTACGGCTCTTCGACGCGGTCGAACTCCCGCGGCATGTCCGCCGGGCTGTGCACTTCGAGCTCGTGACCGATCGCCGTGAAGACGCGGTAAGCGACGTTCGGGGCGGTCACGAGCAGGTTGAGATCGAACTCGCGCTCCAGGCGCTCGCGGACGATCTCCATGTGCAGCAGCCCCAGGAAGCCGCAGCGAAACCCAAAGCCGAGCGCCTGCGACGTCTCAGGCTCGTAGAAGAGGGACGCGTCGTTCAGCTTGAGCTTCTCGAGGGCATCCCGGAGGTCGGGGTAATCGTCGGAGTCGGTCGGATAGAGGCCGGCGAACACCGTCGGCTTCACGTCCTTGTAGCCAGGGAGGGGCTGGTACGCGCCGCCGCGCGCAGCGGTGAGCGTGTCGCCCACACGCAGCCGGCTGACGTCCTTCAGGCCCGTGACGACGTAGCCGACTTCGCCGGCTTCGAGCGTCGGGGTCGGACGCCGGTCCGGTGAGAAGAAGCCAAGTTCCTCGGCCTCGAAGCGAGTCCCGGCGGCCATGGCGCGGAGCTCTTCGCGCGTGCGGAAGCTCCCGTCGACGACCCGCACGAAAGCCACGACTCCGCGGTACTGGTCGTACGCCGAGTCGAACACGAGGGCGCGGGCGGGAGCGCTAGGGTCGCCCTCCGGCGGGGGGATGCGCTCGACAATCGCGTCGAGCACGTCCGCGACGCCCTCTCCCGTCTTGGCCGAGATACGGAGGACGCGAGCCGGGTCCTCGCCCACAAGATCCGCCACCTCGGCGGCCGTCGCCTCCGGGTTGGCCTGAGGCAGGTCGATCTTGTTCACGACGGGAACGATCTCGAGTCCGTTCTCGATCGCCAGGTAGGCGTTGGCTAGCGTCTGCGCCTGGATCCCCTGGGCGGCGTCCACGAGCAGCAGCGCCCCTTCGCACGCCTGCAGCGCGCGCGAGACCTCGTAGGTGAAGTCGACGTGTCCCGGCGTGTCGATCAGGTTCAGCTGGTGGCCCTTCCACAGGACCCGGACGGCCTGCGCCTTGATCGTGATCCCGCGCTCGCGCTCGAGCTCCATCGAGTCGAGCACCTGCTCGCGCATCTCCCGCCCGGACAGGGTGTCGGTCAGCTCGAGGATGCGGTCGGCCAGCGTCGACTTGCCGTGGTCGATGTGAGCGACGATCGAGAAATTGCGTATGCGGTCGAGCGGCACTAGCTCGTTGTAGCGGATCGGCGCCGGAGCGAGAGGAGGAGCTCGAGCTCTCGGATCGAGAAAGCGCGCGCGAGCGCGAGGTAGAGGCCCACCGAGACGGCGAGGGCCCCGCCGACGGAGAGAAGTTGCCCGGCGAACGAGCGCCCTACAGCCGCGTCGATCCCGTACCAGACGGCGAATGCGGCCCCGGCTGCGAGGGCGGAGGCGACCGCGATCCGCAGATAGGAATCGACCAGGCGGCCGCCGTCCACGCGGCCCAGTCTTCGCCGGAAGACGAAGAGAAGCGCTCCTGTGCCGGCGATGTTCACGAGCGAGGTGGCCAGCGGGAGTCCCCAAACGCCGACTCGATAGAAGGCGGTGGCAAGGGCAGCGTTGAGTCCGAGGTTGCCGAGTGCGATTGCCGTTGGCGTCCATGGCGACTGCAGGCTGAAGAACGCCCGGTTCAGCATCAGCATCGTCCCGTTGAACGTAAGCCCGAGGGAAAAAGCCGCGAGCGCACCCGCGACGACGGTTGTCTGGTGCGTGGTGAAGGCCCCACGTTCGTACGCGAGCCGAACGATCGGGACCGCGAGAACTGCCGAGACCGCGCTCGCGGGCAGAAGTAAGAAGCCGATCTGGCGCAGGCCCAGCGAGACCGTCTCGCGGAACGCGTCCATGTCGGCGCGCGCGGCCAGGCGCGCCAGCCGCGGGAACAGCACCGTGGCGACCGCTACCGAGAAGATGCCCTGCGGCAGCATGTAGATCCGGAAGGCTGCGTTGATCGCGCTCGGCGCGATGTCCGGGTCGATCAGCTTGGCGGCGAACACCGCGTTGATCAGGGCGTTGACGTTGATGAGCCCGAGCGCGAGCGTGACCGGAAGCATGAGGACGAAGACCCGCCGCACCGCGGGGTCGCGCCAGTCGAGCACGAGCTGGAGGCGTCCACCACGTCCGCGCAGCCACGGGAGCGGCAAGAGGAACTGGACGACGGTGCCCGCCAGGATCGCGCCCGCGTAGACATAGAGCTTCGCGTCCTCGGACTCGACCAGCGGAACCCCGATTACCAGCCCGAGGATGATGACCACGTTCCAGAAGACCGGCGCGAGGGCCGGCACCGTGAAGTGCTCGTAGCTGTTCAGGATCCCCACGACGATCCCGGAGAGCCCAAGCAAAAGGACCAGCGGGAAGAGAATTCGGGAGAGGCCGACGAGCAGGTCTTGCTTGTAGGGGAATGGGCTCATGAGCCACGGCGCTAGGAGGATGAAGAGGGCCGTGAGCGTGCCGAGGCCGATGAGCATCAGCCAGAAGAGAGTCGAAGCAACGCGCCACGCCCGCGCGCGGTTCCCCTTCTCGAGCAGCTCGCCGAAGACGGGCACGAAGGCGCCCGAGAGCGCGGCGTCGGCGACGAGCGCGCGCACGGTGTTCGGGATTAGGAAGGCGATCTCGAACGCGTTGATGGAGCCCTGGACGCCGAAGTAGTTCCTCGCGACGATCTCGCGCATCAGGCCGAAGACGCGCGATAGACCGGTGGCGGCGGCGAAGATCGCCGTCGACCACGCCAGCCGCCGGGCGGGCGCGGGCTCG
>WNFV01012924.1_pt1 | contig 16854 bp, 18 predicted proteins | sample 5400101 | NCBI WGS metagenome assembly WNFV01 (sample SAMN13153361, study PRJNA577476) | soil metagenome | isolation source: 115 cm soil or saprolite under grassland replicate 1 | place: USA:California | collected 2016-06-15
ATGTTCTTTAGCGTTCTAGGTTTTACCCATCGGACTCCCCGATGGAACCGCCAACGTAGAGTTTCAAAGAACTTCAAGCGCGCCCATTATAGAGCAAAAGGGCGCTGTATCGAAGAGGGGGCGGCGCTTCACTTTGTTTGGCGCCGCGCCAAATTCATCCCCTCACTGGAAGTGAGGGGATGAATTTGGCTTTCTTGTAATGAAGGCGTCACGTTGCTACGTATCATCGCGCTCTCATGTCAAAGCTGCGGGGTTCGACTGGCCACCGCCCTGGTGATCCGGCGATTTTGCTTGCTGGCGATGATTATTTTGATTGCGGCCGCCGGTCACGCCTGCCGGAGCTCTGAACCTCCCGGATCGAACCGTGATTCGCGGGCCGGACTTGAGATCACGGTCTCGGCGGCGGTGAGCCTTAGAGACGCATTCCGTGAGATAAGTAAACAGTATGAGGAGCGCACAGGCGCCAAGATCAATTTCAATTTCGGCGCGTCGGGGGCATTACAGAAGCAGATCGAATCTGGCGCCCCGGTCGACGTCTTCGCCAGCGCCGGGATTCCTCAAATGGATGCGCTCGTGACACAAGGGCTGATCGCGCCGGAGACGCGGCGCGACTTCGCGCGTAATGCGCTTGTACTTGTTATTCCGGCCGATTCCACGTCAGGCCCTGCTTCCTTCAAAGATCTCGGCGGCGCGAAAGTGAAGAAACTCGCCATCGGAAACCCCAAGACCGTGCCCGTCGGGCAGTACGCGGAGCAGACGCTCACGCGCTTGGGACTGTGGCAGCAGCTTCAACCGCGATTGATCCTGGCGGAAGATGTGCGGCAGACGCTCGATTACGTCGCGCGCGGAGAAGTGGACGCGGGCATCGTATACGCCTCTGACGTTCGCGCCACAGGAAACAGAGTGCGAACGGTCGCGACCGCTCCGGCGGATACACACGACCCCATTCTGTACCCGATCGCCGTTGTCAAGGCGAGCGGCAGTCAAGAGGCGGCAAGAGCGTTCATTGACGCCGTATTGAGCGACGAGGGACAGCGCATCCTGGAGAAGTACGGTTTTGAACGTGTTCGGTGACTCGATGATCTGGCCTGCATTCAAACTTTCGATACTCGTCACGCTGGTCGCGACCTGTGTCGTTGTCCTGCTCGGGATGGCTTTCGCCTTCGTTCTCGCAAAGCGCAAGTTTCGCGGGCGCGAACTGCTCGACGCAATCGTGACGCTGCCGCTCGTGCTGCCGCCGACAGTGACCGGCTACTATTTAATCGTGCTGCTCGGGCGGCGCGGCGTCATCGGAAGCTTTATCTACGAGCGCACGGGCTGGTCGATAACATTCACCTGGTGGGCGGCGGTCATCGCGGCGGCGGTGATGGCGCTGCCGCTGATGGTGAAGTCGGCTCGCGCCGCGATTGAGAGCGTCAACCCTCAGTATGAGATCGCGTCCTACACGCTCGGTAAAAGCGAGCTAGAAACCTTCTTCCGCATCACACTTCCGCTCGCGAGCCGCGGCGTCTTGGCCGGGGTCGTGTTGAGTTTCGCGCGCGCTCTCGGCGAGTTCGGCGCGACGCTCATGCTCGCCGGAAACATCCCGGGCAAAACACAAACGATGCCGCTGGCGATTTACGAAGCAGTCGTCGCGGGCGAAAACCGGCAAGCCCAGATCTTAGCGTTGGTCTTAACCGCTGTATCGGTCACCGCCATTTACTTGACGAACAAGCTGACAGGCGGCCGGGCGCAGGAGATGTAACGAACACGCATGCTGCAGGTGTCCATCAGAAAACAGATCGGAACGAGGAGGATACGACTCGGGGCTGAACGCCAGGCGCCAAGCGGAACCAATGAACGCGAGACAGGTCAGCCATTCAGACTCGACGTCGAGTTCACGGCGCCGAGCGGCGTGACGATTCTCTTTGGCCCTTCCGGTTCTGGGAAGACGACGTGTCTGCGCGCCGTCGCCGGAATCGTCACGCCCGATGAAGGGCGCATCTCGCTCGACGAGCGTGTCTACTTCGATTCTGCTTCCGGCGTCAATCTGCCGATCCAGCAACGGCATGTCGGCTTCGTGTTCCAGGATTATCTGCTCTTTCCGCATCTCACGGCGGAGCAGAACGTCGCCTACGGAATACGAGCCGGAGAAAACAGCGGCGGCCTGAGTAAAGCGGCCAAACGCGAGCGGGCGCGTGAACTGTTGTCGCTCCTCGGCATCGAGTACGCCGCGCGACAATATCCGCGCGAAATGTCGGGGGGCGAGAGCCAGCGAGTCGCTCTGGCGCGCGCCCTGGCGAGTGACCCGGCGATCGTCCTGCTTGACGAGCCGCTCTCGGCGGTTGACGCGAAGACCCGCGCGCGCCTGCTCGTGGAAATAAAGGCGACGCAGCAAAGAACCGATATTCCGTTCCTGTACGTCACACATAACGTGGCCGAAGTAGTTGAGATCGGCGATCACGTGATCGTCATCGAGGAGGGCCAGGTGGTACGGCGAGGAAATCCCCGACAGGTAACGCTCGTTCAGAGCGAGTAACTGCGGAAGACTTTGATAATACGCGGACCCATCGTGGAGGTGAGAAAGTCTTGAGGTCACTCTATGAATTTGTCGCAAGCAAATCGAGGCATTGCGCTGCGCAATCTCGGGCGTTACGAGCAGTCGGCAGCGGATTGCGAGCAGGCCGAGACCAGATTCGCCGCCCTCGGCCAGTGGATGGGGGTTTACATCTCCATGGTGAACCGAGGCATGGCGCTGCAGAATCTCGGGAAGAATAAGGAGGCGGTGGCGAATTACGAGCAGGCGCTGTCGATCGTTTTCGACATTTGCCAGTGGAGCGACGGCGCCAGATATCAGTTGGACATGGGCATCGCGCTGCAGCATCCCCGGCAATACGAGCAGGCAATCGGGCGCCTAGCCCGCTGATCGTCTCGGCGTGAGCGATGGCTGTAATCAAGACTGCGCGCGTCCGCGCGTGACGCTCTGTCCGGCGACTCTCAAATACCAACTATTGCGATTCTCTCAGCTCGGTCTTGCGTCGGCGCATATCAGGGTTGTGGTTCGTCCTCGACGCTTTCTCCTTCCTGCCACTTTCTTCGCTCACACTCGCTGCCCTACGATTAGTTGGAATGGGCGCCGCGGCATGTGACAAAATGAGCAACCATATAAATGAACGGCTGGCGATTGATGGCCGTTCATGGAGACAATGTCGGCGTGTGGAGAGTAGAAAATGGCGCGCTGGTCGCCAACAGCCGCGCCCGATTCCGCAACATCCGCATCAAGGAGGTCAAGCAATAAGTGAGGCGCATTGCCATTCTGATTCTGATGGTTGTGGTCTGCGCGCTTGTTTCGGCGGCGCGAGATCAATCTTCCGGTCTCAAGCGCCCATTGATCACAGGGGTTGCCCACATAGCTTTTCAGGTCAGCGATCTCGCAAAGGCTCGCGCGTTTTACGGCGCCTTGTTGGGCTACGACGAGGCGTTCCAGGTTTTGAAACCTGATGGATCTCTGGCGCTGACCTATTTCAAAGTGAACGAGCGGCAGTACATCGAAATCTTCCCCGACCTGCCTCCGGACAAAGACGACCGCCTGTCGCACATTGCGTTTGAAACCACCGATCTCGAAGCATTGCGCATTTACTTGCTGTCGATGGGCGTGAAAGCGCCGGAGAAGGTCAATCAAGGGCGCGACGGCAATGTGAATTTCACTGTGACCGATCCTGACGGCCATCGCGTGGAGTTCGTCGAGTACCGCGACGGCTCGCTGCATCGCAGAGCTAAAGGCCGTTACGTTTCGACGCGCAGGATTTCCGATCGCATCCTGCACGTCGGCCTCACGGTGGCCGATCAGGCGTCTGCGGACAAATTTTACCAAGACATCCTGGGCTTCTCGGAGATCTGGCGCGGCGGGCGTGACGACGCCTCGATCAATTGGATAAACATGAAAGTCCCCGACGGGACCGATTACCTCGAATATATGCTTGTCACGGGAAAGCCCACGCGCCAGCAGTTAGGTTCCCTGCATCACGTCGCGTTGCTCGTGCCCGACATTCAAAAAGCTTTGGAGACAGCGCGCGAGCGTGTGAGCGACCCTGCGAGCGTCCGGTCGCCGCAGGTGGGGCGCAACCGCCGCTGGCAGTTGAACCTGTTCGACCCCGACGGCAGCCGTGCGGAGTTGATGGAGCCGTTCCCCATCAGGTAGAGAGGCTCCCGATGAAAGCTGATCAGATCTGAGTTGGCGGGTGTTATGTGAACGAAAAGAAAACCTCGTTCGCGAAGTTACAAATGGGAATAAACGCATGGATAGACTAAAAGATATGCCGTCACCCAAGGAGATCAAAGACGCGCTGGCACAGGCGCCGGATAGTGACCTGCTCAATGAAGTCTTGCGGCGGGGTCTGATCGTGGAGGCGCGGCAGTGGCCTGCGCCTGGTCCTCTCGATGAGACAATGGGCGATGTGACAATAACAGACGGAACAATGAAGTATTGGGAGACGCTCCGAGAAAGGGAACTGCAAGAGCGCCTGCGGCGTTCACAAGGGCGACTAGAGACCGACGACATCGACGAGGCGATCGCATCGCTCATGGCCGGCGCGGCCAGGCGCCATGAATATGTCGGAGAGCTATTTGATCTGCTGAGCCGGAAGCGACTCGAGAAGATGCGGGATCTAGGCATCCAGCGCGCGGACACCGCCCCAGAGTTCGCCGATCTCGGCGTCCGCACGACCAAAGCTATCTTCGATCATCTGGTGATCGCCAAGCGAGCCGCCTTGGATGCGGGCGCTTGTGACATCGAATCACTGTGGGCGTTCTTCATGGACGACGCAGGCTATCGGTTCGCATCTGGTATGGTCCAGGGGGACATCACTATGCCGCCTGATCTATGGGCAAGTTTCATTTACCAGACGGTTCAAGGGGCCGCCATGTCCTTCTTAGATATAGTCGAGGACGATGCGGAAGGGCCGGCAAGCGAGGGTAATGAGAGTGGCGATAAAAATCCTGACTTCATCAAATGACGACTGCCCGATTACAGAATCCGAGGCGAGCGAGGAGATAATCTGTAGTCACGACTTAATCTGAACAGGTTTTGCCGCGCCACGACCCACAAACTCACCGACTCCGCTGACACGCCTTTCCCCTTATCGCGGCGACAAACTGTCACGTCTCGCGCCGTCGTCCGAATTGATTGAGTGGCGCCCTCTTTGCAGAATCAGGAGTTTAGCGGAAGGCGGGCGCATGGCGCCAATTTTGCTGCGCTGATTACATTGATACATCCTACATCAAGACTGGGTTATTGATCTAAACGATGCCGTGTCGAGTTGTCCCACAAGAGGGCGCCGGACTTACTGAGCACATCCGGCGCCCTCACTAAATGTTAGTATCGTGCATTTTTAGCATCGTTGCCCGGTCTACTCGTGCCCCCCATTATCGATTCCCCGGAGGTTTCAAACCATGCATTTTGATCTGTGGCAATCTATTCGATTGCTGTCTGCTTGTTTATTGCTCACTCTTTGCGCCACGAATATCCTGGCTCAGACACACGTTGTAAGCCAGGCTGACATCCACAAAGAATTGGTAAACGCCGCCCAGACGCGGCAGCAGAATCTGGAAAAGGTCAAGGGTCTCTTCTCGTCGGACGAGACGCGGAAAGCTATGGAAGCGGCTCAGATAAGCCCGGAGCGGATTGACGCTGCGGTCAAGACGCTGAGCGACGAAGAACTGGCGCGATTGGCGGCCCGCGCAGTCAAGCTCGATCAGGACTTCGCCGCCGGCAGGCTAAGTGACAGAGACCTGTTGATCGTCATCCTAGGCCTCGCGGCGCTCGTCTTGATCATTGTCGCAGCGCGCTGATATATTCTACCGGTTCGACACCCTGCTAGTTTTTGCCCCTCTGTCTTGTCGCTTCCCAGCGCTATATTCCCCGCATTGGCGCCCCTCGAAGAAAGTAATCATCCATGGCATTCAATCTCGAAGAATGGAATAAGCTGTCTGAAGCTGAGTGCGAGCGCCGCTACCAGCGACGCCTCCACGACGAAGAGCAGGGCAAAAACATCGCCGCATTCCTCGCGTTCATTCTGATCTGCGCCCTGCTGATTTATGTCTTCACTGGCTTGCGCGGCCCTACGCCAGACGATGAGCCGGTAGCGCCACGCAACGCCAGGTCCATCTCTCGTCAGGCCGACAATCAGTCTCAGTAGACTCTCACATTGATTCTCTTTCAGCGCGTAAGAAAGGATTTCGGCCGTGGCGCCTTGGCTAAAACACAAGGCCGAGTGTTGGCCTGTGTCCTGAATCTCTCCTGGATATAGACCCGAATCTCTGCCGGGTCTAGAATTATAGAGAAGTATATGTCCGCACTGCCTTCCAAGTCGTTGCAATATTTCGTAGCGATCGCGGCAACAGCGGCCGCGTTCACCGCCAGGTTTCTGCTTAAATCAGCCCTCGGCAATGTAGCCCCGCTTATAATGTTCACTATCTCGGTTGTGGTGTCCGCATGGTATGGTGGCTTGGGCCCGGGGCTATTGTCGACCGCGCTCAGCTTGATCCTCGGCGATTACTTTTTCATCGCCGAGAGCGCCGCGGAGCGGATAGAGGAGGCCCTTTTCCTGGGCATCGGCACATCGATTTCCATCCTGAGCCAGGCGCGGTTATCGGCAGAGGCGAAACGCCAACAGCTTCTGGCTAGTGAGCAAGACGCGAGGCGTGCGGCCGAAGACGCCAACCGGCTCAAAGATGAGTTCCTCTCCACCGTCTCGCACGAACTTCGGACTCCGCTGACCGCGATTAACGGCTGGGCGCTGATGCTGCGCGCGGGCCGCCTCGACTCGGCGCAGTCCGCGCGCGCTCTCGAAACCATCGTGCGCAGCGCCAAGTCGCAAAATCAGCTCATCGACGACCTGCTCGACGTCTCGCGCATCATCGCCGGCAAGCTGCGCCTGGACGTCGCCCCGCTCAAGCTCGGCTCAGTCATCGAGGCCGCCATCGAGACGGTCCGCCCGGCGGCGGAGGCGAAGGGGATCCGCGTGAGCGCGCTGCTCGACCCGGCGGCTGACGCGATGTATGGTGACGCGGAGCGGTTGCAACAGGTCGTATGGAACCTGCTTTCCAATGCGGTCAAATTCGCGCCGAATGGCGGGCGCGTTGAGGTAAGACTTGAGCGCGCCGACTCATATGTCGAGATCGTCGTCGCCGACAACGGGCAGGGGATCAAGCCGGAGTTTCTGCCTTACGTTTTCGAGCGCTTCCGGCAAGAGGACGGTGGGACGAACCGCCAGCAGGGTGGCTTGGGACTGGGACTCGCCATCGTGCGCCATATAGTCGAACTGCACGGCGGGACGGTGCGCGTCGCGAGCGAGGGGCTTGGCAAAGGCGCGACCTTCACGGTCGCGCTGCCGATCGCACGGGCCCGCGCCGTGACGCCGGCCGAGTCGCGCGACAACGCGTCGGGTGGGATATTGGCGTCCATAAATCCGCCCTCGCTCGTGGGCGTGCGCGCGCTGTTTGTGGATGACGAAGCCGATGCGCGTGAACTTATAGCCATGATCCTCGCGGAGCGCGGCGCGGAGGTGCGGACCGCAGTCTCTGCGACGGAGGCGTTGGCCGCCTGTAACGAATGGCGGCCGGACATACTCATAGCCGACATCGGCATGCCGGGGGAAGACGGCTATACGCTGATGAAGAAATTGCGCGCGCGGGAGAAATTGCGCGGCGGGCATATTCCGGCCATCGCCCTCACGGCTTATGCGCGTCGGGAAGACCGCCTGCGCGCCCTGTCCGCCGGCTACGAGTACCATGTCCCCAAGCCGATTGAGCCGGTTGAGTTGCTGGCCGCAGTGGCGAGCCTGGCCAATCGAACCGGAAAGAATGAGGAATTCAACTGAAACTCGAACACAACGCAACGCGAAAGGCCGGGTCATCGCCCGGCTTTTCGAATTTGTGGCCGACACCCGCGCGGGCGTGACAGCGGCGTTTCACAGGGGCGGCCGCAAAGGTGGCATGAAGTCTCGACAAGGCGCATAATAGTTGTAATAGGTGGCCTTGAAATTTAAGTGTCAATGCGGGCCGCCGACGAGCCGAGGAAATCGAAGCTCAATAGTTATTTTACCGTGAAAGCCGGACGTCGCTCACACAAAGAGGCGTCCGGCTTTGCTGTTCGATGGCGTGACCGGAAGGAGAATGGCGCGTGCGATGGCCGGATTTTCGCGCGCTCTGCCGCCTCCACAATTGCGCGCCAATCGAAGCCTGCGGCGCCCTGCCTGTTCTTAATCGATCTCTTTTGTCTCGAAAACGGCGAGTTTGAACGCTACAAAGGATTTTAACCGCTCGCTCCTGCGGCGACCTGCCTCGTCTCCAACCCCACGCCAATCCGAACCCAGCGCGCATAGCATTGCAGCAAAAAAGTTTAAGTCCCGCCTAACGGCAAACAATGGATTTGTCACATGAGGGGCGTGACAGATATCATATCGGCAAGTAATGTCTAGACTGATAAACATGACCAGACGTCCCCGTTCTTACGCTATACACTTCCTTAGCGTACTGCTCTGCCTGTGTTTTTCTATTGGCGCGCGCTCGCATGTTCATCAATCTTATCTTGAGGCCGGCGCCCCCTGTCCGGGTAAATCTGAGGCGGATTCGACTCATTCCCATTCTTGGAAAACCATCGCGGCGCCAGTTCAGTCTCCCGGCCGCGGGGTGTTCCGAACCAAGCACTCGCCACTACATTCAGCCGACCTCCCGCCGGAGCGGGTTACTGGCTCGGCCCACAATTCCTCATATTTTCTATTGAACAATCTCGTGGGCGCATGCTCACTGACCTTCCTCCCGCCCTTGCAAAGTCGGGCTCCTCCTCATCTTGCGTAACCCTGTCGCCTGAAGCCGAAACATCTAAATGGACTTGTGTGATCCCAAGCAGGGTCGCAGGAATTGCGCGACCTCCTGAACAACGAGGGGCGCAGCGCAGGTCCGCGGCGGAGACGAGATGTATCTATACTGGACGCCCACTGTCTTAAGCCGTGTCAAACGGTTGATCAATGGCAGCCAAGGTCGATAAAACCAGTGAACTGAAGAACGTCTCTTCGCCCGCCAACATGCCCGCAAGGGGGGATAATGGTCGAAATTTTCAAAAACGCAAACTACAATTTTCTGGGTAAGAAATGGCTTTTTATCGGGTTTTCGCTGCTCTTTCTGCTCGCCGGAGCAATCTCTATTGCCTGGCGCGTGTCGGACGGCGATCCCAGTACCCGCGCCTTCAATCTCGGAATTGATTTCACGGGCGGCACGTTGGTCAACGTAAAATTTAAGGAGTCCCCTGACCTCGGCCGGCTTCGCTCTGTTATTGAACGGCAAGGCATCGAGAGTTCAAAGATCACCCTGCAACCGATAAGCGACCAAGTCGGGCAGGCGCCGAAGAACGAAGTCTTCATTCGACTGCCAACTATGCTCTCCGTTATCCGCGAAGCCGGACAACCAGAGACCGGCGACGAGGCCGACATAGGGAAACTAAAAATTTTGGCCGCGCTGAAAGAGCTCAATGACCCGAGCGCCGCGCGGAATAAAACCGACCTCAATTTAATCGGACGTAACGCGCTCAAAGAAAAACTGGCGGAGCTGGACCCGCTCCATCTACGCGCCGGGGATGCGGGAGCGTCCGAGCGCGTTTACGGCGGGATCAGCGCACGTATCGTTGATTACCGCGAGCGAGAGCGCGGAGGAATCTTCGGAAGTGTGGCTGAGATCAGGAATCTCGATGGGATCGAGCCACAAGTCATGGCCGCGCTAGAGGAACATTTCTTCGCCGGCGTCGCCGCCGTACGGAGCGCCGAAGCCGTCAGCCCGCAGATTGGCGCGGACCTGCGCAATCGCGCAGTTTATGTCACGTTGGCGGCGTGCGCCGGAATGCTCATCTACGTCGCCGTGAGGTTCAAGTCATGGGGCTACGGCTTGGGGGCTGTCGTGGCCGTCTTTCACGACGTGTTGGTCACGCTCGGCATTTTCTCGATCATGCAATGGGAAGTGGATCTAAACCTGGTCGGCGCCCTACTCAGTCTTATCGGATTCTCGATGAACGACACCATCGTGATCTTCGATCGCGTCCGCGAGAAGAGGGTCATGAAAAGGCGGGAGGGCTTGGAATTGCTCACCAACAGTGCGATCAATGAAACTCTTTCACGCACGGCGCTTACTAACGGCACGGCCTTTCTCTGCGCCTTGTCGCTCGTACTATTCGGCGGCGAGGTTCTCAAGAGCTTCTCGTGGGCGCTCCTCATAGGCGTGCTGGTGGGCACATATTCAACTCTCTACATCGCGAGCCCTTTTATGCTGTGGTGGGAAGGGCGGAAGGCCCGCGGGCGAGCGTCGTCAGAGGCGGAAACGGTCGCCTCGGCGGCCTCGGGCGGGTCCGCGGCGCCGGCCGTAAATGCGCTGAACAACGAGGCGACAAAAGGAAGGGTGAAGAAGAGGAAAGGCGCATAAAATGGCGCCTTGCGGCTATTGCGCTTTGATCGCCCGAGAATCGCGATAGGGTAGGCAAGCCGGGCGTCATAAGAAGCGCCCGGCATTGCTATGGTCGTTAGGCGGCGATCTCGAAGGACGCCGCAGACTTCGATGGGCGCAGAGTTAGCGTGTTTGCAGGCTGTCGCGCTCATCCTCCATCAGCGTTAAGCGGCTTTAGGAGGCTTTCAGGGGATGGTCCAGAATCGCCTCTTTCGTCGGATCCCAATACAACTTCTTGCCCTCGCGGTATGCGCGGGCGGCCATAATCACAGCCACGGAGTGCGCGAATCCATGCTGGACAGTTGCGTTCGGCTCTCGCCGGCCGCGTATGCACTCGATCCAGTTCGTCATATGCGAGAGGTCGTTGTCGCCGATGAAAGTTGGAGGGATGGCGTCGCTCCCGGGCAGCGTGATGTATTTCTCGGCGCGTTGAATCAAGGGGTTGTCTTCGCGCGTGCCTTTCTCTTCGACCCATTTCCAGCGCGGACTCCCTTCGCCACCAATGTTGACGAGCGTGGCGGCTTTTCCCATGATCCTTGTGAAACTGTCGCAGTCGTTGCCGAAGCTGGTGGAATAACTTACCAAAAAGCCTTTCGGGTATTCCAGCAGCGCCTGGAACGTGTCCGGGTTCTCTCGCCCGTCCTTCCAGGCGAAGACGCCGCCAGACGCCATCACGGATTTTGGTAAAGAATCGTCGAGAAAATAGTGAATCAGGTCAATCCCGTGGCTCATCCACTGATCCGCGATGCCGCTGGAAAAATCTTTGTAGAGGCGGAACTCGAAGTACATTCGCGGATCAAACGGCCGGGGCGCTTTTTTGAGTAACCAGCGACGCCAGTCCGTATCCTGTTCCCGAATTTGGCTGACTTCAGAACGACCGCGCCAGCGTGGGCCGTGATAGTTCCAAACGATCTCGACCTTGCTGACGTCCCCGAGCGCGCCGGTCTTGATAAAATCGCGGACGGCGATTTGATAAGGTTCGCTGCGATGCTGCGTTCCGATCTGCGCGATGCGTTTGTGTTTGAGTACGGCGTCGCGGGCGGCCTTGGCCTCCTCCAGGTCATTGGCCATCGGTTTTTCGCAGTAGCAATCTTTGCCCGCCTCGGCCACGAGTTTGAGATGGGTCGCGTGTTGGAAGTCGGCGGTCGAGATCAGCACGGCGTCCACGTCTTTGAGCGCGAGCAATTCCTCCATGTGTTGGAAGGCGCGCGGCTCTCTGCCGTAATCTTTGGTCGCCTGCGCCGCCGCCGCCTCACGGTTGATCTTCCATAGATCGCAAACGGCGGTCATCTCCACGTTCTTTTCTTTCAACTTCGCGACAATCCAGGCCAACTCCTTGCCACGACGTCCCACTCCGATATGGCCGAGCGAGATCCGATCGTTGGCGCCCAAGATGCGGTTGTAGGAGGAAGCGGCGGCGCTGAACGCGCCCGCGCCGACCACCAGCGTGCTGGCTTGATTAATAAACGATCTGCGGTTGATCTTCTGAGAAAGTTTCATAGGCGTCTCCAGGAAAGTATTACTGTCGGAATGTTGGCGGCGACAGTCTATCACAACGTGGCGCGAGTTCCCCTCACAAAAGGCGGTTGAAGGGTAGCCGTTGGAGGGGCGAGAGCAGGATCAATCTTCCATTCCCACTTCGATCAAATCGTGACTCTGTTGAGGCGCCTTGCCGAGAATTAACCACGCCGTCGGCGCGATCACCAAGACCATGCCGAGTAACGAGATCAGATTGACCGATCGGTTCCAAAACAACACGTCGAACCCCAAGCCGAATAAGATTTGAGACAAGGCGACGACCGAAATTCGCGAGGCAGGGCCCTTGGCGAAAGCGCGCGTCATACCGATTTGTCCCGCTACGCCCGCCGCGCCGACCAGCAATAACAAGAGTAAGACTGATTTGTCGCCCAATCGCGTCGAGTAATCTTTGCGATTGGTCAGCAGCAGAAACAGTACGGTGGCGACGCTCGCAAGGCCGGAAAAATGCACGACGATGGCGCGCGGATCAAGGTGTTTCAAACGATTGAGGCCGAGCATGGCGATAGAGGTGCAAAACGCGCCGCAAACCGCCATCAAACAAGCGAACTTCCCGCTCTGAAAATGCGGCTGCTGAATCAACGCGATGCCAACGACGCTGGCGCCTACTGCGCAGATAATGCCAATTGTAGGCGGTTGTCTAAACATTAACCATAACAACAGCGTTACCCAAATTGGCGATGTATTCATTAACGTCAACGTGTCCGACACAGGCAAATGCGCGAGCGCATAAAAGTTGCAAAGCATTGCGGTACTACCCGCGACGCTCCGCACCCATAGCGTCGCCGAACCGCGCCAGACGAGCTTGACGCGGCCGGCTTTGGCGATAATAGCCGCGAAGAAAAACGCAACGACCGCGCGCGCTACAACGACCAATTGCCAATCGCAAGATTCGCTCGCCCGGCGGCTTAACGCCGCCATCACGGCAAACGCCAGCGAGGCCCCAAGCATATGCAGATAGGAAGTTTTATCGTGAATGGGAAATTCACCGGGTGAAGGCATTTTATTCGCTGACATTCAGACATCCCACTGATATAAGTCTTGAGCGTTAGCCGAATCTGCTGGTTAGTAATGTCAATCTGGAAACAGCGGCAGGCGGTTAGCGCCAGCGTCGCCCCGCTCATCGGACGAATCATCATCGCAGATCACGCCGACCTCTTCGGCGGCGACCTTCAGCCGGGCAGCATACTCCCGCCGGTCATATTGAACCAGGCCATTGCGATTGGATATGGCGACTCGGTCGGCTTTGTTCTTCGCCTTCGCATTCGTGATCACATATCCGATCTTTTCGCCGGGATGTACCTTGACGCCTTCGTCACTCAGTTCGCGGGCGGCGAGCGCGGCCCGCGTCTCGACGTCGCGAACAACTCTAACAGGTATGAAAGTCCAACGCGCCATTGACCCCGGCGCCAATCGCCACAGATGGCTGGTTCTTGATCATCGCCATCTGCCGATCGAGCCGATCCGTGTGTTTCTCTTCTATCTTGAGAGCGTCGGCAGGTCGCCAAACACCACTAGGGCCTACGCTCATCACTTGAAGCTGTTCTGGGAATACCTGGACGGCGCCGGAAAAGAGTGGACTGTCGTTGGGCTTCGGGAACTGGCGGGCTTTGTCGGATGGCTGCGTGCCGCGCCGACGAATTCTTATTCTCTGAGCCTCAGGCCGCAGGTACGAACGGACAGTACTGTCAACGCCGTACTGGCGGCGGTCTCCACGTTCTATGACTTCCATTGGCGAAACGATCAGGTAAAGGACATTCGTAATTGATTAGCGGGCAAGCTACTTCCTCGCCAAGCCGAATGGCGGAGCGGCCTGCGGTTGGTTTTAGTTGAGAGCTTGAAAACCGGGTTCTGGAGGCGGCCCGGAGCGGATCAAGTCCGCTAATGCCTCCAACACATTGCCACCTTGTTTCTTGATCGTTTGGATGACGCTCTTGAAGGCGCTGAGCGCTGCGGCGCCTTTCTCGTTCTTTGAACAGTGCGAAACTTTTCGGGCAATCACCGCCGGTCTGAGCGCGCGTTCGGCGGCGTTGTTGGTCGGTTCAATCGTCGTCGGTTCGTGCAGGAACCTCAGCAAGTTGCCGCGTTCGTGATGGCGACCAAGCTCATTCAAGAGGCGTTGGTTGTCAGGGCCTTTCAGCTCTCGCGGGCGCAAATGGTAGCTGATTTCCTCTTCCAGCGCCCGGACGCGTTGCTTGTAATCGGGTAGCTTTTTGGCCGGATCATGGAAGGCTTGGTAGAGTTCGACCGCTTCCTTCAACTGCGATTTGAGGATCAGGCCGAAGCCACAGGACTGTCCGCGCTTTCCTTCAAGCGCCTCGTCAATCGAACGCTGGATGTGGGCGATGCACTTCTGCTGTTTGACGTCATGCAGTTCTTTCGCGTCGTAGCTCTTGCCGCGATCGGTTCCCAGGATTCCCTGGTAATCATCGCCGATCACTTCGCGGACTTCTTCGTTCCGATGCTGCAAGCGAATCTGATAGATCACCGCGGCTCGGCTGTCGAAGGCCATCAACTGCGCCAGATAGCCGTTGATTCGCCACCCCGTGTCGTCGGTGTTGATCGCCTCCTGGAGCCTGATCTCGACGCGCAATTGTTGATAGCGCCGCTGTAGCGGCCCATCGCCCGTGCCCAATCGGATCGCCGATTGGCTGAGCGCGCCCTGCGTCACGATCAGCCCGGTCAAGCTTCGCAGCACGCCTGGCACTTTGCGTTGTGGGATGCCATCGCCGTAGTGGAGCGTGTGCGCGGCGGCTTGCGCGCGAGGCCCGAGCCTGTGCGCCGTCGCCCCAAACTGATCCGGCGCGACCTCCGGGTGACGCCCGCGCACTTTGCGCTGGCAACGACAGCAAGTCCGGCTGTGAACGCGATAGGCTTTGATTTCGGGCTTCGGCGCGGGAGGAATTTCGGTGTTGGTGACGATCTCTTGATCATCCCCGATCAAATCACCTCCGCTTTTTCCTGGTCTCCTACTTGAATTGAAACCAGTTCATGTTCCCAATGCTTGTCGCGCCTCTAAAAACGACGTACAAGTCATGCAGGCCGCTTGCTCCTGATACTGCCCCAGATACCGTCGTCCACTTTTGCCAACCCCCGGTGACCGGAATGGAGACCGAACCGACCAGCTGCCCGGTGGGGCCATCCAGTCGGAATTCCAGCGTCCCACCGCTTCCCGCACTCGCAACGCGGACGTTCGCTGTCGTGATGCCGGCAGGGAAGTTGACGTACTTATAAACGGCGTAATCACCATCATCGGCATAGCCGACGTCATAACCGCCTAAGGTATCGGTGGTGACTTCCGTCTGAAGCCCTAACGTTGTGTTAAAGCTGGAAGCCTGGATCTGCGATTTCGCGTCCACGGTATATCCGCCGTTTTGCGTACCGCTCCAAGTGAACGTCGCCCCTGCCAGGCCGGCGAGCGTATAGGCGAAAGATTGACTTCCCCATTGGACCTGGAAGGTTTTGCTGGTCCTGGTGTCATTGTAGACCACCAGAGCCTTCGAGCCGTCGGGGTTGATGAAGGCTGCGCTGACAACGCCAGAGGCATTGCTGGAATAGATGCGGGATGCGCCCGGCAGCACAAATTTGCTGAAGTGACCCAAGGTGTAATAGTCAATGTTGTAGCTCACGGCGCCGGACGTGTTATTGACGGTCACCAGCGGATTGCATGTCCCGCAACCGCCGGCGTGCGGACCCCTGTTCTGGTCAAGCGCCAAGCTCCACTTGACAAAGGTTATGCCCCAATTCCGCATTACCTGGGTGATCTCCTCAAAGTCTGCTTTGACTTGGTCACTGACCCAAGTGCCGCCGGAATGTTCGGTCTCGTAGTTCCCCTTCGTCGGGTACTTGTTATGCAGAGAGGTCATCGCGCCGGGTGTGCCGCCGTAGCCATGCCAGGCTACGCCAGCGACCTGACTGGAATTAGCTAAGTTAAGATCGGAAAAGACGGTGTCCGGGTATTCAGGGCGATCCCAGTTGTGGTCATAGACCAGCGCCTTTGTCGTAATCCCATTCGATGCAAATGCGGGAAGAATATAGTACCTCAAAAGAGTAGTTTGCGTGGCCGCATCCATCATCATGCCAGGGTAGTCAGATGGAACGAATAACGGTTCGTTCTGCAACGAGACATAATCAATTGGAATTCCCGCCGCCTGGTAGGCCAGAATGTACTTGACGAAGTAATTAGCAAACGGAGTGTACATACCGGGAAGGAGCGACCCTCCAATCAGCGAGCCGGAATCTTTCATCCACCCAGGAGGACTCCAGGGCGTGGCCATAATTTTGAGCTGAGGATTGAGCTGCTTGGCCTGCAATACCAATGGAATAATGTCCGTTTGATCGTGCGCGATGGAGAAATGGATCAAGTTGGGGTCCGTCTGACCAGCAGGCAGGTCGTCGTATGAGTAGTGATACCGCGCCAAGTCAGACGCGCCCATCGGGTTGCGTACAAAACTGACGCCGATGCCGCCGCCATTACGAGTAAATAGGTTGTTCAAGGCGGAGGCCCGCGCTGACGGGGTCGCAATCTGGTTAAGCAGGTAAGCCGCAGAATCCGTGAATGAAGCTCCGAAACCTTCTATCGTCTGGTAAACCTGGCTTTCATCAACAAAGACCGGATTACTGCCCCCTCCGGCAGTTGAGAATGTTACTGAAGGCTGTTGCTGCAACTTCGTCCTTTGGTTGTCTGTCGTCAGCCAGACACTCACCGTCTGTGAGTGCGCCAATTTCGGGATGACCACGAGTACCAATAGAAGCAACAGGAAGATGCGGATTGATTTGCTCACTAGCCTCATTTTCAGTGTTCTCCTTACGGCGGCAGGGTTCTTGAAGCATTGTCAAAATCGAAGG